>Ga0209227_1001087_pt1 | contig 21920 bp, 19 predicted proteins | sample YNPBryantNP2012_FD_185815 | JGI IMG/M metagenome (GOLD analysis project Ga0209227, IMG submission 185815) | Anoxygenic and chlorotrophic microbial mat microbial communities from Yellowstone National Park, USA - YNP Bryant NP 2012 (SPAdes)... ...
TGCCCCTGCGGGCGGGCGCAGCCCGCTCCAACCTTCCCCCCGGGTGGGAGTATGGGGAACCCCGGGTTCCCCATGCCCCTGCGGGCGGGCGCAGCCCGCCCCTCACCCTTCCCCCGGGTGGGAGTATGGAGAACCCCGGGTTCCCCATGCCCCTGCGGGCGGGCGCAGCCCGCCCCTCACCCTTCCCCCGGGTGGGAGTACGGGGAACCCCGGGTTCCCCATGCCCCTGCGCGCGGGCGCAGCCCGCCCACACCCTCCCGCGCGGGGGAAAGGAGAGCCGAGGGCTTGCTGATGCCCCGGACGGTCAATCCAATGCCAGGACGCGCCAGAGAAAGCATGGATATGGTCTTTGAGAAATTCATCCGCTATGCCGGGCTAGCCGTGGGGCTAAAGCCCTCGGCTACGGAATGCGAAGCCCGCCTGCGCGGGCTAGAGCGGATTATTTATTCAAAGACCATATCCAAAGCGTGGCATGAGTGGCAGCCCCCTCAGCGCTTGAGCCGTGCCGCGATCTCGGCGACACGGCGCCCCAGCGCGCGGCCCTGGGCGCGATCCTCGTCGGTGAGGCCGCCGATGGCCGTGGCGCCGTAGTAGGAGCCGGAACGCTCCATCGTCGGCGTCCACGGCAGGCCGACAATGATCATCCCACTGCCGAGTTGCCAGTGCAGCACGTTGAGCAGGGTAAACTCGGTGCCCGAGTGCCGCCCGGCGCTGGTGGTGAAGGCGGCGCCGACCTTGCCCGCCAGCAGGCCCTCCTCCCACATATCCCCGGTCGTGTCCAGCCAGCGTTTGAGCGAGCCTTTGATGCCGGTCCAGTTCGGCGTGCCGATGATGATCGCGTCGGCCTCGAGCAGATCCTCGCGCGAGGCGTCGGGGAGCTTGAGGAGCGACACACTCGTGCCTGACACGTCCTGCGCGCCGGCAGCCACTTCTTGCGCCAGCGCGGCGAGCAGATCGCCGTGATCGTAGAGCACCAGCACCCGGCAGGAATCGCCCATGAGCGCACCTCCTTTACGTGCCCGGCAACCCTGGCAGCAATGCCGGGACCGGGTTTCGGGTTTTCTCTGGGTTGCGATCGAGGGTGGATAATAACGTGTATTATAGCAAACCCCGTCGGATAGTGTGGTAGGATGCGTGGGGAGGCAGGGCTGATGCTACCAGGAGGATGACACCATGCCGAATCTGAAGGAGCAGGTCCACGTTGAAGCAATAACGCTCACGGTCGAAGGGTTCCGCCTGCGAGTGCTGACGGCTGGTGAAGGGCCGGCGGTGCTGCTGTTGCACGGCTTCCTGGTGAACGCCGACGACTGGCGCCCCACCATTGCCTGTCTGGCCGAGGCGGGGTACCGGGCAATTGCCCCCGATGCCCTCGGTTTCGGCCACTCGGATAAGCCGGGAGGCGCGGCCTACAGCCTCCAGCGGTATGCAGATCTCAATGCCGGCGTGCTCGACGCCCTGGGGGTGAACGCGGCCACCGTGGTCGGGCACTCGATGGGGGGCAAGCACGCCCTGGCGACGACGGTGCTGCACCCTGCCCGCGTCTCGCGGCTGCTGATCGCCGACAGCGAGGGCTTTATGCAGTTGCCGCTGTTTATGCGCAAAGGCGGCGCCCTACCTTTCCTCGGCGAGGCGATCCTCTCGCTCTCCGCGCTCCCGGCGGTGATCCGCATGCAACTCGGCGCCGCCTTCGCCGACCCGGCGCGCTACGTCACCCCCGAACTGGTCGCCCGCGGGCGCGAGACCCTTGGCGATCCGCAGGTGCGCCACACCATGCTCTCCCTGAGCCGCCACTACGAGGCCAACGACCTCAAGGGCAGCGGCCTCTGGCCGCGCCTCGCCGCCATCCGCTGCCCGACGCTGATCGTCTGGGGGGCGGAGGATCGCCTGTTCCCGGCGCGCTACGCGAAGGAAGCCCAGGCCGCCATCCCCGGCGCCCAGCTCGTGATCATCCCGCGCTGCGGCCATTTCCCCCAGCTTGAGGCGCAGGAGCGGTTTCACGGGTTGCTGCTTGGTTTTCTGGCCGGCCAGGACACCAGCCAGGCTGCCTGACAGGAGAGGCAGGATAGCCCCGCATGCCCCGCTTCCCCGCCGGGGGCGCATCAGCCCGCAAAGGCCCGGTCAATCACCTCCTGCATGCGCTGCACGTGGGAGCCGCGCCAGTAGATCTGGCCACACGCCTGGCAGCGCCAGAACTCGTCGTAGTAGTGGCGGGTCTTCGGCTGGAGTTGATCGAGGATCGCCGCCTTCGCTACCGGCGCCGTGAGGCCGTTGCAGCGGATGCAGCGCCGGAAGGGCCGCGCGCCGGCCCGCAGGTCGTAGCGCCGCGCCACCTCACGCACCTGCGCCTCGGGGTCGGTGGCGCGGACGAACGCGCCATAGACGACCGCGCGGCGCATCAGCAGCCGGATATCGCGGGTGAGCAGCACGCGCTCCTCGGCGCGGGCGCTCTCCGCCAGTTCCACGTCGCTCTGGTCGTTGCGATAGAGGGTATCGAAGCCGAGCATGCGCAGGTAGGCGGCGAGGCGCCCCAGATGCACGTCGCAGGCGAAGCATAGCTCTGCGAGCGGTGGGCGCAACGGAAGCCCGCCCGGTGGGATTTCCTCGGGCGGGTAGATATCAATCACCGCGCCGGGCGCAAGCCGCGCGTCGAAGCTCGCCGGCGCGCCGTTGACGCTCAGCGCCTCGATCTCCGGGTGGGGCACGCCGGCGACCTCGACCAGGTGCTTGACCGTTTCGTGGGCCGACCAGGGCAGCGTCACGGGCCGGCCACGCTGCGCGCGGGGCAGAAAGTCGTTCAGCGCGCCGTGGCAACGCACGGTGACGAGGGGAACGGTGGCCGCGAGCGGTTGGGAGGGGGAGGCCCTGGCAGACAGATCGTTTTGCATACCATTGGACGGCTACGGATTTTAGATTTTGGATTTTGGATTTTGGATTTTGGATTTTCGGGTGGTGGTTTGTCCGCATCCTTCCCGGTGGCAAGAACGTGGGGTTCCCGGGAGGGCACAGCCCTCTCAGGAACCCCACGCCCACGCAACGGCTTGCCGGGGGTTACCTGGCCATCAACTCAGCAGCGCCCAGCAGCCTGCGATGAGCGGGGATGGCGCGCAGAAAGGCGTCACGCCGCTCGGGGCGCATCAGGGCGGCGCGCCACGTGAACTCGGCGCGCGCCCGGGCGTGGAGTTGCGCGCCACGGGGGTCGTCGGCCGCCCCCAGCACCTCGGCGGCGCTCAGGAGCGTGCGCACCGGCTCCTCGGCGCCGGTGAGCGCGCCGTCGAGCAGCAGTGGCGCGTAGGGTTCCAGACACCGCCGCGCCGCATGCGGCTCGCCCTGGAGGTAGAGTGCCTGCGCCCCGGCGGCGGCGGCCTCGGCGGCCAGCACGGAGTGGCCCACGGCCTCGTCGGCGGCCCGCGCATGGGCGAAGGCCGCGGCGGCCTCGGCATAGCGCCCGAGGCCTGCCAGGCCGCGCCCCAGCAGAAGGAGGGCCTTCCGCTCAAGGCGCTGATAGCCCTCGTCGCAGGCGATCTGCAGCGCATCGCTGGCAAACGCGTGGGCGCGGGCCGGGTCGCCGCGCAACTCGGCGCCGCGGGAGCGGCCGAGCAGCGCCATGCAGCGCGGGCGTGGCATGTCCATCTTCGTGGCGCCGTTCAGTGTCTGGACATACGTCGCATCGGCCTCCGCCAGCGCGCCCTCCGCGAGCAAGGCGTCGGCCAACAGGACCGTGGTATGCACACTGATGAAGCCGTGGACCGTCGCATCGGCGTAGCGCGTAGCTTGCTGTATCACCTCCTCGGCAGCGCCCAGACGCCCTTCAGCCGTAGCGACGAAGAACTGGAGCGACCAGTGCCAGAAGCGCAACTGGAAGTGTTCGGGCGCCTGGGAGCGAACCGAGCGCCGCTCGAGCAGTGTCCGGGCCGGCGTCAGATCGCCGACCTCCACCGCGAGATGAGCCTCGGCGTACCAGAGCAGGATCAGGTCGAGGGAGGGCTCGCGGTCGTCAAAGTGTTGCCTGGCGGCGGCGAGCGTCGCGCGTATCAACGCAAGATCGCCCGCCCGCCAGGCCAGGCGGGCGAGCAGGCTGAGGATCGCCAGTTCGCCCCCCCGGTCCCCGCGCCGGAGCACGGCGGCCAGGGCGCGCTCCAGGAGCGGGCGAGCGGCCCGGTAGCGGGTCTGCAGATACAACTGGTTACCCTGGAGTTGATCAATGCGCGCCGGCAGCAGGTCATCGTCCACGGGGGCCAGGGCGCGGGCCTGCTCGATCGCCGCGCGCGCCAGGGAGCCATCGCCCTGATGCACATAGAGCCAGGCCGCGACCAGCAACAGTTCAATGCTCTCCAAGCCATCGGCGGGGCTCAGTGTATGCGGCGCATCCGTCCCGCCCAGGGCCGCCACCGCCCGCCAGCACTGCGCGGCGCCCTCCCGGAAGACGCCCAGGGCGTACCACAACTGAGCCATGCCAGGGCGTAGCCGCGGGATGTACTCGCGATTGCGCCGGGCGACGGCCCAGCCCCAGGCCAGGTTCAGGTCGCTCCAGTGGTCAATCAAGTCGTAAATGGCGTTCGCGTCACGGGCAACGTGCTCGCTCACCGAGGCGACGAAGCGGGTGAAATGGCCGACGTGGCGTAACGCGGCCTGCGCCTGCTCATCGGGATAGCGCGCCAGTTCCTCGGCGGCGAGGTAACGCACCAGCGGATGCAGGCCATAGGCGCGCTCACCAGAGCGGGTCAGCAACCCGTACTCAATCAGGGTCTCCAGCACCTGCGGCGCGCAGCCGCCCACCGCCCGGGCCGCCGGGCGATCAAAGGCGTTGGGGAACATAGACAGGCGCCGCAGGACCATGGCCTCCTCAGGGGAGAGGCGCTCCCAGGACCAGCGGATCACGGCGTCGAGGCAGCGCTGCCGCGCCGGCACATCGGCCTCGTCGCTCACCAGCAGATCCAGACCATGGGCAAGCTCATCGGCGATCGCGGCGCAGTCGAGCGCCCGTAGCCGCCCGGCGGCGAGCACAATGGCCAGGGGCAGCCCGTTGACCAGCCGGCAGATGCGGACGATGTGCGGATAGTCGTCGAGACCCGGCGGACTCTGCAGGCGCGCCGCCCGCGCCCGCTCGAGGAAGAGCTGGCCCGCGCCGCTGCCTGGCAGATCCTCGGGGCCGGTGGGCAGGCTCAGGCCGTCCAGGTCGAAGACGCACTCCGCGGCGAGTTGCAGCCGCACCCGCGAGGTGACCAGCACGCGCGCGTCGGGCGCGGCAGCGAGGATGGCGCTGACCAGCGCGGCCACCGCGGGTTCCACCTCGGCGTTGTCGATGATCAGCAGGTCCCAGCGTGAGGCCAGCCAGCGTAGCAGGACGGTCTGCGCATCGGCGCCCGGCTCGACCATGACATCACGCTCGACCGGGGGGGCGCTATGGCCGAGGCCGACGCAGGCGGCTTCATCATTGCGATGACGCTGGTGTTCGGCGCCATCGGGGCGCTCATCGTCGGCCTGCTGGGCGCGCTCCTCGGCGCCAGCGTCGCCCAGGTCGTCAATCTGGCCTATCGGGACGCTGACTTGCGCCAGATCGCCGAGACGGTGCCGCCGGGCAAGGCGCTGCTGATCGCCTCGCTCTACCACCACGCCGGGCCGGCAGCCGTGCAGGCGCTGCGCGCAGCAGGCGCGACCATCCGCCACATGCCCCTGCCGGCTGACCAGGTGGCGGCTGCCGTCCTCGATGAGCAGCGGAGCGCGGTGGTGAGCGCCGACGACCCTGCGGCGCACGACACCCGGCGCATCATTACCACCCGCTCCGGCGTGCGCATCTTTGTGGACTGGCATCGCCGCGGCCCGCACACGATCGTGCTGCTCCACGGCGCCGGCGGCGACCACGACGCCTGGCGCGCCCAGTACCCGGCGCTCCACGGCGCAGGCTTCTCCACGCTGGCCCTCGATCTGCGCGGCCACGGCTACTCGGATCGTCCACGAGGCGCCGACGACTACCGCCTCGAGCGCTTCGCCGAGGACGTCTACGATGTGCTGGAGGCCCTGGCGATCCGCGATCTCATCGTGGTCGGCCACTGCTTCGGCGGCATGGTTACGACCATGTTTCACCAGGCCCATCCGCAACTCAGCCGGGGCTACCTGCTGCTCGACACGGCCGCCCACGCCCCCGCCGCGCCAGGCTGGGTGGCGGCCCGCACGCCCTGGGTGATCGGCATGCTCGGGCGGCTGCTCGAACTGCTTCCCGCCGATCGGCGCGCCCTGCTGCCCAACAACATGGACGCCTTCAAGGGCACTGGCGACATCCAGTTCAACCGGCTGATGGCCGACGCCTCGCACACGACCCTGCGCTCGTGGCTCATGGTTTACCGCGGCATCGCCCAGTACGACGGCGTGGACTCCCTGCGTTCAATGACCCGGCCCGTGTGGGTGGTGGTCGGCGAGGAAGATACCGTCTTCACCGTTGAGGACTCACAGGTCATCCAGCGCCATGTGCCCGGCTCGCGGCTGATTACCGTTCCGGGAGCGAACCACATCATTGTGGTGAACAATCCTGAGGTCGTCGAGCAGTTGATCCTCGACTTCGTCCGCGACACGGGGGTCTTTGACGAGCGTGTGGCTGAGGCAACGGCCGCCAGATAGGGGCGGTAGGTAGTCTGTCAACGACGTTCAGCAGCGCCGCCTTGTTGGTGTGCCAGAACACTCGGGTGCACATATGCATGCTCCTACCTATCAGCTATTCATTGCGGCTAACGTGAACATGGGGGAACCAGGTTCCCCCATGCCCCGGCCCGCGGGAGGGTCTGGGAGGGCTGCGCCCGCACGCAGGGGGCGTGGGGAAACCGGGTTTCCCCATCCCCTCGCCCGCGGGAGGGTTTGGGAGGGCGCAGCCCTCCCAAGAAGTATGTTCATCCCGTCGGTGTGCGGCGCGAACCGCATGGACGGCCAACATGAAATTAGGGTATACTGGAGCGACAACCGCCCTCCCAAACCCTTTCATCAGGCCGGGGCGCGGGGAAACCGGTTTTCCCCGCGTGCAACCCGAAGGGTTGCGTTACGGTTGGTCCCCCGGCGGGCCATGGCGTGGGGAAACCGGGTTTCTCCTATTGACACCAACTTCGAGGAGTACCAGCACGTGACCGACAACAAGATCATCTACTCCATGATCCGCGTGGGCAAGGTCGTCCCGCCCAATCGCGAGGTGTTGAAGGACATCAGCCTCTCATACTTCTACGGGGCCAAGATCGGGGTGATCGGCGCCAATGGCTCGGGCAAGAGCACCCTGCTGCGCATCATGGCTGGGGTGGATACCGATTTCAACGGCCAGACGGTGCTGGCGCCCGGCTACACCATCGGCTTTCTGGAGCAGGAACCGCACCTCGACCCCGAGAAGACCGTGCGCCAGGTGGTCGAAGAGGGCGTGGCCGAGATCGCCGCGCTGCTCAGACGCTACGACGCGATCTCCGAACGCTTTGCCGATCCTGACGCCGACTACGATGCCCTCGTCACCGAGCAGGGCGAGTTGCAGGAGAAGATTGACCACCTCGACGCCTGGGACCTCGACAGCAAGCTCGACCTCGCCATGGACGCCCTGCGCTGCCCCCCCGGCGACACCCCGGTGCGCGTGCTCTCCGGCGGCGAACGGCGGCGCGTGGCCCTTTGCCGGCTGCTGCTCCAGGCCCCCGACATCCTCCTGCTCGATGAGCCGACCAACCACCTCGACGCCGAGTCGGTGGCCTGGCTCGAACGCCACCTCCAGGAGTACAAGGGCACGGTCATCGCCGTGACCCACGACCGTCACTTTCTCAACAACGTGGCCGGGTGGATCCTGGAGCTTGAGCGCGGGCACGGCATCCCCTGGCGCGGCAACTACGCGAGCTGGCTCGAACAGAAGCGCCAGAAGCTCGCCGCCGATGAGAAGGCCGAAAGCCAGCGCCAGAAGGCCCTCCAGCGCGAGCTTGACTGGATCAACATGGCCCCGAAGGGCCGCCACGCCCGATCGAAGGCCCGCATCAGCGCCTACGAGAAACTCCTCGCCGAGAACCAGGAGCAGAAGGATCGCGAACTGGAGATCTTCATTCCCCCAGGTCCGCGCCTGGGTGACGTGGTCATTAAAGCCGAGGGCGTAACCAAAGCCTACGGCGACAGGTTGCTCTACGAGGATCTCAGTTTCGATCTGCCCCCGGGCGGCATCGTTGGCGTGATCGGCCCGAACGGGGCCGGCAAGACGACCCTCTTCCGCATGATCGTCGGCCAGGAGCGGCCCGACAGCGGAACCCTGACCATCGGCTCGACGGTGCGCCTGGGCTATGTGGACCAGAGCCGCGACGCCCTCGACCCGAACAAAACTGTCTGGGAGGAGATCTCCGAAGGGAACGACATCATCGTGCTTGGCAACCGCCAGATCAACTCGCGGGCCTACTGCGCCCGCTTCAACTTCACCGGCGCGGACCAGCAAAAACGGGTCGGGGCCCTCTCCGGCGGCGAGCGCAACCGTGTGCATCTGGCGAAGGTGCTCAAATCGGGCGCCAACGTGCTGCTGCTCGACGAGCCCACCAACGACCTCGACGTCCACACCCTGCGCGCCCTCGAAGAAGGTCTGGAAAACTTCGCCGGCTGCGCGGTGATCATCTCCCACGACCGCTGGTTCCTCGACCGGGTGGCCACCCACATTCTGGCCTTCGAGAACGACAGCCAGGTCTTCTGGTTCCCCGGAACGTATTCGGAGTACGAGGCCGACTACCACCGGCGCAAAGGTTCCGCCGCCGACCAGCCCCACCGCACGGTCTATAAGCGACTGGTGCGCTAGCTAGTGTACGGGCATTCCAGGCACCCTACCGGATGAAATTCCTGAGAGGGCTACGCCCTCCCAAACCCTCCCGCGGGTGGGGCAATGGCGACGAGGACGGAATCCCCCTGCTCCTGCTGCCCCAAACCCTCCCGCGGGTGGGGCAATGGGGAAACCGGGTTTCCCCATTCCCCTGTGGGGCGGGGGCGTGGGGAAACCCGGTTTCCCCATTCCCCTGCTCCAGCAGCCTATTTTCACGTTAGGCGTTCTGGAAATCCATCCATCATATGGCATGCTTATTTCCCTCCCGCGCCGCGGTTAAGCAACCCCAGGGCCAGCACGATACCGGGGTCATCGGCGGTGCTGAAGCGCGTCCAGTCGTCAAGAGTCATGATATCGGGCTGAACCCCGGCGCCTTCCAACGCTGCGCCGTTGGCAAGTTCGAAACCCTCCTGGGCCACCCAGAGGCGCGCGCCGCCGCTCAGATCATAGGCGTAGATGGTTTCGGTATTGCCCGCGGTCGGCGCGCCTACGACCACCGCGCCGGCGTGCTGCTGCAGCACGGCCGCGATCACCTCGGCGTAGGAGGCGGTGCCCTCGTCCACCAGCACCACCAGGGGCAGCCCCCGCAGGTCGGGCGGTACCGGCCCAATTTCCAGCGGCGTGTCGCCGGCGCGGCTGGTGAAGCGCCCCACTTCGCCCCGCGCAAAGTGGCCGAGCATGCCGGTCATCACGCTGCGCCAGCCACCAGGATTGCTGCGGAGATCGATGATCAGCCCGCGCAATGGCGCCGGCCCGGTAAGACGGGCCAGCGCTTCGCGGATCTGGACGTCCATGTCGTTAACCCAGAGGGTTGTGACCCCCAGGTAGCCAATGTTGCCAGGCAGGCGCAACGTCGTGGGCCCGATCCGTCCTTCGACCCGGCGTCGGGCGATCACCAGGTCGCGGCTGGCTTCACCGGGGCGCACAACGGTCAGGCGGACCTGGCTGCCCTCGGGCCCTTGAATATCGCCCTGGGAATACAAGGCGCCGTCGATGGCCACGATCCGGTCGCGGGGTTGCAGGCCGGCCCGTTCGGCGGGGCTGTCGGGGAAGACGTGCTGGATGAGAAGCGCATCTCTGAGCGGCAGAACGATGACTCCGATGCCGACCTGCTCCTCGCGCCCGCTGGTCAACGCATCCTGACGCTGGGCGTCGCTCGGCGGCAGAAAGCGCGAATGCTCATCGCCCAGGCGCCCCACCATCTCGACCATCAGGGCGAAGAATGCCGCATCATCGGCGGCGCTCTCGATGAGCGGCGCGAATTCCTCGCGCGTCGCCGCCCAGTCCAGGCCGTGAAAGTCAGGATAGAGATACTTCTCGTTGATCGTGCTCCAGACCTCGTGGAAAATCTGCCGGCGGAGCGCCCTAGGCAGCGGAGTGGCCTCGGCCGCCTGCGTGGGCGTGGGGGGAACCGCCGTGGGTGATGGTGCGCCGGTGGCGCTGACCGCAACCGCCGTCGGCGCTGGCGCAGGGGTTGACGCCAGGACAACGGGGATCGGCGTCACCACCACGGGCGTCGCCGGCGCCAATGCGCCGCCCCTGGCGCAGCCGGCGGCGAGCAATGCCAGTCCCAGGAATAAGCCAGACCTGAGAGCCTCCCAACCGACGTGGCGCCGGGGAGGGTCGCGGGGCGGGCCAGCCCTCCCTGAACAACCTTCTCGAACTCTTTGCACGGCCACAAGCGCAGCTTGCAAGCATGAAGCCAGAATACGGATCATCATCAACTCGACAGCGTTAGGCATGGTTCAAACAAACTTGACCGTTTGCCTCGACACGGGACCACGGGGGAGGTGTGGAAGGGCCTGGCCCCTCCACACCTCCCCGCCAGACTGTCAAGCGCAAACCGCAGGTTTTGAACCATGCCTTAGATATAGTTTCAGCCGTCCATGCGACTCCGCCGCACACCAGGGAGATGAACATACCGTTCTTCCTGGGAGGGTTGCGCCCTTCCGAACCCTCCCACCGGGTGGGGGTAGGGGGAAAACCGGTTTCCCTCTACCCCTGGCTCGAGGGTTGCGCCCTCCCGAACCCTCCCGCAAGCGGGGGCGTGGGGAAACCGGGTTTCCCCACACCCCTTGCCAAGAGCTAATGTTCACGCTCCCGGCCCTGCCCGTCAGGCAGGGACGCGGTCATTGTTCCGTCGCGAACGCCGCGGCGAGCACCTGCCCGGCCAGTTCGGCACCGACACTGCTGCCCTCGCCGCCACTCTCCACCATCACCGCCACCGCGTAGCGCGGGCCGTCGAGCGGCGCGACCGCCAGGAACCAGGCGTGGGGTGTCGCTCCCGGCACGTGCTCGGCCGTGCCCGACTTGCCACCCACGGGAATGCCCGGCACGAAACCGCTCACGCTGCTGCCAAAGCCATACTGCGCCACCGCGCCCATGGCCGCGAGCATCGTCCGGGCCGTCTGCGGCGACATCGTCCGGCGGAGTTCCCGCGGCCGGAACTCGCGGACCATTCCCCCATCGGGCCGGCTGATGCGCTGGACCAGGTAGGGCTGCATCATCACCCCATCATTGGCGACCGCGGCGGCCACCAGGGCCATCTGCAGCGGGGTGACCAGCAGTTGCCCCTGGCCATAGCCGGTGTCGGCCAGAGCGCGAGGGTAATTCAAAAAGCCCGGATCCACGTAGAGCAGGCTCTGCGAGGCGGGCAGTTCGGTGAAGGCGGCATAATTGGCAGACGCGCGCCTGGGCGGAAGAATATCGAAGCGCCGCGCCACCTCGCTCATCAGGTCCGGTCCCAGGCGCACGGCGTACTGGGCGAAGGCCGTGTTGCAGGAGAAGGCGTAGACCCGTTCGAGGTCGGATGGTGTTCCGGTCAGTGAGGCCAGGCCGGCGACGGCGTTGGTTACGGGTGGCGCGCCCTCCTGGGGCGTGTAGGTCTCCGGGCAGGTGATCTCGGCGGGCCGTCCGGCCTGGGGATGTTCGAGCACGGCGATCGCCGTGACCGTTTTGAAGGTGGACCCTGGCGGATAGACGCCCTGAGCGGCCCGGTTCAGCAACGGCTGGCCCGCGCCATCGGCGGTCAACTGGGCCCAGTAGGCGCTGATGCGCTGGTTTTCTTCCTGCCAATCGGCGGCGGCCGGGTCAAAGCTCAGCCCGCGCGGGTCAAAGCCTGGACTGCTCACCATAGCCAGAATGGCCCCGGTGCGGGGATCCAGCACCACGACCGACCCCGTGCGCCCACCGAGCGCCGCCGCGGCCCGGGCCTGCAGATCGGCATTGATGGTCAGGGTCAGGTCATTGCCCTGAGGCGCGCCGCCGAGGAAGCGTTCGCGCAGCCGCCCCCACTCGTTGCCCCGCTCCCCGGTCAAATACTCGGCATAGGTGGCCTCCAGACCGCTTTGACCATAGCGGGTGCTGAAAAAGCCCACCACATTGCTGAAGGCCCGCGGGTCGTAACGTTCCGCCAGCGGATAGGTCCGGCGGGCGAAGCCGGCTGCGGGTTCGCTGGACACCAGCGCCTCGCCGCGCCGGTCGAACATGCTTCCGCGCAACACGCGCTGCGAGGCCAGCACGGGGCGCACGTCGCTGGTCGTGCGGCCATCGGGAGCGGTGGCGACGAACGACGCAATCGCCTCGGCCTGCACCACCTGCTGACGGAGCAATTGCAGGCTCAGGAGAGCGAACCCCACGAGCAGCACCAGTCCCAGGTGATACACGCTGCTCGTCAGGCCGGGCCGTCGTGGCGGGGCGGTCATGCGCGCCGCGAGCCAGAGCAACGGGCCGGCGGCCCAGAGACAGATCAACCAGCGCGTCTCAGCCTCAACCGGCTGGATGAGCCCGTACCCGATCAGCCCCGTGGCCCCGATCACACTTAACGTTCGCAGCGCGGTTCGCGCCGTCATGGGTGCTCACTCCGCGAAACACCCGGCGCTGGAGCGCATTGCCGGGAACACAACCGGGTTCATTCTACGCGAACGCATATTCCGCGAGCAGGGGTATGGGGAAACCCGGTTTCCCCATACCCCCGCCCGCGGGAGGGTCTGGGTGTGGATGCGGGCCGGAGGCCCGCGCACCCGGGCCCCTGGGAGGGTTTGGGAGGGCATAGCCCTCGAGCAGGGGAGTGGGGAAACCGGGTTTCCCCACTCCCTCACCCGGTGGGAGGGGCTGGGCGGGCGCAGCCTGCCCAGGACAACCTCTGTTATGCCCCTGCGCATGCGGGCCGGAGTCGAGTATCGGGGGGGCGCCTCCGCCCCATCGGGTTATGCCCCTGCGCATGCGGGCCGGAGGCCCGCGCACCCAGGCCACGGCTCCTGGTGCAACCCTCCCAGACTGGCGCCGGAACCCCGGGAGTATCCGGACAGGCCCTTCATCACCGCGCTGGTGAGCGGCTCAGGCATCGAGGGGCAGCGTGGCGCGCACGGTTACTCCGCCATGTTCGCCCTCAAAGACATCGAGGTGCCCGTCGAATTCGGCCAGGCGATAACGCACCGCGCGCAAGCCGTGCAGTCCGGGGCGTTCGTAGGTGCCATCGAGGAGCCCCACGCCATCGTCCTCCACCGTCAGCGAGACGCTGTGGGGCTCGAAAGCAAGCAGCACGACGGCGCTCCGGGCGCGGGCGTGCTGCTGCACGTTTTGCAGGGCTTCCTGGGCCGCGCGCAGGAGCACGGCGTGCTGGGCCGCGTGCAGACGGCGCGCCGTGCCCACACAACTCACCTGCACATTGAGACCGCTCTGCCGGGCAACCAGGGTTCCGAGGCGTTCAAGGGCTGCGGCAAGGCCAATCTCCGGCGTCGGGGGCAGATCGTAAACCACCCGCCGCGTGGCCGAATGCTGCTCGGCGGTGACCCGCATAGCGATAGCCGGCCCGGCGGAGGCAAGGTTAGCGCTGCTCTCTCCCGGAGCTATGCTGGGCTGCAGATCGGTAAGGCGCAGAGTGGTTGCAGAACGGTCGGCATTGCTTTTGCCACGGCCAACGTCGCTCGTTCCCCCTTCGCCGAGGGGGCGCGGGAATCCCGTTCCCAGGTCGCCATCGTTCTCCACCACGCGGCGCGCGCCGACCCAGGCCCCGGCGAAGATCAGGGGCGCCAGGATGCGGAAGCCGAGGGCCAGCGGAGCAAGTGTCGCGCCAAAGGCCTGGTTGAACGTCAGCAGGCCGAGGATATCCAATCCGATGAAGCTCAAGGTACTCAGCAGCGCGCCGCGCCAGCCGAACACCAGCGCCGGGAGCACCAGCGCGCCGAGGGCATAGGGCAGGAACGGCAAGGTGTGGCTCTGGCTGAGCCACAGCACCGCCGCGCTCGCCGCCAGGTCAAGCGACAGCACCAGCGGACGGCGCCGGAGCAGGCGCACGTAACCCTGAGCCAGCGCCGTCGCCAGCACATTAATGACGCCGAGCAACAACAACAATCCCGCGTCCCGCGGTAACGAATCGGCGGGACGACCGGGAATGGTCAGGGTGAGCGCGGCCACGCCCCATGCTATCCACCGATAGCTAAAGAACGCGACGTGGTCGCTTAAACGAACGCGCCACTCTGCTACCGGTCGCTTCACACTGTTCCCTTTCCCGGACACAACGCCGTGGCGGCGGGGGATAATCAGGCCAGCGGTTGTCGAGGGTATAAATCCACCCTCAGTTTAGCAGAAAGCCCCCTTCCCGGCAACCCGAAATCGGTTGCAGGAACCTGGGATTATCACTCATTCGTCGAACCAGCCGTTCCCCGCCCGCGGCGGCCAGGAGGTCCGGCGAACCGCCGCCAGGGCCCCCGCTGTGGACGAGGAACCGGGGCACGCGGGGAGGCCCGGCCTCCCCGCGCGCGTCCTGTTATTGCCGCAAGACCACATAGATGATCACGGCGAACAACCCGCCGCCGATCAGTCCATACTCTACCAGGAGCCGGCGTTGCAACTGGCCGGCCCCCAGGTGTTGCACGAGGCTGACCGCAACGTAGAAGATCACCAGGAGCACCGTGCCGGCGATCAGGAAGCTGGTGGCCCAGTAGTTCAGCGCCCACAGCACCTCGGCAAGCATCAACCCCACCACGACTGACAGGCGCCAGCGGTTCGAGGCGGGCGTGTAGGCCAGCAGACCGTAAGCCAGCAATGTGGCCGTCGCGCCGGCCAGCGTTGCCGAGTAGAGCGTTCGATAGCGCGTATAATAGATTGCGCTGAAGCAGCCAAAGGCCAGAACGTAGCCGGTCACCTGCAGCACGGTCTGCGCGCGCTGACTGATCGCCGGGTCGCGGTCAAGGGCGTAGTGCTGGGCGATCAGTACCGCCAGCAACAACCCGCCCGCCGCCACCAGCGCCAGTGCGAAGGCCAGGCCCTGCCAGGCCGCACTAAACAGGCGGAAGAAGGCAAAGGAGCCAATAACGCTGAACGAGGGCAACATCCAGAATGCCGGGGCAATTTCAAAGCGCACCACTCCCAGATTGACCATAGGAAGGGCGCGGTGCTGCATGTCCGGGTGCGAGCGAATCAGGACATCGGCCCCGGCGCTGGTGATCATCATCAGCGAGGCGATCAGGAACCACGAGATGGTGATCGTCGGTAGATCCCCGCCCAGCACGATGCGCAGGGTGTTGGGATTACCGTCAATCAGAAAGATCACCGCCAGCCCGATGAGCATGACGATCACCAGCGAGACGATGCGGTCGTAACGCGGCGCTGGGGAGGATGGAATCACAGGGCACCTGTTCCAGAACGTACGCGGTCGAGGGCCTGGCCTTCCCAGCCCTCCCGCGGGCGGGGGCATGGGGAAACCCGGGTTCCCCATGCCCCTGCGTGAGGGCTGTGCCCTCCCAAACCTTCCCACCGGGTGGGGGAATAGGGAAACCCGGGTTCCCCATGCCCCTCTTCGAGAGCCTATGTTCACGTTAGCCGTCCATGCCACCGGGCGGCACACCGCCCAATGAAAACGGGGGTATGGGGGAACCTGGTTCCCCCATTTTCACGTTAGAGTGCTATGCACAGATTATCTGTGCATCCGCTTGACAAACAGTTGACACCACAAGTTTTACGTGCTATATTTTGAAGTGTTAAGGAATTACATTGCTGCAACAGGAGCAAAGGTTATGAGTCTACAACCGGATAGCTCCTCGGCCGACCTGGGTTCCACCGAGCTTGAGGCCTACACCCTCCTCCGCCAGGTCAATTCGATGATGGACATCTACAATCGCTATGACTTGCGCAGCGAAGATTTGACTGTTCCTCAGTTCATGATCCTCAATTATGCCACGCCCGAGGGCGTGCCGCTGAGCGAGATCAGCGCGCGCATGCTCTGTGACAATAGCAACTTGACCGGGATCGTCGATCGCCTCATCAGCAAGGGCTACGTCCAGCGTCGCAACGATCCGCAGGATCGGCGCGTCAGCCTGATCTGCATCACCCCCGAAGGCGCCGATAAGCTCCGGCGCATCAAGCCCCGCCATCACGCCCGTGTCAGCCGCCGCATGCGCACCCTCTCCCAGACCCAGGTCCAGGAGTTGCGTGATCTGCTGCAGCAACTCTTTCAGGGATTGCGCGAACGAACCCCTGATGACGACCCTTCTGAGTCACGCTAACGTAAACATGGGGGAACCAGGTTCCCTCACACCCCCATGTTCATCGGGTGTTGTGGGCCCCGACTATGGATATCTGAGGTGACCATCGTTCGCAGCGTTCAGCCCCCCTCCCAGCCTCCCCCCGCTGGGGGTAGGCGCCGGGTTCCCGTCCCCAGCTGGGGAGGATCAGGGCGGGGGCCGGCGCTGTGCCCGCGGCGCCGTGGCGCGGGCGTCCCGCCCGCGCTCCCAGGCCATGTTCATCGCATTGTTGTGCGCCATGCGCATGACCGTCTCACGTGAACATAGGCCCCAGAGGAATGGGGAAACCCGGTTTCCCCATTCCTCCGCCCACGGGAGGGCCTGGCCCTCACGCAGGGGTCTGGGGAAACCCGGTTTCCCCAGACCCCACCCGGTGGGAGGGTTTGGGAGGGCACAGCCCTCCCAGTCGGTGTGCGGCGTAGCCGCACACTAACGCTGACCTCAGGCGCTTTCCTGCCGCTGCAGTTGCTCGGCCCGCTGCCGCTGCACATAGAGCGGCGGCACGCCGTAGAAGGCCCGTTCCAGGTCGGTGACTGCCGGATCCACCGCCCCCAGCGACCAGCGTCCGTACTGTTTGAGGATCTGGGTGCCGAACCGTTGCGGCTTGCCGCTTGCCACCAGCCAGCGATCCCATGCCATCGCTTCCAACGTCCACGCCCGGGCTTCCCCCAGGCCCGCCGCGCGCCGGGCGAACATACGCGCCAGTCTAAAGTGCGCCACGCTTTCACCACAGAGCAGCACCCACGCGGCATGAAAGTTGTCGTGGGCGTTAACAATGTGGCCCTGCGCGTAGAGATCAATGACACGCTGGCAACGCTCGCGCATCCCGGCCAGGTCGGACGGGTCGGCCTGAGCTTCGAGGCTCTCGCGGGCCAGGCGTTCCAGTTCTTCGCTCGGGCCTTCGAGATTCGGCCCTTTCAACGCGTCATCATCCATCAGCGATCTCCCGGTGAGCAGTTGTGCCTTGCTCGCGGAGGTAGTGTACCACAGGGACGGCGGTCCGTGCCCCTGCTTCGAGCCAGGGATGATGCACCGTCCTGTTTCGGAGGCACGTTCAGACGTTCAGGCGCGGCAACCGGGCGCGCGAGAGACAAGATGCCCACGGCTGTTGCCGCGCCTGAGCGCTTGTTCTTTATGGTCCATCGACGCTGTGGTTGCACCCGAGGTCATCGCCCGCTGCCCACAGGCCCGGCAGAGCGCCAGGTAGCGCGCTCTGGCGGCATGGCCGAAGCGATAGACACTGAGGCGCGCACCGCGGCGACCGCAGGACTGGCAGGCCCCCCCGGCGCGCAGTCGGGCCTGGAGGCGCCACGGCAGGTCCACATGGTCGAGCAGCAGGTGGAGGCTCAGGCCCAGGGCCAGCGGGCGCGCCGCCGGACAGGCCCCGGCCCAGGCCCACGCCAGCGGCAGGGCCAGCCAGGGAGTGTGCAGCCACGAACGTAGCGATCCATAGCGCGGGCGTGTGTCGCCAGCAGTGTAGCGCCGTCCACGGTAGCGGTTGTAGCGAAGCGCCCCTACCACGCTCCAGTCGCCCGTGCGCAGGGCGTAGAGCACCAGGTGGTCGAGGTCAATCAGGGCGCCGGCCGCTACCAGGGCCGCCAGGCGTGTCGGGCAGCGCGGATACAGGGCCAGGCCCAGCGCCGATGAGGTGAGCAAGTGGGTGCGTAGATGCATGCCGGGGCCTCGCCAACCCCGCCCGATGGGAGGGGCTGGAAGGGCGCTTCGCCCTTCCAGAACGTCATTGACACCTGTGGCATGGTTCAAAACCTGCGGTTTGCGCTTGACACGCTGGCGGGGAGGTGTGGAGGGGCCTGGCCCCTCCACAACCTCCCCCGTGGTCCCGTGTCGAGGCAAACGGTCACGTGCGTTTGAACCATGCCTGGTATTATTTACACGAGTTACGCGGTCGCCTCCCGGCGGGGAGGGGTGGAGGGCCGCAGGCCCTCCACCAACCGGTTGTTTCCCGCCCGCGGCGGGAGGGCCGTGGGGGTTGCGCCAGGCCGCCTGGCCGCCGCGGGCGGGAACAGGGGTATGCGGGGAGGCGAAGCCTCCCCGCACCCCTCCACCGCGTACGTCCTGTTATTTACTAGTACTCATCGTCCTCCAGGTCTTCCTCCTCGTCGAACCTCAGGAACGGACCAGAGCGGTCGTAGCGTTCAAAGAAGGCGTAGTTCACATTCGCCACGCCGGGCCGTCCGCCGCCGAGCAGGTACTGCCGCGCCGTCGCCGCCGGCGCCGCTGTTTGATCCACGCGCCCTTCCCGGTAGGCGGTCATCACCAGATGGTAACTGTCTTTGTCGCCCAGGTCGCTCAGCGCCATGGCCGCGCCCGTGCTCACCGGCGGCGGGTGGTCCGCTTCCAGCCGGCGGCGCGCCTCGGCGATCACCGTGTCACGCACCTCTGGCGCCCGGGTCGCCACGTATGACAGGCAGGCGACGGCGAGCGTGCGCGCCAGCCGCGGATGGGTTTCATCGTCGGCGTAGCTCAGGAGCACCGGCAGGGCGGGGGCGCCAACCCGCCCGATCATCTCCAGCGTCTCCTGGTTGTACAACTGTGACGGCACATCCGGTTCGCCCCACACCGGCGCCGGCAACCGTTCCAGCAGCGGCGTGATGATCGACACGTCGGGCAGTTCACCGAGCAGGCGCAGGGCATGGAGCGGGCCGAGCGTCGCCGGCATACGTTCGTGCAGATCCTCGATGTGGGTCGCCAGCGTGAGCAGTTCGCTCCGCGCCGCCGGACCGAGGGCGAGGATCTGCTCGACCAGACGTTCGGACGGTCGCAGCCCTGCCCGGCGCAACTGGCCCACCAGATGGGCAGGCGATGGTTTTGCGGCCATAGCATGGTTCCTCCACCGCGATTATACCGTAACTTCAGCGGTCGGTCCTGCGGCCTGGAGCAAAGGGGCGAAACTGCGCCGGTGCAGCGGGCAGGGGCCGTGGCGCGCCAGGGCGCGCCGGTGGGCGACGGTGCCATAGCCCTTGTGCGCCGCGAAGCCGTAGACCGGATAGGCCCGGTGGGCAGTCTCCATCAACCGATCACGGGTCACTTTGGCCACGATCGAGGCGGCGGCAATGCTCAGGCTGCGCGCATCGCCCTTGATCAGGGCCTCCTGGCGCAGGGTCAGTTCGGGGAGCCGCAGCGCATCAATCAGCGCGGCGTCGGGAAGGAAGGGCAACTGCAGCAGGGCCGTAAGCATCGCCAGGCGGGTGGCGGGCACAATCCCGAAAGCGTCAATGAGATAGGCCGGAACGATGCCGATCCCCACTCCCAGGGCCGCGGCGCGCACCTGCGCGTAGCGCTGCGCGCGCATAGCGGGCGTGAGCTGTTTCGAGTCATCAACCCCGGCGAGCAATTCAGGCCGTTGCAACGCCGTGTCACTCAATACCACCGCGGCGGCCACCACCGGCCCGGCCCAGCAACCCCGTCCGGCCTCGTCGAGGCCGGCGATGCGGGTGTAGCCCTGCGCCAGCAGCGCGCGTTCGTGCTCAGTGGTTGGCGGCATATTGAGATGGCTGTTCAAGCGGCGCCGGTAGTTCTTCCCGCTCGCCGATCAGGACCATTGCCTGGCTCGGCCCGACCCGCGTCCAGCGCCGGGTCAGCCGCATACCGGCGATTCGCAGCGGCGGCGGCGGCGGCGCGGACCGCGGATCGCGGTAGACCGGGGCGAGCAGGGCCAGGCGGTAGACCACGTCGATCGCGCGGGCGTAGATGCCGGGGTCGAGTTCGGCCGATGGGACGATCACCAGGCGACCGCCGGGGGCCAGCACGCGATGGATTTCCTGGTGCGTTGCCGGATCGAGAATGTACTCGGACGGAAAGGTGGCGACCACGGTATCGAAGCGCGCCTCGGGGAAGGGCAGCGCCTGGGCGCGCGCCCGGGCCAGGCGTGGCGCGTATCCGCGTCGGCGCAGGCGCCGGGCCGCGATGCGCGCCATCTGGGGGGAAGCGTCAACCCCGACCACTCCCGCGCGCGTGGCCAGGGCGAGCTGCAAGTGACCGGTTCCGAAGCCCAGTTCCAGCACCCGCCCGCGCGTCTCGGGCAGAGCGGCCCGTATCCAGCCGAACCACAACCCCCCCGACACCGCCCAGGCCACGGCGTCGAACGTCCAGGCGAATTCGCGATAAAAATGATAAAAAATGCGCTCGATAAAACGGCGGTACAGGGCGATCATTTTTTACATTAGCCGTCCATGCGGCTCCGCCGCACACCGACGGGATGAACATCCTTCCTGGGAGGGCGCAGCCCTGCCAGACCCTCCCGCGGGCAGGGGAATGGGGAAACCCGGTTTCCCCATTCCCCTGCGCAAGGGCTGCGCCCTCACCTTGCCGGGGGCGGGGGGTGGGGAAACCCGGTTTCCCCACCCCTCTCGCCGAGGGTTTATTTTCACGTTAGAAGTTAGACATGGTTCGTAGGAGATGTACCGTTGTGCCTGTTCATACCAGGGGCAACCCACGCGCCTGGGAGCGCGGGCCGGGACGCCTGCGTCGCGTCTCTGCGGGCAAGATGCCCGCACTCCCAGGAACCATGTGAACACGTATCTGCCCCCCTCCCACCCTCCCCCCGCTGGGGGGAGGAGCCGGGTTCCCTCTCCCAGCGGGGAAGGGTCAGGGAGGGGCGATTCGGCATGAGACGGTAGCATAACGCATAGCCCTGCTGAAACCATGGCTTACGCAGGCGTCTCCCTGCATCCCTCCACCGTGTGCGCGGGGCAGCAGCAACGCCCGTCTCCCCCGGCGGGGCATGGGTCTTGCCCCGTGGACGGTGCACACTCCCTGACCACGTGGAGAGGATTCTGGGAAAACCGGGTTTCCCCACACCCCGGCCCGCGGGAGGGGGTGGGAGGATGCAGCCTTTCCAGGAACAACCTGTTTCATCCCGTGGGAGCGCGGGGAAAGCGGGTTTCCCCACGCCCCGTCACACGGGAGGGTTGGGGCGACGCCCTCCCAGGAACAACCTCTGTGCCCCCTATTGGTATGCGGCATAGCCGCATCGGGGCCTATCATGGTCAACTCCGCCGCTCTTTGATGCGCGCGGCTTTACCCGAGCGCCCGCGCAGGTAGTAGAGCTTGGCGCGGCGCACCTTGCCGCGGCGGATAACCTTGATTGAGTCCAGGCGCGGGGCGTGGAGCAGGAAGGTGCGTTCGACGCCGATGCCGTGCGAGGCGATGCGGCGCACGGTAAAGTTCTCGTTGATGCCCCCGCTGCGGCGGCGGATCACCACACCCTCGAACTCCTGGATACGCTCGCGGTTCCCTTCCACCACCTTCACCCCCACGCGCACCGTATCGCCCACGCGGAACTCGGGGATGTCCCGCTTCATCTGGCGCTGGGCCAGTTCCATCAAAATCTGATCCGACATCGCCGGACGCTCCTTCATACCGGGCCGGGGCCAGGCGCCCGAACGCCCTCGGGACTGGCGGGCCGCTCTGCTGACACAAGAAATCTGGCAGGCGCGCATGCCACCTGCCAGACCGGCTACTGCGGCGCATTATAGCACAGCCCGTGGCGACCAGCAAGCGCGGCGCGCCGGGAACCAGGGCTCTTGCAAAGTCACCTCCGGTGGGGGTGCGGGGGCGGCGGAGCCGCC
>Ga0209227_1001091_pt1 | contig 21881 bp, 10 predicted proteins | sample YNPBryantNP2012_FD_185815 | JGI IMG/M metagenome (GOLD analysis project Ga0209227, IMG submission 185815) | Anoxygenic and chlorotrophic microbial mat microbial communities from Yellowstone National Park, USA - YNP Bryant NP 2012 (SPAdes)... ...
AAAAAATCACTTGACTTTTCAACTTTGAAAGTTTATATTATGATCGGCAATGTAAACGTTTACAGAAATAAATCCAGTCTATCTGGAATAGCCAGCAAAAGATTGGTGAAAACGGTTACAAAAAAGGGTTCGCGTGGATATCACTATTATCGAAATCGCTCGCCGTGCCGGGGTTTCGACAGCCACAGTTTCCCGAGCTTTGAACAACAACGGTCCTGTCCGAGAAGAAACCCGCCAAAAAATCCTGCAAATTGCCAGAGAGCTCAATTACAAACCCAATCCCATCGCCCGAAGTCTATCCCGAAAACAAACCGACACCATCGGCGTCATCTTGCCCGAGCTGGTCGATGAATTTTTCATGGAAATTATCCGTGGCATCGACGAGACGGCTTATCGCGCCAATCGCTATGTGATGTTGTCCAGCTTCCATAGCCAGCGCAATATCGTGGAGACATTGCTGGAATTTATGGGCAGCGGTCGCGTGGACGGCGTGATCCTCATGGCACCCCAGATGCAAACGGATTTAGCTTCGCTCTTAGCAAAAAGCAAAAAACCTGTCGTCCTGTTGAATGTCAACCATTCCATTCAAAATGCGGTCTGTTTTAATATCGATAATTATCATGGTGCCTATGCCATAACCAAACATTTGATCGACCATGGCTATCAGCGGATCGGTATGATTTTGGGGCCTGAAGGTAACTGCGATGCGGAAGAGCGATTTCGTGGCTTTAGCGATGCGCTTTCGAAACACAATTTGCCAGTGGAAAACTCATTGATAGTTCAGGGTGACTTTACGGCTCGATCAGGTTATTATGGTTTTGGACGATTGATGAACCAGGAACGAAAGCCGGCTGCGATTTTCGCGGCGAACGATATGATGGCCGTTGGCTGTTACGAAGCTGCCAAAAGCTCCAATATTAAAATTCCCGATGATATAGCCGTGGTTGGCTTCGACGATATTTTTCTGGGACGATTGCTTTCTCCCCGATTGACAACGGTGCATGTGCCAATTTCCGAGCTGGGCAGCAAAGCCATTCACTATCTCCTCCGCATGATCGAAGGTGAGGTCGATCCGGATCAATCCTACCGCGAGGAAATCTCGACGGCATTGATCATTGGGGGATCCTGTGGTTGCAAAAATTATGTTGTCAGTTCAATTATTTAATGACTGAACGAAAACGGCAAATTTCAGGTGACGCTGTCATTGCGAACGAAGCGAAGCAATCTCTTCATTTTCTGTGCCTGAATGAGATTGCTTCGGCATCCGCCAACTGGCAGCCGCCTCGCAATAACAGCCAAATCAATAATCAATGATTTTTCTTTGTTCGAGCATGCATACGTTCTTATTGTAAAAATAAGCCCCAGAAAAAACGCTGTCATGCCATCATCCAGTTGGCAGACGGCATGGCAGCTTAGATTGTTTTGATAATTTTGCAACCGGAACTGACTAAGTAGAATGAGATTTTGCTCATGCTCCCAAGAATCCAAATTAATATCCTGAAAGGAGGTGAAGCTGGCGATTTTGGTTGCGATTGTTTTTGAAAACCTTTTTAAAGGTCAGAGCCTTTGAAAGGACAAGCTAAATTTTAAATCCACTAATTCCATAATTAACTTTTCAGGAGGAGTATTATGAAGCGAGGGCTAACGTTGGTTGCGATGGTCGTCGTCGCGCTGGCTATCATGGCAGGTGCAGTTCTGGCGCAATCGCTGGAGCGGCCCAATGTGATCTGGGCGCGGACGACCAGTGAGGCGATCACGCTGGACGGCAAGCTGGACGAGGCGTCATGGCAGAAGGCCGAGTCGGTTCGATTGCAGTATGGCAAGACATCGGACTTGATCCCGGGCAGTGGCTGGCATGATGAGCAAGGGATAAAGCCCAGCGATCCGACCGATGCGATCATCAAGTTTTTGGTGTCGGGCAATAATTTGTATATGGCGGTGGTGGTAAAGGACAGCTCTGTTGGTGGTGGGTTGTTCAATCAATTTGATGGTTTTCTGATGAACTTGCGGGATCATTCCAAGCCGGATCGGCCGGCGCCCAATTTTGAGTATTTTTATGGCTGGGTGACCGAGACCTGGGCTGATCCCAATACGGGCAATGTGGGGGCTTCGCCGGGATTTTTTGGCTGGGCGTCTGGCGATCGGAGTGTGTGGGATGCAGTGACCGTAGTGGATGGGGTATCCAACGATGATAGTTCCCCAGATAAAGGCTATACCACGGAGATCATGTTCAATCTGACGCCGCGCGGCTATGATGTGACCAAGCCGGATGGCGATATTATCGAGTTCAACATTTCCATTTACGATGCCGATTGGCACTGGCCGCATAACAACGACAAGTTCAGTAGCAATCGCACTTGGTGGTGCGGTCCATGGGGCAATGCCTCAGCGTACGATGTGGCGCGAATTTACGCCCGTCCCGATGTGACGGTAAATTCTGGCCCTGTGCCAAAGGTTGGCCCCGAGGTGGTTATTCCCAACGGCGCAAATCACCAAAGCCCAGTCATCGATGGCAAGTTGGATGAAGCGGTATGGGCGAATATCGAGGGTCTGGACCTTCGCTATGGCGATGAAGCGCTGCGCGCCTCGTATCCTGGTATTGGACCGTGGCGGAGTGGTCAATGGCAGCCGGAGATCAACAGTGTGCGGGCGCCAGTGGTAGACCCAGCCGATGCCACGATCAAGTGGTTCTTCAAAGGCGACATGCTGTACTTGGGCGTGGATGTGCGCGACCAGGCGGTGTGGGGCTTGAATCAATTCGATCTATGGGATGGCATTCGGTTCGTCATCAACGATCGGGCCGAGGTGGATCCGGGCGACAACAACTTGCTGCGTCGCGAGTTGACGGTGCGGGTGGATTCGCTGGGGCAATTGGCGGTGGCGGATTATCTGACCGTGTTGATCGATTCGTTCAAGACCTCCAGTGCGGCCATGGCGTTGAAGCCGGGCACCACGGTGAATAATTTCAACGACATCGATGCTGGGTACAGTTTTGAATTGGCCATCGATTTGACCAAATTGGGCTATCCGGTGGGCCGCGGCGATGGCGCATTATTCATCAGTGCCACGCTATTCGACGGCGATGCCTTTGCCAACCCAGCCGATACCTATGGCAACCGAGTGTGGTGGATGCGCGAAGGCTCCTGGCCCGCTGCTCCCGCCTGGGCCTATATGGATCCTAACACGCTGGTTAAAAACGGCGTGGTAACGAGTCCATTGGAGCGGCCCAATGTGATCTGGGCGCGGACGACCAGTGAGGCGATCACGCTGGACGGCAAGCTGGACGAGGCGTCATGGCAGAAGGCCGAGTCGGTTCGATTGCAGTATGGCAAGACATCGGACTTGATCCCGGGCAGTGGCTGGCATGATGAGCAAGGGATAAAGCCCAGCGATCCGACCGATGCGATCATCAAGTTTTTGGTGTCGGGCAATAATTTGTATATGGCGGTGGTGGTAAAGGACAGCTCTGTTGGTGGTGGGTTGTTCAATCAATTTGATGGTTTTCTGATGAACTTGCGGGATCATTCCAAGCCGGATCGGCCGGCGCCCAATTTTGAGTATTTTTATGGCTGGGTGACCGAGACCTGGGCTGATCCCAATACGGGCAATGTGGGGGCTTCGCCGGGATTTTTTGGCTGGGCGTCTGGCGATCGGAGTGTGTGGGATGCAGTGACCGTAGTGGATGGGGTATCCAACGATGATAGTTCCCCAGATAAAGGCTATACCACGGAGATCATGTTCAATCTGACGCCGCGCGGCTATGATGTGACCAAGCCGGATGGCGATATTATCGAGTTCAACATTTCCATTTACGATGCCGATTGGCACTGGCCGCATAACAACGACAAGTTCAGTAGCAATCGCACTTGGTGGTGCGGTCCATGGGGCAATGCCTCAGCGTACGATGTGGCGCGAATTTACGCCCGTCCCGATGTGACGGTAAATTCTGGCCCTGTGCCAAAGGTTGGCCCCGAGGTGGTTATTCCCAACGGCGCAAATCACCAAAGCCCAGTCATCGATGGCAAGTTGGATGAAGCGGTATGGGCGAATATCGAGGGTCTGGACCTTCGCTATGGCGATGAAGCGCTGCGCGCCTCGTATCCTGGTATTGGACCGTGGCGGAGTGGTCAATGGCAGCCGGAGATCAACAGTGTGCGGGCGCCAGTGGTAGACCCAGCCGATGCCACGATCAAGTGGTTCTTCAAAGGCGACATGCTGTACTTGGGCGTGGATGTGCGCGACCAGGCGGTGTGGGGCTTGAATCAATTCGATCTATGGGATGGCATTCGGTTCGTCATCAACGATCGGGCCGAGGTGGATCCGGGCGACAACAACTTGCTGCGTCGCGAGTTGACGGTGCGGGTGGATTCGCTGGGGCAATTGGCGGTGGCGGATTATCTGACCGTGTTGATCGATTCGTTCAAGACCTCCAGTGCGGCCATGGCGTTGAAGCCGGGCACCACGGTGAATAATTTCAACGACATCGATGCTGGGTACAGTTTTGAATTGGCCATCGATTTGACCAAATTGGGCTATCCGGTGGGCCGCGGCGATGGCGCATTATTCATCAGTGCCACGCTATTCGACGGCGATGCCTTTGCCAACCCAGCCGATACCTATGGCAACCGAGTGTGGTGGATGCGCGAAGGCTCCTGGCCCGCTGCTCCCGCTTGGGCCTATATGGATCCCGGTGCTGTGATCACGGGAGTAAAAGAACTGGCGAGCAACACCAGCAATTTGCCGACTCAATTTGCGGTGCTGGGCAACTACCCCAACCCGTTCAATCCATCTTCGATTATTCGTTATGCGCTTCCTGAAGATGGTCGGGTAACGTTAAAAGTCTATAATATCCTGGGTAATGTGGTTGCTGAGATTCCGTTAGGGATGCAGAAGGCTGGCATCCATGAAGTCTCATTCAACGCCGAAAAAATCAGCTCCGGCATTTACTTCTACCAACTGCAGCTCGTGTCTGGCCGCAACAATAGGGTTGCCCTTAGCACGACTGGCAAGATGGTGGTGCTGAAATAAGCCATCAGCATGTGGGGCTTTCATGCCCCTGGAACAATAGACCTCAAAGGTCGCTATGACCTTTGAGGTCTATATTTTTAAAACGCCGTGAAATGTAATTAGCAAATTGCGCCACTGGCAGATTTTTCCACTGATTTTTGGCATCAGCCAAAAATAGCACGTTAACGAAATGATGAAATTATCTTTTTTGAGCGGTTGAAAATTTGTATGAATGACATCCTCCCGAACATCTTAAGCGCTTCGGAAATGTCTATTCCATAACCCATGGATTGAAATGGTTAAGAGGCTCATTATGAAAATCAAGCGGAAGACAAAATCATGGCGCTGCTCGACAGCGATACCACTGTTCCTATCATTTTTCATACTGCTAACTTATTTGCCGCTTCAGGCTGGGACCACTGGTAAGCTGTCGGGTCGGGTGACCGACAAGCAAAATCAGCCATTGCCGGGTACCAATGTGATTTTGATGGGCACCAATTTGGGGGCGGCTACGGACCTGCAGGGATATTATAATGTCATCAACATCCCTCCCGGCCGCTATCAGGTTCGTTTTTCTTTTATCGGCTACAAAAATCGAGTGGTGCAGGATGTTCTAATAACGGTGGATCATACGACCACACTGGATGCCGTGCTGGAGGAGAGCACCATCGAGGGCGAAGCCGTGACCGTCGTTGCGGAGCGGCCAGTGGTGGAGTTGAATTTAACCAGTTCGGTCTCCACGGTGACCAGCAAGGACATTCAAATCATGCCAGTCCGACAACTGAACGAGATTGTGGATTTGCAAGCTGGTGTTGTGGATGGACATTTTCGGGGTGGCCGACTTGGCGAGGTTCAATATCAAATCAATGGCGTGACCGTGAACAATAGTTACGACAATAGCTCATCGGTGCAAGTCGATCGCTCGCTACTGCAGGAAGTGCAGGTCATCAGCGGGACTTTCGACGCCGAATACGGCCAGGCCATGAGCGGTGTGGTGAATGTCGTGCTCAAATCTGGCTCGGATAAATTCTCTTGGAATGCCGAGACCTTTTTGAGCGATTACATGTACACCAGTGGCAATCGGCGCAAGGCAGAGGATAAATTTCGGCCATTGGCCATCCAAAACTATCAATTCAGTATTAGCGGCCCCACTTTTTTGCCAAGCACCTATTTCATTCTAAACACACGTCGTTATATCGATAACGGCTACATTTTTGGGAAACGGCGTTTTCTACCAACCGATCGCGCCGATTTCGAAAAAAGGATTTTCAACCCTTCTGGGGATAATAAGGAGCTCCCATTATCATTTTCTGACGATGTCTCTGGACTGGTCAAATTCACCAATCGCTCGTTCCAAAATATCCAATTGGAATATCAAGCGATTTATAACGTGATTCATGCGCAGCGTTATAATTTTGCTTTTCGGCTTAATCCCGATGGCCGATCGAAACAGCAAACCACCTCGGTGGTCCATGGTCTGGATATCACCCATACGCTGTCATCGAATACTTTCTATAACCTCAATTTCAGGCAGAACTATTTCGATTATCACGATTATGCGTATAAGGATTTCAATGATCCTCGCTATGATGCGGCTGGTCCGCCGCAGGGGGATGCCAATTATGAGCTGGGTGCCATCGTTCAGGGTGTAGATCTAAGTCGCTTCAAACAGCGAACCAACACGCTGGTTGCCAAAGCCAGCCTCACCAGTCAGGTGAGCCGAACTCATCTGGCCAAATTTGGGGCGGAACTGCAATATTCAAAGGTGCAATTTGGTGTACCAGGCTATATTATTGGCACCGGGCTGTTATTGACGCGGCATATCAATGAGCCGCCAGATTATCCCCCGATTGCCACCTATCGCCCCATTTCTTTCGTGGCATTTGCGCAAGATCAAATCGAATGGCGCGACTTCATTGTCCGAGCTGGCACGCGGCTGGAATATTTCGATGCTCGATCGACGATCCCCAGCGACCTCCAGAATCCAGCCAATGCCATTCAAGGGGCGCCGGCTTCCTATCCCAAGAAAACCTCGAAGAAAATCACGCTGGCTCCACGGATCGGTGTTTCTTATCCGATGACCTCGAGCGCCGCCCTATTTTTCGCCTATGGTCATTTCTATCAAATGCCAGCTCTGGGACAAATTTTTACCAATTCCGATTATCAAATATTGGATGAATTACAAGCTGGTGGCATTAGCTACGGGGTCATGGGCAATCCAGATATCAAACCAGAAAAAACCGTTCAGTATGAATTTGGCTATAAACATGCCCTCACCCCAAACTTGGGTTTTGATTTCAGCATTTTCTATAAGGATATTCGCGATCTGCTAGGCGTTGAATTTGTATCGACCTATGCTGCGGCTGAATATGCCCGGTTGACCAATGTTGATTTCGGCAATGTGCTGGGCTTTACCGTGGCCCTGGATCAACGGCGGATGGGCCCGATTAGCACCATGATCGATTATACCTGGCAGCGCGCCATGGGCAATTCCAGCGATCCGCGCGAAACGGCAACCCGAGCTGCTGCCGGCGAAGATCCTCGGCCGCGACAAATTCCGCTCAATTGGGACCAGCGGCATACGTTGAATGCCACCATTCTGGTGGAACTTCCCAGCCGCTTTGCCGTGAGCACGATCATCCGCTACGGCAGCGGTCAGCCTTATACTCCCGCCATTAAAGCTGGGTTCGGAGGCGGATTAGAGGCCAACTCCGGCGTAAAACCAGCATCCACCCGGATCGATTTGCGGGCGGAAAAATATTTCCGATTTCGAAATCTGAACCTAAGCCTATTTGCACGGATTTTGAATCTGCTCGATACTCGATTCGTCAACGGCTTTGTGTTCGATGATACTGGAAGTCCAGATTATTCACTAAACCCGATTGGGCAACGCGCTACCCTGGCCGATCCAGGTCGGTATTATCCGCCTCGCCGCGTCGAATTGGGCATAACTTTGGGATCAGCCAATTAGCGATGGAGGAAAGAATATGCGCTTGATAAAGTTTCTGTTGTTTTGGCTCATTATCCTCTGCGTCGTTCCGGCGTGGCTGGCGGCTCAGTATCTGCCGGTAGTACCACCGGAGCAACGCGGCCGCGTCGATGCCGAACGAGCGGGCTATCATGATGCCGCCAACATCCGCACCGTGTTTTATAATTACGGCATGGTGGGTGACTATCCGCCAGATCCCCGCAATGTGGATTTGAGCGTGTTCCACTCCTGCGAGGTGCCCAAAGGGAGTGGCCTGAATTACACCGATGGCACGACTCCATTTGTGCTCGCCAAACTGTTGGACCGCAAAGGTGTCTATTTTCATATTATGGAGACCGGCTATCGAGAACGTCAAGGCACCAGCCCTATCCGCAATCGCATTATGCGCTATGAACCACGGCCGGGGTACTTTCAAGCCGATCCCAGCATCAATCAGGGGCGATCACCCGCCATCAGCAATGATCCCCGAACCTGGCCAAATTTCTGGCCAGATAAGGTCAATGATCCCGATGATCCCGGCTGGAGTGGTAGCTGGAATGGCTACTTCGGTAAGCGACCCAACGCTGATCAGGAGAGCTTCACCGTGATGGATGACGATTTCTACGATGCCTGGGACTTCTATCCTGATAGCCGTGATGAAACGCGCCGCGGCATGGGCTTGCGAGTCGAAGTCCGAGGTTTCCAATGGGCCAATCCCCAGTCAGGAAATGTGATTTTCTGGCACTACGACATCAGCAATGAGAGCACAACGGATTACAATGACAATATCATTTTTGGCATGTACATGGATTCGGGCGTGGGCGGATCGGCGCTGTCCTGCGATGGGGTTTATGAGTCGGATGATGACAACGCCTATTTCGATAAATCGTTTGGATTGAACCTGGTGTATACCTGGGACAAATTGGGCCATGGCATTGGATTGAGCTCCAATTGCTTGAAAACCGGTTATCTGGGCTATGCCTATTTGGAAACACCCGGCAATCACTATGATCAAATCGATAATGATGATGATGGCATTCTTAATGAGCGCCGCGATTCAGGGCCTGGAGAGTTGCTCATTGGCTATCAAGCGATTCTCGATTATGTCCAGGCCCATTATAATGTCGCCCAGTTCGAACGGGCGATTGGCACCATCGCTACACGACCCGCTTATCGCGCCACTCGCTGGTGGACCGGCGATGAAGATATGGATTGGGTCCAGGACCTGCATGACACCGGCGCGGATGGGGTGTTTGGCACCAACGACACTGGCGAAGGCGACGGCATCCCCACCAATGGCGAGCCCAATTTCGATCGCACCGATCTCAATGAATCCGATCAGATCGGTCTCACCGGTTTCCGCATGAACCGCATCGTAGCTGGCGCTGGCAATCCCAGCCAGGATACCGATAACATCGTCTTCTTTGACGAAGGCAAGCAATGGCCCACTCGCCTCTATAATTTTTTCACCGATCCCAATCCCGAAGGCCGATTCGATCAAGCGCTGATTCTGAATTATAATATCGGCTTCCTCTTTGCCTCAGGTCCCTTCCGATTGATCGCGGGCAAAACCGAACGCTTCAGCCTGGCGCTGGCTTATGGGGCGGATCTGCAGGAGCTTCGAACCACCGTCAAAACAGTGCAACTCATTTACAATGCGAACTATCAATTTGCGGTTCCGCCGCCACTGCCGAAAGTGACCGCAGAGGTCGGGGATGGCTGGGTGCGCCTATCCTGGGATGATGCCGGGGAACGTGGAATCGATCCAGTGTCGCTGGAAGCCGACTTCGAAGGCTATCGCATCTATCGGTCAACCGATCCCGAATTTCGTGACCCGAGGGTAATCACGACCGGCCGGGGCACGGGGCCGATCGGCAATGGTCGGCCCATCGCCCAATTCGATCTGATCAATGGCGATCGTGGCTTCTCCGAACAGGTGGTGGAGGGCGTCGCCTATTATCTCGGCGATGATTCCGGTCTCACCCATACCTGGACTGATACGACCGTCATCAATGGGCAGCTTTATTATTACGCCGTCTGCTCCTACGATCACGGTTCTGATTCGTTGGGCTTTTATCCATCGGAAAATTCCATTTCCGTGTCGCGGACACCGCGCGGTGGCACCATTCTTCCCATCAATGTCGTGGCTGTTCGACCCGAGCCGAAAATCATGGGCTTTGTTCCTGCCGTGGCTTCCGATGGCGTGCAAATCCAGGGCCGAGGCATGGGCACGGTCAACGTCGAAGTCGTAAACTCCGCCCTGGTACCAGACAATCATATCTTCTTGCTCAAGTTCAAAATTCCTTCTCAGGACAGTATTCGGGCAGCGTTCTATGATCTGATCGATAGCACCGAAAACAAATATCTGTTCCGCAACGGCTACGATCTGGACGGCCAGGGCATCGGTCAGGTGGCGGTGGGCTTGCTACCCATTGTAACGACGCCCAAAACCATCAGCGTCGATACGGCAAATACTGGCTTCACGCCCCAGAGCAAAACCAATCTGCGGCTGAAGGCGAGCTATCAATATCAGCAATCCATCAATCGTCGCCGCACCGGCTTTCCCGATCCCATTCGGATCACCTTCACCGATACGCCAGTGGAAACCTCGCTGGCAGCTATTGGCTTGCCTGCTCGGCCCTGCAAATTTCGGGTGGAGGCGCTCAGCGATTCTGGCGCACTGCGTTTGAAATTTCGCATTCGGGATCTGGATCGTGACGGCACACTTAGTTATATTGATGAATTCATCGATGTCGTGACATTTGTACCTGAAAAAGGAACGCAACCCCAGGTTACCTGGCGTATTGAAATAGATAAAGAACGCCAGTTGGCGGCAGGTTCGATCATCCCACCAACCCAGGGCGATGTGTACGATCTCAAATTGATCTATCCGCTGGGCCAGGGCGATGTCTTCATGTTCACCAGCAAAGGCCAATCCATCGATCCTAACAAAGCCCGCCAGGAGTTCTCAGAAGATCCTTACGTGGTTCCCAATCCTTATGTCGGTTCGGCCAGTTTCGAGGCGGAGCGATTTGCTATCTCTGGCCGAGGCGAACGGAGGATCGAGTTCCGCAATCTGCCCGAAAAATGCACTATCCGCATTTACACGGTTCGTGGGGAATTGGTGCAAACGCTCTATCACGATGGCTCCACGCTCAGTTTCGTGGCCTGGGATTTGAGAACCAAAGACAATTTAGATGTGGCGCCAGGTCTCTATATTTTCCATGTCGATGGAGGCGACCTGGGAACCAAAATCGGCAAGTTCGCCATCATTAAATAACCAATGGGTGAGATATGAAAGTGCATGATGATAAATTGAAATTCCAGATAAAAGCACAGGCGCCGAGCCGACTCTTGTGGCTATCGTTAAGCCTGCTTCTTTTGCTCCCGTCATGGCATCCCAGCGTCATGGCGCAATCCAAAACTGGCACTACCATTGGCCAATTTCTATTGATCGAGCCCAGCGCCCGCTACACAGGCATGGGCAATGCGGGCGTGGCCTCGCACGATGAAATCGCCGCCGCTTATTACAATCCTGGCGCTATTGGACGACTGCGTGGCTATGGCCTTCAGTTCACCCATAGCCTCTGGCTGGCGGACATCACCTACGATTACGTGGCCGCTTCGATCCAGATGGGGACGATTGGGAATCTGCTGGTGACAGCCACCTCGCTGAATTCGGGCGAGATCGATGTCCGCACTGTGGAACAGCCATTGGGAACGGGCGAGCGCTATTCGGTTTCCAACTTTGCGCTGGGCCTGGGCTACGGCCGCCAGTTGACCGATCGCTTCTCCATGGGGTTTACGATCAACTATGTGCAAGAGACGATCTGGCATAGCTCGCTTTCCACCGTGGCCATCAGCGTGGGGACGTTGTACAATTTGACCACCAATGGGGTTCGGCTGGGCGCCAGCATCTGCAATTTTGGGATGCCCGCCCGTTATTCGGGTCGAGATTTGAGGATTATTTATGATAACGATCCATCCAAATATGGCGATAACAGCAGCCTGCCTGGCCAGATCTATACCGATGCCTATCCCCTGCCCGTGATCTTTCGAGTGGGGTTGAGCGTGCCCATCGAATTCTCGCCCAACAATCGGCTGCAATTGGCAGTCAATGCGTTTCATCCCAACGACAATACCGAAAGCATCAGCTTTGGGGCGGAATGGCTGCTATTCAAATCCTTTGGCCTGCGAGCGGGCTATCAAAATCTGTTCCTGAAGGACTCCGAGGTGGGACTGACCCTGGGCGCAGGCCTGCAACTGGACGTGGCTGGCCACTTCTTCCAGTTCGATTACGCCTGGGCCGATCACGGACGCCTGGAGAATGCGCAGCGGTTTACGGTGGGGTTTTTGTTTTAATCAGCGGTCAGTAAACAGTGATCAGTAATCAGTAATCAGTGATCAGTGATCAGTGATCAGTAATCAGTGATCATTAGAGAAGGAGGTGGGATATGAGTTATTTACCGCATGCAAAGAGCTTTCGGGATTTGATTGTTTATCAGAAAGCCAGGGCGCTGGCAAAGGATATTTTTGAGATCTCGAAACGCTTTCCCAGGGAAGAAATGTATTCGCTAACCGATCAGGTTCGGCGTTGTTCCCGCTCTGTCGGCGGTCAAATAGCAGAAGCCTGGGCCAAACGAAGGTATGTGAAACATTTCGTGAGCAAGCTAACCGATGCCGACGGCGAACAAAATGAGACCCAGCACTGGATTGAAACGGCCAGCGATTGTCGTTATCTGAATGAAAATGAAACGACTGGTTTCTTGCGTCGCTGTGAGGAAATCGGTCGCTTGCTGGGTGGTATGATCGAAAAAGCAGATCAGTTCTGCTCAGAAAATATGAATGTGATCCGAGATGAAGCCGATGAGTTCTTCTCGATAGTTATTCGGGATGGCGATTAGTAACCAGTAACCAGTAACCAGTAATCAGTAATCAGTAATCAGAAACGAGTCACTGACAACCGTTCACTGATAACTGATAACTGATAACTGATAACTGATAACTGACAACTGATCACTGACAACTGATCACTGACAACTGACAACTGATCACTAAAAAACGGAGTTCAACAGTGTTCCGTCATCTAAAAGTCATTCTAATTTTGTTGACAGTAACAAAAATTGCCACAGGTCAATCCATCACCCAAAATGACAGCACCTTCCTGCGGCAGGTTCAGAAGGCATCCTTCGATTTTTTCTGGCAAGAAGCCAATCCCGACAACGGCTTGATCAGGGACAATAGCCGAGCCGATTCGCCGTGCAGCATCGCCTCGGTGGGCTTTGGGCTGACGGCCATCTGCATCGGCATCGATCACAACTGGATCTCACGGGAGGCGGGACGCCAGCGGGTACTCACGACATTGAATACCTTCTGGACCAAACCCCAGGGACGGGATGCCCAGGGCTACATTGGCTACAAAGGATTCTTTTATCATTTTCTGGACATGAAGACCGCACAGCGCACCTGGAATTGCGAGCTGTCATCCATCGACACGGCGCTGCTTTTGGCGGGCATTCTTTATGCAAAACAGTATTTCAGCGAAGACCAGGTCGACGAAAATCAAATTCGGGCCCTGGCCGATTCCATCTATTATCGGGTCGATTGGCAATGGATGCGCAACTATCAGCCCAACATCACCCTGGGCTGGCATCCCGAAACTGGCTTTATCAATGCCTGGTGGCGGGGCTACAATGAAGCCATGATCATGAACATCCTGGCGCTGGGATCGCCGACGCATCCTGTGCCAACATCAACCTGGAGCGCCTGGACCAGCGGCTACTCCTGGCAGACGCATTATGGCTATTCCTATGTCAATTTTCCACCGCTGTTCGGCCATCAATATTCCCATTGCTGGATCGACTTTCGAAATATCCAGGATGCCTATATGAAAAATAAAGGCATCACCTATTTTGAAAATTCCCGTCGAGCCACGCTGGCGCAACGGGAGTATTGCATCGCCAATCCTGGCAAATTTAAAGGCTATGGCGAAAACGTCTGGGGCATTACGGCCAGCGATGGCTACAACGGCTACAAGGCCCGTGGCGCTCCGCCTGCTCAAGGAGATGATGGCACCATCTCCCCCACTGCTCCTGGCGGCTCCATCCCATTTGCGCCCGAGGTCTGCATCCCAGCGCTGAAATATATGTACGATACCTATCGCCAGAGCCTCTGGACTAAGTACGGGTTTTGCGACGCCTTTAATTTCACGGTGAATTGGTGGTCGCCCATCGTCATCGGCATCGACCAGGGACCTTTCGTGCTGATGATCGAAAATTATTTCAGCGGCAAGGTCTGGGACACCTTCATGCAGAACCCAGATATTCAGCGGGGTCTGGAGCGAGCGGGATTTGTCACTATCAGCGGGGTACAAAACCGTCAAACCCAGCCGCCAATGGATTATGTGCTCTATCAGAACCATCCCAATCCGTTCAATTCGTCGACGGTAATTCGCTATCTGATTCCAGAATCTGCTGCGGTGAAAATTACCGTCTTTGATGTCCTGGGGCAGGAAGTGGCGGTGTTGGTAGATGAAACAAAAACCCAGGGCGAGCATTCAATAGCGTTCGACGCCAGTGGTCTCGCCAGCGGCATCTACTTCTGCCAGCTTCGGGCTGGTCATTTCACCGCTATCAAAAAGATGCTGCTGGTGAATTGAACTGTGTTTACCGAACAATCACCCCAACCGAACGGAAAGACGAAAACATATCCCTGCTTATCTGAATATTTCCACCTTTCCCCCCTATTCAATCGACACCATTTCCCCCCCACGCAAGGGGGGTCAGGGGGGATGTTATAAAATTTTTTAGCAGAAGGTCTCATTTTTAAAGATTGAATCATGAAGCATAAAAAAAATTGGTCGGCTATTTTTTTAATACTGGCTGTGGCCTGCTTCCCTGCGGCGCTTTCGGCCCAGTTGATCATCGATCCTTTCGATAATTTTCCAGACACCAGCCGCTACCACATTCTGGCGGGCTCGGCGGGGAATTCGCTCGCCATCAACGCCTCTCGGGACACATTGGTCGAAGGCCAGGGCGCTTTTCGTTGCCACTGGCAGGTGCAGGCCAATTCCTTCGTTGGCATCTGGACCCGAATGGAATTCTGGCATCCCGACTCCAATGGCCTCTGGGACCTGTCGCCCTATTTGAGCCTGCGTTTCTCCTATTTTAATGCAAGTCCCTCTTCCAGGCCAGGCTATGTTAAATTGCAGCTCTATTTTTTTGATGCGAGCCATTCCCCTGCCAGTGCGCAGCGCTCTGATGAAGTAGAAATATGGTTGCTGGACATCGATATTCTTGACTCGGCACCTGGCTGGAGACAGATCGAACTGCCCTTGCGACAGAGCGATATCGGGGCGCTGGAAAAAGATAAATGGCTGCCATCGCCGCTGGGGATTGCGGGCAATGGTCGCCTCGATCTGGATAAAATTCGGGGCTTTGCCTTTGCCTTCGTGGGATCGGCCAGCCTGTTTCTCACCGATACCAAATCGGCCACGGGCGTGCTGTTCCTGGATGATTTCCGCATGGTGGGTCAGGCGGCTGGCGATCTGTCGAGCGCCGTACACATTGTGGTGCTGGGTTCCTCCACAGCCGAAGGCACTGGTCCCAGCGATCGCCGTAACGCCTGGGTCAATCGCTACCGTGATTTTTTGAAATTGGAAAACAGTAACCATCGGGTGGATAATCTCGCCAAAGGCGGCTATACCACCTATCATATTTTGCCCACAGGCCAGGCCACGCCAGCCAATCGGCCCCAACCCGATCCTCAGCGCAATATCACCTACGCCCTGGCGCTGGAGCCCGATGCCATCATCATCAATCTGCCGTCCAATGATGCCACTGCTGGTTATAGCGTGGCCGAACAACTGGCCAATTATGATACCGTCCTGGCGGCAGCAAAACGCAACCAAATCCCTGTTTGGATCACGACCACGCAGCCCCGCAATCTCTCCGAAGCAGGCCGAAAAAATCTCATGGCGCTGCGGGATTCCACCCTGGCACGGTTCGGTAAATATGCCATCGATTTCTGGAACGGCCTGGCCCAGGAGAACGGCACTATCAAGCCGCAGTACGATAGCGGCGATGGCATCCATCTCAATGATGCCGCCCATGAAATTTTATTCCAGCGGGTTCGGGATAAAGAAATCCCCAAAGCGCTACTTAGCGCTGTGTTCGAGCATCATTCCCTGCCACGGACGCCGATTCTTTTGTCGAATTACCCCAATCCGTTCAATTCCACGACTTTGATCGAATTCGACCTCCCGTCGCCGAGAGTGGGTGCATATGAGATTTTCAATCTATCGGGACAAAGTATCCTCAGCACAAAAAATCAGTTGTTTCGTGCTGGGCGCAACCAGATTCTATTCCATGCCAATGGATTGGCCTCGGGAGTCTATCTCTATCACATCAGATTGGGCCAGGAGGCATTTCGGGGGAAGATGACCTGCTTGAAATGAAGATAGATTGGTTTGAATGAACGTCATTTCTCGATCATGATTTGGTCGGATTGGTTAAAGATAGCGATTTTTTTCCAATGGATAGAAACAACTCAACGGATAAATTTTTAGGAGAAATCTGTTGGATGCATCCGTCCGTTGGGGAAAGAAATAATTTGAATTAATTTGCCCAACTGATAGATGAAACCAACGGATAAAAAATCTAAAAAAGAATCCGTTGGGTTGTTCCAATCCGTTGGCGGAAAACATAATTTAAATTAACCTGCCCTACGGATAGATGAAACCAACGGATAAAAAATCCAAAAAAGCATCCGCTGGGTTGTTCCAATCCGTTGGCGGAAAAAATAAATTGAATTAACCTGCAAAACGGATAGATGAAACCAACGGATAAAAAATCCCAAAAAGCATCCGTTGGGTTGTTCCAATCCGTTGGCGGAAAACATAATTTGAATTAACCTGCCCAACTGATAGATGAAACTAACGGATAAAAAATCCAAAAAAGCTTCCGTTGGGTTGTTTCAATCCGTTGGCGGAAAAAATAAATTGAATTAACCTGCCCAATGGATAGATGAAACCAACGGATAAAAAATCCCAAAAAGCATCCGTTGGGTTGTTCCAATCCGTTGGCGGAAAACATAATTTGAATTAACCTGCCCAACTGATAGATGAAACTAACGGATAAAAAATCCAAAAAAGCATCCGTTGGGTTGTTTCCATCCGTTGGTGGAAAAAATAAATTGAATTAACCTGCCCAATGGATAGATGAAACCAACGGAGAAAAAATCCAAAAAAGCATCCGTTGGGTTGTTTCAATCCGTTGGTGATTATTCTTTACTGGTGCTAAAAAAGCGATCCAAACAATAGGAGAATCACAATTGGACACTGCAGCACGACGGTACGGTTCTTTTGAAAACAAGTATGGCTATTTCTCTGAAGATGGACGTGAATTTATCATTACTCGGCCCGATACGCCACGCCCCTGGACCAATGTCATCTCTAATGGCGATTTTGGAATGGTCATCAGCCAGGCGGGCGGTGGCTTTAGCTGGAAAACCCATGTCAATTTGAATCGCCTCACCCGCTGGAACCAGGATCTGATTCGGGATGACTGGGGCAAGTGGCTCTACCTGCGGGATCTCGATACGAATCAATTTTACTCGCTGGCATATCAGCCTGTCCAGGCCGAATATCAAAAATATCAGGTTCGCCATGGATTGGGCTATACCATTTTTGAACAGGAATTCGACGATCTGGCCACCCAATGGACGATGTTCATCGCCGTAGATGCGCCCATCGAAATATGGATTTGCAAAATCAAAAATCGAAGCGGTCAGCCGAAGCAATTGCAGCTCAGTTCCTATTTCGAATGGAATCTGGGAGCGGCGCCTGATTCCCATCGGGAATTTCACAAGCTGTTTATCGAAACCCAATTTCAGCCGCCGTTGAATGCCATTCTGGCCACCAAAACGCTGTGGGAGGTTCCCACCAGCCGAGGCCATTGGAACACGGAATGGCCCTTTATCGGCTTTCATGCGGTCAATGCAAAAGTCAGTGGCTGGGATACCAGCAAAGATGCGCTGATCGGTCGGCATGGGACGTTTCAAAATCCCAGAGGCATTCGGAGTGGCAATTTTTCGGCTACCCAGGGACGGTTCGAGGATGCCGTGGCTTCGCTGGCTACCGACGTGCGGCTGAAACCTGGCGAGGAGCAGACCATCGTGTTCGTGCTGGGCATGGCCGATCGCCACGATGGCCTGGCCGAAAATGAGCAGGTGGCACCGATGATTCAAAATTATTGTCAGCCCACAGTGGCCGAGGCGGAACTGCAAAAGGTGAAAGATTTCTGGCAAAATCTGATCCAGCGAGTCCAGATCGAAACGCCCGACCCTGCGCTGGATCTGCTGACCAATATCTGGCTGAAATATCAGGTGATCTCGGCGCATCTCTGGGCACGGACGGGCTATTACCAGCAATCGGGCGCTTACGGGTTTCGGGATCAATTGCAATCCCAGCAAGTCTGGCTGCCCATAGATGCGCCTCGGATGCTGGAGCATATCAGGCTCAATGCCCGCCATCAATTTGAAAAGGGCACGGTGCTGCACTGGTGGCATCCCATCACCGAGCAGGGACATCCCACAGACATGACCGATGACCTGCTGTGGCTGCCGTTCATGCTCAATCGCTATTTGCAGGAGGTCGGCGATTATTCCTGTCTGAACGAGGTCCTTCCCTTTTATGATCAGGGCGAAGCCACTTTGCAGGAGCATTGCACCCGAGCCATCGATGTTGCCCTGGGCCGATTCAGTGACCGAGGATTGCCGCTGATCGGCGCAGGCGACTGGTGCGATGGCTTCAGCGCCGTGGGATTGGACTGGAAGGGCGAGAGCGTCTGGCTGGGCATGTTCCTTTACAAAATTCTGGTGGATTGGGCCGAGTTGTTGGAAAAATATAGCCCCATCAAAAATATAGCGCTGGCCCAAAAATATCGGGCACGGGCTGCTCAACTGAAGCAGGCGCTGAACACTCACGGCTGGAACGGCCAGTGGTACCTGGGCGCCACCAAAGACGATGGCACGCCCATCGGCGATCCCTCGCAGGACGAATGCAAAATTTATCTCAATTCCCAGACCTGGGCCATTATTTCTGGCGTGGCCGAGGGCGAACGTCGGGAGCAGGTTGCCCAGGCCCTGCTAAAGCACCTGGAGACCGATAACGGCCTGATGCTCTATCATCCTGCCTTCAAAAAATCCGATCCCTATATCGGTTACATCACCCGCTATGCGCCAGGCCTGCGGGAGAACGGCGGGGTTTACACCCATGCCGCCACCTGGGGCGTATTGGCGTTGGCGCAATTGGGCTGGGCCGATGATGCCCTGCGGATTTTTTCCAAGTTAAACCCCATTTTGCAGGCACAGAAAGATGCCGACCGCTACGTGGCCGAGCCGTACTGCCTGCCAGGCAATATCGATGGCAAGGATTCGCCCTACTACGGTCGGGCGGGCTGGAGCTGGTACACGGGCTCGGCGGGCTGGCTGTTCAGTATCGTGCTGGAGGCGATCTGCGGCGTGCAGCCCGTCCATTCGGGCTTGCTGATCGATCCCTGCATTCCTGCCCACTGGCAACAGGTCAAAATCGTGCGCCAATTTCGTGGAGCGACATTCGAGATTACGATTCAGAATCCCGATATAAAAACTGGCGGAGTGAAAGAGATTTTTGTGGATGGCAAAAAGATCGCTGGGAAGATCATTCCACCGCAGCAGGCTGGGATTTATCAGGTAATAGTTATGAAGTGATTTTTTCTCCAGCGGATAGAAAAACCCAACGGATATTTTAAGAATCCAAATATCAAACGTCAATTTCCAAATAAATCACAGCTTCCAATGCCCGAATTCCAAACAATTTGTTTCCTTGGGATTTTGAATTTGAAAATTATTGGGAATTTGTTTTTTGAAATTTGAAAATTTATCAGTGGGGTTGTTTCAATCCGTTGGCGGGTAAAAATAATTTGAATCCACTTGCCCAACGGATAAGAAACCTAAAAAAAATCCGTTGGATTCATCAATCCGTTGGGGGAAATAAAATATTATTTAAATCGATCTGATGGTAGACTTGCAATCTCGTTGGAATCATGCCTGGTCAGGTGGCGGCTATCCATGAGCGGTTAGATCACAAATAATATTCATTATCCCACAAAAGCTACCAACCATTAATTAAATGAACATTCGGTTATTTGGCCATAGCCGCCTCTAAAATTCTTTAAAATATTTGAAAAATTCGCTTGACAAATAGAAATAAATTTGTTATAATAAATCTGCAAGTTTGAACTGCTCCGAGAATTTTAAGTACGAAATTTCTTGCTAATCGTGCTTCATCATTGTTGATTATTTTTTAAATCTATCAAGCGATTGGGGACAGACGTTTTGGCATTTTTCGCTTTGTTCTATTTTCAAAGAGGACATTGAAATGAATTCTAAAAATAAAACAGGTATCTTTCTGCCCCCCCCCCAGACTTTTATTATAGCTTGCTTTAGAAATAAATTTACCTGACCAAGCCCAAATTTCGGTCCAAGCGCTAACAGCGGACGGAAATTTGGGCTTTCTGTTTGTGGCATAATTAAATTGTCAAATTGTTTTCGGGCGGATAAGCGAACGTTTCATTCATAATATCAACAGCCCGTGTCGCCAATCAAGAGTTATTTATCACCTAACCTGGACGAGCCAGAACCAAAATGAAATGTCAGGTCACAAAATCTGAACTCTCACAAAAATAACTAAAAAATCTTTTTTTGCGTTTGTTCCGTTTTTGTGTCTAAAATATTCTTGCGCTTTGGGCAAGAAATGAGCTGTTTAGTACCTGACCATTGATTTCATTCAGATAGAGGTTTGCAACATTAAATTTTTACGTCATTCCGAATGAATCCGCTAATGAGCGGAACACCGAAAAAGCTGGCAAAGTAAAATGAATCAGTTAATGGTGGCCGCTCCTCCGATAACTATCGATGACACGGAGTGGCAAGAGATCGTTGCTTATGATTTGAATGGGGTCAAGCGAATATTGAGCGCCAAGGAGCCGCCGCAAGAACCCGTGCTGGTGATTACTCCTTGTGAACATCATGGTGATCATTCCCCTGCCAGCCCAAAAAGCTTAAGCAAAACGACCTCGCCGTCCAGTGGTGTTTGGCGATTGACAATTTTAGATTTCCTTGTATTTGATGATAAAGAATCCTGGCCCAATGGCGATGCGGAAATTTTTGTTAAATTATTAGATTACGGGCATTGGTACCGGACCGATTGTTATGATATTAATAGCGAAGGAAGCTATTATAATTGTGATATTCCATTGAATCCTTACTGGGATTCTCCGCAATATCGGAACGATTGGTTCGAGATTCGGGAAGATGATAGCGGCAGCCAAGATGATTATATAGAAAAATACTGGAATTGGGATAGTCATTACTCAACAAGGGAAGTTGATCTATACAATCAACATTGGTATGAAGGTACCGATGATAATGCAGATGTCCAAATGAGAGCAATCTATTATTAGCGCTAAGTGAATGTTAAAAAAACTGGGCGGGTGGAACGATTCTTTTAGAAGTTGTTCCACCCGATTCCATAAGCCAAGTATCTTCGATATAAGTGCATGGAATATGAAAAAGATACTCTATTTGCTGATGCTATTGTCACTGCCAAATATTGCCATCGCTTCCTCCTTCATCCTTTACGGAATTGTTAAAGGGCATATTGCTGATAAGCCAACTGGCAAGGCGATCGAAAATGCCAATGTCATCGTTTTGGAAACAAGCTACGGCACGATAACAGACAAGAGCGGTTTTTTTAAATTGAGACTGCCAGCCAACCAATACGAGATCGTGGTAAAAGTGATGGGCTATAAAAGCGAGCGGAAGAGCTGTACCATCGCTCCCAATGCTGACATTACCCTGGATTTTG
>Ga0209227_1001092_pt1 | contig 21867 bp, 17 predicted proteins | sample YNPBryantNP2012_FD_185815 | JGI IMG/M metagenome (GOLD analysis project Ga0209227, IMG submission 185815) | Anoxygenic and chlorotrophic microbial mat microbial communities from Yellowstone National Park, USA - YNP Bryant NP 2012 (SPAdes)... ...
ATAAAGAGGCCAGGCGATAAAATTGTACTTTTTGACACTATGGATAGTGATATTGTAAGATTTTTAAAAGATGTTTTCTTGAATCAGAGTTTTGATAAAGGCTTTAAATATTACGCCTTAAGAGAAACATCTGATAAATCCTTGGCCGATCTTGGGGTAATCTTTGATTCAACTCTAATGAAATATTATGCTTGGCCCTCAAAGAAGAACATAACAAATATGCTCTCAAAAATAATCCATGACAATCTTGATACATCCCTATCCTTTGAACCCCCTGAAATCTTTCATAACCACGGGATATACCATCCAGAGGCCCAAAGAATTTTTTCCTCCTTTGAGGATTTTTACAATTGGCACAAGAGTCGCTCTGGGATAAGAACTTTCGGGCCTTGGATAGGGATAACACTTTACTCCAATTATATCATGAAGAACCAATCAAATGTGATTGACTACCTCATAAAAAGGCTTGAGCAAGAGGGCTTTTGTGTCTTGCCAGCCTTTGGCCCTGAAGAGACGATTCTGCAGCGATTTTTCATGGATGAAAACTCTTTTCCAAGGGTGGATCTGATAATTGCCTTCACGATGAAGTTTAGCTCAGCCCTCAAACCGGAAATAGCAGAACTGCTGAATAAAATTGGGGTACCGATAATTAATGCAATAAACTTATATGGCAATACAGTGGAGGCTTGGCAAAAAAGCCCACAGGGTTTGGACCCCTTTGAGGTGGCTTATGCCGTCTCCAATCCTGAGATATCAGGGGTTATAGAACCATCTGTATTAGGTGGCAAAGTGGAATTGGAGCAAGAGGGAAGGAAGATTTATTGTCACAGCCCTGTGGAAGAGAATGTGGAGGTTCTGATACAAAGGGTCAAGAAGTGGATAGGGCTCAAAACAGTCCCCAATATAGAAAAGCGCCTTGCAGTCCTTTATTACAACCATAATCCAGGCAAACAAGACATTGGAGCAAGTTATTTGAATCTTTTTTCAAGCTTAACTAACCTTCTGAAAGCGCTAAGGCAAAGGGGATACGATGTGGGGCCAGCGGATTTGGAGTCGTCAGCCTTAAAACAAGCCATAACAAAATTTGGCAGAAATGTTGGTACGTGGGCTCCTGGAGAGCTTGAAGAAATAGTTAGGTCAAAGGATGTGGTTTTGATCCCTGTAAAAGAATATGAGAAATGGTACCAGGAACTTCCCCTTGATTTCAGAAAAAGGGTGGAATCCCAATGGGGCAAACCTGAGGAATCTAAGATCATGTTTTATGAAGGGAAATTTGTGATCCCTATAGTTTACTTTGGAAAGGTGGCCATCCTGCCCGAACCTTCCAGGGGAATCAGTGATGATCCCATGAAGCTTTACCACTCCCCCACACTCTATCCCCATCACCAATACATAGCATCGTATCTTTGGTTAAAACATGGATTTAAAGCACATGCCATGATACACTTTGGCACCCATGCAAGCCACGAATGGTTGCCAGGCAAACAAATTGGGTTGTCCCACTCTTGTGATCCTGAAGTATTGATTACCGATATCCCAAACCTCTATCCCTACATCATGGACAACATAGGAGAAGGTATCCAGGCCAAGAGAAGGGGAAGGGGAGTAATTGTGGATCATCTGATCCCTCCGCTTAAGAGATCAGGCCTTTATAGCGATTTCTCAAGGCTCTATGAGCTGATCCAAAGGATAAAGAGGGGTATCAGCGAAGGGGATCCAACCGTGGAGTACGAACTTGAGACATTGGACTCCCAAATCAAAAATCTTGGGATACACAGGGAATTGAGGATCCAAAAGGTGGCCCCCGAAGATCTGGATTCCATAGAAGATTATCTACTGGAAATAAGATCCTCCCTCCTTCCATATGGCCTTCACACACTGGGCTCATCTCCACCAGCAGATGCCATCAATGACATGGTATCCTCCATTTTGGATACAAATCCAAAGGAGGATCCTCAAAAGATAAAGGAGAAACTCAATGCCTCAGGGCAGAAAGAAATGGAAGCCATATTGGCGGGACTCGAAGGGAGATACATAGCTCCCGGAGAGGGAAACGACCCCATTAGAAATCCCAATGCCTTGCCCACTGGCAGAAACTTTTACGGGTTCAATCCACAAAAAATCCCAACCCCTGAGGCATTTGAAGCAGGGAAAAAGGCGGCAGATGAAATCATAAAAAGGCACTTGGAGGAGAACAAGGAATTTCCCAAAAAGGTTGCGGTGGTGCTGTGGGCAGTGGAGACCATGAGAAACGGCGGCGTGAACGAATCCACAGTCTTAGCACTATTGGGCATAGAACCTGTATGGGACAGGACAGGCAAGATAGTGGGGATCAGACCCATCCCTGGGGAGGTTTTGAAAAGACCAAGGGTTGATGTGCTCATAAATCCCTCTGGCCTGTACAGGGACCTTTTCCCGGAAAAACTCATACTCTTGGATAGGGCTGTTAAGATGGCGCTCATACAAAAGGATGTGGAAAACCTTGTGAGGGAAAATTACGAGGCCTTAAAAAGTTCTCTGCTTTCAAAGGGCCTTGAAAAACAGAGGGCAGAACAACTTGCCAAGATCAGGATATTTGGCGAGGCTCCGGGAACCTATGGGACAGGCGTGTCCGACATAACCGGCTTGTCAGGGCTCTGGGAAAGCGATCAGGAAATATCAGGAATTTACACCATGAGGGTGGGAAATAGCTTCGGAGAAGACATCTGGGGAGATGAAGGGAAAGAACTGTTTCATCTCAATTTGAGTATGGTTGATACGGTGTTACACTCATTTTCATCCAATTTATTTGGGGCCATAGACAACGATGACGTATTTGATTATGTGGGAGGACTTTCTTTGGCAGTGCGAAATGCTACGGGAAAAGCCCCTAAGGCCATGATAACATTTCATAGAAACAACAAAGAACTAAAGGTGAATCAACTTTCAAAGGTCTTGGGCCAAGAGCTTAAATCAAGGTACTTGAATCCCAAATGGATAGAAGGGATGAAAAAAGAAGGTTATTCGGGTGCAAGGACCATAGCAAAATTCATGGAATACTTTTGGGGATTCCAGGTAACAACTCCAGATGACATATATCAAGAGCAGTGGAATGAATTGTACAGCACATATGTTGAAGATAGGTACAATATGAACCTTAAGAAATTCTTCTCTGAATCCAACCCCTGGGCATATCAGTCTATCCTGGCAAGGATGCTGGAAGCTATCAGGAAAGGATACTGGAATGCTTCTACTGATGTAAGGCAAAGGCTTGCGTTGGGATATGTGGAAAGTGTTTTAGACAAAGGCATTGCCTGCTGTGACCATACGTGTAATAATCCCTTCTTGAATCAAATGGTAATAAATTTGATCTCCGTTCCAGGCCTCACAGATCCGCAAAAAATAGATGCATTCCTGCAAGAGCTTAAGAAGACCTTAAAGAAGGATCTGGCAACACAAATAAAGGATGCAAAAAGACTTCAAAACAAACTGAAGACATCCAAGGGAAGATCTTTAGCTCCATCCCAGGATAATTCCCCTAAGGAAGAGATAGAGGGCTATAAGTTCGAAAAGGTGCAAGAGGTTGCGGACGAAAACATTTCCAGTTCTGGTATAGAGTGGCTGCTGACGGGTCTTGTATTTTTGATTTTATCGGTTTTTCTACTTGGTTATCATTTAAGTGAAACAAGGTTAAATAGCAAGATGCATAGTATCAAGTGTTTAGTCATATTTTGAAAAGCTATAATTTCTGATAACTTTGGTTAGGATTTTTCCACTACAAAAACTTTTCAAGACCCCACTACCCGTAACTGCTTGAAATTATTAGACCTAAAATTTTGGGAAACGCAAAATTACCCTGATTTCGTAGTTTTTGCATGAAGTTGGGTAAACTCTTATGCCATTGGCGGAGAGGGTGGGATTCGAACCCACGTGCCCTGTTTTTAGCAGGGCAAGTCGATTTCGAGTCGACCCCGTTATGACCGCTTCGGTACCTCTCCGCTTGCAGTAAATCTCCTGATCTCAAAGAACTCCTTTATTATCTTTACATATCGCTCTTTGCCAATGCCTTTCATGATCAAGGGAGGTCTCCAGCCCCTGATACGAAAGCCGTTATTGGTACTGATGGCGCCAAAATCAGGATCTTCAAGGGAATAGATCAAGCCAGATATCCTTGCATTCATTATGGCACCGAAACACATCCAGCACGGTTCTAAGGTACAGACAATCAAGGCATCAGTCAATCTGTAGTTTGCTACCTTAGAGCATGCCTCCCTTATGGCCAGGATCTCCGCATGGGCAGTGGGGTCGTTGAGTGCTATGCAACTGTTGTGAGCCCGTCCCATCACCTGGCCCTTTGGCCCCACAACAATGGCACCCACAGGCACCTCTCCCTTTCCCTTGGCCTCCAGTGCCAGGTCTATGGCCTCTTCCATCAGTTGGTTTATCCTCTGCCTATCCAACCACAACTTTGTTCCTACCCATCTCTTTGGCCTGGTACATGGCCTCATCCGCCCTGTTTACAAAGGAAGTGAGATCCTCACCCTTGGCCAACTCTGCCACCCCAAAAGGAGGCAGTGGCCTTAATTCCCCCATCGAAGTTTTCCTCTTCAATCCTCTTCCTAAGCTTTTCCGCCACAACGAGCCCTCCATCCTTGTGGGTATTGGGTAGCACTACGAGAAACTCCTCACCTCCATATCTACCCATATAATCCACATTCCTGAGGTTTTGAGACAATACCCTCGCCATGCCTTGTAAGACCATATCACCCCTTTGATGACCGTAAGTATCGTTTATCTGCTTAAATTTATCCACATCCACCATCAAAACGCTCAAAGGAAGATCAAATCTTTCTGCCCTTAGGATATCGTTCCTGAGCTTCTTCAAGAGTTCTCTCCTGTTGTTTATTCCAGTCAATTCATCTATGGTGGCCAATTCATTAAGCTTCTTATTTGCCTCTTCCAGGCTTTTAAGGGTGGCTTTTAACTTTATCCTCAGTTCGTATTGATAACCTCCTATTAGTGAAAACCACAATACGGTAATGACCAGCACAAAGCCTCTTAACACATCGAACTTTATATCCACATATTGTGGGTGAGTATACCAAAGCAAAAACATTGTACATGTATATCCCACAACAGCATAGGCACCAAGGCAGAAGAATTCCCTTCTGTTAAGCCTAAAAAACCCAAATGTCAAAGCAAAAACATAGAATATTAAGTACGAACCCCTATGTGAATTGGTAAAGTAATGGGCTGCAAATGCGAAGAGGAAAGCCAGTACCATCTGGGGAATGGTTAGACTTGGGTCTTTAAACCGAAGGTTTTTGTTGCTCACAATAAGCCAAATAAATATCAGGTTTATTAAAAATGAAATCCCAAACAGAGCTAAGGTTTCAGATAAGGAAAGCCTAAAAACGCCCCAGACTTGATATAAAATGAGAATACCATCCGCTAAGAGGTATGTGAATATGGCTATTAGAACTCGTTGTAGCCTTAAATTTTGTCGTTCATCTGCCAAAGAAAAGGGCATCTTCATCTGGCTAAAATTTCTGTCCTAAAAGCTTCTGGTCTTTTGTAACAGTTACAGTTGATATACTCATGCCCCTTCCGTATAGAGACTTGATCTGATCTCCCACTGCAATTTCCTTAGAATCCCTGATGATTTTCCCGTCTTTCTCTCGAAATGTAATACTATACCCCCTTTTTAGCACATTAAGGGGGCTCATGCTCTCCAACTGTTGGCTTCTACCTTGAAGTTGTGTCTTCAGGTACTTGATCCTATGGGTTTGAATGCCAATGACCTGTGCCTTTAGTGCCATCAATTTTTCCCTTTTGGCATCCAAGCTCCTCTTTGGGCTTAAAGAGCTCAAGGTGGCCTTGACCTTCAGCAACATATGGCCTTTGAGGGAGATGATATGCAAGATGGAGTTTTGTAGCCTAAATGTGAGTTCATCCAGGAACTGAGACCTAAGTTGGAATTCCCTCCTTGTGTTTAAAAGTCTCAGCCCAAGTTCCCTTAGCCTTTGTTCTGTGGAAGAAATCCTTGAATTGAAACACTGAATCAGCCTGGCCCTAAGATCCCCAATCTTGGCCTCCAGCACAACCTTTTCCCTTACCAATAATTCTGCTGCAGCAGACGGGGTGGGAGCCCTCAGGTCAGATGCCATATCGCAAATGGTCCAGTCTATCTCGTGACCCACTGCAGAGACCACAGGTATCTTGGATTCCCTGATGGCATAGGCCAATGCCTCTTGGTTAAAGGGCCAGAGATCTTCCAGAGAACCTCCTCCACGGGTAATCACGATCACATCCACATCCAGCCTTTGGTTAACAAGCCTTAAGGCATCCACGATATCCTTTGTGGCCTCCTCTCCTTGGACCCTCACCGGCACCACTATTATATGAAGGTCTGCAAATCTCCTGCGGATCACCTTTAAAAAGTCCCTGATGGCAGCCCCTGTGGGAGAGGTGATCACTGCAACCTTCTTCGGTAAGAAGGGGATGGGCTTCTTTATTCCCGGGTCAAAGAGTCCCAGTTCCCTGAGCTTATTTTTCAGTTGTTCAAAGGCCAAGGCAAGGGCACCTATGCCCAAGGGCTCAATGTATTCCACATGCACTTGGTACTCTCCTCTGGGCATGTAAACATTCAGATTACCCTTAACTAGCACCTTCATTCCATTTTGGGGAAGAAACCTCAAAGCCCTTGTCTGTTGCCTGAACATCACACATCTAATGGAGGATTGCTCATCCTTTAGCACAAAATACCAATGCCCAGAGAGGGGGGATGAAAAATTGGAGATCTCTCCTTCCACCCATAGATTTACAAAGCTGGATTCCAGGATTTCTTTCACAAGGAAATTCAACTGGGTCACCGTCAGTACTTTTGGGAACAGATCCGTTTCCATTGAGGCTTTTATTCTTTTTTCTCCCTGGGCTTTTGTGGTATTAGCATTATATGATGTGTATCATACCTTCAAGCAAATCATAAAGGGATAACCATGACCCAGCAAAACTTTTTGTGTATCCACGGACACTTCTATCAGCCTCCCAGAGAAAATCCCTGGCTCCAGTGGGTGGAACCTGAGCCCTCGGCATTTCCCTTCCATGACTGGAACCAACGTATCACAAGGGAATGTTACAGCCCAAACGCATGGGCCAGGATCCATTCCCCCAAGGGTAAGATAGAAGGCCTCATCAACAACTTTGCATACATTAGCTTCGATATGGGGCCTACCCTCATATCCTGGATCCACCAGGCCCATCCTGAGCTCTATCAAAAAATCAGAGAGGCTGACCAAACAGGGAGGCAGATGTACAACGGTCATGGTCCTGCAATGGCCCAGGTTTATAACCACATAATCATGCCGCTTGCAGACAGAAAGGACAAGGAGACACAGATCATATGGGGGATAGAGGATTTCAAATACAGGTTCAATAGGCCACCTGAAGGGATGTGGCTGGCAGAAACTGCAGTGGATCTTGAATCCCTGGATCTCATGGCCTTGCACGGTATTAGGTTTACCATACTTTCGCCCTACCAGGCTGATAAGGTAAGGCCCATTGGAAAAGGCTCCTGGAAGGATGTCTCCGCTGGAGATGTGGATGTGACCGTGCCTTATAAGGTTTCACTCCCGTCTGGCAGGGAGATAAATGTATTTTTTTATAACAGGGAGATATCCCAATCCATTGCCTTCGGAAGCGCCCTTTCTTCAGGAGAGCAGATTCTCAAAGAGGTCTCTTTAAGGTTGTTTAAGGCCAAAAATCAAAATCCCATCATCGTTGTGGCAACAGATGGAGAGTCCTACGGACACCATTTTAAGTTTGGGGATCTGGCCTTGGCATGGATCATCACCCATGCAGAGGAATACGGCCTAACCCTCATAACTCCAGGTAGCTATCTGGAGCTATTTCCACCCCAATTTGAGGCCATGATCAAAGAGAGGACATCTTGGAGCTGTGCCCATGGAGTTGGTAGGTGGATGGATGATTGCGGGTGCTCCCTCTCTGGAAGGAAGGATTGGAATCAAAAGTGGAGAAAGCCTCTAAGGGAAGGTCTAAATTGGCTAAGAGATCAACTAAGGTCCATTTACGAAAAGGAGGTTTCAAAATTTCATCCAGACCCTTCCCAGCTTAGAAACGATTACATAAAGTTCCTGATCCAGCAGGAAGAGCACGAAGCCCTGCTCACACAGCCCATTAGCCCTCATCCCAAACACATCCTTCGCCTTTTGGAAGCCCAACGTATGGCCATGTTTATGTTCACAAGCTGTGGGTGGTTCTTTGACGACATAGTGGGTATAGAGCCCACCCAGATATTAAAATATGCCCTGAGGGCCATTGAACTCTCATCACCATTTTCAGAACAAGATCTCTTGGCAGGCCTGTACGATTATCTCAAAGAAATCAAGCCAAACAATCCAAACTACCTAAACGGGATAGATGTGTTTGAAAGGCTTGTGAAGCCAGCATCTTACTCGCCTGAATGTTTGGTAGCTGCAAAGGCATTTTGCTCATTCTATGAACTTGAACCAGCCCCTTTCTTAGCAAAAAGGGCAGAACTAAAAAAAGAGTTACACCATACCCACCGTGCACAAAACATTAGGGTCGGGGAGGTAGTTTTATCAGACAGGTTTGAAGATGACAAGACCTATACCTTTATTCTTTTCTTGCATAAGAACCACTTCCATATTTGGATCTCCAATGATCCACTTGTGAGTGGTATAGAGGAGCTCCTGATTTATGGAATGACACTTCGGAGTCAGAAAAAAGAGATCCTTCCTGAACTAAAATCATTTTTGGGGCCAACAAAAGAGATCAACATATTGGACTTGCCCAAAGAGGTAATCTACCAACTAACCCTATCTTCCTTTAGGCAGAGATTTCAATTGCTCAGCCGCATTTTCCTTACCTCAATGGTAAACTCATTTGATTGCATCTCTAAGAGAGAGGAGTTCAAAGCAGCATATCTTGATATTGATGAGGTCCCTTACTTCCTTAAAAGGACCCTAACCGAAATCATCATACAGTTTTTAAAAAATGATGAAATTTTGGCAGATGATGTAAAATTAAAAGAGGTGATTACGTTTTTAAGACGGCACAAGGATATCGTTGTTAAAGAAGAGATCCAATGGCATGCGCAAGAGTTCATAACCCAAATATCAAAAAGGTTTCTGGTTACACTTGACAAAGCTCTTTTGAGAAAGATAATCCACTATCTCTCCCTCCATAGGGTCTTGGAACTGGGAACAGATCTTTTTCACATCCAAAACTTATGGTATGACCTATACAGCAAAGAGACCTTTTTGAGATCAAAACCAAAGGACTTCCTAAAGCTTTTTTGTAAGCTGGGCGAAGGCTTGGGCTTTGAAATAGAAATACACGGGAGGCAAAAATGTTCAAAAACAAACACATGAGGCTTGAAAAGGAAGGTAACATCTGTCATCTGATCCTCACAAGGCCTGAAAGATTAAATGCCATGGATAGGGGATTTTTCACTTCCATGAGGCAGGCCTTTGAACTCATTGAAGCAGATGAAGATACCTGGGTTGTAATTATCAGTGCAGAAGGGAGGGCATTTTCCGCAGGCACGGACCTAAAGGAGTTGGGTGGCCTTTTGACAGGAGTTGGTGCAAGGGATCGGCATAGGCTCAGGGCCTTGGTGAAGGAGCTACAATCTGGATTTAACGCAGTGGAAGAGTGCACGAGGCCGGTGATTGTTGCCATACACGGTTACTGCTTGGGAGGAGGGGTGGACCTGATCTCTGCCTGCGACATACGCATTGCCACAAAGGATGCCATCTTCTCCATTAGAGAGACCAGGATGGCCATTGTACCGGACTTGGGCACCATGCAGAGGTTACCCCATATCATAGGCTGGGGGCGTTTTAAGGAACTGGCCCTCACAGGAAGGGATTTTGGGGCAAAAGAGGCATTGGAGATGGGATTGATCACCCATATGTGTGAGGATGTGAACAGCTTAAAGGAGAAGGCAAAGGAGCTTGCCTTGGAGATCCTCAAATGCCCTCCCCTGATCGTTAGGGCAGTGAAGGAGGCAATCACCTTCACAAGGGATCATGGTGCAAAGGCCGGGTTGGATCTGGTAGCCCATATGAACGCCTATAACCTTCCCTCTGAGGATCTTTTTGAGGCAGTGACGGCATTCCAAGAAAAGAGGGAACCCAAGTTTAAAGGGCAATAGCCTTAGTGGCAAAGAGATATAGCCTCAGAGAGGTAGTTTCTTGGTGTCTTTTTGACTTTGCCAATTCCAGTTATTCTGCAGTTATTGCATCTGCCATATTCCCTGTCTTCTATGTAAGTTACGTAGTTGAAGGCCCTACGGGGTTAGGTGATTTGTGGTGGGGAAGGGCCATATCCATCAGTGTCTTCCTGGTGGTGATCTCCTCCCCCTTTATGGGATATTTGGCAGACAAAAAGCTGAACAGAAGGTCTTTACTTGCCTCATACACCCTCATATGTATAGCCGCTGTTTCTTTACTATCCACCCTTGAAAAGGGAGAGATCCTGAAAGGATTCCTTTTGATCCTCATTGCTAACACCATGATGGAGGGGAGTCTCGTATTTTACAACTCCTTTATACCCCACATAGTCCCAAGAGATTACTACGGAAGGATATCTGCCTGGGGGTTTGCACTGGGTTATATCGGATCAGCCCTTTCTCTTATCCTTGCCCTGCCCTTGGTATCCAGGGAAAAATTTGAGGTCATTTGGATCTTGGTTGCATTTTTCTATGGGATCTTTTCTTTGCCTTGCCTTATTTTTATGCCAAAAGAGTCAATCAAAACAGTGTCGGATCCTTCTCAAAATAAGTTTTTTCATGACTTGTTCACATCATTCCTACTTATCTTCAAGGATAAACAGACAAGAAGATTCTTATTATCATACTTTTTCTATGAGGATGCTGTGAATACCGTCATCATATTTGCAAGCATTTATGCCTCCTCGACACTTGGGTTTGCCTACAAAGAGCTGATTGTACTATATCTTGTGGTGCAGACTACAGCATTTATTGGTAGCATTGTTATATCAAAGCCATTGGATCAACTCGGACCAAAGGTATTTATTTTGGGAAATCTAATAGCTTGGACTTTAGTGACAACCTGTTCTGCCTTTGTTTCACACAAGAACCATTTCTGGATCTTGGCTTCCTTTGCAGGCCTTTGCCTTGGCGCCATCCAGGCAGCATCCAGGGCCATGTATGTTAGTTTTATTCCAGAGCGTAGAGAGGGAGAGTACTTTGGCGTCTATTCCATGGTGGGGAAGTCATCTGCCATCTTAGGTCCCATCCTCTTCGGAGAGGTATCTTTCCTGTTTGGAAGCCAGAGGCCTGCTGTTTTTGCGGTCACTTTCCTGTTTTTAATGGGCTTGGTATTTCTCCTTGGTGTAAAACCTGCTTCCAAGAAATTTTAAAGACGATAAAAATTTTTGTTGACCAAGGAACCTAATGGGGCATAATAATCCTCTTGTGAACAGGTTTTTATTCTACTCCCAGGAATTTCCTGGGGCAAAGGGGAGGGTGAGAACTTCAAGACTAAATATTAAAATTAGGAGATGAGAAAGTGGCCGCACTACTTGATCTTGTCTTGATTGACCTTTATGACTGTGAAACAGAGGGCCTCAAAGACGCTGCCAAGATAAGGCAGGGTATGTTGGAGGCCGCAAGGCTCATGGGGGCCGAGATAGTGGGAGATTCCTTCCACACCTTTAGTCCATGGGGCGTGAGTGGGACGGTAACCATCGCCGAATCCCATCTGGCCATTCACACCTGGCCTGAGTTTAACTTTGCCGCCATAACCTTTGAAACCTGTGGCAGCTCCATGAACCACAAGAAGGCCTGTGACTATCTGGTGAAGTTCTTCAAGTCCAAGAACCCGAAGATAGTATATCAAAAAAGGGGATTCCTGGATGTGGACCTAAGCAAGCTTTCCTATAAGCAATCAGCAGGTTGACTGGTGAGTTTGGGGGGACAAGGAGGCCCATTCATCCCTTACATGGGAGATGGGCCTTCTAAATTTTTAAGGGAAAGCCTCAAAAATGCCCTTGTACCCGAATCCACCTTAAATCTCTCATCTATCCTTAACCCTGCCACCCAAACTATGCGGCCTTTGGAAAGCACAAGTGGGATTTCCTTCCTTTGGGGCCTTGGTATCTTCAGGTCCACAAAGAGATCCTGAAGCTTCTTCCTGCCCTTCATCCCCAGAGGGATAAACCAGTCCCCGGGCCTAACTCCCCTTATCTTCAAAGGAAAGGTCACCTTCTCTCCGTCCAAGATGGCAGTGCCACCATGTCCTGAAAGTTCCTCCTTTAGTTCTTGAAGAATCTCCACCTGTAAAAACTTCCCCGAGCCCAAGGAATATTCCCCAGGAGCAGGTATCTCTATTTCAGCAAGTCCTAAGCTTGTGATGTCTCTTTTACATAGGCAAAACCATTCTACTTCCTTATAAAACCTGCCGCCCCTTGGTAGATGGATCTCTTTTAGGCCTTTTTGGCTTGATATAAGCCTTATGCAATCCAGTACATGCCTGCTTAAAAGGCCTCTTGTGCTGCCAAGGACCCTTATACATGCTTCTCTAAATATGTAAAATTGGACTATTCTTGGTTGGATCAAAAATTCCTGAACAGGAATTCTAAGGCCAAATTCTGTTACATCTGAGTTTTCATCCAGCCATTTATCAGCAACATCCCTCAGGTAATCTGATTCCATTCCAAGCAATTCGGCAGTCGTTGAAAGTCTTTCCAAGAGCTTTGGCTGGTATGCCATAAGATATGGAACAAGCTCAAGCCTGATCCTGTTTCTGAGAAAGGATCTGTCTTCATTGGACTTATCCAGCATAAAGGGGATGTCATTTTTCTTAAGGAATTCAAGGATATCCTTCCTTGTGACAAACAACAGGGGCCTAAGGAGCGTATCTGTCTTGATTTTCATAGCAGCAAGGCCCACAGCTCCAGATCCCCTAAGGAGTCTCATTAAAAAGGTCTCCACCTGATCATCCATTTGATGCCCCAGTGCAATCATGTCACTTTGGGTTTCCTTTGCTATCCGCTTTAAGGAGGCATATCTTGCCTCTCTCATAATTTCTTCCTTTGACCCTTTTTGGGAAAATAAGTCCTTAGCTAACCTATCCACTATGATCCTCAGGCTTAGTTTTTCTGCTATCTCCAACAAAAACCGGGTCTCTATTGGATCTTCAACAGGCCTCATACCGTGCTCAATGTGCGCAATTAAAAGATCAAAGCCAAGTTCTGCCTTGAGAAGATTCAGACAATAGAGCATACACATAGAATCAGGGCCTCCTGAAACAGCAGCCAGGATCCTTTTGGCCTTTAATTGCACCCCTTCTCTTTCAAGGGCAGTCTTTACTTTGTTTAAGAGTTGCTGCATGACACCTTTTTGTTAAAAAGAATTTGACAAGGTCTTACAGTTTCCGAAGATACCTCTAATATCAAAAACCTAAAAGGGGAAAATGAATTGGATCTGCTCCCTCTATTAAGACCCCAAACAGTGGCAGTGGTAGGAGCCAGTGACGATCCCTCTAAGCTTGGCTTTCATGTGATAAAGAGTCTCACCTTTTGGCCTTACAAGGGCAGGATCCATCCGGTAAATCCCAAGAGGGCCTCTGTGATGGGAATCCCTGCACACAAGGATCTAAGGGAAGTGGAGTCCCAGATAGATCTGGCCATCATAGTGGTTCCCAATAAGGCAGTGGAAGGGGTCATTGCAGCTTGCTTGGAAAGGCATGTGAGGTCCATCGTACTCATAACAGCAGGTTTTAAGGAGTCAGAAGGAAAAGAGGGCGCTTTGCTGCAGGAACGCCTGAAGGGTCTTGTGGCAGATAGGATACCTGTAGTGGGCCCTAATACCTTTGGAATGGTGTCCTATCACCAGAGACTGAACGCCTCCTTTACACCTGAATTTTCCCTGGCCTCCCCTGGTGGAGCAGCAATCATAAGCCAAAGTGGGGGTATTTCCCACCTCATGGGCTTTTTGGCAATGGAACAAGATATTGGCCTTAGCTATGTGGTGGGCCTTGGGAACAGGCTCACCGTGGACTTTCAGCATATGCTCTATCATCTAACAGCAGATGAATTCACAAAGGTGGCAGGCCTTTATGTGGAGGGCATAGAAGAGCCCAAAATGCTTTTAAAGGCCATAAAGGATGTGTCTTCAAAGATCCCTGTTGTTGTGATGAAGGCAGGTAAAGGTGAGCTTGCGGACAAGGCCTCACTTTCCCACACAGGTAGCCTGGCCGGAAACCAACAAAACTACAGATTTGGGGTCCTACAATCAGGGGGGCTTGTGGTGGATGATGTGCATAGCTTTTTGGATCTTTTAAAGGCCTATGAGACCCTCACTCCCCCAAAGGGAAATAGGGTTGCCATATTAAGCGGACAGGCAGGGCCTGGGATAGTGGCCTTGGATAGCTGTGTGGAACTTGGACTTCATGTGAAGCCCTTTGGTTGGAAAACCCTTTCCGAGATAGAGGAGATCCTTCCACCCATGGCCATTCGTTCCAATCCAGTTGATTTGGGACCCCTTTGGTATGATGAGTTTGCCCTGCTCAAGGTTGTGAAAAAGGTCCTAAAGGACCCGGAGATAGATGCAGTCTTGTTTTTGATGATGTTTGCGTCCGCAAATCTAAATTCCATACCGGTCTTGTTGGAGGGACTTTTGGATGAAAGGCCCCAAAAACCCATATTCACATGTATCATGGCGCCAGGGCAGATTTGGAAGAAAGAGATAAGGGAGGGGGAAGAAAAAGGAATCTTTTGCAACTTTCCAACCCCTGAAAGGGCTGCCAAGGCATGTGCAGGCATGCTACTATTGGAGAGGAGGCGGCACAGACAAACTAAAAACGGGAGGACAAGTTGGACATAATAAGAAGTGCAATGGAAATGGGACTGAATCAGCTTTCCGAACACCTTGCCAAAGAATTCTTAAAGGGCTTTGGGCTTCCTGTTACAAAAGAAAAAAGGGTCTCATCCCTTGAAGAGGCCAAGGCCTGTATCCAAGAGATGGGCCTGCCTTTGGTATTGAAGGTGGACAGTCCAAGGATAGCACACAAGACCGAAAAAGGATTGGTGATAACGGGCATAGCATCAGAAGAGGCATTAAAACGGTCATTTGAAAAGCTTTTGGCCATACATGCCCCTAAAAAGGATGAGGCAGTACTGGTGCAGGAGATGGTGGAAGGGAAGAGGGAACTGGCCATGGGCCTCATCCGTGATCCCCAATTTGGACCCTGTGTGATGTTTGGACTGGGAGGGATCTTTTTGGAGGTCTTAAACGATGTGACCTTTAGGGTGGCACCCATAGACATGACTGATGCAGTAGAGATGCTGGGAGAAATTAGGGCCCACAAGATATTGGGGCAAGTTAGAGGGATGCCTGAGGCCAACAAAGAAAAGCTGGCAAGGATGTTGGTCACCTTAGGGGAGATAGGATTGAACTTTCCAGAGATAAAGGAGATAGACCTAAACCCTGTGATCCTAAGAGGATCTGAGCCTGTGATAGTGGATGCCCTGATAGTATTGGGTGGAAATCTATGAGCAAGGTGTGGTTTGTGAGCGCCGAGATGGCTCCCTATTGTAAGACAGGGGGCCTGGGAGATGTGGTGGGACACCTCCCCTTGGCCTTATCCCGCCACGGTGTGGAGGTAGGGGTCATAATCCCTTATTACTGGGAGGCCCTGAGATCAGGCTTGGAGATCAGGATCTTTTTGAAGGACCTCTGGGCTCCTCTAAAGGATCTATGGCTACCATACGATGTGTACATCTCAGAGCCTCAAGGAAATGTGAGGGTCTTTCTCATAAAGAGGGAAGACCTCTATTTTAGGCCAAACCTATATAGAGATGCCAAAGACGATTACTACGACAATATGGCGAGATTCTGCTTCTTTTGCCACGCTTGCCTTGGGCTTTTGAGCAAGCTGGTGGAGGTTCCTTCTGTTGTGCACTGCCATGACTGGCATACAGGCCTCCTTTGCCCTCTCATACTTGAAAACCCGCATCTCTTTAAGGCTGCCACAAGGCAGGTCTTCACCGTGCACAACATTGCCTATCAAGGTATATACCCCAAAGAGAGCTTTTCCCTCACAGGCCTTCCCTCTGAAAGATATTTCCACCCAGAAGGCCTTGAATTTTGGGGAAATGTGAATCTCATGAAGGCAGGCCTAAATTACGCCCATATCATTACCACCGTGAGCCCTACTCATGCAGAGGAGCTAAAGGACCCCTGGGTTTCAAGGGGCCTGGAAGGTATCTTTATCAAAAGGGCCGAGAGCCTTTATGGAATACTAAACGGAGTGGATTACAATACTTGGAACCCTGAAAACGACCCTTACATCAAGGCCCATTTCTCATCTAAGGACATCTCCGGCAAAAGGCTTTGCAAAAAGGACTTGTTGGAGTATTTCCGCTTGTCCCAGGCCGATGAAGATCGGCCACTGGTGGGGATGGTCACCAGACTGGACTATCAAAAGGGAATAGACCTTGTACTAAATGGCATGGAACAGATCATCCAGATGGGTGCAAATTTTGTGCTGGTGGGTGAAGGAGATGAAAGGTATCAGGAAGGACTTTTGTGGCTTAAAGAGAGATTTCCAGATCGCATAGGCCTATACTTGGGGAGAAACGAAGGGCTTGCCCACAAGGTCATCGCAGGAGCAGACATGTTGCTCTTGCCCTCTCTTTTTGAACCATGTGGCCTCACACAGATGTATGCCCTTAGATATGGCACCATTCCCATAGGAAGAGCCACAGGAGGATTAAAGGATACCATCCTTCCCTATGACCCCATATCAGGCAGTGGATATGGAATACTCTTTCAACATTTTGATGTGAATGGAATGTTATGGGGTGTAAAAGAGGCCATAACCCTTTATAGAGACAAGAAAAGCTGGGAGCAGATGGTAAAAAATGCCTTTTCACAGGATTTTTCCTGGGACAGGGCTGCAAAGGCATATATAGAACTCTACTCAAAACTAATACCCCAATAAGGAGGTTTGAGATGAAAAAAGTGGAACAAGCCAAAAAAAGGGTGTCATTCTACCTTCGTATGCCAGATGCCAAGGAAGTGTATTTGGCAGGAGACTTTAACAATTGGGATGCATCCTCCTTGCCCCTTAGTAAGGATTCAAGAGGTGCCTGGAGAAAGACTTTAACTCTAAGTAAAGGACAATACCAGTATAGATACATCGTTGACGGAAAGTGGTATACAGATCCCAATAAAGAACAATGTCCAAATCCCTTTGGTGGGCAAAACAATGTGTTGAAAGTATAGCCCTCTTAAAATAACCCAATGATGCCCAGGACAAAAACACCTTTGATAATACTCATAAGCCTTTTCGCCCTCATGGGAATCTTTTGTGCACAGCCCTTAAACGCAGCCACCAAAGCTTCCAAAAGTGCCCAACAGATAATCCCTGAGAAGGATCTCCAGGAGCTCATAAAGACACTGGAAGATCCAAAGAAAAGGGCAGAGCTCATAAAGACACTGAAGGCCCTTAGCCAGGCCCAGAAACTTACCCAAGAGGCAAAGACAGAAGAGGTCGTTCTTATATCAGGGCTCAAGGATTTATCAACACAATTTGTGGAGGCCTTTAAAAAGGCTGCTTCCAAGATCAAGGGAGAGCCACACAAGCTGATAGAAGTGTTTGAAGAGCATATCTCCCAAAAAGGGTTTTTATACAATATGCTGACATTACTCATTTCATGCTTAGGAGGGACCCTGATAGGCAGGTGGAGCAGAGGGAAATTAGTTAAAATCAAGCTGGAAGATAAATCCAAGCTGATTCGGTCCGTGCTCTCCAATTTTATAAATAGCCCAATAACCATAATTTCTGTATATGTGCTCTACAATATCATTTTATTATCATTGAATCATTCTGGTCATGGGTACGACATTATATCGGATGCTCTCACCTACTATCTCCTATATACATTGATTTCTGCATGTCTCAGCATCATATCAGAGCTGACTGAAGTTAACTTGTCAAACATAATTTCTTCTGATACCATGCTTTCATACATAAGAAGACTTCAAAACATAACCAAGTACATATGCATTTCTCTTTTCTTTAAAAGCATCTTTTATGCCTACGGTTTCATCTCCATCTTTATCTTGCCATTAATTTGGCTACTACTTTTGGTTATTGGGTTTAAGGGCACCTCTTTTATAAGTAATGCTTCTTCCCACTTAGTTTCCGCCTTTCAACAACTTCAAAAGACTAATCATATTAGTTTAACTCAAATTGCCAAATATATCTTAACGCTTTTGATCTGGGTTGTCATAATTGATGAGATAATTCAATCTATGTCTGTTTCATTACATCTTTATTATGCAATTAAGAAAACATTGATCTACGTTGTAGCTTTTTCCCTTTTCCATTACCTATTTGATTTGATTTATAAGTCGGTTCTGCAATCCAAGGTTTATTCAATATGGGAACAAGAAGTGGGCTCCAACATTTCAATGAGAGTACTGAGATTAATAAGAAACCTCATCTATTGGGGCATATTTGTATTTGTGGCATTTTCTGTTATAAATGTTTGGGCACTTTATCTCTCCAAAGACATATCATCCTTGATAAATGTCCCCATAGTAAGCAAACTAATAAATGTGGCAATAGTGATTGCCATCTGTCTTTCCCTTTATAAGCTGAGCGGCCTTATAAGTTACCTCATATTTGAAGGGAAGATAAGGATTGCCTCAGAGATCGGCCAGAGGCGTCTTAAGACCCTGATGCCTGTAATAGACAACGGTATAAAGGTGGCAGTTGTATTTGTGGGAGGGATATTGGTCCTCAAGTACTTAGGGGTTGATGTGGGCCCAATCCTGGCAGGAGCAGGGATTGTGGGTTTGGCAGTGGGCTTTGGTGCCCAGGCCTTTGTAAAGGATCTGATTAATGGCCTTTTTATCATTCTGGAAGAGGCCTTCCATGTGGGAGACTATGTGGAGATGGCAGGCAAAAGTGGTGTGGTGGAGATGATTGGCATCAGGACCACAAAGCTAAGGGATCTCAGGGGAAATCTTCACATCATCCCCAACAGTAGCATAGAGCTCATCACAAACATGACCAGGGACTATTCCATGACATTAATCGAGATCGGAGTGGCATACAAGGAAGATGTGGACCAGGTGATGGAGATCCTAAGGACCCTGGGTGAAGAGATGATGAATGAGCCCCAATGGGGAAATGACATGTTGGAACCCATTGAGATCTTAGGCCTTGATCGCTTTGAGGACAGCCAGGTGGTGATTACCTTGCGGATCAAGACAAGGCCAAGGAGACAGTGGGCTGTGAAAAGGGAGTTTTTGAGGAGGGTAAAGAAGAGATTTGACCAATTGAACATAGAGATCCCCTTTCCCCACATCACCCTTTTCATGGGTACCGATAAAGAGGGAAAGGCGCCACCCATGTATGTGAACCTGAAAAAGGAAACAAAAGATGAATGAGCTGACACCAACCAAGGCCATTACTGTTAGAGAAAAACCCAAGGGCAAGGCAAATAAGAATCTCTTGCTCCTCTTGGAGATAAGCAAACTCATTGTAACCGCCCAGGGCCTTCCCAATCTGCTGGAATCTGCCTTGGATATTCTCCTAAAAGGCCTACGCTACTTTGCAGGTAGGATCTACCTCATGGACCCAGGAGGTAAGACCCTCTCCCTTGCGGCTTGGGAAGGTATTAGTAAGGACAGGTTGGAAAAGGTGGGTATAAACAACTCTTTTACAGGTCTGGCGGCCTTAAACAAGGCCATAGTTGCCCACTCTGTGGAAGAGCTCTCAGATGAAACCAGGAAGGCGATCCTGAAAGAAAGGGGCATTGCCTCTGTGGTATGTATACCCATCTTTTTTGGAAAGGATGTGGTGGGTGTTCTAAATCTGGCCTCCAATAGACCTGCCAAACTTAGGGAGGCCTATGTGGAAGTGCTTTCTGCCATTGCCAATCAGCTTGGAGTTGCCATTACATGTTTTAAGACCATTGACCAACTCAAGGAAAAGACAAACCAGCTTCAAAAAGAGCAAGAGGCCATCAGATTCTTTACATATTGCATCACACATGATCTCAAAAATCCTGCTGCCGCAATTGTCGCATTAATTAAAAGACTTCTTGAAAAAAGTATTAATCCAAAAAAACTTACACTGTACTTTAACCAAATCCATTCAGCGTCCTTACAGATTTATCACCTAATTCAAGACCTAAATTCCTATATTGCAACAAAAGAACTACCCTTGTCTGTTGAAGAACTTGACATAATCACAATACTTGAAGATATCAAATCGAGATACGAGAAGGACATCAAGGATCGCAATATAACATTTACCATCCACAGCGGATTTAGAACATTAAAAGGAGATGGCGTACACATAAAAAGGGCCATTTTAAACCTGGTTGATAATTCCTTTAAATATGGAGGGGAAAACCTTAGGCACATTGATATCATCCTTGAAGAGACACAGGAATTTAAGACCATAAGAGTAAAAGATGACGGTGTTGGACTAAAGGAGGAAGAGATCGCAACCCTCTTTGACCCTTTCCAGCGCAAAAGCAGCGCCAAGGGGACAGAAGGGTCAGGCCTGGGCCTTGCCATAGTGAGGACCATTATGGAAAGGCACCAAGGCACCATCAGCGTGAATAGGCCGAAAGACGGGGGCATTGAGTTCTGCCTTTCTTTTCCAAAGGATGGCCCCAGCATTACATGTAAATGAGGTTGAACATGAAAGGAAAACTTATCACCATATTGTCCTTAACGTTTGTGTTTTACTCCACATTTGTGGCAAGGATCATATTTGGTCCTCTTCTACCCATAGTGGAAAAGGACCTTGCTCTGTCACACGCCGCCTCTGGTGCAATATTCTTTTGGGTTTCAAGCGGCCTTTTTGTGTCTTCTGTCCTTTCTGGTCTATTCAGCTATATCTTTTCCATCAGATACCTTGTCTATTTTGCATCCTTTGGCATAGGACTCACTTTATTAACAGGAATATTCATAAAATCACTCACATCCATCTATGTTGTATGCGTATTCATAGGCTTTTTTGCCGGGTTTTATCTATCTGCGGGTATCGCCATCATTACTTCCATAGTTGAAAAGAAATACTGGGGTAAGGCCCTTTCTATCCACGAACTTGCACCAAACCTTAGCTTTGTAAGCGCTCCTTTTATTGCAGAGATCTTGATAAGGTTCATGCATTGGAGATATGTGCTACTTGTTTTGGGATTCTTGGCCATTTTAAGTGGGATCCTATTTTTGATCTTTGGACAAGGTGGAGATTCAAAGGCAAAGGGGGTTGCCTTTTCATCTTTGTTTAGCATCCTATTCAGAAAAGAATTTTGGATTATGGCACTTTTGTTTGGATTTTGTGCAGGAGCTGCAATGGGTGTTTTTTCAATGCTGCCACTCTTCTTGGTAACTGAAAAAGGCTTTGTGTACAAAGATGCCAATTATTTAGTGGGGTTTTCAAGACTATTTGCAATGTTGGCAGCGTTTATATCAGGTATCATCACAGACAAGATCGGATTTAAGAAGGTGATATTTTCTGTTGTGGTTTTAGCATCTATATGTACAGTTCTGTTGGCCTTCTCCGATAAATCACTAATTCCAGCCTTTGTCCTCTTGCAACCTTTCTTTGCCCAAGGCTTTTTCCCTGCAGGATTTGCTGCACTCTCCCACCTGAGCACACAAGATGAAAGGGCCATGATCGTGGGTCTTACCATACCGATTGGTGTGCTCATAGGAGCAGGAGGATTTCCTTGGATCATAGGGTTTGTGGGGGATAGGCTTTCTTTAAAGATGGGGCTTTTGGTGGTGGCCTTGATCATCGGAACAGGAGCCCTCTTGGTTAAAGCCCTCAGGGAGAGCAGAGTTTAGTA
>Ga0209227_1001094_pt1 | contig 21833 bp, 19 predicted proteins | sample YNPBryantNP2012_FD_185815 | JGI IMG/M metagenome (GOLD analysis project Ga0209227, IMG submission 185815) | Anoxygenic and chlorotrophic microbial mat microbial communities from Yellowstone National Park, USA - YNP Bryant NP 2012 (SPAdes)... ...
GCCCCACATACGGCGAGTACTGCACCCCAAACACAAAGCGCAGACGTGCATCAGGCTGGTCGCCCAGATACGCGGGTTGCGAAGAGTCGCTCTCCAGACGATGCGCGTAAAGCCCGACGCGCGTGCTGCCCGTACGCTGGGAAACCTCCCAGTAGTAGGTGCCGGGCGGCGCCGGCTCTCGTAAGATGAGCGTGACTCGGCTGTTATCGCGGATGTCGGTAAATGCCTGTGACGCGAGACGCCGCCTGCGCAGGGGCGAATCCCACAAGGTGAGCGTGAAGCCTCCCTCGTCATCGCTCCAGCTGGGCACGGAAACCCAGAGCAGATTGAACTTCTCCCCAGCAGTAAACACCTGCCCGAGGTGAGGATGGTCGTTCAAAGCGATTGCAAGTGTTTGGGTCATGCATACCTCCAGGTTGGTGATGCGCAAGAAACAAACATGCCCTTCTGTCGCAAACCGGAAATAGACATGTTGTCCGACAGAATGTCTGTACGGCTCCATCGTCGGGGTGTCTTCCACGCGCCGCCGTAGGTGCATAACCAGCGTATGGTGCCCCCGTCAAAACTCGTCAGGGTGTAAAGGTGATTGCGGTTGCCGGTGAACTGATACCGCAATAATTCGTCCCAGAGGTCGCGCCTGCCAAGGTCGTCCACTATCCATTTGCGTATCAGACGCAGCCATTGCAATGAAGCCCTGTATGCGCAGCGATAAGCAAGGTCAAAGTAGGGTCTACCTGCATGGTCTTTGTGCAGTGCGCCGTGTTCGAGCCCTCCTGCACCGTGCGTGAACAGACCACGCCGCCCGTACACGGTGACTCCGCTAATCGCCTGTTCCAGAACGGTCGGAGACACATCGAAATAGGTGGCATCTTTAATCCCCGTGCGTCGCGGTATATCCAGCTCCGCCCAGTTGGCGTGCGCATAGAAATCCTGCATGACATGCAGGGTGATACCCGTGATGAGCAGAGCACCCAGTTTGTCGTTGCGACGCGCCCTTTCGGCTAACGCCTCGCGGGTGTTATGTATCAGCTGACGCCAGTAGCGATCAATCTGTTGACTGTCTTTCAATCCGTCGAAGTGAAGAACATCCACCAGCTGGCGGGAGGCACGGCAGAAGTCATCGTCGATCACCCACTCCACCGCCTCTTCCTAAAAGATATCGGTGTACGAGTTTGCCGCCAGCGCCGAGCAGAAAGCGTCTTTGGAGAAGTCCTCCTTTCGCATGGCTTCGCGTATCAGGTCATAGTGATAGCCCATCGAGAAGCCGAAGCCGGAGCGAGCCAGCCCCAAGAGAAAAGCCAGTGCCAGCATGGTGGCAGGCAATTTGCGAGCCTTCGTTCTCATTGTCAGCACCCCCTATACACCTCAATGGTTGCACTTGATCAAGAAAGGCAGATTCTCTTACCGCAGATATTCCTCCGGAAACTTCCATGGTGGTCGGTATTGTGGACGAGCCAGACGCTGCGCCTCGCGGTCGCCTTCGATGCGCTCCGTGCGCGGGTTGAAGCGGATGGCTCGCCCCACCCGGTACGCCACGTTTGCCAGCGTGAGCGCAAGGTCGATGCGGTAATGGTACTCCACACTACAGCTGGGCTGTTTGCCTGTCTTGATGCCGTCCAGCCATTCGCGCTCGTGCCCCGGCGAGGGCGGAATGCTTGGCGGAGGTGGCGTGGGGTCTTTCAGCAGTTCACCTTCGGGCACCACCTCGTGCCTGTTATAGTCCGCGAAGAGCGTGCCGTTGACGCCATGGAAGTAGATGCCCAATCGCCGTGCGGGCTGTCCCCGCCCGAAGTCCCACGCGAAGCTGTTGCACAGGTTCATCGTCCACGTCATGGTCACGTTGGGATATTGCCACAGCACCTCTTGCGCATCGGGCACGTCGCCGTCGTCGCGCAGGACGAAGCGCCCCCCTGTGCTGCAGGTAACCAGCGGCACTCCCAGCTCCATCGCCCACACGGGCAGGTCAACAATGTGTGGACCCATGCCCATCGTCCAGCCGCCGGAGTAATCCCAGAAGGAGCTGTGGTGATAGGCATCGGCGACCAGCAGGCGGTTGAACTCGCGTTTGGGGGCGGGGCCCAGCCACATTTCCCAGTCCAGGTCGGCAGGTGGTGGCTCTTTGGGAGCATGACCGATACCCTGCGGCCCCTGATTCATCACGTTGAAGGTGCGCACCACGCAGATATGCCCCAGCTTTCCAGAGCGCACCCATTCCACCACGCGGCGGAAGTTGTCGCTGGCGTGAATCTGCGTGCCAATCTGCGTAATCACCCCATGTTTGCGCACCGCATTGCGCACTGCCAGGCTCTCGTCGGGATACAGGGTCATCGGTTTCTGCAGGTAGATATGCTTGCCTTTCTGCGCGGCATGAATCGCCTGCAAGGCGTGCCAGTGCGGCGGTGTGGCGATAATCACCGCATCTACTTCCGGTCGTTCCAGCAGCTCGCGGTAGTCGCGGTAGCCCTTCGCCGTGCGCTTGAATGGCTCCAGCGCGGCATCCAGTCGCTGCTTCCACACGTCGCACACAGCGGTGACCACCACGTCAGGATACTGTGCGCAGTTGTGCAGGTTGGCTCTACCCATACCGCCCGCGCCGATGAGACCGACTGCGATGCGCTCACTGGGTGCAGGCTTTCCACCTCGCCCCACCGCCGAAGCGGGTACTATCATCGGGAAGGCAATCGCCGTGCCAATGCCCATTTGTAAAAGCTTTCGGCGAGAGACCCTGTTCATGTCTCCCCTCCTCTAATCGCCAGATGATAGGCATCCCAGTGCGCCTGCCACACATCCTGTGGCGGTTCCTCGCCTTTCCAGACCCATAACCTGTAGCGCAACGTCAGCGGCTTGCCCGGCTTCAACTCGTAGCGCACTCCTGCTCCAGGAAACGTGGGCTGTATCCAGTTCAGGTTGGGATACTCCACCCAGTCAGGCGGATGGTGGGGGTTCTCCGCATGCGGGAAGATAAGCAGTCCGCCTGCCTCCTTCGCCCCCGGGAAGACGCCAAACGCACCTGCCCAGGCTTGCTTGCCCTGCGTATGGTGTACGAACTTCTGCCCTTCTATGGCGGACAGGCGCATGTTCAGCCCGCCGTACAGGTTTGTGCCACGCCGTGCCAGCAGCACTAGCTCCTTCAGTGCGGTGATGTAAAAGGTCAGGTCGATACACCGTCCCGCTGCGCTTCGCCTGTACACCCGTATCCGCGCCCACTCCTGCACCATCGGCTCGGCGTGCTCCCAGCGCCACAGGCTCTCCGCCAGTATCTCCGCGAAGACCGCGCCGTCGGTGACCCAATACCTGCCCGTTGGATAGGCAAAGACCCGTTGCAGGGCGTGCAGGTCGCCGCGTTCGCCGCGATAGTCTACCTCGGGCCACGCCCAGTAGATTCCGCGGTGGTGCGGATGGTCTACCGGCCAGTCTTCGGTCATCACCTCGCCTGCGAGCCCGTACAGGGGATGAATGTAGTTACTGCGCGGGCGCGAGTAGATACGGTTTTCGGGAGACACCTGGGCGTGGCGGTCAGGACGATCCACTGTCCAGTAGTTGTACTGTAACACCGGCTTTCCATCCTCCTCAATGAGTATCTGCCGGGTACTCCGGTCGCGGTAGGCACGCATCCGCACAGGAAGAGACTGTGCTGAAACCTGCGGCGTCCATCGCGCCCTCATCTCAGAGCATGGTACCATTGCCCAGAGGTAGCCATCATGCCACTGTACAGCAATCTCCTGTCGGGAGTGTGCCCTGACCAGCCTCAATCGCCTCTCCTCCGCCGCCCGACACAACGCCCTGCTCAGGGGCAGGTCCAGACACATCGGAACCTCGTGATCTTTGTTTGTTCGTTGGTTTTGCATCCCTGTCGTCCTGTAGCAATAACAGTCCGGTCACGCACCGTGCTGCGCGCCTGACAAAGAGTGCTCCTGAACATCCCACTAACAGGTTGTCTGAAGAAGCACAGGTATCCTGCACCGCAAACCGCTTCCGGGAAGGTATTTTCACCTGTAGCAGGCACGTGGAGAAGCTTGATTCCCTCGCCGTTTTGTGGTAAACTGGCTTTGCGACAAAGCATGATTACACACCGCTCCGGACTCGTGCGCCGGTGTCCCGCCCGGGATCGCGCACGGGGCGGATGGAGCGGGAGGCACAACCTGAACACAAAGGAGGAAACACAGCTTTGGCAACGGTCACCATGAAAGAGCTCCTGGAAGCAGGAGTTCATTTCGGTCATCACACCCGCCGGTGGAACCCCAAGATGAAGCGCTATATCTATGGCGCACGCAACGGCATCTACATCATTGACCTGCACCAGACGCTTCAGCTGTTCGAACAGGCGCAGGCGTTTGTGCAGGAGGTGGTGCAGAACGGCGGGCACATCCTGTTCGTAGGTACCAAGAAGCAGGCGCAGGAAGCGGTGCGCGAAGCCGCCGAACGCAGCCGACAGTTTTACGTCAACAAGCGCTGGCTGGGTGGGATGCTCACTAACTGGAGAACCATCCAGGAACGCATTAAACGCCTTAACGACCTCGAAAAGATGGAGGCGGACGGCACGTTGGACCGCCTGCCCAAAAAGGAAGCTGCCAAGCTGCGCGAGGAAAAAGAAAAACTGAACTCGGTGCTGGCTGGCATCAAGGATATGCCGGGGCTACCGCACGCCGTTTTCATTGTAGACCTCAAAAAAGAGCATATCGCCGTGCAGGAAGCACACCGGCTGGAGATTCCGATCATCGCCATCGTCGACACCAACTGCGACCCCGACGAGGTGGATTACGTGATTCCGGGCAACGATGACGCCATCCGAGCCATCAAGCTGCTGTGCAGCCGCATCGCCGACGCCATCGTCGAGGTGAAGGGGGTCGAATGGCAGGGCGCGGAAGTGGTGGAAGCAGCAGAAGAGGCTGAGGAAGCAGCGGGCGAGGAAAAACCGGAGGAGGTCGAAGGCGTCTTCGAAGAAGCAGCGGAAACGAAAGCCACCGAGGAGGGCGAGGAGGAAGAAAAGGACATCCTGGTTCGCCCCGGCGAGGAGGACGAGTACTCCAGGATGTATGAGGAATACAGTGAGTTCGAGGAAGAGGAAACGGTCGAACGTCAGCGCACACGACGAACACAGGAGGACTAGGCATCGGTGGAAATCACAGCACAAATGGTCAAGGAACTGCGCGACCAGACCGGCGCGGGTATGATGGAATGCAAACAGGCTCTGATTGAAGCTCAGGGCGACATGGAGCGCGCCCGGCTGATTTTGCGCGAGAAGGGCGCCGCTGCGGCAGTGAAGCGCGAATCGCGCCAGGCATCCGAAGGCGTGGTGGTCGCTGCGGTAAGCCCCGACCGCCGTCGCGGCGCGCTTCTGGAGCTGAACGCCGAAACCGACTTCGTCGCCCGCAACGACGAGTTCCAGTCGCTGGCGAAGGAACTGGTGCAACAGCTGGTGGACACCGGCTTCGAAGGTACGCTGGAGGAGTTTCTGCAACAACCCAGCCAGGTCGCACCAGACCGCACCGTACGCCAGCGCGTAGAGGACCTGGTGGCACGTATTCGTGAAAAGATTGTCATTGGGCGTATAGCTACCTTCAGCACCGATAGCACCGGCTGTGTGGATACCTACATCCATCTCGGCGGTAAAATCGGTGTGATGGTAGAGCTGAAAGCGGCTACTGAAGCGGGCGCTCAGCACCCTGAGACGCTGCACCTGGCACGCGAGCTCGGAATGCAAATCGCTTTCGGCAACCCGGGATACCTGACGCGCGAGGAGGTACCCCAGAAGCTGATAGAAGAAGAACGCGAAGTGCAGAGGCAGCGTGCCCTGAACGAAGGCAAGCCGGCTCAGGCGATAGACAAAATCGTGGAAGGGCGTCTGAGCAAGTTCTTCGAGCAAATCTGCCTGCTGGACCAGGGCTACATTCGCGACGAGAAGAAATCGGTCAAGCAGGTCATCGAAGAGTTCTCGAAGGCGGTAGGTGAGCCGTTAACGGTGAAGCGATGGGTGCGCTTCCGCGTCGGTGAGAGTAGCGGGTCGTAACCATGAGCGCGGAAACATCCACTCCTCAACCCCGCTGGCAACGGGTGCTTCTCAAGCTCTCCGGCGAGGCATTTGCCGGAGAGCGCGGAAGCGGCCTCGACTACACGGTAATCGGCTCTCTGGCACGACAGATTGTGGACGCACACCAGCTGGGTGTGGAAATCGCAGTCGTTATCGGCGGCGGTAACATCATTCGGGGGCAGCACGCAGCGCAGGCGGGCATCGATCGCGCTACCGCCGACTATATGGGCATGCTCGCTACCGTCATTAACGCGCTCGCCCTGCAGGACGCGATCGAGCAGCTGGGCGTGCCTACCCGCGTGCAGACCGCCATCCAGATGTTTCAGGTCGCCGAGCCTTTCATCCGCCGCCGCGCCATCCGTCACCTCGAAAAGGGGCGCGTGGTCATCCTCGCCGCCGGAACCGGCAACCCTTACTTCACCACGGATACTGCCGCGGCGCTGCGTGCACTGGAAATTCGGGCACAGGCTTTCCTGAAGGCAACGAATGTGGACGGGGTTTACGATTCTGACCCCAAACGCGACCCAAACGCGAAGCGATTCTCGTATGTTACATACAGTGAAGCCATCGCGCGCCAGTTGCGCGTGATGGACTTGACAGCGCTGACCCTGTGCATGGAAAACCGTTTGCCAATTGTGGTTTTTAACATCGCCCGTCCGGGCAACGTGGTACGAGCCATTCTGGGCGAAGACATTGGCACTCTGGTAGGAGGAGAGGAAAAATGATTGAAGAATTGCTCAAAGAAGCCGAACACAAAATGGAGAAAACGGTGGAGAAAGCGGCACACGAGCTCGCCACCATCCGAACAGGTCGCGCCAACCCGGCGATACTGGAACACGTGATGGTGGACTACTACGGTACTCCCACTCCCATCAATCATATTGCCAGCATCACCGTACCCGAGCCGCGTTTGTTGCTCATCCAGCCGTACGACAAAAACAGCCTGCCGTGGATCGAGAAGGCGATCCTAAAATCTGACCTGAACCTGGTGCCCAACAACGACGGACAGTTCATCCGCATCCGTATCCCCGAGCTGACCGAAGAGAGACGCAAGGAGCTCATCAAACTGCTGCACAAGAAGGCGGAAGAGGAGCGTGTGGCGATACGCAATGTACGCCGTGAAGTGAACGAGCACCTCAAGGCGGCAGAAAAGAAGGGTGAAGTGTCTGAGGACGATGTGAAACGCGCCGAGCAACAGGTTCAGAAGTTGACCGATAAGTACATTGCCGAAATCGACCGCCTGCAGAAGGCGAAAGAGGAAGAGCTGATGGAGGTATGAGCGGAGCAAGGCTCCGGTGAGAAGAATGGGAACCCTCTCCTCACAGGCTGACACTGGCGAACAGTCGCTTGCAGTTGTTAAAGCGCAAGAGGCAGGCGTGGATTTCTCGCGGCTGCCCGAGCATATCGCTATCATCATGGACGGTAACGGCCGCTGGGCGGTACAGCGCGGTCTGCCCCGCCTGGTCGGGCATCGCCAGGGCTATCGGACGGTGCGTCGTGTCGTCAAGGACTGCGCCGACCTCGGTGTGAAGATGTTGACCCTGTACACCTTCAGCACCGAGAACTGGCGTCGCCCACCGGACGAGACGAGCGGTCTGATGGCTCTGATTGAGGAAGCGGCGCGTCAGGAGCTGCGCCAGATGTACATCAACGGCATTCAGGTGCGCGTTATCGGGCGCCTGCATGAGCTGCCCGCCAGCCTTCAGGAAGAACTGCGCCGCGGCATGGAGATCACCGCACAAAACGACCGACTCATCCTGAACCTTGCCATTAACTACGGCGGACGGGCGGAGATTGTAGACGCAGTGCGCGCTATCGCTGAGCGTGTCCGACGGGGTGAGCTGCAGCCCGAAGATATTGACGAATCCACCATTCGGGCGCACCTGTACGCGCCGGACATGCCGGACCCCAGCCTGATTATTCGTACCGCCGGTGAAATGCGCGTCAGTAACTTTCTCGTGTGGCAAACCGCCTACTCGGAACTGTGGGTGACACCTACCCTCTGGCCCGATTTCCGTACCGAACATCTTATCGAAGCCATCGTCAGCTACCAGCACCGCGTGCGGAAGTTCGGCGGCATTCTGGACGACGGATGAAGCGGATAGCTGTTCTCGGAAGCACCGGCTCTATCGGCACACAATGTCTGGACGTGGCAGCGCGCCTGACCGACCGTATCCAGGTCATAGCCCTCGCCGCCCGTCGCGACCATGAACGCCTGTGGCAACAGGCTCGGCATTTCGGCGTACGGCACGTCGCCTTGGTGGACGAGCAGGCTGCTACTGCCCTGCGTGAACGCCAACCCGACTGGCACGTCTACGCCGGCGACGAAGGCTTGCAGGCAATCGCCACACTGCCCGAAGTCGACTCGGTGGTCGTGGGCGTGGCGGGGGTCTGTGGACTGGCGGCGACGGTCGCCGCACTACAGGCAGGTAAGAACATCGCGCTGGCAAGCAAAGAGGTACTGGTGGCTGCGGGAGAGAGCGTCATGTCGCTGGCGAAACAGCGCGGTGTGCCGGTAGTGCCCATCGACAGCGAGCATTCCGCCGTGTTCCAGTGCCTTCAGGGCGAGCGACCCGACTCGGTGCATCGAATCCTGCTGACCGCCTCTGGGGGCGCACTGCGCGACGTCCCGCTGGAAGAACTGCCCTTCGTCACCCCCGAGCGCGCCCTGCAGCATCCCACATGGCAGATGGGAGCCAAAATCACCATCGACAGCGCTACCCTGATGAACAAAGGACTGGAGATTATCGAGGCGCACTGGCTTTTTGGGGTACCCGCCGACAGGATACAGGTCGTGCTGCATCCGCAAAGCATCGTGCACGCACTGGTAGAGATGCAAGATGGCTCGGTGCTGGCGCAGCTGGGTTTGCCGGATATGCGCCTGCCTATCCAGTACGCCCTGCTCTATCCGGAGCGGGTGGATACTCACCTGCCCCGGTTGAACCTGACGGAGGTCGGTATGCTCACGTTCTGCGAACCCGACCTCCGCCGATACCCTGCCTTGCAGGTCGCGCGCGACGCACTGGCAGCAGGAGGCACCATGCCCGCCGCTATGAACGCCGCCAACGAGGTGGCTGTCGCTCGATTCCTGCAGGGAGAAATCGGTTTTACCGACATTGTACAGTGTGTGCGCGACGTGATGGAAAAGCATCAGCCTCAAGCCGCGAGGTTGGAAGCCGTGCGACAGGTGGACCTGTGGGCGCGGGAACAAGCACGCCTCTGGAAAAGTCCATAATCTGGTGCTTTTCGTAGCGAATCGGAAACGCGCAACAGGTATAATGAACGTAAGAATAGGTAGCAACCGGTTCGCCGCAAATCGTTGCCTGTTGAGGAGGTTTCGCCTTTGGAATACCAGGTGTTACAAACCCTGTTCTACTTTCTGCTCACTATCGGTATACTCGTTGTTGCACACGAGTTCGGTCATTTTATCGTCGCGAAATGGTGCGGAATGCGCGTGGAAGAGTTCGCCCTCGGGTTCGGTCCCAAGTGGATTGTACTGGCACGCAAAGGCGACACCGAGTACACCATCCGCCCCGTACCGCTGGGAGGCTTCGTGCGTATCGCGGGCATGGACTCACACGACGAGGAGACCCCGCCTCCGGGCACATTCTTCTCCAAACCGATATGGCAGCGCAATGCCGTGGTGCTCGCCGGCCCCGTGATGAGTTTGCTGCTGGGCTATGCTATCTTCTCCATCATGGGCATGACGGTGGGGCTGGACATCGGTAAGCCGATGAACCGTGTCGCGCAGGTTCTGCCCGGCACCGAAGCGGAACGCATGGGGCTGAAAATGGGCGACGTGATTGTGGAGATTAACAAGGAACCCATCCGCGACGGCGAACACATGATGAAGGTCATCCACAGTAGCCCCGGCAAGCGGTTGTTCATTCGTGTCAAGCGCGACGACGAGTACATCCTGCTCAGCGGCGTCCCTAAAGAATACGAGGTTGAAGAGGTCAAGGATGGCAAAAAGGTCATCCGCAAAGAAGGGAGGCTGGGTTTCATACCCGGCTTCGAGGTCAAGCGACTGTCGCCCTGGGAGTCGCTGGTGGTGGGTACACGCATCACGAAAAACCTCATCATGGCGATTCCCGAACATCTTTTCACCAAACAGGTGAAGGACAATGTGGGTGGCCCTGTGGCAATCGTTCAGATGACGCATGTCGCTGCGAAAGAAGGGTTGCATCGGGTGCTTAGCTTCATGGCGGCTCTGAGTATCAGTCTGGGCATCCTGAACCTGTTCCCCATCCCGATTCTCGATGGAGGACACCTGGTGCTTTACTTCATCGAGTGGCTGCGCCGGGGGCGTCGTCTCACTGCCAAACAGCAGATGGCCGTGCAGATGGTCGGGCTGGCTATCCTGCTCTCCATTCTGGTACTGGTCACCGCCAACGACATCAACCGCTTGATTGCAGGGAAGTTCCCCCAGTAAGGCAAAGCAAAAAGGTATGAGCGTCATTATTCGGAAGGCGCGCACGGTGGACGTTCCGGCGATGCAGCGCCTCGTCAACTATTATGCTGACCGGGGGGAGATGCTACACCGCTCGCTGGCGCAGTTCTACGAGAACCTGCGCGACTTCTTCGTGGTAGAAGAAGACGATGAGGTGGTGGGCTGTGTGGCTCTGCATGTGCTATGGCGCGACCTGGCGGAGATTAAATCGCTGGCGCTCGCCGAACAGGCTCAGGGAAAAGGCTACGGCAAGCAGCTGGTGCTGGAATGTCTGCGTGAGGCTCCTCTCCTCGGCGTCGAGCGGGTGTTTGCACTCACCTACAAACCGAAGTTTTTTGAAAAGCTGGGGTTTCGAGTGTGCGACCGCGCCGAGCTCCCCCGCAAAGTCTGGACGGAATGCGTGCACTGCCCCAAGTTCTACGACTGCCAGGAAGTGGCAGTGATTATCGAGGTGCGCCCTCACAAATAATAGCACCTCGAACGGAGAGCAAGGTTCCCGCCGAATCGTTGATTCAATTACACCGGCTCGGTCACCTTATTCACGCCCCCCTTCGCGAAATACGTCAGCAGAATTGGAGCGAGGAAAGTCGTCAGAAATATCACCGCCAGCAGTGCGGCATAATGGGCATCGCTCAGCACGCCGTTCTGCTTGCCCACCGTTGCGAAAATCAGACCCACTTCTCCGCGTGGAACCATCCCCGCGCCAATGAGAGCCTTCCGTATGCCTTTGCCCCATGCACCCCAGCCTGCCAGGAACTTACCCAAAAACGCCACCACCGTGCCCAGCAGCGCAAGCACCACAGTGGAGCGGTTGTCGGGATGGAAGGGGTTGAAGAGACGCACATCCACCGCCACGCCCACGCTGACAAAGAAGATGGGTGTGAAGAAATCGGCAATCGGCTTCAGCTCATGCTCGATCTGTTTGGTGCGACCGATGGATGACAGTACCAGCCCCGCCGCAAACGACCCCACTATCGCCGCGGAACCCACCTTCTTCGCCGCCAGCGCAAAGGCAAATGCCATCACCAGCGCCGCCGTCACCAGTGCGCCCCGCACCGTCATTCGGTCTACCACCCGTAGGATCGATGGAGCCAGCATTCTGCCCACAATCAAGGCTACTGCCACAAATACCAGTGCCACCACCGTCGTCTGCACGATGAACAGCGTGCTCACACTCCCCTTCATCGCTATCGCCGAGACCACAGCCAGAATCACCAATCCCAAAACGTCATCCAGAACCGCCGCCCCCAGTACAATGAGAATCAGCATCAGCAAAAAACGGTCCAGCGGCATGCTTGCCTCCCTGTTCGAGTTTGTCTGCTAATTATACCCCTGAAACGCTTTTCCCTGAGCCCATCGTTTGCCTCGGCTCTTCGCAGTGACAGGCAGGGAGTATCTCCTGCAAGAGGGAAGAATAACCTGTTTACAGAGCGCAACCATTCCGTAATGGTAGGATAACGATTTAGAATGTGCTTATCACGTCTGGAAAGAGGTGTGAGCCGATGTGGAAACGGATAACGTGGTTGTGTGCTATTCTGCTTTTCTGCGCCACCGCATGGGGCGAATCGTTCGTCTTCTTGCATATCACCGATACCCATATCGGTATCACCGCGCATCATGAGGAAACACGCGCTATCATTCAAACCTTCAACGCGCTCGACCCACAACCTGCCTTTATGGTGAACACCGGCGACTGTACGGAGCTCGGCTCTACCGAGGAGTACCGGCGCTATCGCGAAATCATGGGCGAACTGCGTATCCCGCTTATCAATGTGCCGGGCAATCACGATGTGCGCTGGAGCGCAATCGGAAAGGAGGGGTTCGCCAAGTGGCTGGGTCCCCTGCGGATGCACTGGGAGCGTGGAGGATGCCACTTTTTTGCCCTGGATAGCACGGCGTTACTGGAACATCATGGGCACTTCGAGGAGGCAGACCTGCAGTGGCTGCAGAAGCGATTGCGTCGCATTCCCAAAGGGGCACCGGTTTTCCTCTTTTTCCACCACTGGGTCGCCTGGGGTGAGAAGATGCTGGACAACGAACACCGCCTGCTGGACATCATCGCCCCATACAACGTCAAGGCGGTATTCGTGGGTCACGGACACAAGGACATCACCTGGTGGCGCAACGGGGTGCTGTTCCTGATGGCACGCGGACTGTATCAGGGCAGCTATCACCGCGCGGAGATAGACGACACCACGATACGCATCTGGCGTGTGACGAAGGAAAACGCACAGCCTATTCTGCTGGCGGAGTTGCCCCGCGCGCCCAAGCCGGTACCACAGCTGCGCGTGCAAAATGTGCGCCTGCAGGGCGATGCACTGATTGCGCGACTGCGGTGGCGTGCGCCAGAAGGCATGCGCCCCGAGCAGTGGCAGAGCCGCATCGGCAACGGAGAATGGCGCAATGTGACCGTGGAGGGCACCGGTACCTCCTTCACCGTGCGCCTGCCTGTTCAAGACGCGGTTCCGGGCACGCATCGGGTGGATTTTCGGGCGATATGCGAACAGAAGCCTTATGAAACGTCCACCGTCGTGCAACTGCCCGGTGTGGTACGCCCTTTATGGGTTTTCCGAACAGGCGGTTCCGTCAAGGCGCAACCTGTCGTGTACGACGACACCGTCTACATCAGCAGTTTCGACGGCACATTGTACGCTGTGGATATCATATCCGGCAGGGTGCGGTGGAAAACGCCTGTGGGTGGCACACTGGTTGCCGCTCCGGCAGTGACTGAGGATGTCATCGTTGTCGGAAGCACATCGGGTGTGGTGGCTTGCCTGCGTCGTTCCGACGGTCGCCCCATCTGGAAGACGAAGCTGCCTCCCCCCGTGTTTGCTTCGGCGGGGGTTCATGAGGATGTGGTTTGCACCGCTGCGGGCGACGGCAAGATTTACGGATTATCCCTGCGCGATGGCAAGCCGCTGTGGGATTTCCAGACGGACATGTTCGTGCAATCGCACATCGTGCCGGTGCGCGGGATGTTTATCGTGGGGTGCTGGGATAACCATGTGTATGCGCTGGATGCCCGCACCGGTGCGTTGAGGTGGAAACAGAAGTTCGGGCGGTCTTTCTATTACGCCCCTGCCATTGGCTCACCGGCTACGGATGGAGTGCGTGTGGTGGTTCCTTCCAACGATGGAGTAATGCACGCGATGCGCGTCAGCAACGGGGAGGTTTTGTGGGAACTGCCTTCTGCATCGGGCAACAGTTTCGGTTATCCCTCCCCTTTGGTCACAAACGGGATGGTCTACTGTGGTGCGCTGGGCAACCGCGGGCTCGTCTACGCCATAGATACACGCACCGGACAAACGCGATGGGTTGCAGAAACAGGGCGAGTGATGTATGATTCTGGGTGTGCGCTGGCGCAGGGTGTTATTTTCACTGCGTCGGTAGATGGTGTGGTATACTGGATAGAGGAGAGCAGCGGGCGGATATTGCAGAGCTATCAGCTGGCAGAGGGACACGTTTTTTGCGTACCCGATACGGACGGTGAACGGTTCGTCATCGGGTCCCTGAACGGAACGGTTTACGCTTTTCCGGTGCGTGTCCGGGGCAGCCAGATGTTGGAAAAGTGAGGGAAAAGGCATGGAGAGTTACCGCATTTTAATCGCCGAAGATGAGCCGCTGACCCGTATGATGCTGCGGGCGAGGCTGGAGAAAATCGGTCATCAGGTGGTCGCCGAGGCGGAGAACGGGGTGCAGGCAGTACAGGCGGCTCGAGTACACGAACCCGATTTAATCATCATGGACATCCGCATGCCCGAGATGGACGGCATTGAGGCAGCTCGCGCGATTATTCAGGAGCGCCCCTGTGCCATTGTATTCCTTACCGCCTACAGCGAACAGGAGCTGGTGGAAGCAGCAAGCGAGGCGGGGGCGTTTGGCTATCTCGTGAAGCCATTCCGCAAAGAGGACCTGGGACCGGCGATTGAGATTGCCATGCTCCGCTTCCGCGAGCTTCAGGCGCGCAACCGCGAGGTAGAAGAGCTGAAAGAAGCCCTTGAGACCCGCAAGCTGATCGAGCGCGCCAAGGGGATCCTGATGCAGCGCCTGGCACTGACCGAAGAGGAAGCGTTCAAGCGCATCCACTTCCAGGCGCGCAATCAGAACAAGAAGATGCGCGAGATTGCCGAGAGCATCATCACGGCAGCGGATTTAATCTAGACGATTACCGGTGGCGGAGCATCTGCTTCAGCTCCGCCACGTTCCCCGCATTTGCCAGAGCCTCTTCATAGGTAATCAGCTGCGCCGAGTACAATCGCTCGAGAGCCTGGTTCAGTGTGTTCATGCCGTAATGCTCGCCTTCGCGCATGGCGGCATACAGGTCGTCGGTTTTACCGTCTTCAATCAACTTGCGCACGGTAGGCGAGCCCACCAGTATCTCCACCGCCGGCAACCTGCCCTCGCCATCTGCACGCATCACCAGCCGCTGTGCCACCGCGCAGATTAACGTATTCGCCAGTTGCACACGCAAAGGTACACGCTCTTCCGGCGGGAAGCTGTTCAGAATGCGCGTGATAGTGGCAGGAGCGGACATGGTATGCAGGGTAGCAATCACCAGATGCCCCAGTTCGGCAGCGGTGAGCGCAACCCGCATGGTTTCCACATCGCGCATCTCACCGATGGCAATCACATCCGGATTCTGCCGCAGCACGCTGCGCAGAGCAGTGGCAAAGGAAGCTGTGTCGGTTCCCACCTCGCGCTGCAGAATCACACTCTGCTTGTCCTCAAAGACGTACTCTATCGGCTCCTCGATGGTAACGATGTTAGCCGTGCGCGTGCGGTTAATCTCCTCGATCATCGCCGCCATGGTGGTGGATTTGCCGCTGCCAGTGGGTCCGGTGATGAGAATTAACCCCTGCTGCTGCGAGACGAAATCCTTGAAGACCAGCGGCAGGTTGGCTTCCTCAATGGTGGGCGGTTGCAAAGGTATTATCCGCAGAGCAGCACTGATACTGCCCCGTTGCAGAAAAAGGTTGCACCTTACTCGTGCCAGTCCCCCGACGGTGAATACGGTGTCAATCTCGGCGTGCTGTTCCAGCTGCTGCATCTTCTCGTCCACGTCCAGCGGCTCCACGCTCTCGCGGGGATGAGCGGACGCCAGAAGAGCATCACGAGCAGCGCTGTAAAGGATGCTATACGCCAGCTCGTGGCAGTCCAGCGGGGTAAGCGGAGGTAAATCGCTGACCACCACTTTGCCGTCAATCCTTAAAACCGGAGGACTGCCAGCCTTGAGGATGACATCCGAAGCGCGTCGTGGAATAGCGTACTCCAATAAATCGTGAATGTTCCGCATGATTCTGTTGTAACTCGCTACCGTCGATGTGGGAGGGCCCTCCCTCCACGCTTATTATATCACACAGTGCTTCTGGTCGTTGCTGTGCATCCTAAGGGGAAAAGAGATTGACAACCGGCGGGGCAGACTGGTAGGATGTAAAGGGGTCACGGAAAATGACACTGCACTCACTCAAAGTTTATGTCCCGGAGACGGATTACCTGCAGGCGGAACGGCAAGAGCCCACCAAAAGGGGGTATTTGGCTGGCGAGGTACGTGCCCTCGCAGGTGCATCGGAACCGCACAACATCATCGTTTTTAACCTTGGCGGAATATCGTACAACTCGCTCAGAGGCACGCCGGGCCGAGGGTATGCCGTGGATATGCGTGTTAAGGTGCCACAACTGCCCCCTTACCTGTATCCCGATGTGGTCATCGTCTGCGACCAGCCGCAGTTTGAGGACGAGCAAAAAGACAACCTGCTCAACCCCACCCTGCGTGAATACCTGCTGGTGGCGCAGGATAGAACGCACTTGGAACACTTCATCTGTCAGCCCGATGGACAGTGGTCGTGTAGAGTATATGACCAGCCAGAGCAAACCGTGGTATTGCTTGGCGGAGCCGTGTCGCTGCCACTGCAAGCCATTTACGAAGGCATATTCTTTTCACAGGAGGCATAGAATGGGCGCAGTGCGTGCCGTCCGCACTATCTCGCAAGCCGAGTATCTGCAAACCGAACGACTGGCTCCCACCAAAAGCGAGTACCTTGCAGGAAGGGTTATCGCGATGGCGGGGGCATCGTACGCCCATAACCGCCTCAGCACGAACATCGCGGCGAACCTGCATCTCGCCTTGAGAAACAAGCCGTGTGTGGTGCTGGGCAGCGATATGCGTGTCAAAATCGCAGAGGTGAACGCCTATTTTTATCCTGACGTCGTAATTGTGTGTGGGCAGCCGCAGTTCGAGGACGAACAAGAGGACACCTTGTTGAACCCCACAGTGGTCATCGAGGTGCTTTCACCGTCCACCGAGGCGTTTGACAGGGGTGAAAAGTTCGCGGCGTATCAGCGCATCCCCACCCTGCGCGAATACCTGCTGGTGGCGCAGGACAGAATGCAGGTAGAACAGTACGTCCGTCAGCCCGGTGGCGAGTGGCAGCGGACCGAATATACAGACCTTGCCCAGAAAGTCCACTTACCCAGCGTTGGGATCGACGTGCCTGTCGAGCTGATTTATGAAGGCGTGAATCTTACACACTCTAAACAAGCATGAGGTATACCATGCCAGAAACATCCATCTTGGTTGCGTTGTCGTTCGTACTCTTCACGGCGAGCATCGCCCAGCCCGCTGTGGATACGCCTTTTCTGCAGGAAACCGCTGAGAAATACTCTCTGGGAGATTCAGGGGCAAATGATGTACGCGCGGTTGCTGTGGACATCCAAGGCAATGTGTGGGCGGCAACCCGCGCCGGCATTTACCTTCTGGACAAAACACAGAATCGTTGGACAGCAATGACCGCCCCGGAACATGCAGGACCCGCCTTCGTCGCCTTCACCGATAGTGGCGGGCGCGTCTGGCTGGGTGCATGGGACGGGCTGTATCGCGCCACAGCAGGCGTTTTGCAAAAAGTGCCTGGCATCGCGCACCCGGTATCCGCACTCTGTGAAGTGAACGGCGAAATACTGGCTTTCGGTCCCGATGGGATGTGGCGGATAAAAGGCGATTCGGTAACGCCACAAAACCTGCCCTGTGCGCGAAGCGTCCGAGCGGTATTACCAGACGGTAACGGTGGCATCTGGATTGGCACCGACGTGGGATTGTTCCATCACTCTTCATCTGGAACCACCTGGCACTACGACGAGCAGCACCTGCTCAGCGCATCGGTGCGGGGACTGGCTTTCGCGCCGGACGGCAGTCTGTGGATAGGTGGGCTGGGTGGCATCACCATCTACCGAAACGGCAAACGGGTGGGAGAGCGCACACCTGCCGACGGGCTGCCCAGCGTGCAGGTACAGTGCGTGCGTCGCGCCCCAGATGGCAGGATGTGGGTGGGCACGCCGGTCGGCGTCACCCGTACCGACGGCAAACGCTGGTCTCTGTTGCACAGCCTGCGCTGGCTGCCAGATGACGACGTGCGCGACGTTGCCTTTGACAAAGACGGGAACGCTTGGGTTGCTACCGCTGGCGGTGTCAGCGTGATAGGCAGGCGTATGCTGACCCTTGCGGAAAAGGCGCAGTACTACCTGAGCGTTTGCCTTGCTCGTCATGTGCGCGAGCCCGGGCTGGTCGAGAAATGTTCCCTGCAGGTTCCGGGCGATGTCAGCACGTGGAAACCACGCGATGACGACAACGACGGCGAATACACAGGCATGTATCTTGCGATGGAATCCTTCCGGTATGCCGCCACTAAAGACCCCTCTGCCCGTGACAACGCGCGCAAAGCGTTTCATGCCCTGCGCTTTTTGCAAACGGTGACCGGCACGCCCGGCTTCATCGCGCGCACGGTCATCCCTGCGGAATGGAAGCCCATGAACGACCCCAACCGCGTGTACACCGACGCCGAGTGGGCAGACGAACATGTGAGTGACCCCCGTCACAAGCGCGTGCACGAACGGTGGCGGCTGAGCAAAGACGGCAAATGGCTCTGGAAAGGGGATACCAGCAGCGACGAAATCACGGGGCACTTCTACGGATATCTGTTCTTCTACGACCTCGCCGCCGATGAGCAGGATAAGCGACAGGTGCGCGAGCATGTGCGCCGCGTGATGGACTACATCATCGGTGGCGGCTATGTGTTGCGCGATATCGACGGCACACACACCCGCTGGGGCGTGTGGTCACCGGAGAAGCTCAACGGAGACCCAGACTGGGCACCGGAACGCGGTATCAACTCGGTGGAGATACTCTCCTTCCTCAAAGCGACCTACCATATCACAGGCGACCCGAAGTACGAACGCGAATACCGCAGGCTACTGGACGAGTACGGCTATCGTGAGAACGTGAAGCGGGCGAAGACCTTCAACCCCGCGTGGCGCACGCATATCGACGATGAACTGCTGGCGCTGGCTTTTCCCGCTTTGTTGCTTTACGAGAACGATACCGACCTCAAACGCCTGTACAGACGTGCACTGGACACGTGGTACGAAGGGGTGAAGCATGACCAGAACCCCTGGTTCCACTTCCTTTACGCCTCTCTCACCGGCTCGCCACCCGAAATGGAGGGCTCGCTCCTGTTCCTGCGCGATGCCCCGCTGGACCTGGTGCGCTGGACGGTAGACAACACGCGCCGCGAAGACCTCAAGCGCGTCGGCGCCCCGGAGCTGGAAACATGGCAAACCGACCGTCTACCGCCGCCCAGCGAACGCGGTGTGATGCGCCTGGACGACAACCCCTGGCGGGCAGTGCAGGGCGATGGCGGACAGACCGAAAGCGACGGCGTCTTCTGGCTGCTGCCTTACTGGATGGGCAGATACTACGGCTATATCCTGCCGCCTGAGCAAAGCAAGCAATCTGTAACCTGGCGAGGTGTGGAACAGTCTAAATAGTGTAAGCACTGGAAGGGAGGGTGTTCCCATGAAAACTCTTGTCTCCCGCTGGAGATTGCTGATAGCGGCGGCGGTGCTTGCCATCGGCGTGGCGGTGGCAGTGCCCGCGTCCGCAGACGACCTCGGCAAGCTGTTTAAGAAGACCGAGAGCGGGAAGAGCAAGTCAGACGACAAGCCGTCGCCCAGCAAGAGCGATGGACGCAGCGCGCCGTCTGTATCCCCCGGCAACAACTCCGACGACAACGACCTTTTCCGCAAGCGAGGGAACAACAGACCTGCACCTGCCCCGACGCGCCAGCCGTCCAATAACCCTTCGCCAACCGCGCCGGGCAATCGTCCACAGCCCAGCGGTCGCGACAGTCAGCCGCCAGCCGGACCGGGCGAGTACTGGGTGTACCCTCCGGACGTGGAGACACCCTTTGGCAATCGCCCACGCCCGTCCAGCAACGGCATGATTAACCTCGCACGACGAACCGGTGAATGGCAGCCGAAGGTCTACTTCCCGCCGGTCAACGACCAGTACCGGCGCCACTATCCGCGCGGCGTGGCGTACGGTTTCTATGTGCGGGTGTATGAACCGTACCGTGTCTGTCCGTCGGTGTACGTGTTCTATCCCGCGATGCCTGCTTATATCTCCACCGAGCGCATTGTGGTGATAGAGCGGCCGGTGTTCGTGGAAGTGCCGGTGTTCACCTACCGCGAGAGCTACTACCTGGAGCGCAACCTGCCCTCGCGGCTGGACGTGACTATCGGCGACATCCAGCGCGCATGGCGATACAACAGCCCTGACGTGATACGCCGACACCTGCGCTTCGATATGTTCGTGGCGGTGTACCTGCGCGGCAAGTACGCCTACTCTATACCCGCCGAGGATTACTTCGCCATGACGATAGATGCCATGCGCAACACACGCACGGTGCGCTTCGCCTTTGACGAAATCCGCAAACGCACCAATGACGCCTACGTGCTGTACGGACAGCACGTGTACGAGGACGAAGACGGACAGATGCGCACCACCTACATCAGTTATACCGTCGAGCGCATGGGCAGTGAGTGGATCATCACGGAAGTGGGCTCCAGCCCGGAGCCGATAGTGCACTGACACCGCTCCAGCAGCAGATGGGGAGGGCACAGAGAGGCAACGTCTCTGTGCCTTTCACTCATTGATATCCCCAGACGTATTGCCTTCCATGCTCCATACACTTTGTCCAGCTTGGAGTATAATATGCTGTTGGGGAGGTGAGTGGTATGAGCGAAAAGTGGGAGGGCAAATTAGAGCGGATTGACACCTATCGCTGGCGCATTCCCAAGGACTATAAGAAAGGCATGCGCGTGGACGGCATCATCTACGCCAGCGCGCAGTTGATAGAACACATCGTGCAAGACCAGTCTCCGGAGCAGGTAGCGAACGTTGCCACCCTGCCGGGCATTCAGAGTTACTCCATCGCCATGCCCGACATCCACTGGGGTTATGGCTTTCCCATCGGTGGAGTGGCAGCAATGGACATCAAAGAGGGTGTAGTATCACCTGGAGGGGTTGGCTTTGACATAAACTGTCTAACTGAGGAAACACGGGTTCTCTGCGAGCATGGCTACACCCTGACCATTGGCGACCTGCAGCACCGGTGGCACCAAGAGACGATTATCTGCCAGGTGTTCTCCCGAAAATCGTCCGACACAGCAAGTATCGGCGCTTACATTAAAGCGCGCGCGGATAACCCTGTCTATGAGATTTGTACAGAGGCAGGGGATGTGATTCGGGCAAGCGTGGAACACCCCTTCTTAACCCCGAGCGGAATGAAGCCCTTGCAGGAGCTGAAGGTTGGAGACGTCATCGCCCTATATCCTTTCGAAGGGGTTCCCTACGAACAGCCCAGTGACGAAGTTATTCTCGATGAAGAGGACATCATCCATCGCTTAAAGGACCTGGGTGACGTGGATGCCGGAAACCGTGGCGAGCAAATACTTAGATACTTGAGACGACTGAAGATTCTTCCATTGCGATACGACTCGCCCGCCACGCCCTTCTTCATCAAGCTGCTAGGCTACTTGATGGGTGATGGCACGCTCTATTTCGAAGGCAAAACCGGGAAAGGCGTCACCTGGTTTTACGGAAAAGAAGTGGACCTCGAGGACATCCGCCGCGACCTCAAGCGTGTCGGTATCACTCCCTCGCAGGTCTACCGCAGGTTGCGCCAACACTCCATTGTGAAACCCCAAAAGGAGGTGCACTTTGAATATCAGGAATGCGCTTTTAAGGTGGTTAGCACGGGGTTTGCGTTGATCATGGCAGCCCTGGGGGCACCTGTTGGCAAAAAGACGGAGCAGGCATACGAGGTGCCGTCGTGGCTGCAGCGCGCACCCAAGTGGCAGAAACGGCTATTCCTCGCAGCGATCTTTGGCGCTGAGGTGAATGCTCCTGCCCCCCTGCCGGGACACGCACATCACTTCCAGTATCCCACGCTTTCGATGAGCAAGAGACCACACCAGGCGGAAAACGGCAGACGGTTCCTTTTGCAGATAGCGAACATGCTA
>Ga0209227_1001095_pt1 | contig 21831 bp, 31 predicted proteins | sample YNPBryantNP2012_FD_185815 | JGI IMG/M metagenome (GOLD analysis project Ga0209227, IMG submission 185815) | Anoxygenic and chlorotrophic microbial mat microbial communities from Yellowstone National Park, USA - YNP Bryant NP 2012 (SPAdes)... ...
GTAATTTTCAAAAAGAAGTCAGCTTTTCAAAAATCTCATTCCTTGCTTCCAGAAAATTTTTAAAAAGTGTTTTAAGGGTAGGAGTTTTGATTTGACTTTTGTATTCTAACAAAGCTTTTCTTTTTTTCTCCGCCTCCTCTCGGCTTAACCAAAATGAGTACCAATTTTTTTCAAAAACTATAAATTTTGGCGGATAAACAATCTTTTCTTCTTTTAGCTTTCCGGGATAAACTCGCCAGAATCTCCAGCGAAAATGAATTAAATATTGAAAAATTTGGGGTCTTAAACCAGAAAGGCTTAATGCTTTTTCAACAAACAAAAAAGTTGCCCGATGGTCAGAATTACTCTCCCGCCGATGAGGTAAAAAAACTTTTGTTGGCCGAAACTTTTTAATAATTTGCCTTAAAGAGCCTAACAAATTTTCTCCCCTCGCCTCTTTGCGAAAGTCAGGAGAAAAATCATAGGGAATAAAATTAAGAAATTAATCCTCCAACTGCCAGGGTCTCATCATCCGGATGAGGGGCAAAAATTAAAACTCGGTCGCGTGAAGAAATTCTCAAAAGATAAAGTTTTATTTTTCTTGCCAAAAACCAACCGCCAAAAAATCCAATCAAAAGAGTTAGGAAAATTAAAAGTAAAACTCCCCAACCCAAAAGGAAAGCTGTTTCTCGTAAAATCAAAAAATGAAGCCTCCCCGCCCGTGGAAGGGCGGGGTTTCCTCTTTCAGAGGAAAGGTTCCCGCTTCGCGGGAAAGGCTGCGTTTCTTGCTTCATTCATCCCCGCCTTTGGAAAGGCGGGGTATTCTGAAGCGCGAAATAAAAGCAGAAAAATAGGGAAAAATTTTTCGCATCCATTTTATTCATCCTCCCAGCGAGTATAAATAGTATTGTTTATAATATTGACAGAAGAAAAATCATTTTACATAATAGACTTATGAAGTTAAAAATGGGTGCAATTTTCTTGGGAGTTTTTGTCTTGACGCTTGTCGGTTTTTTCCTTTTTTTTAAATTGGAAAAGAAAAAAACAGAAACAATAAATCCCCCGCCGCTTCCCGTTTCCTCTTTTCTTAAATCAGAAAAGCCGGAAAACCAAAAAGAGGCCCCCAATATTGTTATTAAAGACCAATATCAACTAGGAAATGTGATTGTCACCCGGGCGGATTTTGAGAAAAAATTTTCTTTATATTACCCAAACACCGCCGCTGCCCGACTTAACCCCAAAAACTGGCAACATATCGCCTCTCTTCTTACCGAAGAGGCAATTCTCCAAAACGAGGCAATCAAAGAAAGAATTTTAAGCCCCGAGGATAAATTTTTAGATCCCCAAAAAGTTTCAATTGCAAGGGAATATTTCCAAAAAGAAGGAACCAGTTTTATAAGCGGAGAGGCAATTTCTGTTTGGTTTTACAATACCCAACCGCCAGCAATGGGGCTAGAAGCAGCAAAGGAAAAAACACGCACCCTTATTGAGGGGCTGAGGGAAAGGGTAGCAAAAGGTGAAATAACAATGAAACAAGCGGGAGAGGAAATTGCCTCAAAGGAAGAACTAAAAGAAATTGATTTTGCCTATAAAACCAACGCTTATTTTACTTTTGAATTTGTAAAACCGGGCCAAAAAATATTTAACGACCCGGAACTTAATAATGCTATCTGGCAATTTAAAGAGGGGGAGGTTAGCCCGGTTTTAACCGGAAGAGATTTTTCTCCTTCTGGTTGGTATGAAGCCTATTTTATTGTTGTTAAAATTAATTCCAAGAAAGAAAAAGAATTTGAAAATCTTGAGAAGTTAATTGAAAAAAGAAAACAAGAAGGTCTAGAAATTATCCTATGAAAAAATACATTCTTTTAATATCGATGATGGCTTTTTTTCTCGGGCTTCCTTCCAAAGTAGAAGCCTGGATTCCTGCTGGGGCTTCCGGGCAAGTATATGCTAGACTTCCTGACGGGACCCGTGTTCCTCTTCCGGGAGTAAAAATACACCGAATAGATCATTGGTGGGGTTTTTGTTCTTTATATCCAGACTGTTGGGGTCGTCATAAAGGAGTAGAAACCACCAGCGTTTGGGACGAATCCCATACTTATACTCACTATATTATGGATAATGACCACAACACTCCCGAATGGGGCTGCTCAAACCAAAATGGAGCAAAAAGATGTTTTTCCGGACCTCAAGGTCAAATTCAAACCTGTAGGCAATACATTACCAGAGAGTGTGGAGATGACCAAAACCGCCAAATTTGTGCCGATCCCCCAATGTGGGCTTTTGATTTAAACTGGTGTGGTTTTAACTGCGGAAGCAACCCCCATCGCTGGTGGGCCTATTTTCCTGAAGGCTATCATTTACCCGGAAATTTAGAACAGCTAGGCTATTCTCATCTTCGCGGCCGATGGGAGCCGCAATATCGCGAAGAAAGTTTTGCCAACGAAGAATCACGGGGAGGCAAAGATTTTGTGTTTATTTTAGATCCCCCTCTTACACCCACCCCAACTCCCACCCCCACCCCTACCCCAACTCCCACCCCCACCCCCCTTCCCGACTGGTTCCAAACTCAAGAAGGGGATGTTCACAGTAACGGAAATATTGTCTCCAAACTACAGGAAAACAGTTTTTTTTCTTTAAAAGGAGAGGGCGGTTTTCCCGGAATAGTGACTTTTTTTAGAGATTCCTTCTCCTTTGGCGGAGGAAAGGTCTCCGAAAGGGAATGGTTAGCCACAAAAATTAAAAACAAAAAACGCTATGATTATTCATATTTTAATACTCTTTTAGAAATTCCCCAGGAAAATATTATTAGTAACGAAGTTTTTTCTTCTTTACTCACCGGAGACAAAATAAACGAAAAATCAATTAATTCTTCTCATTTTTGGAAAATAGAAGGCGATTTGGAAGTTGAAAGCCTAAACAATAATTTGGGAGTAAAAATTTTCTTGGTTAATGGAAAAGTAATTTTCAAAAATGATTTAAATCTTTTTGGAAGTCTACCCGTTTTTATCTCTCAGGGAGAAATACTAATTGAACCTAATGTTAAAAATCTGAATGCCGTTTTGATTAGCGATGGAAAGATTAAAACCGGAAACCAAAACCAAAACCTTACCATAAAGGGTGCTGTCATTAGCTGGGAAAGTTTTTCGCTTGAAAGAAGTTCGAAAAACAAAAACCTACCAGCAGAACTTTTTTCCTACAACCCAGAAATTGCTCTTGTCCTTACTTCCTTTTTAGGAAAAAGCCCTCATTTATGGGAAGAAACTGCCCCCTAATAAACCTCAAAGGAAAGATTATAGGCATTACCCAAAATATTTACCTTTTGAGAAGTATCCCACACAGCCGTAGAATCGGCTGAAACTTTTGGGGTAACAATTTCTATTTTACCCTGGCCTACTTCCCTTCCTTTTATCACAAAACTGGCAAAAGTTCCTTCTCCCTTGAAACTCCCCGAAGAGGAAAGTCTAATTATTCCCCGGCGGTTATCAACCAACCGGTCGCGGTAGTAATTAAAAATCGTTCCCGGCTTAATAGTATTCCCCACGATTTCTAACGATCCCGGATCGTATCTCAAAACCAGGTCCACTCCTCCCACTTCTTTTTCCTTACTTACCAAAAAAACTCTCACTTCGACCTCTTCTCCATTTTTTAATTTTGCCTGAGTTGGTAAAAGCCAAAGTTGAGCCTTATCCTCGCCGGCTCGGCTTGGCAAGCTCGTCCGTTTTTGCAGCCCAAAAGAAACAAAAGCAAATAAAGCAATTAAAGGAAAAATGAGAAAAGTAAAATAAGGAAAAAGCTTTTTGGCGCCCATTATTATTTTAATCGTAAACCAATATTTGTTTCTTGTCAAGAGTAATGTTATAATTAAAATTGTCTTATGCTTAAAATTATCACTCTCCCAAATCCAATTTTGCGCCAAAAAGCAAAACCGGTAGGAAATATCACTCCCGAGATTAGAAAGTTGGTTGGGGAAATGATAAAAGTTCTCCGGCCACAGCCGCGAAAACTAACTGGTGTTGGTTTGGCTGCTCCCCAAGTAGGAAAATCTTTAAGAATAATTGTGGTTTGGTCGCGGCGCTCAAGAATGTTTTTGCCAATGATTAATCCCCGAATTGTCTGGCATTCAAAAAGAACTCGGTTGGGAATTTCAGAAGGCAAAAACCCCCTTGAGGGATGTTTGTCTGTCCCCGGCGTTTGGGGAAAGGTAAGGCGCTATTCAGTAATTAAAGTCCGTTATCAAAATCTAGCAGGAACAGAAATTACCCGAAGGTTTCGTGGTTTTACCGGCATCGTTGTCCAGCACGAAATTGACCATTTAGATGGGATTTTGTTTATCGATAGAATTAAAGAACAAAAAGGAGAAATCATCACAATAAATTCCAAATCCAAAATCCCTGCCTGCCGGACAGGCAGGCAAAATCCAAAATAAATTCAAATATTTTAAATACAAAATTAAAAAATTTTTGAATTTGGAAATTTGCCTGCCTGCAGGCGAGGTAGGAATTTTGTTATTATTTTGGATTTAGTGCTTTGAATTTTGATTTTTTTAACTATGATCGTTTGGTTTTTTGGTTCTGATAAATATTCCCAGATTGTTTTAAAATCGCTTCAAACTGACAAGCGAGTTAAAATTGGCAAAATCGTCTCGCCCCAAATATTGCCCACGCTTAGTCTTGAAAAAGAAAAAAGACCAGATGTTGGAATTTTGGCTTCCTTCGGGGCGATTGTTCCTGAAGAAATTTTAAATTTTCCCCAAAAAGGAATTTTAAACATTCATCCTTCTTTATTGCCAAAATACCGTGGTCCTTCTCCTGCCCAGGCGGCAATTTTAAATGGCGAGAGGCAAACCGGAGTAACTATTATCAAAATGGATGAAGAAATTGACCACGGGCCAATTGTTGCTCAGTTGTCTGAGGAAATTTTACCTACAGATACATCAGAAAGTCTTTATTTCAGGTTATTTTCTGCCGGAGCAGAAGTTCTAAAAACAATTTTGCCTGCCTATCTGGAGGGAAGAATTGAATTACGAGAACAAAACCATTCAGCCGCAACCTACACCAAAAGACTTAGCCGCGAAGATGGGTTTATTTCTTTGGAAAAATTGAAAGAAGCAATTAAAGGAGCTAATGCGGGGTTCGTCGGCCGCCAAATTCGCGCCTATCACCCCTGGCCAGGAACCTGGACAGAAATTACAATCCCGTTTCGCAAAGTCAAAACGAGACGGTATCGGAAGAGGTTAAAAATTTTGAGAGCTCATTTAGAACACGGAAAATTGGTTTTGGATCAAGTCCAACTTGAGGGCAAAAAACCAGTTAGCTTCAAGCAATTTTGCGAAGGATATCCGGAAGTAAAAATTTGTTAGTTTAAAAATCACAAAATTAACCCTACCTTACAGCCCCTCTTAACCTAAGTATTTTTTTCGCTAGTTCATCCCCAAATAAAGAAATAAGCCCTCCTTCCACAAAAGCAGGTCTACCCAAAAACAAAAACATACCCGCTAAATCATCGTTCTTTTTTTCTCTCTTTGGTGAGGAATCTCTCGCGCTGTCGCGAGGGATATCGGCACGAAGATTACCTATCTGACGAACCAAGGCGCATTTAGATACACTCTCAAAAACTAATTTCAGTTTTTCATCTCTTTTATCCGGAGACACACAGTAAAGCAAACCATCGGTATAAACCGCTGCTGCGCTGAGTGAAGCAAGGGGATATTTCAATTTCCAAGAAGAGACACCAGGCAAACCGTTTACGACGGTTACTACCTCTCCAAATTTTTTTCTATAAGTCCACTGAAGCCATCTTTTCACCATAGAATGACTATGACAATCCCGCCAACTTACTCCCTCCTCTCGGCAAATAAATTCCATTATGACAACTGTTGTCCTGTCTATTTCCCTGCCCTGACCAAAGGAGTCTGGAGATAATACGTAAGTGCCATCGCGGCCTACCAATGCCACCCTCACATCTCCTGTACCCTGAAGATCAATATAGTCCCCCCCTATCTTTCCGGTAATCATTACCGCACCAGGAAAAAGATGAAAGTTTTCCGCTGTTGGCGGACAACCTATTGACGCCAACCGCTCATAAAGCGCAGAATTTATTCTCACAAGGGGCTCCTCTCCCTCAAGATACTCCTCTCCCTCAAGATAATCACCAATTGGTAGGGTATGCAACAAAAGAGCTAAAAGTTCATCTGCACCGATTCTAAGCCTATTTCCTGTCTCCCCATAATACCTATCCTCAATTTCTTCTTTGATGGCAGCCAGTTTGGGAGGTATTGGAAAAACAGGAGTAATACAATCCGCAACACAAAAAGCAAGACCAGCGTTCTTTGAAGAAGAATCAACCGGTCTTATTACAACTATATCTCCACCTAAAGCCTTTCCGTCGGCGGGACTAAAAGCAGCGCCCAAAAACATTTCAGACATTTTGGCTGGTAAGTTGAGGTCACTCCCCGGGGCATTTAAACAAAAACCGCGATACCAATCATCAAGAATGGGCCCAAAAAAGGGAGAACGACCTAATTTTTCATAAAATTCTCTTGCCCTTCCTGACAAAGAGGAAGGAGAGCCAATACCCAAAATCCTTCTTAAAGCTTGCTCCCCAGGCGAAGCCAGCAAAAACTCTAAAATTCGCCCCACTACTTCCTCCCTGGCTGCCTCTATAGCTTCTTCTTCGGGCCTTTTCCAATGTTCATTCATACTCAATATTATAGGATATCAAAACATGAAAATCAATTTTTACCCTATAGGATAAAATAGAAAGGGGTACTAAGGTTGTTCCTTCTTTGACTGGCTGTAAAACTAAAAACTCAAAAATTAACAATAAACGCCTAAAAATCCTAAGGGCTCATTTGGAAGGCGAAAAATTGGTTTTGGACCAAGTCCAACTTGAAGGCAAAAAACCAGTCGGTTTCAAGCAGTTTTGCGAGGGGTATCCGGAAGTAAATTTAATTTTTTAGATATTTAGAAAGTTTTTTAATTGCTATTCCATATAAAATTAAATTTTCCTTTAATTTTTTAGACGGAGTAATTTTGGCGGTTAACAAGTTAAGTGTTTGATTTTTAGCCAACCAAAACTTCACCTCCCGATAGTGAATTTCACTATCATTTCTCATTTCTATTTCCCCAATTGTTTTACCTTCAACTTTAAAGACTACCTTCTGGTCATCTAACTGTCCCTTTATTTTTGCCTTAGAATTTTCCACTTTTATATTTTCTGTTAAAACCTCCACTACCTCATTCCCGGCAAAAACATAAAATTTTCCTTCGTTTTTAACCACTAAAAAATCCACTTCTCCACTATTAAACATACTTTTATCAATAAAACCGGCAAGCAATCTTTTTTGCCGAAGCTTCTGGCATAATCTTCTCATCGGAATTTTTAACTTCTCTTTGTAAATTTTTTTGTTCTTTAAATATTCCGTTCTCGCTACCGGGAAAGCGTTAATACAGCGCAAAAAAATATTCCCTAAACCATCCATACTTTTGAAAGTAAAATCTTTTTTAAATCTTGATTCGCCATAAAGAAAAATTTGCCACTTTTTCTGGCCACTTTTTACTGAATAAGAATAGCCAAAGTTGTCAATAACATCCTTTTTGGCGTTTGGGTCGCTTTTAAACTCTTTTCCAATCCCCAAAACTTCAGCAAATTGACGGGCATCGGCGTGTCCCTGCCGTTTAACGAAGCTTGCCTTTTTGGAAGTCATCGCTTTTTTCTTATGAGGCATATTTTATAATTAGCAACTCTTTAATTTTTTTAACATGATTTTGGTTTTTCTTCTTGCGGTTTAAACCAATTCTTGTTTCTCCCTGTCCCATTGTATAATGAACTGGCAATTCTACAATTTTACACCATTTATACCACTTCCTAATTGTTGGGGCGTCATTATAAGAAAGAATAAATCCTCCTTTATGCTCCTTTAATAAATTGCACAAAAGTTGATGATTAAAGTTCTGATGATGAATAGGAAAATTTCTTTGGGGATAAAGCCCCCGAAAAACGCTGCTGTCTGGTCCTAAATAATAAGGAGGGTCACAATAAAGAAAATCATTCTTAAACTTGGGAATAACTTTTTCAAAAGAGGCACATTCCACCGTTATATTTTTAACATTGAAGTCTCTTACTCTTTCTATTAATTTTTGGTAAACCTTTTCATCGGCATAAACACTCGACATCCATCCTAAAAACCCGGGTCCATAAGAGAGGTTATGATTAAAATAGTAATAAACTGCTAATTTAACTGGGGGCAATTTTTTTATTCCCTTCCAGTGCTTTCTCAGTTGTTCTTTCACAAATTTATAAGTTTCTTTATCCGGTTTTAATTTTTTTAATTCTTCATATAAAACCCCAGGCTGATTTATCTGAAAGTGCCAGTAATTCACCAGAATATCAAAAATATCAAAACCTAAAACAGGAATTCCCAACTCTTTAGCTACGGCTATTTCTAAAGAGCCTCCACCGAAAAATGGCGAGACTAATCTTTTTATGTTTTCCGGAAGATATTCAATTATATAACCAACAGCCCAACTTTTTCCGCCGGCGTATCTGAGGGGAGAACCTAAATATCTTTTATATCTTCTATTTTTACTTTTTAATACATCAATAAACTGTTCATTCCGACTAATTGGGAATAAAGTCCCCATTAATTTATACATTTCCATTTGAGAGCTTATTGCTTCACTTTTCGGTTGGAGTTGGGGCATTGTTGCCTTTAGATAGTTTTAAACCTTTACCCTTTACCTTCCGCAAACACTTGGTACATAATCGCCAACGACCCTTAACGCCATTTAAAACCCCATTATAAATATGCAAATTCGGTTTTAGCACCCGGCGGGTTTTTGGCGCTCGGTGTTTCCACTTACCACCCGCCACCCCCTTGTGGTGTTTTCCCATCCGGGTTACTAATTTTCCTTTTCCGCATAAATCACATTTGTAAGCCATGTTAGCAATTTAGAAATTTTTGTCCAGATATTTAAGAATATAACTACAATACAAAGAATATTGTCGCAAACAATCCTTGATTGAATGATAGAAAATCTTCTCGTCCAACTTTCTGTATTGATGAACTAAAATATTCCGCAAACCTACCGAGCGGGAAATTTCCTCAGCAAATTTTTGAGGAAGAATTCCCAGCTCTGCCAAAAGCAAAAAACTTTCCTTATAGTCAAAGGGCAATTTTCCTTTTCCCAATTCTACAATCAAATGCTGATTGATGTCAATCGCCTCGTTAATTATCACTTCAATAATTCTTTCAATAACTTTATGGGTAACATAATCCCTTGCCACTTTATCAAAACTCAAATTTTGGTAATCCTTCAAGTGTAAAAGGTCTTCCTGAATAAGTTTTATTTTTTCTTTTATCAATTTTTTATCAAGCATAAACTGCCTCCTTAAGAAGTTTTTGATTTTTTTCCAAAAGCCTTTCTAAATAAGGAAAATATTTTTTCCCGTCATCAATATAACTTTTAATTGTCTGAATTTTAAAATCTTTATAAAATCTCTCTTCTCCAGCCAAAAGAATACCGTTTTTAATCACTTCAAATCGGAAAAGAGGATTTGCCTCATTCAAAAAGCGCAAATCAATATTTTCTTTTTTAAAAACTTTACTTAGGGCGGAAAAAAGCCGGCTAAAAAGTTTGTAAGTGGGTTTTCCTCCGCTTAAAACGGCAATATCCAAATCGCTTCCTTCTTTAAACCTGCCTTCTGCCTTGGAACCAAAAAGAACTACTAGTTTCAAACCAAATTTTTGGGCAATTTTTTTTATCTGGTGTCTTTGGGCTTTAGAAACAGTAAAAAAATTTTTTTGGCTCTCCATTGTGCTATAATGATAACATAAAAAGCCCGAAACATGAAGCATGAAACATGAAGCCTGAAACATATCATGAGAAACTTAAAAATAAAATGGACGAGTATGTGCATATGATTTACAAATTAACGAGGAATTTTCCCAAGGAAGAAATATACGGAGTTACTTCTCAGCTAAGAAGGGCTGCGCTTGTTGAAAATTATTTAACTAAAACGGACTATGTCGAGGCAATGAGACTAGCGGAAGATATTGGCGCAATGCTCTGGGGCATAATTAGAAAATTAAATTAGTTTCTATGTTTCAGGTTACATGTTTCAAGTTCCAAGTTTCATGATTTTCCTTTTCGCTTTTTTATTTTCCCTGGCAATTCATGAGGCCGCTCACGCTTGGATGGCCGATAGACTCGGAGACCCAACGGCAAAACTGGAAGGAAGATTAAGTCTAAATCCTTTTAGGCACTTGGATCCTTTAGGGACTTTGCTTACTTTTTCCCTAATTTTTAGCGGTTCGCCAATTGTTTTTGGCTGGGGAAAACCTGTGTCTTTTGACCCCTTTAATTTGCGCAACCCCCGACGCGATGCCGCCTTAATTTCATTAGCCGGACCTGCTTCAAACTTAATTTTAGCCACTTTTTTGGCAGTAATTATTCGCCTTGGTCATCTTTTTTTAGGGACAACCGGTTTTAGTATAGAAATGATTTTATCGCCAATTATCCAGCTAAATGTTACCTGGGGGCTTTTTAATCTTTTACCCTTGCATCCTTTGGATGGAGGCAAAGTTCTGGTTGGGTTTCTTCCGCGCGACTTAGCTTATCGGGTAGACGAATTTCTTCATCAATATGGCCTTATTATCTTGCTTTTTTTAATTTTCCCTTTTGCCGGCACTCCGCCGCTTTTTTTTATTCTTTCCCCCTTGGTCCGCCTTGTGCTGGCGATTCTCCTGCCCGGGACACCGTTGATTTGAACCCCGAAACCGGCTCTTGACAACCCCCAAAATTTTTGCTACCCTAAAATTGCCTGCCAAGAAGGGCTTGGCCGTAAACCGGTTTCCTCAAAGTTTAAATGGGAATCCGGAGTCCTCCAGCCCCGTGGGGTTGGGGGCAGGATACCCACCTGTTTTCCTTCAGGAAAGCAGGGATACGGCAACCCCCCTGGCAGGTATTTTAGTAGATTTTTCTCTCCTCTTTTGCTAAAATTTCTCTAAAGCCGATGTAGCTCAGTGGTAGAGCACCTGTTTTGTAAACAGGGAGTCGTGGGTTCGAATCCCACCGTCGGCTCAAAATCTTGCCGAGGTAGCTCAGTCGGCAGAGCACGAACTTGGTAAGTTCGGGGTCACGGGTTCGATTCCCGTCCTCGGCTCCAAATGGCAAAAAAAGGACCAAGACAAACTTCTAAAAAGGAGCTTTCTCAAAAACAAAAAGAAAAATTGGCTGAATTTTGTGCTAATTTTGCCGTTGCCTGGCTGGCAACAGGCTTAATCGGTCCTTACTTTGCCAAAGAAAGTCTGGAAATAGTTTTGAGGTCAGCTTTAACAGCAATTCTAATGGCTGTTTTTTTATTGATGCTTATGCTATCCTTAATAAAGGAGAAAAATGAGCTTAATTGAGGCAACAGCTGTGGGGGCGGCGATGACCGCCGCTGTTATTCTTTTTATTTATTTCCTGGTGAGGAAAGCTTAATTTATGTCCGAAACGACAGCGACAATCATTATTATTATTTCTTTAGCCGTTGCTGGTTTAGTTACTTGGCGTCTTTGGAGAGAAAAATAAAATGGCAAAAAAGGGACCAAGACAACTAATCGGACTTGTTTGCTCGGTTTGCGGCCGGCAAAACTATGTCAGCGAAAAAAACAAAACCAACACGCCAGCAAAACTGGTGTTGCGGAAATATTGTAAAAAATGTCGCAAAGTCACCGAGCATAAGGAAACAAGTAAATTAAAATAAAATTTTTCAGCATGAAATCGCCGTTAATTTTTTTAAAAGAAGTTCGGGCGGAGATGAATAATGTCTCCTGGCCAAGTAAGCAGGAAACTACCCGCCTAACCGGGGTAGTGATTGGTGTCTCCTTGATTGTTGCCATTTTTATTGGTATACTTGATTTTCTTTTTACTAATTTAATAACTTTAGTTTTGAGGTGAGCGAAGAAACAAAAAACCAACATCATATTATCATTAAAAAATCAGATAATCCCAACGCCCGTTGGTATGTAGTTCATGCCTATTCGGGAAGAGAAGTTCAAGTTGCTCAGCAACTTCGTCAAAGGGTGGAATCAATGGGGCTTGAGGACCAAGTTTTGGAAATTTTAATTCCTACCCAGGAAAAAATTGAGGTTCGTTCGGGACAAAAACAAAAGGTGAAAGAAAAAATTTTCCCCGGATATTTACTAGTAAAAATGGTTTTAAATGACAATTCTTGGTTGACCGTGAGAACAACCAACGGTATTACCGGCTTTGTTGGAGTTGGCGATAAGCCAACGCCTTTGGATGAAAGCGAAGTTAAGGCAATCCAAGACTTTATAAAGCTAGCAGCACCAAAGTTTAAGGCAAAATTCTCTGTTGGCGAGGCAGTAAAAATTGTCGATGGCCCTTTTGCTGACTTTTTGGGCACAATTGAAAGCATTGACGAGGAAAAGGGGAAAGTTAAAGTATTAGTAAGTATTTTTGGCAGAGAAACACCGGTGGAATTGGATTTTTTACAAGTTTCTAAGATATAACAGTTATAACAATTATAAAATTTATAAGATGCCAGGAAAAAAAGTAAAAACTATCATTAAACTCAATCTTCCCGCCGGAGAAGCCACCCCCGCTCCGCCAGTTGGTCCGGCTTTGGGTCAACATGGTTTGAATATTATGGAGTTTGTCAAAGCCTATAACGAGCGGACGGCAAACCAAAAAGGACAAATTATTCCGGCGGTGATTACTGTTTATGAGGATCGGACTTTTTCTTTTGTTACCAAAATGCCGCCGGTCTCGGCAATGATTAAGCAGGAATTAAAAATAGAAAAAGGGGCAAGCAAAACTGGCCAGGAAGAGGTAGGCACATTAACGCAGGAACAAGTGGAAAAAATCGCCAAAGCAAAAATGGCAGATTTAAACACCGATGATTTGCAGGCAGCAATAAAAATGGTTGAGGGAACAGCAAGATCGATGGGAGTGAAAATAATTTAAAATTTAAAATTTAAAAAGTAAAAAGTGATAAAACTTTTAAGATTTTCAATGTACTTTTTAAATTTTCAGTTTTAAATTTTAAATTGACCTGAGGGAACGTGACTAAAAAACAAGATTCTAAAACCAGCGAAAAAACAAGTCAAAAAACCGCCTCCGAGCGGAAGGGGCGAATAGCGGTCAGAACCGGAAAGGAACACGGCCGAATTTCTGATTTGGGAACCCAGGCTTTGGAGGAAGCGGCAATTATTGAGGAAAAAACCAAAAAGCTTCAGCAGGAAATTGCTGCCAAGGCAGAAAAAGCAGGAAAAAAAGTCAAACCAAAAAGGATTCGCGGTCGGCGCTGGCAGGAAGCACGGAAAAAAATTGACTCTCAAAAAACTTATTCTTTGCCGGAGGCAATAAAGCTTTTAAAAACTGTTTCCTTTTCCCGCTTTGATGGTTCGGTTGATGCCCATTTGGTCGTTAAAAAAATCGGTTTGAAAGGCGAGGTAGAATTTCCCTACCCCACCGGTAGACAACAAAAAGTCAGAATTGCTGATGAGGCTTTGTTAAAAGATTTAGAAGAGAGCCTGTCCGCCAACCGGCGGAGAAAAATTGATTTTACTTTATTAATCGCCACCCCCCAAATGATGCCTAAACTGGCAAAATACGCTAAAATCTTAGGACCGCGCGGCTTAATGCCCAACCCCAAAGCAGGAACAATTACCGATAAACCCGAAGAGTTGGCAAAAAAACTTGCCGGCAAAACCAGCTGGAAAACCGAACCAAAAGCGCCTTTAATTCACCTAACCATTGGCAAAGTTAGCCAACCTGAGCGCCAACTTGAGGAAAATTTTAAAGCCTTGGTTGCCGCCATTGGCCAGAAAAATATTAAAAAAGCGGTTTTGGCTCCCACTATGGGCCCAGGGATAAAAATAAAAGTCGAATAACCAAGCAAGGCAATACCGAAACCTCTATCTTCCCTTCATTTGCCGAAAGCAGTCAGAGCAATAAACTGGCCTTCCCTCTTTTGGCTGAAAAGGAACCTGAGTTGGTTTGCCACATTTAGCGCAAACCGCCTCATACATTTTTCTTCCTTGATTGCCAAACCGCTGTTGTTTCCTTACCGCTCGGCAAGAAGGACAACGTGCCGGGGGATTGGTAAAGCCTTTTTGCTGGTAAAACTCTTGTTCAGAAGCCGTCCAAACAAAATCGTTCCCGCAATCTCGGCATTTTAATGTTTTGTCCTGAAAAGGCATCCTTAGATTCACCTCCTTTCTTTCTGGGAATCTAAGGAGCCTGGGAAAAGAGTCAGAAAAACCTGCCTTTCGCGGCCAAACCTAAGATTCCGCAAGTTAATAATACCACAAATTGATTATTTTTCCAAAAGGCTTTTAACAAAACTTACCTTCCTATCATCAAAAACCGTCTCAAAAGTCTGAAAAAATTCCTGTCTTCCTAAAAGAGGCGGAATAAAATCATTATCCAAAAATCCCAAGGGAATTCTTCTTTCCCATTCTCCCAGTCTAACGGTAATCTTTTCTTTGCAGAAAAAAACTATTTCTTCCCAACCAACGCCGCTGGTTTTAAATTTTTGACAACCTTTATTTAAGTCTATCCCCAAAACTGGAGCTAAAAATCGAGGGAGTAAAGTATAATCCGCCCCGGTATCAATAATCATCGTTACCGGTTTAAAAACTCCGCTTTTTTTGTCCTGAAACAAAACTGTGGCTATTGGCCGATAAATTGTTCCTAAAAGCGAAGATTTTTCTTTTTTAAAAGTAAAAGTTATCGCCATCAAAAGCTTATCAAAATTAAAGTATCTGCTTTAGGAATATAAGTAACCAGGGGTGGAGTTTTGTATTTTTTCTCTAAATTTTTAATCAATTTTTGCGCCTCTTTTCCTGTTTTTGCCGAAAAAATCCGTCCGCCAACAACGGCAACAATTTTCCCCCGGTAATTGTTCCATTTTGCCAAAAGCGTTTTTTGCTCTCGGGCAAAAGTTTTTTTCCTCATAGGCCCATTTTACCCTGCCAGCCAGCCGCCGTCAACTAAGCCTGACACCCCCAGGGTGAAAATATATTGACACCCCCAGGGTGTCAACCTGCCAGCCAACCGCCGTCAACATACAAAACCACCCCGGTGATATAATCCGCCTCATCCGAAGCCAAAAAAGCGGCGGCTGCCCCAATGTCCTCCGGCTTACCTACTCGGCCTTTGGGAATCCGCGTCAGCAATCCTGCTTTTGTTTTTTCATCAGACAGAAGGCCTTTGGTCATATCCGTCTCAATTACTCCCGGGGCAATGGCGTTAACATTAATCCCTTTTGGCGCCAACTCCAAAGCCAAATTCTCGGTCAAAGCCACCACTCCTCCTTTTGAGGCGGTATAATGGGCAATCTGACGAAAACCAATTCCCACTCCTCCAGAAGCAATCGAGGCAATGTTAATAATTTTTCCGCCCGGACCCATTAGCTTTACTGCTTCTTTGGCGCACAAAAATTGGCCTTTCAAATTAACCGCCAAAATCTGGTCCCAATCTTCCTCGGTCACTTCCTCAAAATTAGCAAATTTCACAATCCCGGCATTATTAACTAAAATATCAAGTTTTCCCCAGCGATTTTTAATTTCGGCAAACATTTTTGCCACACTTTCTGCCGAGCTCACATCCGCCTGGACGGCAAAGGATTCCCGACCCATCGCCTTTATCTCAGAAACGACCGCCTCTGCCTCCGCCTGGTTGCTCCGGTAGTTTACCGCCACCTCCGCCCCTTGCTTTGCCAACGCCAAACAAATCCCCTTACCAATCCCCCGCGAACCGCCAGTGACTAACGCTTTTTTCCCGGTTAAATCAAACATTTTCTCACCTCCTTCCTCAAATTTATAACAGTTATAATTTTTATAAAATTTATAATAGTAAATTCAACCCCAAAAACACCAACCCCATTATTACCACAAAAATTTTTTGCCCCTTAAAACCTACCTCTTCCCTCACCGGCCAAAAAAGCCAACGCCGCAGTTGTTCTTCTCGCCCCTTTAACAATAAATGAAACTCATCTTTTAGCAAGTGTAAGTTTGCTGCCATCACCAAGCCTTTTCCAAACAACCCCTCGGTTGAAGTTAGCACCCAAAAACTAAAAACCAAAAACCCAACCTGAAAAACCGCATTATGAAAGGGTAATTTTGTTCTTTGGGAATAAGTCTCGGCCAAATATTCAAAAAAGGCTTTTATCTTTTTCTCCCGCCAAAGCTGGCAAGCTTTTTGGTCCGGATAAATCAGTAAAGCGTAAAAAACTTGGTCCAAATCCAAAATCATCGTCCCCACCACCGCCCCCAACCACAGTCCAATTAACTCTAAATTCCACTTCCAACGAAACAAGCTCACCACCCCCAACCAAACCAAAGTTAGCAAATAGTGAGCGGTTAGTTCTTTTTTTATCATCAAATTGGACCAATTAGTCTAATTGGACAAATCTTTTTAATTTTTTGGCGTTTCCAATGGCGTACCCCAGGGCATCATTATTAAAATAAGCATAAACATCCAAACCTTGCTTTTGCCAATTTTTAATTTTTCCTGCCCAGTCTTTTAGCTCTTTTTCAGTATAACACGAAGAATACAAACTTTCTTTTCCATGAAAGCGCAAATAAACAAAATCAGCCGTTACCCCCTCAAAAATCGGCCAACCGGGAAAGTCTTGAAAAACTACTGCTGCCTTGTATTTTCGTAGAACTTCCCAGGTTTTTTCACTCCCCCAGCTTGGATGGCGAAACTCAAAAGCATAACGCCAATTTCCAGGAAGCATTGCTAAAAAATCAGCCAGCAAAGAAGAATCAAACTTCAAACTCGGCGGCAACTGCCACAAAACTAAATTTAAAAATCTCACCCCCGAGGTGTGCCGCAGGCGCAACACCACCTCGGGGGTGTTAATTGGATTGGCAGAAGCAAAAAACTTCTCTACCTCTTCTTGGCAATTTTTTAATTTTTTTATATGGGTAATCATCCGCCAACCTTTAATGGCAAAAACAAAATTATTTCCCGCTTTTTTTCGCCAACTTTCAAAAGCTTCCTTCCGCGGCAGGCGATAAAAAGAAACATTCAATTCAACCGTATCAAAATGTCTCACATAATAAGAAAACCAATCTTTTTCCGGCAAATCCTGGGGATAAAATATTCCCCTCCAGTGAGGATAGGCAAAACCCGAAGTGCCAATAAAAATTTTTCCCTTCATCAAATTAGACTAATTGGACCAATCAGCCCAATTTTCTTTTTAATTGTTTTATCTTCCACATAAACAATTTTGCCGGGTTTTTAACGTTACTAGCGTCTTTGACAAAATTCCTCGCCTCTTCCAAAATCGCCCGGGGTAGCTCTTTTGCCAGCTTAATATACAAAGCCTTATGCTCTAAATCATTTAGCTCTTCGGCAAGCTTATAACCATAATACTGAAACTCCCGCGAGATATATTTATCCTTCAGCGGATCAAATTTTCTTAAAATCTCGCCAATTGATTGTAAGCCCTGACTATCTTGTTTTTTCATTCCTTAGGCATTAAACTTGCTCATCGCTTTTTCTGGTCCTTTTTCTAAAGCAACCTGTATTGCTTTTACCGTTTTTTTAATCATCTTTTCCACTTCACTTTTTTCTTTAGTTTGAAATTCTTCTAGAACATAACCTTCCACACTTTTTAAATTTTCAGTTTTACCCTGCCTGCCGGCAGGCAGGAATTTTAAATTTCTTTTCGGATGGCCAATCCCCAGCCGAAATCTCACAAACTCATCTGTTCCCAATTCTTTAATAATCGATTCTACTCCCCGATGGCCGGCGCTTCCCCCTCCCAGCCTTATTTTTATTTTCCCCAGCGGTAAATCAATATCATCGTGAACCACCCACAAGTTATTTAAATTCGCAATTTGATAATTCGCAATTAGACAATTAACTGCCTTTCCCGAGGCGTTCATAAAGGTCAGGGGCTTTACCAACAAAATATTCGGAGGAACACGCAAAACTAAAGCATTAGCCTGTTTGTTTTCCTCCCATTTAGTTTCTTTCAAAGGCAAAAACTTTCTTGCCGCCTCATCCACAACCATAAAGCCCAAATTATGGCGGGTATTTTGATATTTTTCTCCCGGATTACCTAAACCAACAATCAAAAACATAGAAATTAAGAAAATAGATATTAAGAAAATAGATATTAAGATATTAAGGGCTTTTTGCTTTTAAAACAGAATTTATCAGCGCATTTAAACTTGGCCTTAATTGTCTGTAACATTCTAAATAATCTGTTTTCTGTTTTTCTTTTAAAAATTCTCTTTCTCCTAAAAGATCAAACCAGTGACGAGACTCTAAAAGTGATCCTCGGGCATTATAATAAAATTTTACTTTATCCAGATAGTGGAAGCGCCCATATCCTTCGGCAATATTTGCTCCTACTGAGTCTGTGGATTGAACAAATTGTTCTCCAATTATTTTTTGAATTCTCCAATCAAGTTTATCATAAATCTGCCAAGCAATTTTACTTAACTGCCTTGCTAATCTGTATACTCCCAATTTTTCTAAAGAAATGTATTCCCCCACTCTCCCTTTCTCCCTTAATTTCTTAAATTTCCCTTAATTTCTTAATTTCTTAATATCTTAATTACTATTTCATCCGAAACCTGTTCAAACTCCCGGTAAAACTGTCCGACGGCAAAAAACAACTCTGGTGCTTGTAAATAAACCACCTCATCCGCCAGGGCGGCAATTTTTTCCAAACTATCACGGGCAATCACCGGCACGGCAACAATGATTTTTTTCGGCTCTTGCTGACGGACTACCTCTACTGCCGCCGCCATTGTTGCTCCAGTCGCCACCCCATCGTCAGTAAGAATTACAATTTTATTTTTCAAGTCCAGTGGCGGCTTTCCCTTGCGAAATTCTTTCTCCCTTCTGGCAACCTCCAATTTTAAATTTTCAATTTTAAATTTTAAATATTTTTCGTCCGCTCCCACTTTTGCCGCTAATTCCTCGTCAATCACCGGCTCGCCCCGCCAGCTGGCGGGCCCCACTGCCCCGACCGCCAACTCCGGGTTTCCCGGGGCGGGAATTTTTTTAGTGATAATTACATCCAAAGGACAATTTAAAAAATTGGCCAATTCCCTACCGACAATTACCCCTCCCCGGGGAATTGCTAAAACAAGAAGATTATTTCTTCCTTTGTAATCCCTTAATTTTTTAGATAATTGTTTTCCTGCCTCGGTCCGATTTTCAAAAATCATTTTAAATAGTATAACAAATCTTGACAAAAACTGTTTAATGATTATAATTTAGTTGTTATCCTAAGAAGTCGGCAGTCCGGCAGAACGTCGGGCATAAGACCGGCGGAGGAAAAATGCCAAACACCAAAAAAATTTTTACCGTCCAAAATTTAGCGGAAAAGTTCAACCAAGCAAAAGGTCTAGTCCTCGCAGATTATTCGGGCTTAAATGTAGAGCAAATTAGCAAATTACGTGGAGAAATTAAAAAGGCAGGGGGAGAATTTGAGGTAGTTAAAAACAACCTCCTTCGATTGGCTGCCGAAAATTCCCGGCTGAAAAAAAAGCCCGAGGTTATCGGCCCAACCGCAGTTTTGTGGCTTTATTCGGAAGATCTTTCTCCTTTAAAGGTTTTGAATAATTTTCTAGGGCAAACCGAACTCCCAAAAATAAAATTTGGATTTTGGGAAGGAGAAGAAATTGACAAGGAGAAAATAAATGAATTGGCAAGCCTTCCGGGAATTGACCAATTAAGAAGTCAGCTTTTAGCCTCTCTCCAATCCCCTGCTGCTAGATTAGTTAACGCCCTAGGCTGGAATTTGAAAAAACTAATTTTAGTCTTAAAAGCGAGGGGAGGTGAAAAAGAAAACTAAATAAAAATGAAAAACGAAAAATTAGAAAAATTAATTAAAGAAATTGAGGAACTTTCGGTTTTAGAATTGGCAGATTTGGTAAAAGCTTTGGAGGAAAAGTTTGGAGTTTCTGCCGCAGCAATGGTTGCCGCCCCTCAAGCAGTAAACGGGCAGCTTCAACAGCAAACAGAACAAGCGGCTCAAGCCGGAGAGGAGCAAACCACCTTTAATGTAGTTTTAACCTCGGCGGGAGCAAACAAAATTGCTGTCATCAAAACAGTTCGGGAGATAAACCAAAATCTGGGGCTGAAAGAGGCAAAAGACTTAGTTGAATCGCTACCAAAAGAAGTCTTAACCGGTGTCAATAAACAAACCGCTGAGGAGGCAAAAAAGAAACTTGAAGAGGCAGGAGCAACCGTAGAATTAAAATAAGGCAATAAACCAACCCAAAGACTCCCAACAACTGTGGGAGTCTTTTTGGTGGCTGGGCTTTCCTTCAATATTTCACCTTAACTCAAAAACTACAGAAGCAAAACGAGCAATCTCTATCTGTGAGGGAGTAGCAATAGATTCCCCTCCAGAAGATTGCCCAACCCCCCCAGTAGTTGCTGCCTCACCTGTTTCCTGAGTAGATAAGGAAACAACCCGAACCACTCTTTTACCCAACCGACGGGCAATTTCTTTGGCTCTTACCCTCGCATCCTCAATTGCTTTGTCTACTGCTTGTTTTTCTAAATCTTTTGAATTCTCTACACTAAAGCTTACATTTTGAACACTTGATGCTCCTCCCTCATAAATACTTTTTACTAAACTATCAAAACGATTAATGTCATCGAGGGTAACATTAAAGACATTGGTTGCTCGATAGCTACCATTAGTTAGGGCATTTACTATAGGATAGGAAACGATAATCTTTTCTGGTTTAACTCCAGCTAGTTTAATAGTTTCCGTAATATTGTGAGTAAGAGCCAAGTTGTCTGTTAGCGCTTGCCTGGCTGAGGAAGAAACATTTACTATCCCAACATCAAAGCTTACTCTGGTAGGAGTAGCGGTTACTCTTCCCTCACCGGTGACAGTAATTAATGTCTTCCCCCGAAGCAAAGCCAAACCACCAACAACCAAGACAAGCACCAAGACTATTGCTCCAAAAATAATTAGTTTTTTACCTTGATTTTCCATTTTTTTCACCTCCTTTCCTAAAGGAAAAAGAAATTAATATCTTTCTATGGACCAACGAGCGCACCATAAGGAGTAAATTCTTCTAACGAACTGTTCGGATCCATAATTTCTAAAAGTTCAGGGGGAACCTCTCCCCAAAGTATAAACTCCTTCTCCTCATCTAACCACGTCGGCCTCCCTACCCATCCCTCTGTAATTTCAGGTGTAGTTTGAGGCATTTCCTCATACACATCTATACGATAAGGATCATCCGCGGAAATTAAAGCTTCTCTAAAAACTTCTTCTCCAGAAACACCGTTCTCTTCTCCACTTATAACCGGCCATGGTCTTAAAGTACCCCCTCCTCTTTGGCGCTGAGAAAAAGTAGTTTTAGTTTCTCTATATAAAGTTACAAGCTTGTCTATTAACCCTCTTAAATCCTCTGGCTTGCCTCTACTTTGCCAATAATCCACTATTTTTATTCTCGTCCGCGTTCCCGCATCTAAATACCCCCCCCTAAAACTACCATGGAAAGAAGCGGCGGCGCCTAAAGCATTCAGGGCTTCTGCCGCTCCACCAACACCCGAAGCAACCTCAGTTACACCTCTCCCCACATCAGCAAGCCGAGTATTGCCTGTTGCCTCGCCTACGATATGGACGGCAGTACCGGCAGCAGCCACATACTTTGAACCTCTCTGAACGGTTTGGAGAGCAGGCTGAGCATAAGCATATGCTTGCCCTGCTTGGTAAACCAAGGGAGCAGAAGCGGCAGCGGCGGCTGGCGCCCAAACAGGAGCAGTTATCCCGGCAACAACTAGAGCCGTTCCCCCAGCGGCAACTGCCAATCCTGTCTGATTTTGCCTTCGGAGTTCCTCTTCA
>Ga0209227_1001096_pt1 | contig 21816 bp, 20 predicted proteins | sample YNPBryantNP2012_FD_185815 | JGI IMG/M metagenome (GOLD analysis project Ga0209227, IMG submission 185815) | Anoxygenic and chlorotrophic microbial mat microbial communities from Yellowstone National Park, USA - YNP Bryant NP 2012 (SPAdes)... ...
CTCATCACCGGTGGCGCCGGTTTTATTGGTTGTAATCTGGCCGATTATCTCCTCGCCCGTGGCGAGCAGGTTACGATTGTCGATAACTTGAGCCGCCCGCGCACACCGCTCAATCTGGCCTGGCTGCAAGAACGGTACGGTACACGAGTACGTTTTGTACAGGCTGATATTCGCGATGCGGCTGCGATGCAGGCTGTGATCCCCGGCCATCACGTGGTCTACCATCTCGCCGGTCAGGTGGCGGTGACGACATCAGTGCAGGATCCGCGGAGTGATTTTGAGATTAATGCGTTGGGAACGCTGAATGTTCTGGAAGCTGCTCGCCTGGCGCCGAAGCCGCCAATCGTCTTTTTTGCTTCAACAAACAAGGTCTACGGAGGTATGGAAACAGTGGCGGTTGTAGAAGAGGCTACTCGTTACCGCTACCGAGACCTGCCTGCCGGAGTGCCTGAGCATCAGTTGCTCGATTTTCATTCGCCATACGGTTGTAGCAAAGGTGCTGCCGATCAATATGTGCGTGATTATGCCCGTATTTACGGTTTGCAGACGGTTGTTTTCCGCCAGTCATGCATCTACGGTCCGCGTCAGTTTGGTGTTGAAGATCAGGGCTGGGCGGCACATTTTGCTATTGCTGCACTACTTGGACGCCCGATTACGATCTATGGCGACGGAAAACAGGTACGCGATATGCTCTATGTTGACGATCTGATTGCCGCTTACATGGCAGCACTTGAGCGGATCGATCAGGTGAGTGGGCGGATTTACAATATCGGTGGCGGACCACAAAATGCGTTGTCGATCTGGGCTGAGTTTGGACCGGTGTTGAGTCGTCTGGTTGGACGTGAGATTACGGTGCGTTACGGCGACTGGCGGCCCGGTGATCAGCCGGTGTATATTAGTGATATTACTCTGGCGAAGCAGGAGTTGGACTGGCAGCCTAAAGTTTCGGTCTATGAAGGGATTGAGCGGATGGTAGGTTGGATCCGGGAACATCTCGATCTATTCCGGTAAGTGGGTATGTCCCTCACCTTCCCCCTGGCCCCCTTTCCTCTCCCACACAGGGGGAGGAGGGGGGACGTGGGGCGCGGGAGCAAACGAACGTTGGCAACCTCCCACGCAATGGTTGCACAGGCATGGTACGTGCCCGATGAGAAATCCGAGCTTTTGATCAGGCTTTTGAGATAGGCGGGCGTGATGTTGGCCGGCGTTACCCTCCTCACCGTTCCCCCGTTAGCCGTTCTCTCACTCGGAGAGGACGGCGGATAAGTTGGGGCAATGACAAGGTTGCTGGTACGTCTCCTGGCGGGTAATATGAGCGATCAGTGCTGAAACTTCCTTCACCGCTCCTATATGGGAAGCGTCAAATGCGGTAAAATGAGAAAGCAGAAAACATTTTCAGACCTTATTTGAGAGATACGAAGTACTATGTCTAATCAAAGCGTAGTCATAGTGCATCCACACGAAACAGAGTCGCTCGCTACTGCAATCGCACGTGCGTTAGATGCACCGGTGTTTGATGCACGTCAGATAGCTACGCTGAATGAGTTGCTGAGCCGGGATCCCTATCTTGCTGAACAGCTTGCTACATTGCAGACGACGTGGGCCATTACGCCGCCACCGGCAACATCGCCGCTTGCCAGGTTACGACGTTGGCTGGTCTGGCGTTTGTGTGGACCCGAATTAGCCCAAATTAACGCTACCCATGCAACCCTGACACGCCTTATCGAGAGCCTGGTTGCCCACCTTGATGCCGAACGTACTGCCCGTCAGGTACTCACTGAACGGATTGAGGCGCTTGAACGAACATGACCCACCTCGTCTGGCATTCGACGTTTGCTTCACCAACCGGATACAGTAGCTCATCGCGGGCAATTGTTGCTGAGCTTGCTGCTATGGGGCTGGCAGTACGTCCTCTTTATCTCTTCGATAGTGACGAGGCGGAACGAATGTATGGCGCCATCCCACCTCACATCCAAACCCTTCAACAATTACCTATCCGGCTCGATGTGCCGCAAGTGGTCTATGGGCGCGGTGAGTTGTTTTGTAAGAATAGTGGAGCGTACCGAATCGGTTTTACAATGCTGGAAACTGATCGTCTCCCTGCGCATTGGGTTGCCCAGGCCAATCTTATGGATGAGGTTTGGACACCGACCGCGTGGGGCCGCGCAGTATTTCTGGCTAGTGGAGTAACAAGACCTGTCTACACGATCCCTCTGGGCGTCGATCTGACGATCTTCACCCCTGGTCCGTCACGACAAGAACTTACCGATCGTACCGTGTTTCTCTCTGTGTTTGAATGGAGTAGACGGAAAGGATGGGATGTTCTTCTGCGTGCGTACCAGGCTGCATTCACACCCACCGCCCCAGTTGTGCTGGTCTTGAAGATTGACCATCGCGCCCCTGGTAACCCGCTTCGTGAGATCGCAACGTTGCTCGGTGACCAGGTACCACCGGTCGCAGTGCTCTACAATCAGACATTCTGCCCGACACGAATGGCCGAACTTTACCGTAGTGCCGATTGTTTCGTATTACCAACGCGAGGAGAGGGTTGGGGTATGCCGATTCTCGAAGCAATGGCTTGCGGTGTGCCGGTTATTGCAACGGCCTGGAGCGGACCGACTGCATTTCTGGATGACACGTGCGGCTATCCTTTGCCGATTAGTGGGTTGGCGCCAACTGGTGTCCCGACTGGTCCTTATGCTCAGGCGTACTGGGCAGAACCTGATCTTGAAGCGTTAGTGGAATTGCTGCGACGTGTACACACGCAGCGCGATGAAGCGCGTAGACGGGGTGAACAGGCTGCACTCCGTGCACGGCAATGGTCATGGACACATAGTGCGCAGACTATTCTAAACCGATTACGGGTGATCGGTGTATCGTTCGTTGATTGATCCTGGACTGTCTGGAATCTGCCAGACGAAGTGCATGCCCTCGATAGACTGTTGCTTGCTCTCGCCTTTCTTTAGCAGATTGCAGCACACCTGCCTGATGCCTCAGCATTTGGCCGTGCGCTGCATATTCCATCAGGCGAAGGAATAAGCAACAGCCAATCACCGGTTTTCACTATGTACTTTCATTGCTGCGATTCAAGAAAATCGGTCAACACCGCATGATATTCTGCTGCTCGTTCGAGCATCGGTAGATGGCCGCATTGTTCAATCCAAACCAGACGGCAATTTGGAATACGCGCAGCCGCAACCGGAGCCCCTGGTGGCGGCATAATCTGGTCGTGACGACAGGCAACAATCAGACTCGGTGCTCGTACCGCTGCCAGTGCTGCGCTGATGGTTGGACTACCGGCGCCACGTGCTGTCTCTAAAGCTGTTCGCTGCTCCATCGCCAGAAAATCGGCAAAAGTCTCGCGTAAAACACCGTGATCGGCCGGTAAGCGGTAAAAAAAGCGACGCCCCACCAGATGCATAATTGGCTTTACATCAAGCATCCAGGGCCGACGCAGCGCAAGCCATAGCGCCATCAGGTGATGGATCGAAGCAACTACCCGCCGTTCACGCTCATCGCGAAAGGTGCTGAAACTGGTTAAAATCAGGTGTGAGACTCGTTCGGGGTAACGCGCAGCCACGTGTACTGCAACCGCAGCACATAACGAATGACCGTTAATTGCGAACCGATCTATACCTAGCGCATCAGCAAAGGCGATGACCCAATCAGCCAGTCGTTCGAGCGATAACCGACCGCTAAGCGGTGGTGATGCGCCAAAACCGGGTAGATCGGGAGCGATAAGCATATAACGGTCGGCTAAATCATGCATGGTGTAGCGCCAGAGGCGGGATGATCCACCCCAACCATGGAGCAAAAGCAGTGGGTTGCCCTGTCCGGCACGCCGAAAAGACGTGCGTAGCCCGGTAACGGCAGTTTCAGTCGCAGATGCAGTAGGTGCGGTCATACGAAGCTTTGCGTGATAGACGAACAGTTGAAAACGACTGTACGCACGTTATGCTACTTCCAAGAACATACAAGCTAAGCACTGTTCAAGGGCATGATACCACATTGTCGTTGTGACGAGGTGTGAAAGTAAGAGAAGAGGGCTTTTCAACGGCTTCGTACCGCTTAAAGCCTGTCTAAAATATTCTGTTTCGGAAGAAGATCGGTTGGGGCGCCGCAGCGCTGTGCCCGCACATCCATCGATAGGTTTCCTCCGTTGAACTGTGAGACGATACTTCGGATAGGCACTTATTCGAAATGAAGTTTCCAGAGACTTCGCCAGATTGCGCACGAACGGTAAGACAAAAGGGAGAACCTTCGTCAGTACGTCACCTGAGTGTGCGGAGCTGGGTGTGCGCGGCCTGGGTGCGCGGCCTGGGTGTGGGACCTGGGTGCGCGGGCCTCCGGCCCGCATCGTCAGTGCCTCACCTCGAATCATCGCTCGGCGTTCCGACAGCGTAGAGCGGCAGGAAGAGCCTATCCGACAATCCTGTCGCAGCGGCAGATCGGTTGAAACACAGCACTTGCTGCACCCGTCCATTCCTGTGCGGACCTGAGTGCGCGGCCTGGGTGTGGGACCTGGGTGCGCGGGCCTTCGGCCCGCATCGTCAGTGCCTCACCTCGAATCATCGCTCGGCGTTCCTATAGATCACCGTTCGTTCAATCTCTTGTCCGCACTGCGATAGAACAGCTTTTCTGTAATACAATGTGAAATACAACCGATACTGTTCTACCTGATCAGGGCCTTTTCGCCCAATTCAGGCCTAAAGAGGTTTTCTATGCTCAATTTCACTACTATCCGTGCAGTGTTGTTTGATATGGACGGTGTCCTCTATCGAGGGCAGACACCGCTGCCAGGTGTTGCCGATGTATTCAGTTTTCTCGCTGAACACAATATTGCGTTCGCCTGTATCACTAATAATGCCTCTATGACACCTCAGCAATACGAAGCCAAACTCGCCAAGATGGGGATCGAGTTGGCAGCGCAGCGGGTTATCACTTCGGCATTGGCGACAGCACGCTACTTACGTGACCATTATCCGCCCGGTACCCGCATCTTCGTAGTTGGTATGCAGGGGTTACGTGAAGCACTATTTAGCGATGGGTATTTTGTTGAAGATGAACAATCACCAGAACTGGTCGTGCAAGGAGCTGATTTCACCCTCACTTACGAGCGGCTGAAGCAAGCGACGTTGCATATCCGACGTGGCGCACGGTTTGTTTCGACCAACCCTGACCGCACGTTTCCCAGTGAAGAAGGGTTGATCCCTGGCGCCGGTGCTATTGCCGCAGCGCTGAGTGCTGCTACCGATGTTACACCACTGGTGATTGGAAAACCGGCCCCGACGATGTTTCTGATTGGCGCTGCGCTGCTCGGTGCAGACCCTCAGCAGACGCTTGTCGTTGGTGATCGCCTTGATACCGATATTGCCGGCGCAAACGCCGCCGGTATGCCGTCGGTGCTCGTGTTGACCGGCGTCAGTACCCTCGCCGAAGCCAGCACCGGTTCGATCCGCCCTGATTTGGTCGTAGCCGATCTTCCAGAACTGTTGACACGCTGGCAGGAGAGTCTGAAGACGATGTAACGGTGAGAACGTGTCTTGAACATGCGCCTGTAATCTGGGAGCACGATGAGAATGGATCGCCCGGCACGTTAGCACACTGTCACGGGTGGGCAGCTTGACCCGCCCCCATTGCCCCTTTATCGTCAACCGGGAATATTCAGACACACGCTTATGGTTTTACCACCACACGCACGCGATAACTCTCGCCGAAATTGGCCACGCCGATATTCAGGATACGCAGATAATAGGTACCACTACGCGAAGGCCGAAACTCGATCCGTGAATTAGGGGCCGTATTATCATCACTGGCAATGAATACTCCAGCTCCATCGAATACATCGACAATGGTCTCAACACCTGGATCGAGATCAAATGTCTCTATCAGATAGGTCTGGTCAGCTTGCATTGTAATAACCAGCCAGTCCTCGTCAAAACCGATAAAGTTATGCTGCTGCGTTTCACCGATTACAATGGGTCGGGCTTGTTGCCGGTTGTTGTCCGGTTCAAATGGATCGGGCTGTGGAGGAGGAATGCGTTCGAGCACTAGCCGGTAGGATAGACCACCCACCGGCAAGTTGAAGGCCTGTATCTGCAAAAAGCGTGAACCGGTTGTTTCTGCCACATAGCGCAGTAAACCCGTCTCAATATTGGTCATCCCACTGGCGAGAAGCATATTCTCGGCGTCGTCGAACAGATAGAGGAATAGTTCAGCTTCAGCATTTATGGCAACGGCGCGGAAGAGATAGGCTTCGCCCGCCTGTACCTCTACCAAAGCATGATCGACATCCAGCTCAGAACGGATCGTTCGCTCTTGTTCCTCACCGGGTACTAGCAAAGAAGCCTGGGCAAATTCATCATCCGGCTCAAATTTATCAATGGCAACGGCTGGCGCCGCCTGTAGGAGCACGCGGTAGCCCGTATCGTTACTGGTTATACGGGCGGCTCGAATATTGAGATAGACTGTTGCCTCAACGTCTGCCAGATAATTCAGTTCACGGTTGAGACTATCGAGATAGCTACCGGTCGTCAGAATGTTACCGGCAGCATCGCGCAAATCCATTTCCAGATCAACTCCTAGGCCCACGGCGGAGAGGTTGATACGATAAGCAGTCTCAGGGCGTACACTAAATACCAGCCAGTCGCTATCATCTGGATCGCTGATAGTATGTTCCTGCTCTTCATCAACCCTGAGTGGACGAGCGATGTTTGGATTGTCATCTGGCTCGAAGGCATCAGGCGGTGCGGGGGTAAAGAGGGAGACTGCTAACCGATAGCGAAGATCAAGCTGTGGCGCATCATAGGTTGCCAAACGTAGGTACAACGTCTCTGCCCGATCACTCCGATAAACAATCGCCGATGCCCGTCCGCCGTCGGCATCATCGTTGAACGCCAGTTCTCGCCCATCCTCACCGTGGAGGGCCAGCGTTGTGTCAACCTGGTCATCAAGATCAAAAGTACGGAAGAGATATGTCTGACCGGGCTGCGTGCGGAAGCGAACCCAGTCTACGTCATCAACATAGGTAAAGCTCCGATCCTGTACTACGTCGAGCTGCAACAGTTTGGCCTGGTCTATCGTATTATCAGGTTCAAAGGCATCAGGTGGTGGTAAGATGAGCTTGCGTAACAGCAGCACACAACTGTCAGCAGCCAAACCTGAACGAAATGCCTGCACGCGCACATATAGTGTTGCCGATACATCCGGCACGAAAATGATACGTGAAGCGAAACCGTCTGCATCATCGTTGTATGCTGCCTGCTCACCGGTAGACCAGAAGAGCGTGATGGCCGTATCCAGCGTCTCGGACAGATCAGTAGTAAGCACTTCATACGCCTGTCCGGCCTGTAACTCTACCCGAAACCATGCCACTTCTCCTGCGGTCAGTCGGAGGTTTTGTGGTGTATCAAGCGCAAGCACAGGCGCAGTTGCAATCACTTCTGCGTTAAATTCAAACATACTGGGCAGTTGTACCTGATCGGTATCACCTAGCGGTCGTGGGGTGACAGTCGGAGGCGGTAGTGTCGGAGGTGGCGGTGTGGGGGGAGGTGGTACGGTTGGCGTAGGTGTGGGCCTGCTAACCGGCGTAGCACAACCGGTCAGTAGGAAACAGAGGAGTAAAGAAATTATGAAACGCATACCGCCTCCCTTTGTCTGAATGAGGTTTATGCGTAGGTCATTGTAGCATGCACAAGAACATAACCGCCTGTTCCGGGGACTACTTCTCTTGCCGACGAAAGACCGAGAAAAGATTACCACGCCAGCACAAATGAGATTGATCACCTGCCAGTTCGACGCGGTGGGCAATCGCGGGCATAACCGTTATCGATTACCTCATCGACAAAATCGCGTCCACACTGACCAATAGCCTCTCACAACCGACACAGTTACAGGCCACTCCACAACAGAGGCCGATATTAACTCTCATGCGACCCATTCCGAGGATGCTTGAGCTATCACGCATTCGTTCACAGAAATGGCAGGGACTGATTCGCCAGCCCCTGCCATTAACAACCCTGCTGCTACTGTGCGCAGGAGAGCGTTGTGGCTCGCTCCACACCACCTGAGAACTACCGGGTCAATTTACGATACACAATCCGGTGGGGATGATCGGCTTCAGCGCCTTTCCGTCGCCGATAATCGGCGGCGTATTCAGAATAGGTACCGGGGAACCAAACGACCTGGCTATTGCCTTCAAAAGCCAGAATATGCGTAGCAACCCGATCGAGAAACCAGCGGTCGTGAGAAATAATTAGCGCACAACCGGCAAAGTTCTCTAGACCCTCTTCGAGTGCGCGCAACGTATGAACATCGAGATCGTTGGTTGGCTCATCGAGCAAAAGCACATTCGCCCCAGACTTGAGAATCCGCGCCAGATGAACCCGGTTTCGCTCACCGCCGGAAAGGTTTCCGACAAGCTTTTGCTGATCGCTACCACTGAAATTAAAGCGTGCACAGTAGGCGCGTGAATTCACCTGCCGACCACCAAGCATAATCTGCTCGTTACCTTCGGAAATGGCTTCCCAGACGGTTTGCTTCGGATCAAGCACTTCCCGGCTCTGATCGACATAACCGAGCTTGACTGAAGCACCAATCTCTAGTGTCCCTCCATCAGGCTTTTCTTGCCCAACAATCATGCGGAAGAGCGTCGTTTTACCGGCGCCGTTGGGACCAACAATGCCAACGATTGCGCCCGGTGGCACATCAAAACTCAGATTTTCATAGAGCAACTTGTCGCCGTAGGCCTTCGTCACATTGGTTGCCCGAATAACCAGGTCACCAAGCCGAGGGCCGGGTGGAATGTAGATTTCAAGTTCACGTTCACGCTGATCCTGACCCTCGCTCAGTAACCGTTCGTAAGCTGCGATCCGGGCTTTTGACTTCGCGTGACGACCCTTCGGCGCCATATTGATCCACTCCAACTCACGCTGGAGTGCCTTCTGCCGCTGCGACTCGGCCTTCTCGCTCTCGGCCAATTTTTGTCGTTTCTGTTCGAGCCAGCTCGAATAGTTCCCCCGCCAGGGAATCCCATGGCCACGTTCCAGTTCCAGAATCCAACCGGCAACATTATTGAGAAAGTGGCGGTCATGGGTCACGGCGATAACTGTTCCCTTATACTCCTGCAAATGACGTTCAAGCCAGGCAACCGACTCAGCATCGAGATGGTTGGTCGGCTCATCGAGCAAGAGGATGTCGGGCTGCTGCAAGAGCAAACGGCAAAGCGCCACCCGGCGCCGCTCACCACCCGACAATACCGCTATCGGGGTGTCAGTAGGTGGGCAGCGCAACGCATCCATCGCTAATTCCAACCGGCTATCGAGATTCCAGCCATCAACGTGATCGATTTTATCTTGAAGCTCAGTCTGCTCGGCAATCAACGCATCGTAATCTGCGTTTGGATCGTTAAACAGCTCGGTAATCTCATCGTAGCGACGGAGTAACGCTACCGTTTCGGCCACCCCCTCCTCGACAACTTCACGCACCGTCTTGCTGTTATCGAGATATGGCTCCTGTTCGAGCAAACCGACGGTATAGCCGGGTGAACGGGTAATCTCACCAGTGTAGTCCTGATCAACACCGGCCATGATGCGCAACAGTGTGCTTTTGCCCGAACCGTTGACGCCGATCACGCCAATCTTAGCACCGTAAAAAAACGACAGACTGATGTCTTTAAGAATCTCGCGATTGGGTGGCACGACCTTGCCCACCCGGTACATCGAGAAGATAATTTTTTGTGTATCGGTCATAGAGCGACTCCTTGTGCGTTCTTCATTCAGCTTCTAGTGTAGCATATACCCAACGGTCATAAAAATTCGACAACAACATTCGCTATTTGTGGTATAATACTCAGCGAGGTGCCGGGTTGTGTAATGGTAGCACCACGGACTTTGGATCCGTTTGTCCAGGTTCGAATCCTGGCCCGGCAGCCAATTTCTTGCTCTGCCATCAGGCAATGAAACGGTTGAACTCACACAATCTTTCTTCAACCAGGAGCAGTCAGCGATGCTAAGCTGACAAATGAACAGGTGCGCAGTGAGCATGCTCGCTGCGCGTTTCTATTCAAGAAAGAAAGACCGAACTTATGGATGGTCGCCTGCTCATTTTTACCGGTAACGCTAATCCGGCGCTAGCGCAAGAGATTGCCCGCAATCTGCGTATCAATCTGGGGCGGGCATTAGTCGGTACCTTCAAGAACGGCGAGACGAGAGTCAAAATTCACGATAACGTGCGCGGCTGTGATGTGTTTGTGATCCAGCCTACCTGCACACCGGTCGATCACAACTTGATGGAATTGCTCCTTATGATCGACGCCTTCCGTCGGGCATCGGCAGCTCGCGTCACGGCCGTCATTCCCTACTATGGGTATGCCAAGCAAGAGAAAAAGACATCGGGGCGCGAACCCATTTCCGCCAAACTGGTTGCCAACTTGATCCGCACCGCGGGCGCCGACCGGGTGCTGACGATGGATCTGCACGCTCCGGCAATCGAAGGGTTCTTCGACATTCCGGTCGATCATCTACAGGCATCACCCCTCTTGGCCGATTATATTCGCGAGCTTAATTTGCCAAACCCGGTTGTGGTGTCCCCCGATACCGGCGGTGTGAATCGCGCCAACCGCTTCCGTGAGCGGATCGGCGCCGGTCTGGCTATTATCGCCAAGCAACGCCCCGAACCCGATACCGCCGAAGTGATTGAAATGGTCGGTGAAGTAGAAGGTAAGACAGCCATTATCATCGATGATATGATCTCAACCGGCGGAACTTTAATCGAGGCTGCCCAGACCTTGCTGGCCCGTGGCGCCCGTGCAGTGTATGCCTGTGCAACCCACGGCATCTTTGCCGACAATGCCCTGCAACTGATTGCCCAATCCGACCTGATTGAGACAGTGGTTACCAACACAATACCGCAACCTCCCGAAGCAAGCGCAGCACGTGTGCGCACCATCAGTGTCGCACCGCTATTCGCCGAAGCAATCATGCGGATTCACAAAGATTTGTCACTGAGCGCGCTCTTCTCCTGAACATACCGCATTGTTGCGCCCGAAGCCATCTGAACGTCGGGCGCATACCCACAATGATGCGCGCCTCTCTGCTTTGCGGGAAGGAGGATGATTCGCTTGGAAGACCCTAACCCTAGTTCGCTGGTGATTGGGATTGCGCTGTGTCTCATTGCACTCGGTATCATCTCGGCCGCTGATACAGCCTTGATCACCGTGAGTCGACCTCGCCTAAGCACGCTTCTCGCTTCAGCAGGTCTCGGTGGTCGTCGGTTTTCGGCCCATTTCCTCGATGAACCGCACCGGATCAAGTCGGCTATTATCTTCCTCAACGCTGCCCTGACGATAACTGTCACTGCACTGACCATACAGCTCACTGCTGCCCATGGGGTTCTGATTATCAGTAGCAGTCTGGTCGGGCTGCTGTTTGCGATTTTGATCCTGAGCGAAGTTGTGGCAAAGGCGCTGGCACGCCGTAGTCCTGACACAACCATTTTACTGCTGGCGCGACCATTAGTAGCCATTGCGACCCTGTTGTGGCCGCTGATGGCGATCATTAATCTCATCACACGTCCGCTCTTTACTTTCCTCAGCGGACAACCAGCTCCACCCACTCCCCTGGTGACCGAAGAGGAGTTACGACTGATGATGAGTGCCGGTGAAGAGGCAGGATGGATCGAGCACGAAGAGCGAGAGATGATAGAAGGGGTGATGGATTTTGGCGATACGCTCGTGCGCGAGATCATGATCCCGCGCGTTGACGTCGTTGCCCTGGAAGTCAATAGTTCCCTTGATCGGGCACTTGATGTCGCCATCACGCGCGGTCATTCGCGTATTCCGGTGTATGAAGAGACCATTGATAACGTCATCGGTATCCTGTACGCCAAGGACCTCATTCCGGTACTACGCGATGGAAAGCGCGATACGCCGCTCCGTGACATCATACGTCCGGCTCATTTTGTACCGGCAACGATGAAGGTATCTACGCTGTTAGAAGATTTGCAGCGTCGACGTGTGCATATGGCGATTGTGGTTGATGAATACGGGGGCACTGCCGGTATCGTCACCCTCGAAGACTTGATCGAGCAGATTGTGGGCGAAATTCGTGACGAGTATGACACCGAAGAACCATCTATTGTCGAGGTTGGGCCGCACGAATTGATTGTTGATGCCCGCGTAACCATTGATGACGTAGCCGACATGCTGGAAGTCGAATTTCCAGAAACGACCGCTGACCGGATTGGTGGACTGGTGTACGAGCAATTGGGACGCATTCCACGGGTTGGCGATCAAGTTATCTGTGGCGATGTTACCATCACCGTATTATCAATAAAGGGTATTCGTGCTGAACGGTTACACATTGTGCGGCAAATGCCGGCTGAAGTGGCAGCGGCAACACCGGCTGACGCCGAGAAACCTCTGTTGCCGCTCCCCAAGGAAGCGCATGGATCCAGTGGCCCTTGATCGTTTAATTACAGCAGCTTTGCAGGCCCAACAGCGTGCGTATGCCCCATACTCGCAATTTGCCGTTGGTGCAGCCGTACTAACCGCCGACGGCCAGATGTTTACCGGCGCTAATATTGAGAATGCATCCTATCCGCTGACAATATGTGCCGAACGAGTGGCGCTATTCTGTGCCCATATGTCCACAGCAGGACCGGTCATTGCGCTGGCGGTGGTGACTCCAACCCCGACTGTAGCCAGCCCCTGTGGTGCCTGCCGCCAGGTTATCTTAGAGCTGGCGCCACAGGCGCAAATTGTGTTGCTGAACCACAATGGCAGTGAGCGGCGACTGACGACGCCGCAGGAATTGTTGCCCTTCGGGTTCGGGCCAGATCAACTGAGGAACGGTTAGGTTGCACACCAAATCTACTCGCGACGTGGCTTACTACTGTCCGGAGGCGTATCTGGCATTGGTAGCAAGGGGGCAACCGGTGCTACCAACCGATCAACGATAGCGCCGAGTCGAGTGAACTGGGGTCCCAATTCGGTTTCGGCCAGCGGTATGTTCACCGGTACATCCAGCTCAACCGGAATAGAGGTAACTAACTTGACATTCATATTCAGATCAACCGGTAATTCCAGGCCAGCCGGCAACACAATAGACACACTGGCATTGAGATTCCCACCACCACCGGGAAAAGTGATTTGGGCAGGGGCTTGCAGTGCAACCGGCTCGGTCAGCGTTACCACGTTACGCTCGGTCATGATGGTATCACCGTTAATCGGCACATTCAGCTCAATCGGTAGACGGGTGCTTAACGGTACGGTATACACAATCGTCGCCCCTTCGAGTTTATCAACCACATCTTGCAACTCGGCGAGATTGTTGGCTGCAAAGACCGGTAAACTCTCGGAGAGCTGGGCTACCTGGCGTTGATACATCACCAGAATACCAACCACAATGCCGAGCACAACCAGCAGAACCGCATTCATGATGAAAGATGTCCAGATCATCGCCTTATAGAGGGGGGCGATCCGCGCATAGCGCTTGGGGGGACGAGTAGTGGTTTCGCTGCTCATGGAACCTCCTGCAACTACGGTTGTTTGGAATAATACCACGCTTGTTCGTAGATGCAAGAGTTGCACAATGGGAATTTTCGCGTATAATGGAATTGTGCCGCGAACGGCAGATACTTGCGGAACCCCGCCAGGACCGAAAGGTAGCAACGGTACGCGAGTTCCTCTGGGTGTTCGCGGCGCACTTGTTCAGGCTCGATCATCGGCCACCAGTGCAGCAGCCAGATCGGCCAGCAAGGGTGTTCCCCCCATCCGCAGCAGAATCGGTACTGCTATCTCGAGCGAACGGAATATCTCCTCACGACCAATAGCGGCCTGCTGTAACGTGGCTGCGAACTGGGCCAGAGTGCTCGGATCGGCAGGATCTCGCGCTGCGACTATCGCCAGCCCGGCCCGTACTCGTTCGTTGCGACGGCGAATCCGGCGGGTAATGGCATCTGCTACTGTAAGCTGGCCCTGTCCGGCTAATGCCACAACCAGAGCCGCCCGATACCGACTCCGCGCCTCGCCAATCAGCAACTCATCGGTAAGCTGATCGGCCAGGATCGGATCAGCCGTTGCCAGTAACGGCGCCGAGACAATCAAAGCTCGCGCCCGCTCGCCGGCAAGATCAATCTCACGGATCAACCTCACCGCTTCAGATACCTTACCGGCCCGCATCAGTGCAATCGCCAGATCGGCCCTGGTTCGTGCTCGTTGATCGGGGGCAACGATAGCCGCTGCCTGATCGCTAGCTGCCTGCCAATCACCGGCAGCCGCCAGCAGACGCGCAATCTCATCGCGTGCCCAATCACGCTCATCATCGTCGGTGATCTCGGCAAGTACCGCCTGAGCGCCAGTATAATCATGAGCCTGGGCGCACGCAACGGCTACCCGCGACAGGGCCCGTTCCAGTTCTTCGCCGCTTAACTGGCGGGCAATTGTCAATGCCCGTTCTCGACGCCCAATCGCAGCATGCGCTGCGGCCAGTGCAGCCAGGAGAATCGGTCGGTCTTCACCCTGGAGCGCGTCTATCTCTCGCGTTGCCCGTTCGGTTGCTAAGTTTGCAACCAGACCTTGCAGCAAGACTCGCAACTCAAGCAGCGTCGTTACGCGCAATTCGCGGCTGGTAATCCGCTCTGCAGCCGCCAGGGCGTCGCCATCCTTCTCGGCCAGGGCAAAGACCCGCGCCAGCCGGGCCAAACCACGATCGCGCTGATGAGGACTTGGCAGCGCCATAATCCGCTGCAACGCTGCATCTTCGTTATGTGTAGCCAGATCGCAGGCCAACTCGATTTCTGCCCATGCCCGCGCCGTCTCTACCGTTAGCTCTGCAAGTAACATCTGAGCGCGGGGATCGGCGATCCGTGCCAGCGCCACTGCAACCTCAGCTTGCGCCCAGGCTGCACGATGTTCGTGCAGAATAGCCCGTGCCAATCGCCAGGCCCGATCGTACTGACCGTTATCCAGGAAGTAACGCACAACCAGCGTTTCGACATGAGCGCGTCGTTCCAGCAAATCGATCCGCTCGGCGCATAGCAAGGCGCGATCAGGATCGCCCGCCTCGATACACGCCGTTGCCAACGCTTCTATTGCCTGATCACGAACATCACGCCACGCCCGCGAGACCGGTTGCGCCTCGAGATCAAGCGCGCGCGAGAGCAGGCGCATCGCTGCACTCCGCATATTCACGCTGTAACATGCTTCGCCGAGTTGACGCAAAACGGCCGCTTTCGGCACCCCATCCGGCAATTGTTCGACAATAGCGGTCACCCGGCGCAGGCTTCCTTCACGACCGGATGTATTCACCGCTGTGAGGAACGCAGCCGTTACTAACTCGCCGCTCAATTGACGGGCGCGAGCGGCAAGCGTTCCGGTAACCGCAGCCATCCGCGCCAGACTCAGCGGCGACGTGAGTGCCGGGTCATGCAGCATCCATCCGGCATCACGCAGCGCGCCAGCCAATCCTTCCCGTAATTCTCGTTCACGTAGCCAGCTCAACGGTTGTGCGACCGGCAAATCAGGTGTTCGGTGATCGGGCGTACACAGTACCGCATGGCGCGCTAGTTGCCGACCGAGATAGCGATTGGTCGGGTCGAGCGGATTACGCCGCAACCGTTCAGTGCCCCACTGAGCCAACTCGCAATGCGCAGCCTCCACCTCGTGCGGCACATGACGCGCAAGGAAAAGGCGCAGCGCACGATGGGTATAGCGCACGAGCAAGAGAGTATCCTCATCGCTCGCCCGCCACAAATTGATATGCACCAATCCCTGTTCTTCCCAGCGGTCGAGCAGGAGTTGTGGATGCTCAGCGCTGACCTCGGCGAGCGCAACAACCGGTAACGGTTCACCAGCCGCAGCTAACAATACTGCCAAACGTCGTTCGGTTGCGTTAAGCGACTGCCACCAATTCTGAAGAAGCTGATCGAGATCGGTCGGCAGATGAGTAATCTCCAGCAAGCCAAGGTGCAGCCAACGTTCAGCCCAACTGAGGTAGAGCAGATTCCCCTGAGCAGCCGCCAAAATAGCTTCGCGCCATTTGGGTGGGCAGTGACGCCGTTCAAGGAGACTGGTCTGTGTCTGAAGCAGCGCCTGATCAGCGGCGGGTAATACCAGTCGAGCATCTGGTTCGACCGGCAATTGACCATGAACCAGCAAAATAACGCCTGGCGGTACATCAAACGGCAGTGGTAACGGGAGCGGACGCAACGGTTGCCGATCACGATCCGGCGCACTTACCAGCAGCACCAGCGGGCGAGACGGGTCGGCAATCTCATTCAGGAGACGCTCAAAAGCAGCGGGGTCAGTCAACGCAGCCGGATCAAGTAAAGGCAAGGTGGGCCGACGAGTGGCCACAATCTGGGCGTAGAAGGCTAGTGCTCCATTCCCCTCATCATCATCGGCCAGCCAGAGCGGCCATTCAGCGCGTACCGCCAACTGGCAGAGCAGCGTCGTTGCACCAACACCCATCGGCGCTTCGAGGGCGATAACCCCCCGCTGCTCGCGCAGTGTGGCAAGCACAGCCTCATACAGCGCCGGTCGTTCAATCGCAGTACGCAAGCAGGCCTGTACCCGTTCCTGTTGCGCCCGCAACGCCGGCGCCACGACTGCGTATAGTTCGTGAAATTGCTCAACAGCGCGAAACGCACGCGGCAGTACAGTCTTCATCAATTGTCTAATATACCATATCTGTGATAGAGGAGTGAGAGATTTATGCCCGGCGCGATATTCACTCTGTACGTTTCAAGGGTTTTTGGTAATCACTTGCAGGCCAGGAATATTGGTAAAATCTTTCGCGTTGTGGGTAACGAGAGGTATATCATAGCTTCGTGCACATGCCGCAATCCAGGTATCGGCGCAGGAGATCGGAACACCGTTCTTTTTTCGATGTGCAATGATCGCACCGTAATGTTCGGCTATACGATAATTGTAGGGAATCACCACAAATTTACGAATAGTAGCACGGAGTTGTGCTTTTTGTTGTGCCCCCAATTTGCCCACTCTGCGCCAGCCCAAAGCTCTCCCACAGTAATGAAGGATATAGCAAGTCTCTTTCCTGAGAGATGCTTTTCATAGAGCTGTGCTTGTGGAGCGTTTTTCATGATGTATGAAACAATGTTTGTGTCGAGAAGCAGATATTTCGATTTCATGCAATGCTCTTGCACTATTCAGCTAAATTTCCTTTGCGTAGACTATTGATAAACTCCTCAAATTTATCATCAACCTCGCCAGGCCATGTATTATAGAGAGTTTCTAGATTGGTTCTTGAGGTAATTCCCTGTAGCATGGCAAGCTCATCAAGAGTTCTAAACTGCCAAAACTCCTGGGTTCTCGACAACGGTTCAATAGTATGTACACGTACATAGCTCGTCTTGCCGGTAGCCGGATTGATAATGGCTTCACCTGTTACCCGCACGTAGTGTCGTGTCATTGTATCGACCTCGTCCGCTTGTTCCTCGGTGAACGTACAAGACACCAACTCGCCAGAAGACGTTTGTAATGACATACGCCGACGCTTAAAATCGACCATAAACACATAACCTTCTATCTCGGCCAATGTGTGTCTTCTGATGACATCAAACCCCTGAGCGGTATACCAAACGTGCAATGGTAATACGTCTCGATACAATGTGAAGGTCATGCGTGAGACACCTCTTCGGAAGAGGTCACCAACCCTACTCCAGGCAATAAGCAGCTCTCTATCGAACCTGAACAACGACTCTTCTGTAGCCTGTTGCATCTTTTCTAATTCCCAAAGAGCCTTCTCAAAAATACGAATCGCCTCACTACCATTTCCTGCCGAACGCACGGTTACGCTTCGCTGGAAGGAAAGTATCGTTGATAGACTGCGCTCCGAAATCCCAACGAGATCCAATTCTAGAAGCTGCCGAAGTTGCTTCCGCCTCACAATTCTCTTAACATCGTGCTCAACATTATCCTGCTCATCAAGCAGGATTTCTCCCGTTCGATACAAAGCGCGCTGAAAACCTGCCAGAAAGATCGCAAGGTTAGGATATTGGTATCCGCCCCCAACGAACCGATTCGCCTTCTAGTGACACCTGTAGAAACAGCTCCATAACAGATTCCTTTCCAGAGCAGGCTTTACTGCTAGTGGCAGCAATCACTATAAGTATGTGACAAGAAATACAATGATCAAAAGCGCCGTGTAGCAAGGGAAACAGCGTATACCGACCTCATTTCACCCAAAAACAGTTGAACGATTACTATGAAATCAACAACAACTCAACAAAAACAGCGTGCGGCAAGGTCTTTACAACCATCTGCCGCACTCCGTGCAAAGCTAAATTGCAAGGGCAGGACTACTTAATCTCAACCACTGCACCGACTTCGGTCAGTTTCGCCTTGGCTGCCTCGGCCTCTTCCTTGCTCACACCTTCGCGAACCGGCTTGGGTGCACCCTCAACCAGGTCCTTCGCCTCCTTCAGACCAAGGTTGGTCAGCTCACGCACCACCTTAATAACCTGAATCTTGTTAGGACCGGCCTCTTTGAGGATGACGTCGAATTCAGTCTTCTCTTCGACCGGCGCCGCAGCCGCAGCACCATCACCGGCCGCAGCAACCGGCATTGCGGCGCCCATTGCCATCACAGGAGCAGCAGCGGTAACCCCCCACTTCTCCTCCATCTTCTTCTTCAGCTCAACCAGCTCGAGGACGTTAAGGCCCTCAATCATCTCGATAATTGAATCAATCTTGGACATGGTTGTACACTCCTTATAGGATAGAAATAAATACTTGACCGCGCAGATAACGATTATGCCGTTTCACCTTGCGGTTGTAACTGATCGATCCGAGCCTGCAATACGTAGAGAACGTTTGAAATCGCGGCGTTGAGAACACCAACCACGCCAGCGACCGGTGCGGCAATGCCGCCGACCACCTGTGCAAGCGCCTGCTCACGCGAAGGCAGCCTGGTCACCTGCTCAAGGGCGTCAGCCGGAAGCAATGTCTGACCGAGCAAGGCGCCACGCACAGTAAAGCTCTTATTCCCCGACTTTAGATAATCGAGGAGCGCTTTCGCAACCTTCGAGACATCGTCATACCCGAAGGTCACTGCCGTTGGGCCAGACAGTAGTGGGTCAATTGCCTCACGTCCAGTATGATTAGCGGCAATTCTCAACAGCGTATTTTTTGCCACTACAACCTCGCCACCGTGCTCGCGCAACTTACGGCGTAACTCTGTCATATCGGCAACGCTCATACCCTTACCATCGCCGCGATAGTCGGCAACCACAACCAACTGGGCGCGGCGCAGCTTTTCGGTCAGCGTACTAACCGTCTCAATTTTACGCTGCGTTGGCATGCATTTCACCTCCTCTCAAAGTAGATTAAAAACGGTCGCCTGTCTCCTGAGACAGGCGACCGAGAACGGCGCAGCTTATCTGCGCACAACTGACAGAGTGAGCATATCACTCACGACTATCGTATCTCAGACGCCACCTCGGTCGGCAGCCCAAAGGCCATTATGAGCACAGCTCACCGACTGTCTCAGGCAGCTAATGAAAGATATTAGACCTTCAAATTCTGGGCAGCAACCGGATCAACCGGTATTCCAGGCCCCATAGTACTTGTCAGCGTCACACTTCGAATATAGGTACCTTTCGCACCACTTGGCTTTGCCGCTTTCACCGCGTCTATGAGCGCTACAAAATTTTCGCTCAACTGCTGTGGTGTAAAACTAACCTTCCCGATAGCAACGTGCAGGATACCGGTCTTATCGTTACGAATCTCGACCCGACCTCCCTTCACCTCGCGGATGGTACGGGCCAGATCGGCGGCAGGAACGATGGTCCCACTCTTTGGGTTAGGCATCAAACCACGCGGACCGAGCTTACGACCGATGCGACCGACCTTACCCATCATATCAGGGGTTGCGATAGCCACATCGAAGTCGAAGAAATTCTCGCGGTCGATACGGGCAATCAAATCATCGCTACCCGCATAATCTGCACCGGCATCGAGCGCGATTTGCGCAGCTTCACCCTGAGCAAAGACCAGCACACGCACCGTTTTACCGGTACCGTGTGGCAATGCAACCGTAGTACGAATATTCTGATCAGCGTGACGAGGATCGATACCAAGCCGCAGATGCGCTTCAACCGTCGCATCAAATTTTGTGTACGACGTTTCTTTAACCAGGGAGAGCGCATCGAGCGGTGAATAGAGACGAGTTCGATCAACCTTCGCCAGAGCGGCGAGATACTTTTTTCCGTGCTTTGGCATGGCAGCTACTCCTGGTGGTGATGGCGGATCAAGTAATCCTCCCACCAACTAATCATTCAACAATCTTAATGCCCATACTCCGTGCCGTACCGGCGATAATCCGCTCAGCGGCCTCGATATCATTCGCGTTCATATCAGGCAATTTCTGCTGAGCGATCTGGCGCAACTGTGCACGTGTAATCGTACCAACCGTCGTGCGCTTCGGCGTACTGGCACCCTTCTGAATACCAGCCGCTTTGCGCAAAAGATCAGCCGCCGGTGGGGTAAGCAGACGGGCGACGAAGGAGCGGTCGCTGTAAATCGAAATCTCGACCGGAACGATACTCCCGGCCTGCGAGGCCGATTTTTCGTTATACTCCTTCACGAAGGCCATAATATTGATGCCGTACTGACCGAGCGCCGGGCCAACGGGCGGCGCCGGGGTAGCCTTACCGGCCGGCAATTGCAGTTTTACCACTGCCACAAGTTTCTTAGCCACGACACAACTCCTTACATGGCGGGAAAGCAGGCAACGCCCTCTCCCTCCCTCGCGCAACCGGCGAGGTAGCGGATCGACGACACAATTATTCTACCAATCGAGTTACCTGTAAGAAATCAAGTTCAACTGGCGCTTCACGGCCAAAGAAAGAGACGAGGACACGCACCCGACCTCGCTCGTGATCGATGGCATCGACAATACCCTCGAAATCGGTAAAGGGACCATCGATAATCTTAACCGCCTGTCCTTTTTGATAGCTTACGCGTACCTTCGGAGTTTCGCCCTCCATCTGACGAAGAATTGCTTTCACCTCTTCTTCATCAAGGGGAGTAGGTTTATTGCCATGCCCGACGAAGCTGGTCACGCCAGGTGTATTGCGCACCACGTACCACGAATCATCGGTAAGACGCATCTGCACCAGGACATAGCCGGGATAGATCTTCTTATTAACCGTGCGGCGCTGACCATTTTTGATCTCAATTTCCTCTTCAGTTGGCACGATCACGCGAAAAATCTGGTCTTGCATCTCCATCGACGCAATCCGATGCTCCAGATTTTTCTTGACCTTATTTTCGTAGCCTGAATAGGTATGGATCACATACCAGCGTCGATCGTCGGCCTCTTTCTCTTTTTCCTTTTCCTCAGACATGGCAGTCCCCGTTCGCGAACAGCTACTGGACGAGGCTCACGAGACTCGTGTAAAGGAAAGTGAAGATTGTATCGCCAATGAAGAGCAACAACCCGATAACAAGCGACACTGCAACCACGAGGATCGTAAGGCGAATCGTCTCTTCGCGGCTTGGCCAAACAACTTGCCGTAACTCGCTGCGCGTTTCGCGAAACGTGCGCACGAGAATGTTTTCTTGAACGTCACGATCTGTATCTTTGGCCACGGCCATTTTATACCCTTCACTTTGAAGCTGTCGGCGACGGCAGCGCCACCGACAGCTTAGCGAATCCGGCCTTGGGAATTAATCAAGAATCTTGGTTACGACACCGGCACCGACGGTGCGACCACCCTCGCGGATGGCGAAGCGCAATCCCTCTTCAATCGCCACCGGCACGATCAGGTCGATGGTCATCACCACGTTGTCGCCTG
>Ga0209227_1001098_pt1 | contig 21786 bp, 20 predicted proteins | sample YNPBryantNP2012_FD_185815 | JGI IMG/M metagenome (GOLD analysis project Ga0209227, IMG submission 185815) | Anoxygenic and chlorotrophic microbial mat microbial communities from Yellowstone National Park, USA - YNP Bryant NP 2012 (SPAdes)... ...
AATGACCTGCAGGCAGAGGTAGACGTGAATCCAGCCCACGACCTGGCCGTCTGCCTCCACCGCGACGAAGACCGCGTGGCGGTCGTCCTCCGCCAGCGCCTGCAGACGGGCCGTCATCTCTTCCGGCATGGTGGGGTAGCCCAACTGCCCCGCCAGCGCGGCCAGCGCGGGAGCATCTTCGGGTTGAGCGGGCCGAATTCGGAGCGCCATCTCCTGATCCTGCCCTTACAAATATAGCCAGGTTTCCCAAAAGCGCAAACTCCGCGGTCTCCGCCTGCGGGTGTTTTTCCAAACTGTAGGACAACTGCAAGCAGTTGTCCTGCAACCTTGGGACACACCCTTATTGGCCCAGGCGATGCCCGCTTGCTCCGTCGAAGAAATAGAGGTGAGCAGTGGGTAAAAGGGCTTCTATTTCGTCGCCCTTGTTCAGCGTCTGATCCAGTTCGCCCGTCACAACGCAGGTACGGCTGCCGACACGCAGGTGGAGCAACTGGGTACGGTGCGCGAAATCAGGCTCTATAACCTCCACCACCCCATGTATGCGTACCCCCTCCGGCAATGACCGCTCGCCGTAGACCGCCAGGGCCGCCTCGGGGCGCACACCCAGAGTTACCGACTGGCCGGGACGGACATGGCGCCTCACCGGATCCGGCAGGGGAACGGTGAACTCCCCCAGACGCAGCTCGCCATCAGCGATGGTCCCACCAGGGAACAGATTCATCGGAGGGCTGCCCAGGAACTCGGCGACGAAGGTGTTGATGGGGTTCTGACGCAGCTCCTGGTAAGGGCCGACCTGCTCGATACGTCCCTCGCGCATCACCGCCACCTGATCCCCAAGTGTGATGGCTTCCACCTGGTCGTGCGTCACATAGATGGAGGTGATCTGAAACTGGCGCAAAAGGCGCTTGATCTCAATGCGGGTCTGGACGCGCAGTTTGGCATCCAGGTTGGAGAGCGGTTCATCAAAAAGGAAAAGGCGGGGATTGCGCACGATGGCACGGGCGATCGCCACACGCTGCTGCTGGCCACCGGAGAGGGTGCCCGGCTTACGCTTAAGCAGCTCCTCAAAGCCGATGCCCATCACCTGGGAGGTGATGCGGATGCGCTCCTCCGTCTCCCGATCGGGGACTTTGTGCACCCTGAAGAAGAAGGCCAGGTTGCCGTGCCCTTCAAAGTGGGGATAGAGAGCATAGTTCTGGAACACCATTCCGATATAACGATCGCCGGGCGGCACATCGCGCATATCCTGATCGTCGTAAAAGACCTGGCCGCTGTAATCGGTGTCCAGGCCTGCGACGACACGCAGCAGGGTGCTCTTGCCACAGCCTGAAGGGCCGACAACAGCAAAAGTCTGGCCGTTGGGAATGGTGAGGTTGACGTGGTCAAGGGCGACGACAGGCTCTTTGTGTCCGATGAGATCGCGTTCCTGAGCTGTCCGCGCGCTGACCCGTTCGGAAAAAGCGCGATCTCTTTGCCCCTGGTAAATGCCCCCGCCATGCGGCGGGCCGCCGAAAAGAGTGGTGCCCGGGAAAACTTTGGTCACATCCTGCAATCTGATCGTCGCCATAAACGCACACTCCTCCCGCCCATCAATCTGGACAAGGAGCAGACTGTACCCGAATCAGGGTCACCAATCCCTGCTCCGCTGCCTCAAGCCGGGCGAGCACCCGCTCACGCCCGATCGCCTCCAGTGAGCCGAACAGCGGCGGCGAGACTTGTTTACCGCTCGTGGCCCAGCGCACGATCCCGAACAACTGTCCGGCCTTGAGGCCCAACTCCTGCGCCAGCGCGCGCATTGGTTGTTCCATCGCCTCCGCCGTGAACGGGTCTACGGCTGCCAGCAACTCGCGCACGCGCTGCAGCGCGGCCAGACTCGCCTGTGGCGTCATCCTCTCTCCCACGAGCCTCTCCGCCGGGACCGGTTCGATGTCCCGGAAGATAAAGTCGGTCCACTCCACAACCTCGCTCAGCCGCCTGATGCGCTCGCGCACAAGTGGGACGATCCTGAGCAGCCGCGCACGCTCACTCTCCGGACACGGGTCAGGCACCAGACCCGCCCGCTGCCAGAAGGGCAGCAGGCGCTCCAGCAGCGTCTCCACCGACAGGCTGCGGATATAGACACCGTTCATCCAGTCGAGTTTGTCGTAGGAAAAGGTGGCCGGGGCACGGTTGACGCGAAACAGGTCGAAACGCGCGATCAACTCCTCGCGGCTGAATATCTCCTGCTCCTCCCCTTCCCCCGGCGCCCAACCCAGCAACGCCAGGAAGTTGAGGAGCGCCTCCGGCAGATAGCCCTGGGCGCGGAACTCGGCGACAGAGGTGGCCCCGTGGCGCTTGGAGAGTTTTTTGCCGTCGGCGCCAAGCACCAGCGGCACGTGGCAGTAGACGGGCGTTTCCCAACCCAATGCCTGATAGAGCAACACGTGTTTGGGCGTGCTCGGGAACCACTCGTCGGCACGGATGATGTGGGTGATCTCCATCAGATGGTCGTCCACCACCACCGCCAGGTGGTAGGTAGGGAAGCCATCGGATTTGAGCAAGACCTGATCGTCTATCTGGGCGTTCTCAAAGACGGCGTCGCCGCGCACCACGTCGTGGACAACGGTCTGGCCGGTGAGCGGCACTTTGAGGCGGACGACATGTGGTTCGTCGGGCGAGATCGCGCCGGGTGGCAGGTCGCGGCAGTGGCGGTCGTACATCGGTGTCTCTTTGCGGGCGCGTTGTTCGGCGCGTACCTGCGCCAGCCGCTCAGGCGTGCAGTTACAGCGGTAGGCCCAGCCGTTAGCAAGCAATTCCTCGGCCACCTGGCGATAGAGTTGCAGGCGGTTCGATTGGATATACGGACCATACGCCCCACCGACGGCGTAGCGTCCGGCATCTTTTAAGCCGACCCTTTGCAACTCTTCCAGAGCCGGCCCCTCATCCCAATCCAACCCCAGCCAGCGCAGGCCATCGAAGATGCTCGCCAGGCTGTCGGGATGGTAGCGGGTGCGGTCGGTATCCTCGATGCGCAGGATGAACTGGCCGCCCATCTTGCGGGCGAAGAGCCAGTTGAACACGACTGTGCGCACGCTGCCGACGTGCAGTTTGCCGGTGGGGCTGGGAGCGAAACGGACACGAACGGTCATCGCACAGCAACTATCAGTACGATGGTTCGGCGGGGCCGGTGTAGCCACACATCCCTACACGGGGAGAGTTGACGAGCGGGAAGGGCTCGCCGTAATTATGGTGCGGGTGATCTTGAACATGCTCGTCGCACAGAAAGCCAGTTTCATCATCCTCGTACATGCATTCCACGCACAGCCACGTCGCCGGCTGGCCACATACCATGCAGGCCGCTTCCGGCTGCACGTTGCGCGCCATCAGGGCAATGGGATGGCGTGTGGTCGGCCTGCCCTCACGCACACTCACGCAGGTGATGAGCGTTTCAGATGTGGTGCCAAAGTCGTAGATATGCGTCAATTCAACCCCCGGCGCGCAGACCTGGTCGGCGCGTCTGCTCATTGCCACTCTGGACTCACCCCACCCGCGCCCGGCGGTAAACTCGCTCAGGTGACCACAGCACTCCAGCCAGATCGCGCGCAGGTATTCGTCGAGTTCCTTGAGTCTGGCGTTTCCGTTCATCTCCAGGTCGAGCCAGAAGACACCGTTAAAGGCATCCTGCACACGCAGATGGTACAGTTTCTGCGTGTCACCTGGTTTGGCTTCAGCCTGGGCAATGACGGCCTGGCGTTTGGCACAAACGGGCAGGTGTTTCGTAATCCCTGCTTTAGACATTTCCTGTCCACAGTACATACACGTACCACGAGATTGTTTTCGTCCTGGCATCTTTCACCTCACTCCCTCAGGGTCAGCTCCTGCTGGAAAAATACCTCGTTTAACTCGCGCCTGCGCGGGATGGGTCCTGCACCTGAGATCCCCGCGCCGCGATCCTGGCCCACTCGTCCTTAAGCGTGACCGTGCGGTTGAAGACGAGGCAGCCAGCGGAGGAATCGGGGTCAACGCAAAAGTAGCCCAGCCGCTCGAACTGGAAGCGGTCGCCGGGCTTTGCGTCTGCCAGGCCCGGCTCGACTTTACAGCCGGTGAGCACTTCAAGCGACCGGGGGTTGATGGCGGCGGTGAAATCCCCCTCCGGCACGTCTTCGGGATTGGGCTGCGTGAAAAGCACGTCGTATAGCCGCACTTCGGCGTCGAGGGCGTGGGCCGCGGAAACCCAGTGAATCGTGGCCTTGACCTTGCGCCCGTCGGGGGCGACGCCCCCCTTCGTTTCCGGGTCATACGTGCAGCGTAACTCGACCACATTGCCCTGCCCATCCCTCACCACGTCCACGCATCTGATGAAGTAGGCATAGCGCAGCCGCACCTCGCGTCCCGGCGCCAGACGGTAGTATTTCGGCGGCGGCTCCTCAAGGAAATCGTCCCGCTCGATGTAGAGAACGCGCGAGAAGGGTACCTTGCGCGTGCCGGCAGAGGGGTTATCGGGGTGATTGGCTGCCTCCAGCTCTTCAACCTGGCCCTCCGGATAATTCTCGATCACGACACGCAGCGGCCGCAGCACACCCATAACCCGTGGGGCGCGCTTATTCAGGTCCTCGCGCACACAGTGCTCCAGGAGCGCAAAATCCACCACGCTATCGGCTTTGGCTACGCCGACACGCTCCAGGAAGTCGAGGATCGCTTCCGGCGTGTAGCCGCGCCGCCGCATGCCGCGCAGCGTCGGCATACGTGGGTCATCCCAGCCACGCACGTATCCTTCCTTCACCAGCCGCAGCAGTTTGCGCTTGCTCATCACCGTGTAGGTCATGTTCAGGCGGGCAAACTCGATCTGGCGGGGCAACGGACCGGGCAGGTCAAGTTGCTGGAGGAACCACTCGTAAAGCGGGCGGTGGATCTCGTACTCCAGCGAACAGAGCGAATGCGTGACGCCCTCGATATAATCGCTCTGCCCGTGCGCCCAATCGTACATCGGGTAGATGCACCATTTATCACCGGTGCGATGATGGGGCACGTGCAGGATGCGGTACATCACCGGATCGCGCAGGTTTATGTTGGGCGAGGCCATATCAATTTTGGCACGCAGTGTGCGTGAACCGTCGGGGAACTCGCCTGCGCGCATGCGCCGGAACAGGTCGAGATTCTCCTCGACGGAGCGATTGCGGTAGGGACTCTCACGCCCCGGCTCAGTCAATGTGCCGCGATACTCGCGGACTTCCTCGGGGCTGAGATCGTCCACATAGGCCAGTCCCTTTTTGATGAGATACTCGGCGTACTCGTACAACTGGTCAAAATAGTCGGATGCGAAATAGACATGCTCGAATTTGAAGCCGAGCCAGTGGATGTCCTCGATAATGGCATCCACGTACTCCTGCTCTTCTTTGACCGGGTTGGTGTCGTCGAAGCGCAGGTTGCACACGCCTCCGAACTCCTCCGCGACTCCAAAGTCAACCGCCATCGCCTTGGCATGGCCGATATGGAGGTAGCCGTTCGGCTCCGGCGGGAAGCGCGTCTGGACGCGGTTAAAGCGTCCACTTGCCAGGTCCTCTCTGATTGCTTCGCGGATGAAATCTGAACCAGGCATCACTCTCTCCTATTAGACCAGGAATTCCGACTGACGGTGGCGCATCACAACATTTTCGGACAGGCCGATGCCGATCATTGTTGTCAGAAGGGCAGCCGGTCCGTAGCTTATGAAGGGGAGAGGCAGCCCTGCTACCGGCAGCATCCCCAGGTTCATTCCGACGTTCACGATGATCTGGAACAGGATCATCGCCAGTGTCCCTGTGACCAGCATTTTCCCGTACGTGTCCGCCGCGATCAGGATGATGCGCAACAGGCGCAGGAACAATATTGCGTAGAGCAGGAAGAGGAGCATCACGCCGACAAATCCCAGTTCCTCCGCAATCACAGCGAAGATGAAATCGGTATGTCGCACCGGCAGGTAACGCAACTGGCTCTGCGTACCCCGGGCAAATCCTTTTCCCCATATGCCACCTGAGCCGATGGCAATGGCAGCCTGTCTGAGCTGGTAGGCAACGTTTGGATCGCTGCCGGGGTTCAGAAATCCCCAGATGCGCTGGTGCATATATTCAAACTCCCGCAGTTCCGCCAGTCTCCAAAAGCCGTAAACTGCAGCTATTCCTCCCAGTGCCGTCAGAACCAGATAGCGGAGCGAGATACCCGACTCGAATAACATCGCCAGCCACATAAAACCAAGCACGGCCGCGGTTGCCATATCAGGCTCCAGGAAGATCAGGACCACCAACACCAGCGTCAGGCTGGCGGAGGCAACAAAGTTAGAAAAGCCGGGGTGTTCCGAGACCTCCTCCGCAAGGAGACTGGTCTTGGGCGCGCCAAAGAGGAGGCCGGCCCGGCGCGCACGTTTCTTATGTGGACGGCTCAGCACTGCTCCGACCGAAATGGCAAGCAGGTTCATCGCCAGGAACGAGGGCTGGAAGCGGAAAAAGCCCAGCTCAAGCCAGCCGCTCACCCGACCGATCTGACTTCCCCCCAGGAAGAGCACGACTATCAGGAGAATGAGGGCCACCAGGTAAGCCAGCCACCAGAAATCTCCCAGCCACTGATAGTTGCGCGGAAACACGGCAAGGAGAAGAAGCAGTCCCAGGCCGATCGTTCCAAACATGGCCTGTCTGCGCCAGAGGGTCTGCATGGCGGGGTCCAGGCTGCCCTGAGTGGCGCTGTAGACCATCAGGACACCGTAGATGGTCAGCAGGATGGTGACCCCGAGCAATATATAATCAAAGTTCCGCCACAGGCGCAGTGCTCCCACCGCTCACTCCTGGGTAGTGGCTCGCTTCCTTGGGTTAAGCAAGGGGATATCGGCAACCAGGCGGGATTCCCTTGCCGTCTGGGAGAAGGTGACCCGCACATCGCTGGCATCAATCGCCACATGCTTTGAGATCACAGCGATGATCTCGTCCTTCAGGGTTTCCAGCAAGGCCGGGGAGATGGAGGTGCGATCGTGGGCCAATACCAGGCGCAGCCTTTCTCGGGCGATCGCTCCGCTTGGCGACTCCGCTTCACTACCACCTAAGAACCTCTTGAGGGCTTTCATTGTTGATCTCCTCCGGAGCGCGTAAGGCCAAAGATGCGCTGCAACATACCAGGCTCGCGCAGGGGCATGAACGGCACGTTTTCTCCCATCAGACGGCGGGCGATGTTATGGAAAGCTATGCCGGCCTGAGAACTGTCCCTGGAAAAGGCGAGAGGTTCTCCGCGGTTTGCCGCGCTTATGATCGCCTTGTCTTCCGGGACAATGCCGACGAGATCAACTGCAAGGAGTTCGACGACGTCTGAGACGGAGAGCATCTCGCCGCGCCGTACCAGGTCCGGCCTGATACGATTGATGATGAGCCGCACAGGGCCATGCTCGTCTGCCTCCAGCAGGCCGATCACCCGGTCGGCGTCGCGCACAGCGGCAATTTCGGGGTTGGTCACGACGAGGATGGCGTCGGCTGGTGCGGCAGCGTAGCGAAAGCCTTGCTCGATGCCGGCAGGCGAGTCAATCAGGACAAAGTCATGTTGTTCCCGCAGTTCATCGCAGATGCGCACCATATCGGCGGGCTGGACCGCGCTCTTATCGCGGGTCTGCGCTGCCGGCAGGAGAAACAGCTCCGGGAGCCGCTTATCTCGCACCATCGCCTGGCGCAGGCGACAACGACCCTCGATCACATCCACCAGGTCGTAGACGATACGATTTTCCAGCCCCAGCATCACGTCCAGATTACGTAGCCCGACATCCGCATCTATCACCACCACACGCCGTCCGTGTAAAGCCAGTGCCACGCCAAGGTTGGCAGTGATGGTCGTTTTACCTACCCCGCCCTTGCCTGAGGTAATTGTGATCACTCGTGCTGTCATGTGAATCTCCTTACCCCGCCCATCTACCAGGGGTACTTCCCTGCCAGGGGGTGGCCACGATACGCCCTTCCTGCACAAACGCCATCTCCGGTACGGGTTTGCGGCGCCGCTCTTCCGGGGAGCGGGCAATGTGGCCTGCAATACGTAGCTGAGTGGGTGACAGGTCAAGCGCGCAGATGACAGCCCCTTCGTCTCCCAGAGCACCGGCATGCAGGAGCCCACGTGCCCGGCCCCATATGACGATATCACCGCCTGCAATCACTTCAGCACCGACGTTGACGTCGCCGATCACAACAATGTGGCCGGGGTGGCGCAGACTCTGTCCGGAACGCAGGGTGCGGCGCAAAATCAACCCCTCCGCCGCACGCCCTTCATCAGCGGTCACTTCCTCCTCGCGTGGAGGGCGGCTGGTTTTCGGCAAGGCCAGGTCCACGGCGAGGCCCAGCTCTTGCGCGACCGTCTGCGTGAAAGCGTCAGAGCTGACCACTGCCCAGAGTTCAACCTGGTGCAGGGCCAGCAGCGAGGCGACTGCCTGAAGTTCTTCCGGTGTGATCCTGCGCTCACCCACGTCAAGTGCCACACGTCCTCCACGGAAAAAAGACGGGTGGGCATCAAGATACGATTCGAGCATATTCAATCTGACGGTCCAGTCCCCTGGCCCCAGGGTGATCAGCAGACCCTCCCGAATGCCCTTAATCGTTATGCCCGGAGCGCCGGAGTTGTCCATCTTTAGTCCGTAGTCCTGAGTCCGTAGTCCTGAGTCCTGCCCGGAGTTGTCCATCTTCCTGCCGGCCGGAGCTGTACAAAGATTATATCACAGTAATGGGATTATAAAAACTGCCGACACGGCAGGGTGTTCAAAGCAGCCGAAGTGATTTGGGCTACGCCGTGCCGCTTTTCCCGCCCGGAGTCGAGGCTTCAGCCGGTTTTGCGCCACGTTTGCGTCGGCTAAAGCCTCGACTCCGCCCCCGGATTGGAATTTGCTTCGAAATCCCCGGCAGCATTCGGCAGCAGCGGCGCACATGTTTGTGGCAAGTTGGTTCAAAATGTGCTCGATAGTGTCAGGAAAGTGATAGCCGCCACGGGATAAAGTGTGGTAAAGTAATTGCGTCTGGGATGGATACCACATCAACCTGCAAGTTGGAGATCAGGGGCGCGGACATCTCCACCCTGCCGCGTGTAGAGGATAACGGCGGCATCTTCTACGACGACACCGGGCAGCCACGAGACCTCTTGCGCATTCTCGCCGATCATGCCATCAACTACGTCAGGCTCAGGCTGTGGCACACCCCTGCACATGGTTACGACGACCTGGCACACGTCAAAAGGATGGCAGCCCGCATCAAGAACGCCGGCATGGGGTTCTTCCTGGATTTCCACTATTCCGACACGTGGGCCGATCCCGGCAAGCAACGCAAGCCCGCAGCCTGGCGCGGTCTGGATTTTGAGGGGCTCAAGGCAGCGGTGTATGGCTATACTAGAGACGTGATCGCGGAATTGCGGGGTCAGGGGACGACACCTGACATCGTCCAGATTGGGAACGAGATACCCAACGGCATGCTGTGGCCCGAGGGCCGGCTCGACGGCTCGGACGACCAGTTTGCCCGGCTGGCAGGACTGCTGAAGGCCGGCATTGCAGGGGTCAGGGATACGGGAGGCGACGCCAGGATCATGCTGCACCTGGATCGCGGCGGCAACAACAGCCTGTACAGGTGGTGGTTCGATAACATCACCGCAGAGGGGGTAGAGTTCGACGTCATCGGGCTGTCGTTCTACGGCTACTGGCACGGCGCATTGAGCGATCTGGCGGACAATTTGAGCGATCTGGCGCGTAGATACGAGAAGGACCTGATCGTGGTGGAAACTGCTTACCCCCACACGCTTGCCAATCAGGACAGCACTCCCAACATCATCAGCACGCAGAGCCAACTCGTGGCCGGCTATCCGGCTACGGTGGAAGGCCAGGCGAACTGGCTCAGGGACCTCATGAGGGTCATATGCGGCACACCGAACGGATTGGGAAAGGGGATATTCTACTGGGAACCGGCGTAGCTGGCTTTGCCGAACTGTGGGTGGGACCCGGAGGATCCAACGTCGGGCAACGGTTGGGAAAATCAGGCGCTGTTCGATTTCGACGGGCATGCGCTGGATTCTTTGGACGTGTTTCTCGAGTTCGCCGCGGAAAGGAGTTGACCGATGGCCTTCTACGTGACCATTATTCATCGCCCGGAAATGGTGCCGGAATATCTGCAGAAGGGGGCTGAACAGGGGAAGCAAGAAGACCTCACCCGCAGGGAGGTCATCCGGGAATCGCTGGACATCTTTCGCACCCAGCAACAGGTGGCCCACGAGAACGGCCTGCGTACCACCATCCAGATGACCTACGCCAGCCTCTTCAACGAGGAGGCCATTGCGCTCGCCAAGGAGCATCACGAAAGGTACGGCGATGAAATCGGCTCCACCTTTCTCGGCATCCAGTGCCAGCAGTTCCGCGAGAAATTCAAGTCGAAGGAACTGGCCATCTGGTTATTCTCGATGGAGGACAAGAAGCGCATCGTGGACGAGGTGATGGGCAAGTTCTACGAGGTCTTTGGCTTCTACCCCACCTCGACCGGTTCGTACTACATGGACGCCGAACTGGTCAACTACATCAAAGAGCGCTATCCGATGATCAAGGTGGCAGTGGCGACCTGCTGGGAAGAGGGGCCCAAGGCGTACCACAATGCCAACAACTCCTGGTATACCCTCCACGACGGCAGCCCCTGGAACCCCTGGATCCCCTCGAAACGCAACATCCACTGTCCGGCCTTGGATGAAGAGGACGACATCGGTATCGTCGCCATCCCGCACCTCTCGCGTGACCTGATGGCCGTCTTCGATGGGCCCGGCTCCTACTACGGCACCCATCCGCAGAATATCCTGCGCGGCATGGTCTACGAGGACCGTGAAATCCCCTACTTTATGAATCTCGTGGACCAATATCGCGCACAGGCAAAGTACAACCGCGGCTACGCCTACAATATGATGTTCGTCGGCCCCGGCTGGATGAGCAAGAGCGGTCGCTGGGAGGCCGATTACGATTTATTGCTCAAGGCCTACAAGGATGGTATGGCCTATTACGGCCAACTCAAGAAGGAGGGCAAGGCCAGGGACGTGACGATGAGCGAGTTCGCCGACATCTATCGTCAAAACCGGCCCTACACCCGCCCGGAGTGCGCCCTATGGAAAGACATCCTCTACGGCTCCAGACGGCAGCAGTTCTGGTACGTGGATCCGTGGATGCGCGTCTGCCTGGATATGAACCAGGGTGGGGCGATGATTGACCTGCGGCCCTACGCGGCCAGGTTGGTGCGGCCCTGCGGCGTTGGCACCAAGTGTCTGCAGGATGCCTCGTACCCGTTCCTCGTCCAGTCCCTTTACCGGGCCGGTTATTTCACCCACTACGCCGGTGAGGGGGCGGTCAAGTCCTGCAAGTTCGGCCACAAGGACGAGGTGGTGGACCTGTGTACATGCCGCACGCTCGCCTCCTTCTCGGAGGAGGGCGACACCCGCATCGTGACGCTCGACCCGGTGGAGATCGAGTTCGCCGACCTGACCATCCGCGTCCACTCGCTCTTCCGCTTTGCCGAGGGCACGGGCGAAATCGAGATCGTGAGGCGCATCATCGAGACGACCGACCCGCAGGCGGAGGTGACGATTGACGAGTACATCACTGCCTGCTACGGCACCACCGAGTATCCCGAAGACCTGACCGGGGTCCGGCTCACGGTGAAGGGCGCGTCCGGGAGCGAATCCATCGAGTACGCCTACAAGTGCCGCGAGGCGGAGGTATCGGGCGTGACGCTGGCCGAGGCGCTGGTGCCGCAGGTGGATACGCGCCTGACCATGCGCACGGACGCTGATGACGCGAGCGGCTATTTCCGCGAGGGGTTCGCTTTCTCACCAATGTACACCATCGGCATCAAAAAGACTGTCAAGGGGAAAGGGGAGTTGCGCACATGGCTCAAGGTCGAAAAGGCAAGTTAAACTATCGCTGCCCGCGCTGCCTGATGCGGGAGATAGATATGGATATGCTCTACGACCGGGACAGGGACGAGTATTATTGCCTGCGCTGTTCTTTCGTCGGCGACGAGCAGGAGGTATTGCGCCTCAATGCCCAGTTCCGTGAAAAGTACCGGGATCGGGCGCGAAGAATCACCGAGTTTTAGAGCAACCTGTGGTTTAACGGAGGTGATGCACCAGGGAGTCAAGCGAAACACCAAACTGCTATCCCAGACCAGCCGCTGGGGTAAGAATCGGATCGGTGAAGTGGTGGGCTGGCACACTTCCCTTTTGACTGAGTGAGGAGGATTGGAAATGAAAGCCAGAGTTTTGCTCAATCTATCTGTGCTGGTATTGGTTGTGGTCGGCATAGCCAGCGCAAGCCTGGTTTCTCCGCCTTCCCAGGCGCAGACCACCAACCTGGCGCTCAACAAGACCGCCACCGCGTCCAGTGAGGAAACCAGCAAGGGGAACACTGCTGCGAAAGGCAACGACGGCAACACCTCAACCCGCTGGTGCGCGGCGAACGGCAACACGGGCCAGTGGTGGAAGGTTGACCTGGGCCAGAACTATAGCCTGACCGGTACCGAGGTGATGTGGGAGTTCAGTGGGCGGGTCTACAAGTACAAGATAGAGGTCTCGACCGACAACACCAACTGGACGCTGGTGGTGGATAGGACCAACAACACGAGCACGGCGCAGACGCAGAGCCACAGTTTCAGCGCCACGGCGCGCTATGTGCGCATCACGGTGACCGGGCTGCCGGCCAACACCTGGGCCAGTTTCTGGGAGTTCCGCGTATTCGGCAGCGGCGGCTCATCAGCCACACCGACACCCGGCCCGACGGCAACCCCGACCCGCACGCCGACTCCGACAGGCAGCAGTTGCACCCCCAGTTCTCTCTCCATCCGGGGCGCGGATGTCTCGTCCCTGCAACGTGCGCTGGACCTGGGCCAGAAATACTATTACGCCAACGGCACCCAGGGACACCCGCTGGACATCCTCAAGAGCGTCGGGGTGAATTATATCCGCCTGCGCGTCTGGGTCAACCCGGCGAGCGGCTACAATGACAAAGACAACGTCGTAGCCTTTGCACAGGTGGTCAAGTCCAAGGGCCTGAAGTTGATGATTGACTTCCACTATTCCGACACCTGGGCCGATCCCGGCACGCAGACCAAACCGGCTGCCTGGTCGAGCCATACCCTCAGCCAGTTGACGACGGACGTGTACAACCACACCCTCGACGTGTGCAACGCGTTGAAGAATGCCGGCGCGACCCCGGATATGATCCAGATCGGCAACGAGATTACGAACGGCATGCTCTGGCCGGAGGGACAGATCACCAACAACAACTTTGCCAATCTGGCGACATTGCTCAAGTCGGCTTACAATGCGGTCAAAGCCTGCTCCTCTTCGATCCAGGTGGCGGTCCACATTGACAAGGGCGGCGACAACTCCACCTCGCGCTGGTTCTTCGACGGAATCAAAGCGCAGGGTGTACAGTGGGACGTGACCGCTCTCTCTTACTATTGCTACTGGCACGGCAGCATATCGTCTATGCAAAGCAACGTGGCGGACCTGAAGTCGCGCTACGGCAAGCCCGTGATCATCGTCGAGACCGCCTATCCGTGGACGACACAAAACTTTGATAATTGTTCCAACGTGATCAGTTCCTCCACCCCGTGCTCGGGCTATTCGGCGTCGCTGACCGGCCAGGCCGCCAACTTCAATGCCGTCAAGCAGGCAGCCCTGAACGGTGGGGCGGCAGGCGTCTTTTATTGGGAGCCTACGTGGGTTGCCACACCAGGCAATGGCTGGGATCCTGCGAATATCTCTGGCTCAGGGGATGGATGGGAGAACCAGGCAGTTTTTGACAACAATGCCAAACTAAATCCCAATATATGCTGGTAAACCCGAGGGGAGACTGCCTGGCCGGAGGGGAGCGACGTTCCCCTCCGGCTCTTTTTCTGGCGTCAGATTTGCACGCGAGTGTGAGATGTGCATAACTGAGCCTGAGACGCAAGTCTCCGCAGATTGAAATCGGCCTCTTCAGGCGCTCCGTGTTGGTGGCGGCCTGCGCCGACATCCTCTGATGGCGCCCGCACACTCTCCGGCCGGCCGACAGGGGCGGCCTAGCCCGGGGCGATCGGTTGGGCCTCATGCGGTCGCTACGGTTTCTTCGTAAACGGCGATCAGCCGCGCAGCAGCGGAGGATACCGAGTATCGCTTTGCCACCTGCACTGCCTGCATCCCAAGCTTATGCCGCCGGGAATCATCCGCAAGCAACGCCACCACAGCGTCGGCGAAAGCCCCCTCATCGAGAGGCACGAGAATGCCACCGCCTTCAGACAGCACATCCTGTGACCCAGGTGACTCTACCGCCACCACCGGGGTGGAAGCCGCCATTGCCTCCAGCAATACTACCCCCTGCGTATCCACAGGGGAAGGAAAGACGAATAAATCGGCTGCAGCAGCATAGTGCGGCACCTCGCTATGCGGAACCGAACCCGCGAAGATTACCTGTGCATCCACCCCCAGCTTGCAGGCCAGGCGTTGCAGAGAGCGCTCACTGAGCCCCCTCCCCACAAGTAAGAGCCGCGCTCTGGGACGCATGGATACAATGTAAACGAAAGCCTGCAGCAGGAACTGAAGGTTCTTTTCCTCCGCCAGACGCCCCACGTACAGCAGCACCTCCGCGTCTTCAAGCCCCAGCCTGGCACGGACACGTTGAGGCTCAAGATTGCAGTACTGGCTCAAATCCACCGGCGTGGGCACAATGCTCACCGGCGCGCTGACTTTATACTCGCTCAGGAGAAACTCACGTATCCCCAGCGTAGGCGCTATGATGTGAGTGCATTTCTCCAGAAAGCGCTTGACAATCTCATCGGTCACCAGGCCTGCCAGCTTCGACGCGATGGGCACGTACTTCCTGGCATAAACGTCGTAACGGGAGTGGAAGGTAAAGACCAGCGGTACTCCCATATCGCGCGCGAAGGTGGCTCCCAGCTCCCCCATCAGCACCGGATGCTGAGCATGGATCAGCGATGGTTTGATACCCCGCACCGTCGGCCACATCGTCGTCTTGAACGGAAAAACAAGTGAAAGGTCGAGTGGATCCGGCAGGTCGAGAGCAGGAAAGCGGAAGATATATGGCTCCTCATCCTCATAGTCCTCATATTCCGGCACAATGAGGTGCACTTCATGACCGGCTTCGATCAGCCCCCGCCTGAACAGACTGATAGAGGTCACCACTCCACTTATTGTGGGTTTATAGGCGTTGCTGAAGATGAGAATGCGCATCTACTGTCGCAACCTCGCATCTGGCAGTCATCAAATCCCTTAATCTGAGCGCAGGCATAAACTGACAGCCTCAGTGCTCGAATACAGTGTGGAGACAGACAACGCACGACATAGCAACCGGGGGAGCGAAAGTACAGCCAGACTGTCCTCAACGTCGGTGAAGAAGAAACATTCCTTCTTCTCAGTGCGGGAGCTGGACGGCATCTGGCTCTACTGCAGCGACGGCCCAATATCAGACAGAGAGGAATCCAGTAACCAACTGGAACACAGGGCCTGCACAACCTTGGTGGTCCGGGCATATGAAGCAGGCTAAAGCACCGGATAGATAAAGTAATGGCGACGGGCCGATTTGAACGGCCAACCAAGGGCTTATGAGTCCCCTGCTCTGCCGTTGAGCTACGTCGCCATTGAGTAACAAAAATTATATATCAAACCGCTTGCGTGTCAAGTGATCATTATCCAGGATGTAATGGAAAGCATTTCAAGCTGCTCCAGGAAGTGCCCAGGCCTTTGCGGGACACTCAGTCAGCGAAGTCTGGGCACGGCGGTATCGGTGTGTCAGATGCGGCCCTACCTTTCGCGTCTATCCGGCCGGCGTGTGCCGGGAGCACCTTTCTCAACGGGTGAAGGGGCTGGCACCTGTTGGGGCTGAGTTACGGGGCCGTATCTCTGCTGCTGGAAGCGCCGGGGGTTTTATGAGCAAGACGAGGTGTATTACACGATTCAGCGCGCTGGCCGGAATGTTCCTGGAATGAAGCGGGAGGAGGTTTTTGAGAGGGTTCGGACGCCGGCCTTGGGCAACGATGTGACCCCGGTGAAAGTGAAAGGGAAATGGTATCCCATCGGGGTTGTGGTCGATGCGGGGGGTAGGATTGGCTTGAGTGTGGAAGGGTTGCAGGGGAAGGGTGCGGAGACATTGAGGGGATGGCTGCAGCCGGTAGCGGAGGCGGTGGGGGCAGAGCTGTTGGTCACGGATGATGCCGATGCTTTCAAAAAGGAAAACGAAAACCTGAGGGAGATATACCCTCCCTTGCCTGCTTCCCGAAGTTTGAACAATCACATTCTGGATGTTCAGAGTCCCAGGGTGGCGTTCTCGGGCCACATGTTGTATACTATACTGCAGTGGTGACTATTCAGGCGCTGACCTGTAGGGGCAGGCCTTGCCCGTACACCCTTTTGGGCCGCAGGCCTTCTGTTGGCCTTTGCCGACCTCAGAGTGTTGGCGAAGGCCGACACCCGGCGTGAAGCGTCCAGGGAGGGCGATTTAATTGCCTGAAAAGTCACCCACGGTGGGTAGAGCCGGGTGTATACAGCCCCAGGAGGAGCGCTACTATGGAGAAGTTTATAGATGCTGCCACGTTCGATCTCGCGCTGGCCGGGCGGATCACGCCCGAATGGGAAAAGCTGTTCTCATGTATGCAGTGTGGTACCTGCAGCGCCTCCTGTCCTACTGCCTTCGCCATGGATTACTCACCGCGGCAATTGTGGCAGATGGTGCGGCTGGGGATGGAAAGCGAGGTGTTGAACAGCCGGACTTTCTGGCTGTGTACGGCCTGTAAGTCGTGCCAGGTACGTTGCCCACGCGGGATATCCATCACGGATACCATGCTTGCTCTCAAGGAATATGCCCACCGTACCGGCATCAATATCCCCACAGGAATGCTGATGCTCGGCGAGACCGTCGTCACCAGCCACAATATCTCCGGCGACGAGAACGTCCATCGCCAGATCTGGAGCGAGAACCTGCCCCGTGCCCCGCTTGGCGTGCGTCCGCGCCGTCGCCGGGCCGAGGTGGTCTATTTTATCGGTTGCGTCGGCTCTTTTTACCCGCGTGTCTACAGCATACCTCAGGCTATGGTACAGTTGATGGAACAGGCCGGGGTGGAATTCACCACAATGGGTGAGGACGAATGGTGCTGTGGCTATCCGCTGTATGTGGCCGGGATGAGGGAGCGCCTGGGAGAACTGGCGCGTCATAACGTGCAACAGGTTCGCCTCACAGGCGCCCGGCACGTCGTCTTCACCTGCCCTTCCTGCTACTACGCCTGGAGTCACCTTTATCCGGAAGAAACAGACATATCGGGCCTCCACCTCCACCATGCGACCGGGTTGCTCGCCGAATTGCTGGCGGCAGGAAAGCTGAAGCCCGGACCGCTCGAGGAGGTGGTTACCTACCATGACCCGTGTGATCTGGGACGCAAGAGCGGCGTGTACGATGCGCCCCGCGAGGTGCTGACCAGAATCCCGGGTCTGGAGCTGCGCGAGATGGCTGCCAGCGGCGAAAACGCACTGTGCTGTGGCGGTGGGGGCGACGTCGAGATATCCGATCCGGGTGTCTCGGTAGATGTGGCCGGTCGCAGATTGGCCCAGGCGCAGGCGACCGGGGCCAGTTATGTGGCATCCGCCTGTCAGCAATGTAAGCGTACGCTCCAGGAGGGCGCCAGACGCCACAAAATCCGCATCAAAGCGATAGACGTTGCTGAGCTGCTCTGGCAATCGGTCCAGGCCGGAGCAACAGGCTCTGTGGCGACCTGACACTGCCAGCCCGGCGCAGAGACCGGCTGTAAATTGTCAGATGATGACGGCCGAACCTGCGTGGTCTTCTCCTGACCATCTGAGGCTGCTGCAAAAGTCCCGGTTTTGCACCGCAGAGGCCGCTGAGTTTTTTGATTTCTCCGCGTCCTCTGCATCTCTGCGGTGGAAGGGGATATTTTCAGGCACCCTCCACCTGTAGGGGGCCTGGCCAGATCATCACATCACTTTACGGAGGCTGCTATGAGTGTACAAACAACTTCGCGAAAAGATGCTTTACGTATTGAGCCGGTGGAGTTCCTGGGATGGCATCAGGCTTATCGGCTGACCCTGGGAGAGGTCAAAATGGTGGTGGTGACCGAAATCGGCCCGCGCATCCTCTGGCTATCGGTTGGCGAGGGCCCCAATCTCCTGTTCGTGGCTCAGGAGACAGCCGGCCGGGGCCTCGGAGACACCGAATGGCACATTTACGGCGGCCACCGCCTCTGGGTTGCGCCGGAGACGGCTGATACCTACGCTCCGGACAATCAACCCTGTCAGGTCACGATTTCGGAGGACTGCCTGACGGTGCTCGCGCCTGTGCCGCCTGAGACCGGTCTGCAAAAGCGCCTCACCGTTATGGCCTGTGGGGATAGTTTTGTGGTGGAGCAGGGAGTGCTCAATACAGGCAACGCACTCTATACCGGGGCAATCTGGTCACTTACCTGTGTGGAACCGCGCGGCGTGATCGCCTTTCCCTGGGGGCGGGATGGAAGTTGGGCCTTGAAGAAGATTGTCTACTGGCAGCGCTGGATGGACCACGGCTCTGACGTGACCAGTCGTCAGTGGCAGCCGGGGCCCGACCTGTTCAGAGTTGTGCCGACGGGCGAAGAGGGCAAGGTAGGCACCAGCGCACCGGAAGGATGGATAGCCCTGTGCCGGGAGGACGCCACGTTCATCAAGTCTTACCAGTGGGTGGCTGGAGCACGCTATCCCGATGAGGACTGCCCGGTGCAGGTATACACCTGCGAGCGCTTTGTGGAGATGGAAACGCTAAGCCCGCTGACAACCTTCTATCCTGGTGAAGAGGTTGTCCATCGGGAGATTTGGACGGTAACAGCACAAAGGGTTGATCCCGCAGACGGCGCTACGCTGCGCCGGCTGGCGGGGATACGCACCGCGTAAGCCTCATTTTTTGCGGCCGAGGAGCGCCTGGGCCAGCTCTCGCAAAGCAGCAACAGCCGGGTCTTTCAGATTCGCCCGGTCCAGTGCACTCAGAGCCAGGGCGTGATGCTGGAGCGCCAACTGCTCTGTGTATTCGCGGCTTCCTGTCCTTTGAAGCAGCTCAGTTGCCCGGCGCACCTCGGCCGGTGAAAGTTGTCCTCTTGACATCAACGCTCCCAGTTCCTCGCTATGCGCCAGGCCATGCAGGATGGGGAGCGACTTTTTGCCCCTGGCAATATCGGCTCCGACCGGCTTGCCTGTAACCGAAGGGTCACCCCAGATGCCCAGGATATCGTCGCACATCTGGAAAGCCAGCCCCGTGTGGAGGCCGAACAGCCGCAGTTGCTCTTGCTGCTCCTCCGGGGCCTCTGCGATGAGCGCGCCCAATAGACACGCGCAGGACATCAACCTGGCCGTCTTGCCCTCGATCATCACCAGATACTCGGCGATGGAGACGTCAGCGCGAGATTCGAAACCGATGTCCAGGTACTGACCACAGGTAATGTCCAGGCAGGTGCTGTTGAACAGCTCAAAGGCGGCTACTATGGTGGAAGCGCTGACACCTCTTTCACGCAGCCTTGCCAGAGCCATTTGAGAGATGGCAAACAACGCATCGCCGGCATTGATGCCCTGTGCCTCACCCCAGATAGACCACACAGTTGGCCGCCCCCGACGCGTCCGATCCCCGTCCTCAATATCGTCGTGGATGAGGGTGAAGTTATGCATCAACTCGACCGCTGCCCCGGCCGGGAGTGCCTGCTCCCACCTGCCACCACAGGCTTCACACGCCAGGAGACAAAGCATCGGGCGTACGCGCTTGCCCGCCGGCAGGCGGCATGGCTGGAAGCTCTCGTCGCTCCACCCCAGGTGGTAGCGCAGCATGCCGAAAAGCCCCGCATAAAGGGGTTCGGAGGAGTTGACCAGCGCGATCATCTCCGTCTCTATTGCCGGCAGGCAGTGCTCAAAAAACATCGCCAGCGTCATATCAGATCGGGCTCCTGGTCACTGCCTGAATGGTTGCCAGAAGCAGTAATGACTCTACAGGCCAGTCCAATATCCACTTTTGTATCTACACAGCCATCCTGCAACAATGGCACTGTGACCACAACCGGGCGGCCGTTGTTCCATGGCTCCTGGTTAATTGCCTCCAGGCCCTCTTGAAGTTCCTTATGGCAGGCAATTGCCACCACGCCGGCCGGTTGCCTCTCGATCAGGAAACGAATGGCCAGCCGACCACCGGGAGCCACGCAGACCCCACCGTAACCGGCTTTGTCAGCCGCTTCTCGCAACTGGTAGATCGCACAACCGGTAAGCGTGCAGCCGTTACACTCCAGGCCATCTTTGGTCATTTTGCCGGCGCACTCCTGACTGGGACGCAGACAGTGCGGGAGCAGCAATACCCGTTGTGAAAAAGGTATGCAGGCCAGGTCATCAGCAGTGTCCATAGTTCGATTCCTTTCTTGCTCCATCAAACGGCTTGCAAGGCAACTACCTGCCCGATTGGCCTGCCGCTATGCGCTGATTTGGAATCAGCCTCCCCGGGCACGCTGCGCCGGGCGTCGGCGCAGGCCGACCGCAGGCCGAAGGCCTGTGGCTGGCGACTTTAGTCAGCACGCAGGTAGTTACCTTTCAAGGGTCAAAGGTTGCCCTGGCCAGCGCTGAGATGCTCATGCCAGCGGAGGCCAAATGCTCACCAACTACTCAGTCGGCGAATGTGGGGCGGTATCGGTGTTGTGCACAGGCACAAGCACAAGGGGGGTTCTGGCAAGTGCCTGAATGTTGGGGGCTCCCGCGGCAAACATGGCAACGCGCAGTTGAGTGATCAACACCGTGATTAATTCCAGTACGGCGGAATCGGAACAGGTGGCAGCACGGAGGAAGGGGGCCGCCACGCCACATGCGGCCGCACCGAGCGCGATAGCTTTGGCCATCTGGATACCATCGCGGATGCCACCGCTGGCGATAACCGGTATGCCAGGAGCGCCCCGCCGTGCCATCAGGAGACTTTCTGCGGTGGGAATACCCCACCCGGCGAAGGCTGCCGCCACATCGCGTTGCCACTCGCTTCTGGCCCGGTGCATCTCAACCTGGCTCCACGAACTGCCGCCGGCACCGGCCACATCTATTGCGGCCACACCGGCGTTCGCCAACTGGCGGGCCACCCGCTCGGAGATCCCCCATCCCACCTCCTTGACCACCACAGGCACGGGAAGCGCCCGACATATGCTCTCTATCCTTGAGAGCAGGCCGGCGAAACGGGTATCTCCGTCTGGTTGAAGCGCCTCCTGCAAAGGATTCAGGTGGAGCACAAGCGCGTCGGCCTCCACCATCTCGACTGCACGGCAGCACTCGGCCGGTCCGTAGCCCAGATTCAACTGTACTGCCCCCAGGTTGGCCAGCAACAAAATATCGGGAGCCACATGGCGCACCTGGTAGGTATCCTCCAGCGCCGGGTCCTCGATGGCAGCACGTTGTGAACCCACCCCCATTCCGATGCCGGCGGCCTGGGCTGCCGCTGCCAGCCGCTCGTTGATCACCCGTGCCTCCGGTGTCCCACCGGTCATCGAAGATATGATCAGGGGAGCACTCAGCCGCCTGCCCAACAGCATCGTCGAAATATCCACGTCCTCCAGGTTAAAACCGGGCAGCGCACAATGTTCAAAGCGGTAGCGCTCGAACCCGGTGGAGATATGTTTGGAGTTTACATCCTCTCGCAGGTTGATGCGGATGTGATCGGACTTACGGGACTGGTGCATTGATTGCGTTACCTCTGGCGTTCTTACCAGGTGTCATATGATACCTCAGTGACGCTACTTGTCAAACGGGAAACGC
>Ga0209227_1001102_pt1 | contig 21747 bp, 21 predicted proteins | sample YNPBryantNP2012_FD_185815 | JGI IMG/M metagenome (GOLD analysis project Ga0209227, IMG submission 185815) | Anoxygenic and chlorotrophic microbial mat microbial communities from Yellowstone National Park, USA - YNP Bryant NP 2012 (SPAdes)... ...
GGCCTCGATCCCGGCACCGGCGTCCTCGTCCCTGGTGGGGTGGAGGCCGAAACGCGTCAGGCGCTGGCCAACCTCGCTCACGTGCTGGCAGACGCCGGCTCTGGCCTGTCCCGGGTGGTAAAGACCACCGTTTTCCTGCGCGACATGGCCGATTTTGCTGCCATGAATGCCGTCTATGCGGAGTTTTTCCCTGAAAATCCGCCTGCCCGTTCCACCGTTGCTGTGGCTGCTTTGCCCAAAGGCGCAGCCGTCGAAATTGAAGCAATTGCCTGCCTGCAATGAGCGCTGAACTGATTTTGCTTGTTGATGATGAACCCTCCATCGTTTCACTGGCACGCCTGTACCTGGAGCGCGAGAATTTTCGGGTGGAGGCGGTCGGCGATGGGGAAGCAGCGCTGGAGGCTGTCCGTCGTTTGCGTCCAGACCTGGTGGTGCTGGATGTGATGCTCCCCAAACTGGATGGCTTTGAAGTTTGCCGTCGGTTGCGTGCTGAAAAAAATCAGACAGCCATCATCATGCTCACCGCGCGGGACGAAGATATTGACAAGATTCTCGGTCTCGAACTGGGAGCCGATGACTATCTCACCAAACCGTTCAACCCGCGGGAACTGGTGGCGCGCGTGAAAGCCATCCTGCGCCGCGTGGAACGTTCCCCTCAGACGACAGAAGTCATCCGCCTGGGCAATCTAACGGTGGACACGGCCCGCCGCGAGGCCCGCTGCGGTGACCGGACCCTGGACCTGCGCACCCAGGAATTCGAATTGTTGCTCGTCCTGGCCTCACAACCGGAACGCGTCTTTACCCGCGAACAATTGCTGGAAAAAGCCTGGGGCTTTGATTTTTACGGACAAACGCGCACAGTAGATGTCCATGTGGCTCATCTCCGCCGCAAACTCGCTGGGTGTGATTGTGCGATTGAAACAGTGACCGGCGTGGGCTATAAACTCGTTGTTCCCGAAAGGTAAACATGTTTTCTTCTCTGCGTGCTCGCCTCTGGCTGAGTTATGCCCTGATCATTCTCGGCGCACTGGCGTTGACGGCACTGATTTTGCTGATCTACATTGCCCGCAGCCCTTTGCTCTATCGTCCCGTGATTCAAGACCTGGAGACGGCACGCCGCGTCTTTCTCCTGGCTGAGCCAGGCCTGGCCGATTTGCCGGCCCCTGCGCTCGAAGAAACCCTCCGTTCCTACGATGCCGCGCTGGGGGCACGCTTCGTCATGCTTGGCCCGACGATGGAGATCCTGGCCGATTCCCAGGCCGGTTCGCAGGCTCCCTTTTTGGTCATTCGTCGCACTCAACTGCTGCGTACGTTGCCAGTTGTGCGCGATGCAAACGGCGATGCCTGGATCGCCAGCGTGCACCGCTTTGCCAATGGGCGCATTTTATTGACCTTGCTGCCGCGCCCCAAACTGCCGATTTTGTCTGTTTTGCGTAACGATATCTTTTTGCCGTTCCTTTACTCGGGGCTGATTGCTTTAGTTTTGTCGCTCTTTGTTGCCTTTGGCCTGGCGCGCTGGATTGGGACGCCCCTCCAGGCGTTGATCCTGGCGGCGCGGCGGATGCCTGAGCAGGTCAGCCTGTCGGTGCGCGGCCCGCGCGAGGTCCAGGAATTGATTCGGGCCTTTCGTGAGATGGCGAACCGGGTACGTGCCAGCCAGCAGTCGCAGCGCGAATTTGTCGCCAATGTTTCTCATGAACTCAAAACACCGCTTACTTCGATTCAGGGCTTTGCCCAGGCCCTGGAAGATGGCACAGCAGATACCCCCGAGGCTCGCCGCCAGGCTGCCAGTATCATCCGGCAGGAAGCCGAGCGCATGCACCGCATGGTGCTGGACCTGCTCGACCTTGCCCGCCTGGACGCCGGGACCCTGGAATTGCAGCGTGCCCCTCTCGATTTGGCTGCCTTGCTGCGCAATGTAGTCGAGCGCATGACGCCTCAGGCACAGGCTGCCGGTGTGGCTCTGGAACTGCAAACCAGCGAACTGCCTGCGCTTCTTGGCGACGGCGATCGTCTGGTGCAGGTGTTCAATAATCTGGTGGAGAATGCCATTAAATTCACCCATCCAGGCGGGCGGGCGACCCTCCGCACCGTGGCAAAGGGCGGTTTTGTCGAGGTAGAGGTCACCGATACGGGCGTGGGGATGACGCCAGACGTGCAGGCCAGGATTTTTGAGCGCTTTTACCAGGCCGACGCTGCCCGTGCCGGTGGCCATCATCATGGAGTCGGGTTGGGATTGGCAATTGCCCAGGAGATTTTGCGGGCGCATGGTGGTAGAATTAGCGTCCGCAGCGCGCCGGGAGAAGGGAGCACCTTTACCGTCTCCCTGCCGCTCTCTTCGCCGGTGAAACCCAACTGGTGACCCATGCCAACCGTTTCGATTATCATTCCTTGCTATAACGAACAATCTACCATCGGCCAGTTGCTCGAGGCGATTTATGCCCAGACCTTCCCGCGCCGGGACATGGAAGTGGTGATTGCTGACGGTCTCTCCACCGACCGGACGCGAGAAGAAATTGCTGCTTTTGCCGCTTCTCATCCGGATTTGCGCATTCTTGTGTTGGACAACCCCCGCCGCCACATTCCCTCGGCCCTCAACATCGCCTTGCGTGCCTCGTCGGGGGCGATCATCGTCCGCCTGGACGCGCATTCCCGCCCCTATCCAGATTACGTCGAGCGCTGTGTGGCAGACCTGGAGGCTGGTTACGGGGAAAACGTCGGCGGCGTGTGGGAAATTCGCCCCGGCGCCTCGACCTGGACCGCAGCCTCCATCGCGGCTGCGGCGGCGCATCCCCTCGGTGTTGGCGATGCCCTCTACCGTCACACCGACAGGGCGGCTTACGTGGATACCGTCCCCTTTGGCGCGTTCAAGCGCGAACTGCTGGCGCTGGTGGGATTTTTTGACGAGACTTTGCTCACCAACGAGGATTACGAATTCAATGCCCGCATTCGGGCCCGCGGCGGAAAAATCTGGCTTGACCCGGCCATCCGCTCGGTGTATTTTGCGCGCCCCACTTTGGGGGCTTTGGCCCGCCAATACTGGCGCTATGGCTTCTGGAAGTATCGCATGTTGCGCCGCTATCCGCAGACTTTGCGCTGGCGCCAGGCTCTTCCGCCCCTTTTTGTGCTGAGTCTGGTGGCCTGGAGTGTGCTTGGCCTGTGGCAACCTGTGTTCTGGCTGCTGCTTGCTTTCCAGGCAGGGACTTATTTGCTGGCTCTCACTGCGGCTGGCATTCAGGCGGCGTGGAAGCAGAAAAAGAGTTTCCTGAGTCTGGGGCTGCCGCTGGCCATTTCTGTGATGCACATTGCCTGGGGAAGTGGCTTTTTATGGAGTATCATTAAGGGGCTATTTCCAGAAAAGGCAGATTAACCATCATGCAGTCGAACTTGAAAAAAACAACTCCTGGCTGGCGTCTTCGGGCGCGCGAGAAGCGTTCTATTCTGCTCATCGGCGATTTGCTGATGGCATATCTGGCTTTAGCAGGGGCCTTGTACCTGTGGAGTTTGCGGGATCAGTGGTCTCTGACGTTCCTGAGCGAGCGCGTGGCGGGCTGGTATTATTTCCTCCCCTTCGCGTGGATTTTGTTGCTGCTCAATTTGTATGATCCCCATCGGGTGACCAATGTCAAAGTCACCGTGCGCGGTGTGCTGGCCTCGGCGGTGTTGGGCCTGCTCCTGTATGCGGTGGTCTATTTTTTGGTGGAAGGAAATCAGACGCGTATTGGCGTGGGATTCTTCCTGGTACTGGCTGCCCTGTTGACGCTGGCATGGCGCATGCTGTACATTCGGATTTTTACATCCAGGGCCTTGATGCGGCGGGTGCTGATTTTGGGAGCGGGCAAAGCCGGTGAGACGTTGCTGGAAGCGTATCATACCTTGAAGCCTCGTCCCTTTTATCTGGTCGGCTTCATTGACGATGATCCCGAAAAAACAGGCCGGCACCTGAAGGGCGTCCCCATCCTTGGGGCGGGAGACCGCTTGCGGGAAATTGTTGAACGGGAAGCGGTGACCGACCTGGTGATCGCTGTCTCAGGGGAGATGCAAGGGCGCACTTTTCAAGCCGTGCTGGATGTCCAGCAACAGGGCGTGGATGTGATTCCCATGCCGGCCATGTACGAAGAGTTGATGAACCGCGTTCCTATCCATCACCTTGAATCGGAGTGGCTGATTCGTTCGTTTGTCATTCAGGCGCGCACCAGCATGTTCTACGAGGCAACACGCCGGGTGTTAGACATTATCGGAGGACTGGTGGGACTGCTGATCCTGGCGATCCTCTTCCCATTCGTTTCTTTGGGAATCTTGCTGGAGAGTGGGCGGCCTGTTTTCTATCGCCAGCTTCGCCTGGGCAAGGGCGGACGTCCCTACGAAGTGCTTAAATTCCGCACGATGTGGCAGGATGCCGAGAAAGATGGCGTCCGCCTCACGGTTCAGAACGACTCGCGCGTCACGCGTTTTGGCAATTTTCTGCGTCGCGCCCACCTGGACGAGTTCCCGCAGTTTTGGAATGTGCTCAAAGGCGAAATGAGCCTGATCGGCCCGCGCGCCGAGCGCCCGGAATGGGTGGAGCAGTTCGAGAAGCAAATTCCCTTCTATCGGGCGCGCTTGCTGGTCAAGCCTGGGATTACGGGCTGGGCGCAGGTCAATTACGACTACTATGTCACGGTCGAGGAAATGGCGGTCAAACTTGAGTACGACCTCTATTACATCAAGCATCGCAATCTGCTGATGGATTTTGCCATCCTGTTGCGCACCATCTGGCAGGTTTTCGGCTTGCGGGGAAGGTAGGGCGATGAAAGTTCTTGTCACTGGCGGCGCAGGTTTTATTGGCTCGCATCTGGTAGAAGAACTCTTGCGCCGCGACCATGCAGTGCGCGTGCTGGACAATTTCTCAACCGGCCGGCGGGAGAATCTGGCGGGGTTGCGCGGCCCGCTGGAGGTCATCGAAGCCGATTTGCGGGATGCGGCCCGGGTGGAGGAGGCCGTGCGCGGGGTGGATTGGGTGTTCCATCTCGCCGCGTTCATCTCTGTGCCGCAATCGCTGCTTAATCCGCAGGTCTGCTTCGATATCAATGTCAATGGGACGGGCTATTTGCTGGAGGCTGCGCGCCAGGCAGGTGTGGCAAAGGTCGTCCTGGCTTCCAGCACGGCCATCTATGGCGATACGCGCGTCTACCCTACCTCCGAAGAGACGCCGCCGGCTCCCCTTTCTCCCTACGCCCTGTCGAAGCAGGTCAACGAACTATACGGCCGCCTCTATACGCGGACCTTTGGCCTGCCGGTGACGGCGTTGCGCTTTTTCAACGTCTATGGGCCGCGTCAGCGCCCCGATTCGCCCTATGCCGCAGCCATCCCGATTTTTCTCAACCGTTTGCTTACCGGCCAGACCCTGGTCATTTATGGGGATGGCCGCCAGAGCCGGGATTTTATCTTCGTCCGGGATGTGGTGCGGGCGAATTTAATGGCCGCCGAAGCGGATACCGGCGGGGAAGCGTATAATATCTGTTCTGGTCGCGAAACGACCATTCTAGATTTGGTGGAAGAACTGAACCGGATTGCGCCGCGCCGGCCACAGGTCCGGCACGAAGCGCCGCGTCCGGGCGATATTTATCGTTCGGTGGGTGATCCCGAAAAGGCGGCCCGCGCGTTCGGATTCCGTTCCCAAATTTCTCTCGCCGAAGGCCTGGCAGAGACGCTGGCCTGGATGCAAACAACTCTTCCAACACTTTCCGGGTAACAAGGAGATTGAATTCAATGACTGAAAATACCCCTGCCTTATTGGGCGGAAAACCGCTCTTTGATCACATGCTGCCGATGGTGCGGCCGGTTTTGCCTTCTTTTGAAGAAATCAGCGAGGAGGTCAAAAATATCCTGGCGACCGGCATGGTCACCAAAGGGCCGTATATGCGCCGTTTTGAAGAAGAGATGGCAGCGCATTTGGGCGTGAAACATGCCGTGGCAGTTTCCAGTTGTACCTCGGGCATGATGCTCGTTCATCAGGCGCTGGGACTGCGCGGCGACGTGGTGGTGCCGAGTTTTACGTTTATGGCAACGGTCAGTGCGCTGGTATGGGCGGGATTGCGGCCCGTGTTTGCCGATGTCGATGCCCGGACGTTCAATCTGGACCCCGCCGCAGCCGAGGCGGCCATCACTCCTCAGACAACAGCGATTGTGGCCGTTCACCAGTTCGGCAATCCGGCTGATATTGACGGTTTGCAGCAAGTGGCACGTAAGCACGGCTTGAAATTGATTTTCGACGCTGCCCACGGCGCCGGCGCCCTCTATCAGGGCGAACCGGTGGGCAAACAGGGTGATGCCCAGATCTTCAGCCTCAGTCCCACCAAACTGCTGATTACTGGCGAGGGCGGCATCGTGGCCACAAACGATGACGCTCTGGCGGCAAAAATTCGCATGGGACGTGAATATGGCAACGATGGCAATTACGACAGCGCCTTTGCCGGTCTCAATGCTCGCATGCCCGAATTGAGCGCTGTCCTGGGCCTGCACAGTTTGCAGCGGCTGGAGGAGGCGGCCCGTCATCGCAACGAGACGGTGGCGCTTTTCCACGAAGTACTCGGACGCCTGCCGGGGATTGGTTTTCAGTCGGTTCGGCCGGGCGACCGTCACTCGTACCGGGAAATTTCCATCACGATTGACCCTGCCCAGTTTGGCCTCACCCGTGACGAACTGGCGCTGGCGCTTGCCGCCGAGAACATCGACACGCGCAAGTACTACTTCCCGCCCGTTCATCAACAGACGGCTTACCGCTCCTTCTATGATGGCCGTCCCTTGCCCAACACAGACTGGCTGGCTACGAACAGCCTCAGCCTGCCGATGTGGTCAAACATGAGCGAAGAAGTTTCTCTGGGCATTTGTCGGGCCATTGAACACGCCCATCTCCATGCTTCAGAAATTCGGCAACGGTTAGAGAAAAAATGAAATCGAACGTTTCCTGGTGGAAAATGATTTTCTCGTTCCAGGGTCTGGCGCGCATGGTCGCCGACGCCATTCTGGTCAACCTGGCCCTCTTTCTTGCCCTGATTGGCCGCCTGTTGTGGATCGTTTCACAGGGAGAAACAACGAATTTTGTCTATCGCTCGACGCTGCTGTATTACGAGCGAATCTACTTGCAAAATTCGTGGATTGTCACCTTGATTTGTCTGCTGGTGTTTACCGCCAGCGGTTTCTACTCATACGGACGTTTTTATCGAGGACGTTACAAGATTCTGACAGTCTTTCAAGCGGTCAGCCTGGCGTATCTGATTTTTGGCGCCCTGACGTATTTGGGACAGGGGAGTCTGCTTGACTTCCTTTCTCCCTATTTGAACTTTCCCCGTGGTTCTTTGCTGTTAGCCTGGGCTTTGAGTGCCATCCTGTTAATCGGCGCCCGTGTCTGGTCAATGGTTTGGAAGCGAATCGCGCGCTCCGAAACCCCAGCCTCGACTCGTGCCCGAAACGGAAAGATCGAAAACGTGCTGGTCATCGGTGGCGCCGGGTACATCGGCTCGGCCCTCTTACCCAAATTGCTTGAAGCCGGTTATCACGTTCGTTTGTTAGACCTGCTTCTCTACGGCACCGATCCGATTCGCTCCTGGCTGGATCATCCAAACCTGGAAATCGTCCAGGCCGATTTTCGTCAGGTCGAAAAAGTGGTGCAGGTCATGCGCGATATGGACGCCGTGATTCATCTCGGCGGCCTGGTGGGCGACCCGGCTTGTTCTCTGGATGAGCAACTCACCATTGACATCAACCTGACCGCCACGCGCATGATCGCCGAAGTGGCCAAAGGCAGCGGGATTGGACATTTCATTTTTGCCAGCACTTGCTCAGTCTATGGCGTCAGCAACGAGCCACTCGACGAGCGTTCCGAGTTGCGCCCGGTCTCGCTCTACGCGCGCAGCAAAATCGCTTCCGAGAAAGTCCTGCTGAGCATGGCTGATGAGCGCTTTGCGCCAGTCATTTTGCGCTTTGGCACCATTTACGGCTTGTCGGGGCGTCCGCGTTTTGACCTGGTCGTCAACCTGCTGACCGCCAAAGCGGTGGTGGATGGCAAAATTACCATCTTCGGCGGCGATCAGTGGCGTCCGTTCTTGCACGTGGACGATGCGGCACAAGCCATTGCCCTGGTGTTGAAATCGCCCTTGCCCCTCGTCCGTAACCAGATTTTCAATGTCGGTTCGAACGATCAGAACTATCAGATCAAAGATGTCGGCGAAATTATTCACCGCTACGTCCCGACTGCAGAAATCATTTACGAAAACCAAATCCCCGATAAGCGCAATTACTGGGTCAATTTCAACAAAATTCATCGCATCCTCGATTTTTCCACCCGCTGGACGGTCGAACAGGGTGTTCAGCAAATCATCGAGGCCATCAAAAGCGGTCAGATTGGCGATTATCGCGATGTCCGCTACAGTAACTTCGAGTTCCTCAAGCAGCAGGGATTAAACTTGCTTTCTCACTCCGAAAGCAGTTGGTCGCTGAATCGTGAACTGGACATTCTCAACAGTGAAGTAGATTGATTCGCGCGAGTGCAACATGCCTGTTCTTTCCTTAGACGACTGGAACGCCTTTTACAACAGGTTCCCTGAAGCGCATCTCTTGCAAAGTGCCGAATGGGGCGAACTCAAATCCGCGTTTGGGTGGGAGGCGGTACGGATTGCCGCCGATGACACCGGCGCGCAAATCCTCTTCCGCCGCCTGCCGATGGGCATGACCTTTGGCTACATCCCCAAAGGTCCGCTGTGTGCTAATGGCCAGGGACTGGGCAGTCCCGTCTTCTGGCAGGAAGTGGATGCCCTCTGCCGGGCTCGCAAGGCCATCTTTCTCAAGGTGGAACCCGATCGCTGGGTCTCGGCTGCCGACCCGATACCTGCCGCGCCGCCTCCGGGCTTTGTCTTCAGCCCGCAGCATGTTCAGCCCCGCAGCACCCTGGTCGTTGACCTGAGCGGCAGCGAGGAAGAAGTCTTCGAGCGGATGAAGCCCAAAACTCGTTACAACATCCGCCTGGCAGGCCGGAAAGAGGTCCAGGTGCGGACGACCGACGACCTGGAAGATTTTTACAACCTGATGGAAATCACCAGCCGCCGCGAGCAATTTCATGTCCACTCGCTGGATTATTACCGCCGCGCTTATGAACTCTTCCATCCGCTTGGACGGTGTGAGTTATTCGTTGCCCAGTACCAGGGCCGCACCCTGGCGGCGGTGATGGTCTTTGCCAGCCGCAAATCGGGCTACTATTTCTACGGGGCGTCGGGCAACGAAGAGCGCAATCGCAAGCCCACCTATCCCCTCCAGTGGGAGGCCATTCGTTGGGCATACCGCCAGGGCTGTAGCGAATATGACATGTGGGGCATCCCCGACGAGGCTGCCGACATCGAAGACGAGGAACAAATTGAAACACGTGAAGACGGGCTATGGGGCGTGTATCGCTTCAAGCGCGGCTTTGGCGGAACGCTGCGCAAATCCGCCCCGGCCCTCGACCGTGTCTATAATCCGCTGCTGTATAAACTCTACCTCTGGCGTTTTAGCGGCTCTGGTTCGGATTGACCTCTCCCCCTGCTGACTGCTTCTCCGACTCACCTATGCAACCTTTTACCGGTTCCCCTCAGTCCTGGAACGAACTGATTGCCTCCCTCCCCATGCCCCATCTTTTGCAAACCTGGCAATGGGCGCAGGTAAAGGCGCGCTTCGGCTGGCAGCCCATGCCTTTTGTGTGGAGCGATAACCCTGCCAGGCGAGTATTCGCCGCGGCCATGATTCTCAAACGTTCCATCCCGGTGGGCGGGTTCGCTCGCAAGATGAGCGTCCTTTATATCCCCAAAGGCCCCAACCTCGACTGGAACAACCTCCCGCTGCGCAATCGGGTCCTGGATGATTTGCAGAACTTCGCTCGTCGGCAAGGGGCCATCTTCGTCAAACTCGACCCTGATGTGCCGGTCGGGACGGGCGTTCCCGGCAGCGAGGATGCCCGCGAAGACACCAGCGGGCAAGCCTGTCGGTCCGACCTGCTGCGGCGTGGCTGGATCTTTTCCCAGGACCAGATTCAATTCCGCAACACAGTCCTGGTTGACCTGACTGTCTCCGAAGAGGAAATGCTGGCGCGCATGAAGCAGAAGACGCGCTACAACATCCGCCTGGCGCAGAAAAAGGGCGTCACCGTCCGCCCGGCGACAGCAGACGATTTTTCCCTCCTCTATCGCATGTATGCCGAGACGTCGCTGCGGGATGGCTTCATCATCCGGGACGAGGAGTATTACCAGACCGTCTGGCGCACGTTTGCGGGCGGTCAACCGTCAGCGGTCAGCCGCCAGCCTTATAGCGAGCCGCTCATTGCCGAAGTGGACCGCCAACCGGTCGCGGCGGTTTCGATGTTCTACTTTGCCGGGCAGGCCATCTATCTCTTTGGCATGTCGCGCGATGCGCACCGCGAAAAGATGCCCACCTATCTGCTTCAGTGGGAAGCGATGCGGCGGGCCAAAGCGCTCGGTTGCCGCATCTACAACCTGTGGGGCGCGCCCAATGAGTTCAATGAGAGCGATCGTCTGTGGGGCGTCTTCCGCTTCAAGCAAGGGTTGGGGGGCTATGTGTTGCGCACCATCGGCGCATGGGACTATACGCCCAGCCCGCTGCTCTACCGCCTTTACACCGAAATCCTGCCGCGTCTGATGGATGTCATGCGCAGCCGCGGCCGGAACAAAACCCTGCGATTTCTAGGAGCCTGATGATTATGCCATCGTATCCGCTTGAACCCTTTGTCCGACCCCACTACGACTCGGGTGGCTTTGCCTCTCTCCCACACCGTATTATTGACCTGTTGACTGCTCGCCGTTTTGACGCTGTTGTTCTCTTCCTGATGGATAGTTTTGGCTGGCGTTTCTTTGAGACATTTCAGGATGAGCCATTCCTGAAGCACATTGCTCGCGTCGGGGTCGTGCAAAAATTGACTTCCCAGTTTCCCTCCACCACGGCTGCCCACATTACTACCATGCACACTGGCCAACCGGTGGGAAAGCACGGCGTCTTCGAATGGAATTACTACGAGCCAACGCTAGATGCTGTGATTACCCCCCTCCTCTTTTCTTTTGCCGGCACCTTGCAGCGCGACACGCTGAAACCTCTCAAGGTTAGCCCCAAAACGCTTTACCCCAAGCGCACCATTTATCACGCTCTCTCTAACCATGGGGTCAAAGCCACCATTTTCCAGCACCGCGAATATACCCCCTCTACCTACTCAAACGTGGTGTTTCGTGGCGCCCAGGCCTTTGGCTACAAAACCCTGCCCGAAGGCTTGGTGAATCTGCGGGAGGCCCTGGCAAAGTCGGCCCCGGCCTCCTACTTTTACTTCTACTACGACAAAATCGACTCCACCAGCCACGATTACGGCCCCAACTCGCCGCAGACTATGGCCGAGATCCAATCCTTATTGCTGGCGATGGAACACATCTTCAGACAAAACGTTCGACCGGCAGGCAAGACCCTCTTCCTCCTGACCGCTGACCATGGCCAGTCGGAGGTAGATCCGCAGACAACCATTTTTATCAATACCGATCCGCAGTTCAAGGGCGTCACCCGCTTCTTGCGAACCAATCAGGCGGGCGAATACATCGTCCCCGGCGGTTCGTGTCGCGACTTTTTCCTCTACATCCGCGAGGGCATGGTGGACGAGGCGCAGGCCTTTCTTGCTTCCCGCCTGGAAGGTCGCGCCGAGGTCCGCAAAGTGGAGACGATGATCGCAGAAGGCTGGTTTGGTCCCCAAATTTCCCCCACTTTCCGCGCCCGCGCTGGCGACCTGGTCATTTTGCCCTACCGCGGCGAAGCGGTCTGGTGGTACGAAAAAGACAAATTTAGCCAGAAATACTATGGCCATCACGGCGGCCTGACCCCGCAGGAGATGGAGATTCCTCTATTGATGTGGGAAATGTGATGTAAAATAATAAAACTGTTCAACTGCTGCGTAGCAGCGGTACCTTCAACTCAAAAGGAGATTCCTATGTTTCAGACTGTTATCCTGGCAGGCAACCTTGGCCGTGATCCTGAAATGCGCTACACCCCTACTGGCCAGGCGGTTACATCTTTCTCGGTTGCCACGAATCGCCAATGGACCAACAACAACGGCGAAATTGTCAAAGAGACCATCTGGTTCCGCGTCTCAGTGTGGGGCAAGATGGCTGAAGTCTGCAACCAGTACCTCAAGAAAGGCTCAAAGGTACTGGTAGAGGGTCGTTTGACGGCTGATCCCAACACTGGTGGCCCGCGCGTCTGGGTGGGACAGGATGGTCAGCCGCGCGCCTCTTTCGAAGTTTCGGCCCAAACCGTGCGTTTCCTGTCTTCTCGCGCTGAATCGGGCGAAGCCTCTGCCGGTGGCACAGCCTTCCCCGAAGATTTGGCTCTCAACGGCGGCGATGCCGACGAGAACATCCCATTTTAGGACGTCACATGGACCAGCCTGTTCCCCGCGGTACACCGCTAGAAATTGAAGTCCCGCCTGACCTGCAGCCGGCCTATTCCAACCTGGCCCGGATTGCCCATGCTCCGGCCGAGTTTGTGCTCGACTTTGCCCGCTTCCTGCCTGGCGATGCTAAAGCCACCGTCATCGCCCGCGTCATCATGACACCTGTCGGCATCAAGTTGTTCGCCCAGGCTTTGAATGAGAACATTGCCCGTTTTGAAGCCAATTTTGGCCCCATCAAACTCCCCAGCGGAGGCCCAAGTTTGGCTGATAGCCTCTTTCGCCCTTTCTATCCTCCTGAACCCCCAAAGGAATAAAATTTCTCTGGCAGGGGACGCGCCTGGCGCGTCCCCTCTTTTGGGTTGGAAAAATCTCTCTCTTTCTCTCTGGTAAGGTAAACCTATGCACAAACTCGAACAGATTGCTGAAGCCATTCGCCGCGAGTTTGATGAACAAAATGCTGCCCGTGACCAGGCCCTGGCTCAAGCGCGTGCGCTCACCCGCGCCTGCGCACTGGCTATTCGCGCTGTCCACCGCCAGGAAACCGAACTCATGCAGGCCCATCTTCAGGAAGCCGCTCGCCTTGCCAATGAACTTCGCACCGGCCTGCAATCCTACCCCGATCTGTATCATTCGGGCTACACCCAGGATGCTTTCAAAGAATATGCCGAAGCCAGCATCACCTGCGCCCTCATCCTGCACCAGCCTTTGCCTACCCCGCAGGAACTGGGCCTCCTGCCGCACGCCTATCTCAATGGTCTGGCAGAAGCCATTGGCGAACTACGTCGTCGCATCCTCGACATCCTTCGCCACGGCTATTCGGAAGAAGTAGAAATCCTGCTTGGGCACATGGACGACATCTTCTCTGTGCTGGTCACGATGGATTATCCCGATGCCATTACCTATGGGCTGCGCCGCCAAACCGATGTGGCGCGTTCCATCATCGAGCGGACGCGCGGCGACGTGACCTTTAGCCTGCGTGGCGAACATCTCGAACGCTCTCTCTCTCAACTGATCAGGCAGGTGGCAGGTGGCGACGAAATTAACGGCTCTACTTTCCAGCCTCTCTTGCCTGAAGAGGAGTGACCATGCCTCGCGCTGGACATCGCTATTTGCTTGTGCTCTATGCCTACATCCTGACTCGTTGGGGCCGTCTTCTACTCTTGCATGGCTTGATTTTGTTGGCCCTTACTGCGGTGATCTACTTTGTCCCTGACCAGTTTCCTGGCCTGCGGGCGCTGCCGCTCTCTCAGACCAGCCTGATGATTCTGACAGGCGCCGGTATCTTTGCCGTCTTGTCGGCCATTTTCCTGTTCTCCATTCGCAAGTTCGCCTACGTGCAGCCTCGCGAGAATCACTTGCTTCTTGTCACCCCATTCTTGCGCCTCAAAATTTCCTACCGCCGCATTCGTCAGGCTCCCAGTGTGGAAGTAGCCAAACTCTACCCCTTCAAACGGTTCCGCGGGCGCAAACGTGCCATTGTGAAACACCTGGCCAAATATACCGCCGTCGTCCTGGACTTAAACGCCTTGCCCCTCTCCCGCTTTGCTTTGCGGCTTTTCCTTTCCTCCCTGTTTTTCCCCGATAAAAGCCCTCGCCTGGCCATTATCGTTCCCGACTGGATGCGATTCAGCGCAGAATTGGAAAGTTTACGCGGCGCCTGGCATGATGCCCAGCGCTCCCCCTGAGCAGCGGAACCTGTTGCCTGCTTCCCGCTCCCATTGCCTTTATTGTGAATTTTGTCACGACTGAGACGTGACTTTTCGCCCTATGCCTGAAGACCGTCCTCGGCTATCATAGCGGCTTGGGACGGATGTAGGACACCTCCAACTTGCTCATCACTGTCTCCTCCTTTGGCGAAGGCCCCCGCGGGTTGCTCCACCTGCGGGGGCACTGTTTAAGCGGGTAAAATAAGCAACATGACAACCGATTTGATTGCCAAAACTTTTCTGGTCACTGGGGCCACCTCAGGAATTGGCCTGGCCGTTGCCGAACAACTGGCGCAGCGCGGCGCGACCGTCATTGGCGTGGGGCGCTCGGCGGAACGTTGCGCGGCGGCGGAGGCCAGACTCCGTTTGTCCAGCGGGCAGGTGCGCTACCTGGTCGCTGACCTGTCCTTGCAGTCGGAAGTCCGCCGTCTGGCCGCGGAGGTTCGCAGCCAGGTCCTCAACCTGGATGGCCTGGTCAACAATGCCGGGACGTTCACCTGGCAACGCATCGAGACCGCCGAAGGCTTCGAGATGCAGTGGGCGGTCAACCATCTCGCCCCGTTCGCGCTGACCCTGTTCCTGCTCCCGTTGCTCCAGGCCGCGCCGACGGCCCGCGTGGTGACGGTCAGTTCTGGCTCGCATTACCACACTCGCCTGCGCTGGAAGGACCTGCAATTGCGCCGTGGCTACAACGGCCTGCTGGCTTACAAACAGACCAAACTCTGCAACGTTTTGTTCACCGCCGAACTCAACCGGCGGCTGGGACCCGATTCAACCGTGCGCGCCTTTGCCGCCGACCCTGGCCTGGTGTTTACCGAGATGGGCTTCAAAGGTACTCCCTGGCTGGTGCGGCTGGTGTGGAACTGGCGACGGCGCGGCGGAATCCCGCCTGAAGAGTCGGCGCGAGGGGTGGTCTTCCTGGCGACCGAGCCATCTATTCAACAGGCGACGGACATTTACTGGAAGCATGGCGTGGTCAAGTCCCCCAATCCCTATGCCCTCGATCCCGATGCAGCCCGCCGTTTGTGGGAGATTTCAGCCCGAATGTGCGGCCTCGACCTGTGACCGGCCGCGGCGTTTTCAGCGCGGCACCACTTTGCCGCGTCCTACCCGCACCCGGATTCCCCCGTTGACCAGCGCCAGCGAAGTGTCCAGGTCCAGGCGCATCTGACCGAGCAGGGCCCGGTCGCTGCACAGCACGGTCACCTGCCAGCCGGGGCATTGGGCGCGCAGCACGTCGCCGAAGCGGGCGTACAGGTCCCGCAGGTCGCGGCCGCCGCGCACACGCTGTCCGTAGGGCGGATTGGTCACCACCCAGCCGGGTCCCGGCGACGGTTCGATGGCCGAAACGGCGCGCTGACTGAACTCGATGACCTGTGCTACCCCGGCGCGCTCGGCGTTCTGGCGCGCCATCTCAATGGCCCCCGCGTCCCGGTCAGAGGCCAGGATGGTCAGGGATGGTGGATGGTGAATGGGGGATGGAGTTCGAATGGATGTCCAGAGTTGCTGGTCGAAACCTGGCCAGTCCATAAAGGCAAAGCGGCGGTGGATGCCGGGCGGGATTCCGAGTGCCATCAAGGCCGCCTCGATGGGGATTGTCCCGGAGCCGCAGAAGGGGTCGAGCAGCGGCGAGCGAAGGTCCCAGCCGGAGGCCATCAGCAGGCCCGCTGCCAGGGTCTCGCGCAGGGGGGCTTTGGCCGAGGCCAGCCGATAGCCGCGCTTGTGCAAAATGGTCCCGGACGAGTCGACGCTGACGGTGACGCGGTCTTCGGCCAGGCGGACGACGATCAATTGCGGCGGCTGGTCGGATTCTTCGTCCGTTTTGACGAGCAGGGATGACTGTCCCAACCGGTCGGCGAGGGCCAGGGAGAGGACGCGGGCGACGGCGTCGGAGTGATACAGTTTGGATTTGTGGCAGGTGACGCGCAGAGCGACCGGCTGACCCGGGGCGAGGAAACGCTCCCACGGCAGACGGGCGGCTTTCTGGCGCAGTTCGTCAAAGTCACGTGCCAGGAAGGGCATGCCCAGCCGGGCCAGGACGCGGCTGGCCGTGCGCAGGTGCAGGTTGGCGCGCATTAAATCGGCAAAACTGCCCCGAAAGGTCACGCCGCCGGGTTCGGGGACCGGCTCACGGTTGGGGAAGAGGCGGGAGAGTTCGAGGGCGGTGAACGGCTCGAGGCCGGGGGCGGTTACGGCGAAGAAGATGTCCATCGTTTCACCACAAAGGGCACGAAGTTTCACGAAGGGAAGTGATCACGAAGGTCTGTTTCTCGTTTCGTTGTGTCCTTTTGTGTCCTTGGTGGTTCGTCACAATTTCCTTGTTTCACCACAAAGGGCACGAAGTTTCACGAAGGGAGGTGGTCACAAAGGTCTCTTTCTCGGTTTTCTTTGTGTTCCTTTGTGTCCTTCGTGGTTGGTCACAACATCCTTCTGCCGCGCTTTGCGGCGCAGATCTTTCTCGACGAAGATGGGCTGGCCGGTGAACGGGTCGCGCTCGGTGTAGTACATCAGCGTCGAGTAGGTGGACGGGGTGGGGGTGAAGACCTGTACCTGCTCCGGGTGGATTTTGAGTTCGCGGCTGGCAAACTCTTTGACGCGCTGCATGTCGGCTTCGGTGCAGCCAGGATGGGCGGCGATCAGGTAGTAGGTCAGGAATTGCTGTTTGCCGCTTTGCCGGTTCAGGCGCTCGAAGCGGCGCTTGAACTCCAGCAGGGCGCCGCGGCCGGGCTTGCCCATCAGCCGCAGGACGCCGTCCTCGACATGCTCTGGGGCAACTTTCATCTGCCCCGAGACGTGATGTTCGACCACTTCGCGCAGGTAGGCCTCGCCGTGGGCCTGATCGCGCAGAATCAGGTCGTAGCGCAAACCGGAGGCCACGAAGACTTTCTTCACGCCCGGCAGGCGGCGCACTTTCTTCAGCAGTTCGGTCTGCGGCTGATGATCCACCGGCATCAGCGGGCAGACTTCGGGATAGATGCAGCGTTTGGCCGTGCAAATGCCTTTGGTGAGTTTCTTGGGGCATTCGAAGCCGTACATGTTGGCGGTTGGCCCGCCCAGGTCGGAGATGTAACCTTTGAAGTCGGGGTGCTTCGTCAGTTGCTCGGCCTCGGCCAGGATGGACTCAGGGCTGCGCCAGCGCACGGTCGTCCCCTCGTGGACGGAAATGGCGCAGAAGTTGCACTCGCCGTAACAGCCGCGGTGGGTGGCGATGGAGAAACCGATGGTTTCGAGTGCCTTCACCTTGCCCTGTTTCTCGTAGAACGGGTGCTGGCGGCGCTCGAAGTCGAGGGCGTAGATGGCGTCCAGTTCGGCCTGCGTCTCGGTCGGGGCGGGCGGGTTCTGGACCAGGTACCGGTCACCGTGTTTCTGGTAGAGGCCGCGGGCACTGACGGGGTCGTTGTTGCGGTAGAAGGTGTGGAACATCTGGGTGAAGGCGTCTTTGTCGGCGACGACGGTCTCGTAGGAGGGCAGTTCCAGGTAGTCGGCGGGCGGCTCTTTGGCGATGTAGCACAGACCGCGCACGCCGCGCGGGTCGCGTCCATCGCGCAGGCAGGCCGCCAGGTCCAGGACGCTGCGCTCAGCCATGCCGTACAGGAGGTAGTCAGCTTTGGCGTCGAACAGTACCGAGCGGCGGATGGCGTCGTCCCAATAGTCGTAATGAGCCACGCGCCGCAAACTGGCCTCGATTCCGCCCAGGACGATGTAGGTCGGGAGTCTCCTCTCCCTTTGGGAGAGGGCGGAGGGTGAGGGAACAGAATTGACAAAGCGCCGAATCAGGTTGCTATAAACAATCGTCGCCCGATCGGGACGGCGGGTATTTTCGCCGCCGGGGGTGTAATCGTCGGAGCGGCGTTTTTTCTTCAGCGCCGTGTAGTTGGCGACCATCGAATCCACGCTGCCGGCGGTCACGCCCCAGAACAAGCGCGGCAGGCCGAGACGTCCGATGTCGGTCAGCGAGGAGACATCTGGCTGGGCGATGATGCCAACGCGGTAACCAGCGTGGAGCAGCACCTTGCCGATGACCGCTGCGCCGATGAACGGGCTGTCAATGTAGGAGTCGCCGCTGACCAGGATGACATCCAGCGCATCCCAGCCGAGGCGTTTGACTTCTTCGGGAGTTGTTGGCAGAAACATACTGTGGATTATAATCGTGAATTATGGACAAGATTTACCTGGATTATGCTGCCACGACCCCCCTCGACGAGCGCGTCTTTGAGGGGATGCGCCCCTTCTTTGGTGAGCATTTTGGCAACCCTTCATCAATTCACCGCTACGGTCAACGCGCCGAGGCGGCTGTGGACGAAGCCCACGAGACGGTCGCGGCAGTTCTTGGCTGCCGCCCGGACGAGATCGTCTTCACCTCGGGCGGTTCGGAATCGGACAACCTGGCCCTGCGCGGCGCGGCCCTGGCTGTGCGCGAGCAGACCGGTGCGAACCGCATCCTGACCTCCCGCGCCGAGCATCCCGCCGTTAGCAAGACCGCTGCCGATCTGGAGAAGCACTACGGCTTCCAGGTGGAGTGGCTGGAGGTGGACGAATACGGCCGCGTTATGCCCCAGGTGGTGGAGCGGGCACTCACTCCCCAGACGGCGCTGGTCTCGGTGATGTATGCCAATAACGAAATCGGCACGATCAACCCCATCCGTGAGATTGCTGAAGTCTGTCATCGTCACGGCGTCCTGTTCCATACCGACGCGGTGCAAGCCGCGGCCTATTTGCCGCTGAACGTGGATGCCCTGGGCGTGGATTTGCTCTCGCTGGGGGCGCACAAGTTCTACGGCCCGAAGGGCGTCGGCGCCCTCTACGTCCGCAAGGGGACGCCGCTCCTGCCGGTGCTGACCGGCGGCGGGCAGGAAAACGGTCGCCGCGCCGGGACCTCGAACGTGCCTTACCTGGTCGGCCTGGCCGAGGCCCTGCGCCTGACCGCGGAGGAACGCGAGGCCCGCGCTGCGCACGTCCGCCCGCTGCGCGACCGAATCATCGGCACAGTGCTGGAGGAAATCCCTGCCGCCCGGCTGACGGGGCATCCTGTGGAACGCCTGCCCAACCATGCTTCGTTTGTCTTCGAGGCGGCGGATGGCAACCTGCTCCTGCAATTGCTGGATGCCGCCGGTTTTGCCTGTTCCTCCGGCTCGGCGTGCAAGACCGGCAACCCCGAACCGAGCGAGGTGATGACCGCCCTCGGCCTGCCGCGCACCTGGGGCCTCGGCTCCCTGCGCGTCACCCTGGGCGTCCATACCACGGGTGGGGAGGTGGAGCAATTCCTGAAAACGCTGCCCGAGTTGGTGGAGAAGGCGAGGAAAAGCCACAGATAAACATTTGAAAGTTTTGAACCAGAGATGAACGGAGATGAACATATTTTGGGTGAACGGAGATGAACATATTTTGGGTGAACGGAGATGAACATATTTTGGGTGAACGGAGATGAACGTTTTTAGTTTGATGAACGAGGAATAAATGGGACCCGTCACGTTGGATCAACTCACAGAAAAGATCATTGCCTGCGCGTTTGATGTGAGCGATACGCTGGGGATTGGTTTTGTCGAAAAAGTATATGAAAATGCATTTGCCCATCGGATGAGAAAAGATGGCCTGAAGGTGGCTCAACAATACCCCATCAAGGTAATTTATGATGGCGTGATTGTAGGCGAATTCATTGCGGACATGCTTGTCGAAGATCGGGTCCTTGTCGAGTTGAAATCTGTCTCTGAGTTGACTCCCGAACATTTGGCGCAGGCGCTCAATTATCTGCGCGCTAGCGGCCTCGAGACCTGTCTGCTGATCAACTTTGGCAAGCCGCGCATCCAGGTTCGCCGCCTTCACCCCTCCCCAAACTGGAAGACCGCATAACCTTGAACCATTTTTTCTCCCCATCTTTATCTTCGTTCATCTCCGGTTTTATCTTCGTTCATCTCCGGTTTTATCTTCGTTCATCTCCGGTTATTTATCTCCGTTTATCTCCGGTTTTATCTTCGTTCATCTCCGGTTATTTATCTCCGTTTATCTCCGGTAAAATATCTCCGGTAAAAATATGTCTAAAGTCGTGATTGCCATGTCTGGTGGGGTGGATTCCTCGGTTGCCGCGGCGCTGCTCAAACAGCAGGGCCACGAGGTGACCGGTATGATGCTGCGCCTGTGGTCCGAACCCGGCAAGGAGGACTCCAACCGCTGCTGTACCCCCGATTCGATGTTCCTGGCCCGGCGCGTGGCCGCCCGTCTGGACATTCCCTTCTACGTGGTGGATGCCAAGGACGCCTTCCGCTCCACGGTGGTTCAGGCTTTCCTGGATGGCTACGCCGCCGGACGGACCCCCAATCCCTGCCTGACCTGTAACCGTCTCATCCGCTGGGGCTTGCTGCTCGAACAGGCCCTGGCCCTCGGCGCTGAGTACCTGGCTACCGGTCACTACGTCCGCCGGCGGGTGGACGAGGCGGGGCGCGTCCAACTTCTGCGCGCCATAGACCGGACGAAAGATCAGTCCTACGTCTTGCACGTCCTGACGCAGGAGCAACTGGCGCGCTCGCTCTTCCCGGTTGGCGAGTATCCAAAATCTGAGATCCGCCGCCTGGCCGAGACCTTTGGCCTGTCCACGGCCCGCCGTCCCGACAGCCAGGACCTGTGTTTCCTGGCTGGCGAGGATTATCGTCACTTCCTGCGCCGCCACGCCCCTGAAATTTTGCGCCCCGGCCCGATTCTGACCCGCGACGGGCAGGTGCTGGGCGAACACAGCGGCCTGGCCAACTACACCATCGGTCAGCGCAAGGGGCTGGGACTCTCGTCGCCGCAGCCGCTGTACGTGCTGGAAAAAGATGTTGCCCGCAACGCCCTGCTCGTCGGCCCGGCGGAGGAACTGGGCCAGCGCGAATTGCTGGCGGAGGGGGTCCACTGGCTGAGCGGCGAGCCGCCTGTGGGCCCCTTCCGCGCCGAGGTCAAGACGCGTTACACTGCCCGCGAAGTCCCGGCGGAGGTGACGCCGCTGGAGGGCGGGCGCCGCGCCCGGGTCTGCTTCGATGCGCCGGTGCGGGACCTGACGCCGGGTCAGGCAGCCGTGTTCTACGACGGGGACCTGGTCCTCGGCGGCGGGATGATTTCGTACACTGCGCGTAGCCAAGATGTAGTATAATGATTCTTGTCTGAGTGCAAACTGCTGTGCTCATTTTTTGATTTCCAGAAACAGGTTTCCCCATGACCTTCCCCGCTTTTCTCTTTGGCTTGTTGCTGGCTGCCCTCTATGGCGCGGCGTTTCACTTCTGGCGCGCCGAAACGCTGAAGAAAATTCCACTCTTCATCATTTTTGCCGAACTGGGATTTTGGGCCGGACATTTCCTGGCTGCTTCTTTGGGCTGGACTTTTGTGCAGGTGGGGCCTCTCCACGCCGGCCCGGCCACGGTGGGGAGTGCTCTCTTCCTGTTCGTGGGGGAGTGGCTCAGCAGGGTGGAAGTTTCTCCGCGCAACCGTTGATTGAAAATAGATTGTCTTAAGAAAACAGCAGGTCACACGCTCGATGTGACCTGCTGTTCTGTATTCAAAAAGTGTTTGCTTGTTCAGGACTTTGCAGGCACGGGGGCATGGAGTTGCTTGCGAATCTCG
>Ga0209227_1001110_pt1 | contig 21646 bp, 20 predicted proteins | sample YNPBryantNP2012_FD_185815 | JGI IMG/M metagenome (GOLD analysis project Ga0209227, IMG submission 185815) | Anoxygenic and chlorotrophic microbial mat microbial communities from Yellowstone National Park, USA - YNP Bryant NP 2012 (SPAdes)... ...
TTATCTTCTGCATCTACTGATTTATCTGAAAACTTAAAAGGCAAATGAGATAGTTTTATAACATTAAACTTCTCACTGTCATAACTCTTATCAACTGCAAATACAGTTTCAGTATCTATTAACTCCGTAATCTCAATATCTGGATTACTTTCAAAAGCAGGTATCAGCCATATTTCTTCCTTATCTTTAAAGGACCTCTGGGTATCAGGATAAAAAAGCTTTATATTTTCAACCTCATCTCCGAAAAACTCAACTCTTACAGGATAATCCTCTCCGATAACCCATATATCAAAAACCCATCCATGATGGGAAAACTCTCCTTCCTGAACAACCATTTCAACATGGCTATATCCTGCCCCAATAAGTTTATTTAAAAGAGCCTCTCTTTCAATATTCTGTCCTTTTTTAAGGTAAATGGATAATTTTTTAAAATCCGGGTCAATTTTTGATGCCTTTAATGTTGTAATTATCTTTTTTGCTTTTCCTTGAAGGATGCCAAAAATAGCTTTGAATCTTTCATTTCCTTCTGACTGAAGAAAAACAGCCTGGTCTTTCAGGTTAAAAAACTCTGAAAAGCTCTTAACCCCATTGAATAGTTTTAGTGCAGATTCTTCATCTTCTTCAAAAACTATTAATTTTTTATTGATAATTGATAATGCTAATGATAAAGCAGGGATTGAAAGATTATAAATTTCATTATTTTTCTTAAAAAGCGATATAATTTGCGCAGCCTCATATTTTAGGGCATCAGAAATACAAAGCAGTTCATTAGAATATTTTTGCATCTAAATATATTTTTTATTTTAGCACAGTTTTTTCGTTCTAAGGATAGGCAAATTTAATCAAAAATGATATATTTTAGTAGGGGCTAATGCTTATGAAGAAAAAATTTATATACTTAATATTTTCCTTGATTATCATAGCAATCCTCTTTTTTATCCTATTCAAACCAAAAGAACCGATAAAAATTGGTCTTATGGTAACTCTTACAGGTGTTTATCCAGATTTAGGTAGAGAAATAAGAAATGGAGCATTGCTTGCAGTTCAGATGATAAATGAAGAAGGTGGAATAAAGGGAAAACTTGTAGAATTAATAATTAAGAATAATAAATACAGTATTGAACAGGCAAAATTAAACTATGAAGAACTTGTTAAGGAAAATGTTGTTGCAGTCATAGGTCCTGCAACAAGTACAACAGCAAAAAATCTTTTACCAATTATAAACCAGAAAAAAGTTTTAACCATTGCTCCAACTCCTACATCAACAGAACTTGCAGGATTAGATGACTACATGATTAGATTAAGACCAACAAATAAAGAAGATGCAACAACTCTTGCAAAATATGTAACTGAAAATTTAAAGGTTAAAAAAGTAGCAATTATTCATGATGTAATTAATCCTTCCTATACAAAAGATTTTATTAATAATTTCAAACCACATTTCAGCAAAGAGGTAAGTTTTTTTATGTACCCTTTTGATGAAAAAAATATTAGTATAAAAAATCTTGCTAAACAGATATTAAGCCAATCACCTGATGTTGTTTTAATAATTACAGAAGCCTACAATGCATCTTTACTTATACAAAATCTGAGAATTTTAAATCCCAAAATATTGATTTTGATTTCTCCATGGGCAAAATCCCCTAAATTAATAGAATACGGAGGAGAAAGGGTAGAAGGAGTCTTCACAGTTGATACCTTTGACGAAGAATATAAAGGAAAGCTTTATGAAAAATTTAAAAATAAATTTAAAGAAAGATTTGGACACAATCCAAATTTTGCAGCAGTCAATGGATTTGAAGCTGTAATGCTAATAAAAAAAGCAATTGAAAAGGGTGCTGTAAAAGAAACTATGAAAGAAACTATACTTAAAATAGGTAAATTTGAAGGACTTCAGGGAGAAATTATCATTAATAAATTTGGAGACAGGGAAACAAAATCCTTTGTTTTTAAAATTAAAAACGGAAAATTCACGCGGGTGGAGCAGTGAAAGGGTCTTTTAGAACTTATATCTTTGTTACGCTTATTCTACTTTCTATTTTATTAATGTTGCTTGTTAATGTAGCAGTATATATCATCTCTAAAAAACAGATGGAAGAGGAAAAACTAAAGGATTATGAATTAACTATAAAAACAGTATTCTATTACTTAAACAGAATTTTAGAAGAAAAATCATCAGATTTAAATATTATAGCTTTTTATTTAAGATCCTCAGAATCTGAAGAAAAAAAGAAACAGCAAGTAACAACTTTTTTATCTTTAAAACCAGACATAAAATATATCTTAATTCTTGATAAAAAAGGAATTGTAAAAGATATAATCCCCTACAATGATGCTATAATAGGAATTGACCTGTCAAATGACCCCGCATTTAAAACCTCAAATCAATATGAAATTTACGGACCTCATATTTCAATAATGGACAAAAAACCTTACTATATTATATCAAAATCTCTCCCTGACAAAGATATTTTTGCTCTGATAACCATCCCCGGAATTAACTCCATGATTGAAACGCTGAAAAGACAGGGTTACTATGCCTTTATTGTCAACAATGAAGGACTAACTATAGCCCATGTAAATCAGGAAATAGTAGAACAGGGAACTAACCTGAGTCACTATAATTTTGTAAGAAAGGGAATATCTGGTAAAGAAGAAATAATTGAAGCAGAGATTGAAGGTAAAAAGTATATATTTACAGCGAAAAATTTTCTTGAAACTAACTTTATATTCTTTATAGGAAATGAATATAAAGAAGCATTCAGCAATTTCTATAAACTTAGGACAAATATTATTTATATCTTTATTTTCAGCATTTTTTTATCATTTTTCATAAGTTTAATAATCTCAGTAAAACTCTCAAAACCTGTTCATGGATTTATGAAAATAATTGAAAACATCAAAAAAGGGATATATAAATTCTCACCCCTTAAAACAGAAGTTAAAGAGTTTGAGACAATCTCAGAAGGACTATCTGATATGGCTAAAATCATATCTAAAAGAGAGACAGAATTAAGAAAAATTTTTGAATCCTCAGCAGATTGCATAGCTATTGTTACAAAGGATGGCGATATTTTAGATATAAATGAGGCAGGAGTTAAAATGTTCGGGTATGATGATAAATCCGAGATGTTAAAGATAAAAACTCTTGATACCTATGCAGACATATCAGATAGAATAAAATACCTAAAGGAACTTGAAGAAAAGGGTTATGTAAAAAATTATGAGGTTCCTCTCAGGAAAAAAAATGAAGAAATATTTTATGCCCTTATTTCTTCATCATTGGTCAAAAATGAAAATGGAAAAATTCTTTTTATCGTAACAACAATAAAAGACATAACAGAAAAAAGAAAATTGCAGGAACAACTTTTTCAAACACAAAAAATGGAAAGCATCGGCAGACTTGCAGGCTCAATAGCCCATGATTTTAATAATGTTCTTTCAATAATATACGGTAACACTCAACTTCTTCAGATGTATTCTAAAGATAATCCTCAGTTTACTAAATATACATCATCAATTTCAAATGCTGTAGAGAAAGCGAAAGACTTTATTAAAAAACTTCTTGCTTTCTCAAAAAGACAACCCCTTATTTTTAAAACCTATGACATTAATGAACTAATTAAGGAGGAAATAAAAATTCTTAAACCAACAATCAGGGAGGATATAAAACTTGAACTGGTAACATCAGATTTCCCTTTATTTGTAAATCTTGATAGGTCTCAATTTACTCAAATTATTTTAAATCTTACTGTTAATGCAATGGATGCTATGCCAAATGGTGGAATAATTAATATTAGTGTTGAACCAAAAACAATAGATGAAGATTATCTGAAAGCTTTCCCCTTGGCAACTGCAGGGAATTATGTCTGCATAAACTTTTCAGATACAGGAACGGGAATACCAAAAGATATAATAGATAAAATCTTTGAACCTTTTTTTACAACAAAACATGAAGGCACTGGGCTTGGTTTATCAACAGTTTACAACATAATCCAACAACATAATGGTTTTATAAATGTATACAGTGAAGAAGGAGCTGGAACAACTTTCAAAATTTACTTGCCTCTTACAAAAGAAAAAGAAGAGAAAAAAATAGAGAAAGAGATAGAGATAGAAATTGGAATAAAAAACATTCTTCTTGTTGAGGACAATGATGAGGTAAGAGCTGTTGTTGAAGAAATTTTAAGAAACAATAATTTTGAGGTGTTTTCTTACTCAAGCGGGTTAGATGTTCTGGAACAGTTTGAAAAATTAAAAGATAAAATAGAACTTTGCCTTTTTGATGTTGTTACGCCAGCTATAGGAGGATTTGAACTCTATAAAAAAATTAAAGAAATAAAACCTGATATTAAAGTTTTATTCATGACAGGATATGCAAATAATCTCTTACAGGTAAGTTCATTGATTAAGGAAGGTGCTGAGATAATAAATAAACCTTTCAGTATAGATGAACTTAAAAAGAAAATCAAAAAAATTCTTTAACTATACAGGAATAGCCTAAAATTGCCGATAGAAAAATATGTTTTGGACTATTTTCTCATTCTGACCCTCTTATTTGTCATTCCTTCACTGACCCTTCGCAGACCCTTCGCATAAGCTCAGGGCTTCGGCTCAGGGCTTCAGCTCAGGACAGCGTCTGAGCTTCTTTTCTGTCATTCTGACCCTGAGCGAAGCGAAGGGGAAGAATCTCCACAGGAGACCCTTCGGCTTCGCCTCAGGGTGACAAAGTAAGGGGGTCATCCTGATGCTCCTTTTTTGTCATTCTGACCCTCCTTTTTTGTCATTCTGAACGGAGCGTTATCGGAGTGAAGAATCTCCTCCGACTTTTATTCTGTCATTCTGACCCTGAGCGAAGCGAAGGGGAAGAATCTCATCCTTTCTCCAAACAGGTTTTTTAATTATAGAGTTCCTTCGCTTCGCTCAGGACAGCGCCTACGGGGATTTACCCCATCGGAATGACAGGATGAGCGAAAAACCTCCTTTTTCTATCGGCAATTTCAGGAATAGCCTTTTCCTTGACTTTTTTATAAAAAATGTTTTATTTTTTATGTAAATTATTGATTTCTTTCGGGTAGGTAGCTCAGTCGGTAGAGCAGGGGCCTGAAAAGCCCCGTGTCGGCGGTTCAATTCCGTCCCTACCCATTTTTTATTTCTAAATAATCTGATATAATTAATAAAAAAAGGCAAAATTATGCATCCCTATGTAGAACTTGCAAAAAATACCATTGAAGAATATGTAAAAACAGGTAAAATATCTCCTGTCCCCGCTGAAATTCCACCTGACATGAAAAAGAAAGCAGGTGTTTTTGTTTCATTAAAGAAAAAAGGACAGTTAAGGGGATGCATTGGCACTTTTTTACCATCAACAGAAAATATATATACTGAAATTGTTAGAAATGCTATCGCTTCTGCTACCCAGGACCCAAGATTTCCACCTGTTAATGCTTCAGAACTTTATGAAATAGAATATTCAGTTGATATACTGAGTCCGCCAGAACCTGTAAAAAACCTTGATGAGCTTGACCCTAAAAAATACGGGGTTATAGTTGTGAAAGGCTGGCAGAAAGGTCTGCTTTTACCTGATATAGAAGGGGTTAATACTGTTGATGAACAGTTAAGAATTGCTAAGCTAAAAGCAGGTATAAATCCCTTTGACACTGATATTGAAATCTATAAATTCAGGGTTGAAAGATACAAATAACTACTTCCTTTTAAACTCTCCGCTTTTACCTCCTGACTTGTAAAGAAGCTTTATTTCACTTACTATCATCTCTTTGTCAACTCCTTTACACATATCATATATTGTCATCGCTGATATAGAAGTAGCAACCATTGCCTCCATCTCAACTCCTGTTTGGGCAGAAGTCTTTACTTTTGTAGTAATTTTAACCATTGATTTATCCTCATCAGGTTCAAAATCTATTTCAACAGATGTTATAGGCAATGGATGACAGAGGGGTATAAGATGGTGCGTCATCTTAGCAGCCATAATACCTGCAAGACGAGCTACTTGAAAAACATCACCTTTTACTATTTTTCTGTCAAGAATCATTTTCAGGGTTTCTGGCTTCATCTTAACAAATCCTTCTGTAACTGCAACTCTCTCGGTAACTGATTTTCCAGTTACATCAACCATCCTTGCCCTTCCTTCTTCATCAAAATGTGTAAGACTCATCTTTCCTGCTCCGTTGGTCTTATAAGAATTTCATTTACAGACACATGTTCTGGCTGAATTACTGCATAATAAATTGCCTCTGCAATATCTTTTGGTTTAAGAGCATGCATTGCACCTCTGCTTCTTATCCAGTCCTCAGGCATGTTTTCACCCCACTGTGTTGATACAACTCCGGGTTCTATTACTGTAACACGAATGTTATATTTTATCAATTCTTTACGAATAGATTCGGAAAACCCGATAACTGCCCATTTAGTTGCACAGTAGACTGCCCATCCCGGTATGCCTATTCTTCCTGCAACAGAAGATATGTTAACAATATGACCGCTTCTTTGAGAAATCATCATCCTTACTGCTAAATTTGTGCAATGAATGAGTCCTGTAAGATTTAAACTAATTACCTCATCCCATTCTTTTCGTGAGCCATTTTCAATATAGTTAAAAATACCTCTGCCTGCGTTATTTATAAGAATATCCAATTTGTTAAAGTTTTTTCTTATCAGTTCAAAAACTTTTTCAACATCTTCCTGGTTTGTGAGGTCAGCAGTAACTGGTAAAACCTTAACACTATACTTGCTTTCAAGTGTATCTGCAGTTTGTTTCAAAAGGGTTTCAGACCTTGCAAGTAAAATAAGATTTGCACCTTCCTGAGCAAACTTTTCTGCTGTGGCAAGACCTATACCTTTTGATGCACCGGTTATAAGTGCCACTTTTTCTTTAATGGATAACATCCGAACCACCTCCTTTATTTTTATATATTGGTCTGCGGAAAAATAATACTGTCAATACCATTGAAATCATAGCAACGCTTAATACCCAGAAGGCTTCATTAAAAGCAATTGCCTGCGCCTGCCTTATAAGTTCACGATAGATTGCCACTTCAGGAGGTAGAAATGACTTTGTAGTTAAATATTCATTTAATCTTTCAATTGTAATCTGGTATGGCAAATCATAAGGAGTGAGACTTTCTATAAGTCTGAACTGATGAAACTGCGCCCTTTGAGAAATAACAGTTGTAACAATGGCTGTCCCTACAGAACCACCTATATTTCTTATAACAGCACTTATAGGTGTGGCATCCTGCATTTTTTCTTTAGGAATGTAAGACATAGTCATTACTGCAAGAGGGGTTATTGCAAAAGCCATTCCAACAGCTAAAACTGCTCTTGGATAAACAAAATTCCAGAAATCTGTTTGAAGGTTGAATAAAGACATAAGATATGTTGAGTAAGCACAAACTATAATTCCAAAAACAAGAGGTATTTTGGGATTCATTTTATCTGTTATTTTACCACTTATGGGAAAGGCAATGAGTTGAATAATTCCTGCAGGGCCAAGAACAAGTCCAGCCAGAAAAGCTGTATATCCCATTAAATTCTGAACATAAATCGGTAGAAGTATAATACTTCCAAAAAGATTTATAAATACAAAAAACATTACAAGATTACCGAAAAAGAAATTTCTGTCTTTAAAAAGTCTTAAATTTACAACTGGATGGTCGGCTTTTTTAAGTTCCCACAACAAAAGAGCAATCAAACTAATAATACTTACTATAGAAAGAACTATAATTAAATTAGATTCAAACCAGTCTTCTCTTTCGCCTTTGTCAAGAACTATCTGAAGGCATCCAATTCCAAAAGTAAGAAAAATAATTCCAGGATAATCAATGCGGAGTTTCTCTCTTTTAAGATAGGGAGGGTCCTCTATGACAAGGTAAGTCATCAAAACAGAAATTATACCTACCGGAATATTTATGTAATAAATCCATCGCCAAGAAAAATTATCTGCTATCCAGCCCCCGAACATAGGACCAAAAATTGGTGCTAAAATTATTCCCATGCCATAAATTGCCATTGCTCTGCCATATTGTTCCTTTGGGAAAACCTCAAGAAGTATACTCTGGCTAAGAGGTTGAAGTCCTCCTCCACCTATACCCTGAAGAATCCTGAACAAAAGCAAAGAATTAAGACTCCATGATATACCGCAGAGAAAAGATGAAATTGTAAATAAAGCAATAGAGAAAATTAAATAATTTTTTCTGCCAAAAACTCTACTTAACCAGCCTGCCATTGGAATTACAATCGCATTTGCTACAAGGTATGAAGTAATAATCCATGTAGACTCGTCTATTCCCGCTGACATATCTCCCTGAATGTGACGAAGAGCAACATTGTTTATGGTTGTATCAAGAATTTCAATGAAAGTAGGAAGCATTACTGTTATAACAATCCAGAACCTTTTCATTTGAATATTATATAAAAAATCTGCTGTAAGTTAGCAATAACTTTCTTATATCTTGAAATTGCTATTAGTAAAAGGTGGTTTTTCTCTTATCCCGTCATTCTGAGGGGCTTAATGCCCCCAAGCGCTGTCCTGCGCCGAAGCTAAGGAATGACAAATAGTAGGATGAGATTCTTCCCCTTCGCTTCGCTCAGGGTCAGAATGACAGAATAAAAGTCGGAGGAGATTCTTCACTCCGCTAACGCTCCGTTCAGAATGACAAAAAAGGAGGGTCAGAATACCAAAAAAAGGAGCCTCAGGATGACCCCCTTACTTTGTCACCCTGAGGCGAAGCCGAAGGGTCTCCTGTGGAGATTCTTCGGTCGCTTGCGCTCCCTCAGAATGACAAGAAAGGGGGCAGACGCTGTCCTGAGAGAAGCGAAGGGATGACAAAATAGTCCAACACATAATTTCCTATCGGCAATTTCAGGTTTAATTTTGAATTCGCTGACAGAATTTAGATTCTGTTGCTTTCTCGAGAAATTGGTTGGTAAAAAAAGATTTAGACTTAATTGAAATAAAATCCTCAGAGTTATGAACTCTGAGGATTTGTAGAGAATTTTTATTAATTGGTTGATGCTGACGCAGAAAAGGTTGAGTTAAATTTTTTCATTAATCGTGAAATTTTTCTTGATGCTTTATTTTTGTGAATTACTCCCTTAGTTGCAGCTTTATTTATTACTATTATCGTATCTTTAAGAACAGCGTTCATTGCATCTTTATCATTGGAAGATAATGTTTTTTCAAATTTCTTCAAATAAGTTTTAATTTGAGTTAACCATGCCTGATTTCTTAACTTTCTTTTTTCACTCTGTCTTATTCTTTTTAAAACAGACCTGCTTCTTTTTTTTACAGTTGAACTTTTAGTAGCCAAATCTATCCTCCTTTTCTTAATACTTAATTTAATAAATTAGCATAATTAAACATAAAGTTTCAATAGCTGATTTTTCCCTAAAATTGCTGATAGAGAAGAGCTGTCTTGAGCTCATCCCGTCATTCTGAAGGGCTAAACTCCTCGAAGCGCTGTCCTGCGCCAAAGCGAAGGGATGACACCTTTTTTGTCATTCCGATGGGGTAAATCCCCGTAGGCGCTGTCCTGAGCGAAGCGAAGGAACTCTCTAATTAAAAAACCTGTTTGGAGAAAAAAAGATGAGATTCTTCCCCTTCGCTTCGCTCAGGGTCAGAATGACAGAATAAACGTTGGAGGAGATTCTTCACTCCGCTAGCGCTCCGTTCAGAATGACAAAAAGGGGCAGAATGGCACCTTTTCTGTCAACCTGAGTGATTCACAGTCACCCTGAGGCTTTTTATTTGTCACCCTGAGGCGAAGCCGAAGGGTCTCCTGTGAGGATTCTTCCCCTTCGCTTCGCTCAGGGTCAGAATGACAGAATAAAAGTCGGAGGAGATTCTTCACTCCGCTAACGCTCCGTTCAGAATGACAAAAAAGGGGCAGAATGGCACCTTTTCTGTCAACCTGAGTGATTCACAGTCACCCTGAGGCTTTTTATTTGTCACCCTGAGGCGAAGCCGAAGGGTCTCCTGTGAGGATTCTTCCCCTTCGCTTCGGCTCAGGGTCAGAATGACAGAAAAGAAGCTCAGGCGCTATCCTGAGCCGAAGCCCTGAGCTTATGAAGGGGAAGTAAAGGAATGATAAAATCACCCGAAAAGAGATTTCTATCGGCAATTTTAGGGTCTTCAATTTTTGTTGAAAATTTTTCTTTAATTTTATTAAAATTTAAAATTATTCTTTAATAAGGAAGGAGAGCTTTATGGAGAAGGTTGAAATAAGATGGCATGGGAGGGGAGGACAGGGAACTGTCACTGCTGCAAAGGTTTTTGCAGATGCCTGTTTGAGCGGTGGTAGATATGTTCAGGCATTTCCCGAGTATGGACCTGAAAGAGCGGGAGCTCCCTTAAGAGCATATAACAGAGTTAGTTCCAAAGAATTAAGAATGCATTGCCCTGTTTCAAATCCTGATGTTGTGGTTGTTGTTGACTCAACATTAATAGAAAGTATAGATGTAACAGAAGGAGCAAAAGATAATGCTTCATTTATAATTAATTCATCAAAGAAGCCTCAGGAACTTAGAAAGAAGCTTAATTTAAAGCCCACACAAAAACTTTTTGTTGTGGATGCTACAAAAATTGCCATTGACTGTTTTGGAAGACCAATGCCAAACTCTCCAATGGTCGGAGCATTAAACAGAGTGACAGGTTTAGTTGAACTTGAAACATTACTTGAAGATGTGAAAAAAAGCTTTGGGAAAAAATTTGCTCAGAAAATAATTGATGGTAACCTTCTTGCTGTAAAGAGAGGTTACGAGGAGGTAAAAGAGGGATGATAGGCTGGAAAAAAATACCCCCGGGAATGGTAATTCTTGAGCCAGGAAGTGCTTTAAAATTTAAAACTGGTTCATGGAGAGCCTTTAAACCAAGATGGATAGAAGAAAACTGTATTCAATGTCTTCTTTGCTGGCTTTACTGCCCAGATAATGCGATAAAGGTTAAAGATGGGAAAAGGCAGGATTTTGATTTTGATTACTGTAAGGGCTGTGGAATATGTGCAACAGAATGCCCTGGCAAAAGAGGTAACAAGGCAATTGTAATGGAAGAGGAGGTTAAATAATGACAAAGGTAGTGGCAGTGACAGGAAATGAAGCAGTTGCAAATGCCTTTCGTCAAATAGAACCAGATGTCTGTCCAGCATATCCAATAACTCCTCAAACAGAGCTTATGCAAAGATTTGCCGCTTTTGTATCCAATGGACAGGTTAAAACAGAAATGATTCTTGTTGAAAGTGAACATTCTGCTATGAGTGCCTGCGTTGGTGCTGCAGCAGCAGGTGGAAGAGTAGCAACTGCCACCTCTTCTCAGGGAGTTGCTTTAATGTGGGAAATTTTATTTATTGCCTCAGGATTAAGACTTCCAATTATAATGCCTGTTGTAAATAGAGCACTTTCAGCACCTATAAATATTCATTGTGATCATTCGGATGCAATGGGTGCAAGGGATAGCGGATGGATTCAGCTATGGAGTGAAAATGCTCAGGAAGCCTATGATAACACAATTCAGGCTTTCAGAATTGCTGAACATATGGACATAAGACTTCCTGTAATGGTCTGTTATGATGGTTTTATAATAAGCCATTCAATAGAGCGAATTGAGTATATTGATGATGTTGTTGTTAAGGAGTTTGTTGGTGAGTATAAGCCTCTTTATCCTCTCTTGGATATAGATAACCCAAAAAGTTATGGTCCATTGATTTTAACAGATTTATATCATGAAGTAAGAAAAGCTCATTCAGAGGTTTATAAAAAAGTGCCGAAGGTTGTGCTTGAAGTAGCAAAGGATTTTGAAAAAATATCAGGTAGAAAATATGGACTATTTGAATCTTATAGGCTTGATGATGCAGAAATTGGAATTGTTATTTTAAACTCTGCAGCTGGAACAACAAAGGATGTAATAGATGAATACAGAGAAAAGGGAGTGAAGGTAGGACTTCTTAAACCAAGACTTTTCAGACCTTTTCCTTACGAAGAGGTAGGTAAAGCATTAAGTCACTTGAAAGCAGTATGTGTTCTTGATAGAGCAGATGCCTTTGGTGGTTCCTTTGGTCCCCTTTATCTTGATATTTCGGCAAGCCTTTGTAATTTTAAAGAAAAACCTGTTTTAATTAACAGAATATATGGACTTGGTGGAAGAGACTATATGCCAGAGCATGCTCAACAGGTTATTGAAGAGTTACAGGAGATATCAAAAACAGGAAAAATAAAAATACTTAAAGAATACATAGGAGTGAGGGAGTAAAATGGCTACACCATTAAACCTAAAAGAGCTTTCAAAACAGGAATTAAGATTTACCTCAGGTCATCGTTTATGTGCTGGATGTGCAGCACCAACCGTGGTTAAAATGATACTTCTTGCTGCCTGTGATTATCCCGTTGTTGTAGCATCTGCTACAGGATGTCTTGAGGTTTCTTCATGTATATCAACATACACTGCATGGAAAGTGCCATGGATTCACAATGCCTTTGAAAATGCTGCAGCAACAATGAGCGGTGTTGAAACAATGTATAGAGCATTAAAAAAACAGGGAAAGATTGATAAAGATATAAAATTTATTGCAATTGGTGGAGATGGCGGAACCTATGATATAGGTTTTCAGAGTCTTTCTGGTGCAATGGAGCGCTGGCATAACATGCTTTATGTCTGTTATGACAATGGAGCATACATGAACACAGGAATTCAGCGTTCTGGTGCAACTCCAACATATGCTGATACTACAACATGTCCAGTAGGCTCTGCGATTTCTGGTAAACCTCAACAGAGAAAAGATTTAACAAGAATCATGGCAGCGCATGGAATTCCCTATGTTGCACAGGCTTCTCCATCTCATTGGACTGATTTGATGAAGAAGGTAAGAAAAGCTCTTGAGATTGAAGGGCCAAAATTTATTAATGTTTTCACACCATGTAATCGTGGCTGGAGAACAAAAACAGATGATGCCATTTTGCTTAGCAGGCTCGCGGTTGAAACCTGTTTCTGGCCACTTTATGAGGTTGAAAATGGTGTTACCCATATTACATTTAAACCAAGAGAGAAAAAGCCTGTTATTGATTTTCTTAAAATGCAGGGGAGATTTAAACATCTTTTTGAACCAGGAAAAGAAAGATTACTTGAGCAAATTCAGCAAACAATTGATACAAACTGGGAAAGACTTTTGAAAGAAAGCAGTCCTGAAGAAAATAAAGAATAAAAAATTTTTTTACTTTAAAGAAATTCCCATGCAATAACCCAAAGGTAAATCTTCTTTTTTGTCCAAAGATTAAAAATTCCTTATTTTTTAAGGGTATTAAAACTATTTGATTTTTTTATTTTATAAATATCTTTTATAGTTTATGAAAAAATATTTTATTTTCTTACTCTTGACATCAAGGATTAAGTGTGCTATTCTATTTATAATTTTTTGAGTGGAGGTTCTATGAATTCAGAAGCTTATTTGCCAAGTGAATATTTACCCGTTCTGATAGTAATTTTAATCTCCTTTGTTCTTGGTTTGATTCTTTTGTATGTAGGTAAAATTTTAGGAAGGCCTCAAAATCCTTACTCTTTAAAACTAACCCCTTATGAATGTGGACTCCCGGCTATTGGTGACACAAGAGAAAGATTTAATGTGAAGTTTTATATTGTAGCAATTGTGTTTGTTATTTTTGATGTTGAAACAATTTTCATGTATCCATGGGCACTTGTATATACTCATATAGGGCTGTATGCACTGATAGAAATGATTCTCTTTATAGTTATTCTTTTCTTTGGTTATATATATGCACTCGGGAAAGAGGCATTTAGCTGGAGGTAATATGGCATTAATTCTTGACACATTAACAGAACCTGTTGAAGTAGAAGAAGGTGTAAAGGTTGTTCCCGCTGCTAATACAATTATAATGCCTATTGCAAAACTTGCAAGCTGGGGCAAACGTTCCTCCATTTGGCCAGTTACATTTGGTCTTGCATGTTGCGCAATAGAAATGATGGCTACAGGTGCATCCCATTATGACCTTGACAGATTTGGAATAATTTTCAGAGCATCGCCAAGGCAGTCAGATGTTATGATTATTGCAGGAACAGTAACTAAAAAAATGGCACCAATTATAGTTAATCTCTATCATCAGATGGCAGAGCCAAGATATGTAATTGCTATGGGAAGCTGTGCCTGTAGTGGTGGCGTTTTTAATACTTACAGCACTGTTCAAGGAGTAGACTCTTTTCTTCCTGTTGATGTTTATATTCCCGGTTGTCCCCCAAGACCAGAAGCTCTGCTTGATGGGATTATTAAATTTCAAGAATTAATAAAACAAGAACCATATAAACAGAGGAAAAGATAAAATGCAAAGTTCGGATATTGTTAACTTACTAAAAGAAAAATTTTCTAAAGAAATACTCTGTACTGTTTATTTTAGAGGTGATTGCACAATAATAATAAAAAGAGACAAAGCCAAAGAAATATTGAAATTTCTCAAAGAGACCCCTTCTCTTGATTTTGATTATTTAATTGATGTTACAGGCGTAGATTATATGGGAGCAAGACAGCCTCGTTTTAATGTAGTTTATCATCTTATGTCTATTAAAAATGCAAATAGAATAAGGGTTAAAGTTGAAGTTCCTGAAGAAGATTGCTGGGTTGAAACTGTATCAGACTTATGGGCAACTGCTAACTGGCATGAAAGAGAATGCTTTGATATGTTCGGCATAGAATTTAAAGGTCATCCTGATTTAAGAAGAATACTTATGCCAGAGGACTGGGAAGGTTATCCTTTAAGAAAGGATTATCCTGTGGGAAGCGATCTTGGTGATAAAGAATGGAAAACTTTTAAGGATATTTTACAGCAAACCAAGGAGCGTGCATAATAACATGGAAAGAGAAATTACAGCCACAAAAGAACTTATAGTAAATATGGGTCCGCAGCATCCTGCAACACATGGGGTGCTAAGGCTTGTGCTTGATGTTGATGGTGAAAGAATTATTAAATGCACTCCTTATGTGGGATATCTTCACAGAGGCATTGAAAAACTTTCGGAAGACCTTACATATGTTCAAGCTCTCCCTCTTACAGATAGATTGGACTATCTTGCAAGTGCTGCTAATAATATAGGCTTTTGTGTTGCGATTGAAAAACTTCTTGGACTTGAAGTTCCTCCAAGAGCTAAATTTATAAGAACAATAATGGGTGAAATGGCAAGAATATGTAGTCATCTTGTATGGATCGCCACCCATGCTCTGGATATTGGAGCAATGACAGTCTTTCTTTATGCAATGCGTGACAGAGAGGTTTTTTTAGACCTTTTTGAAATGGTTACCGGAGCGAGAATGACTGTAAGTTATCCAAGAGTTGGTGGTGTTAGATGTGATGTTAACAACGAATTTCTTGATAAATTGTATAAATTTATTGAAACATTTCCAGAAAAAGTTGTTGAGTATGAGACCTTAATAGACCAAAATAGAATATGGTTAAAAAGAACCAAGGGTGTTGGAATTATAACAGCTGAAGAAGCAATTAACTGGGGACTTACAGGTCCAACACTGAGAGGCTCAGGAGTCTATTATGATGTAAGAAAATTTTTCCCATATGATGCCTACGATAAAGTAGATTTTGAAGTTCCTCTTGGTAAAAATTGCGATGTATATGACAGATATAAATGCAGAATGCTTGAGTTCAGACAATCTGCAAGAATTATAAAACAATGTATAGACAAGCTTCCTGAAGGACCCATCCTTGCTAATGAAGCCATGAAAATAAGAATGCCTTCTGCTCCAGTTAAGATTGATAAAAAAGATATTCAGGTTGAGATTTATATTGATGATAAGGCAATAGAAGAATTCGTGCAGAAATATTCAGAAGTATATGCTTCTGTGGAAGTTCCTAAGGGAGAACTCGGTTTCTATGTTGTATGTGATGGCACAGCAAAGCCATATAGATTAAGATTAAGATCACCTTCTTTTGTCCATGCAGGAGCTTTAAAAAAGCTATGCGAAGGCGGACTTGTGGCAGATGTTATAGCAAATATCGGTTCAATAGATCTTGTGTTAGGAGAGTGCGATAGATGAAAGACATTATTATTACTCTCATAATAATTGCTGTAAAAACTGCTGTTTATTTCGGTGTTTTGCTTTTACATGTTGCCTATGCCACATATTTTGAAAGAAAGGTAATAGGACATATCCAGATGAGACTTGGACCTATGATTGTTGGTCCGCACGGACTACTTCAACCTATTGCTGATATGGTCAAATTAGTGTTTAAAGAAGATATCATTCCTGCTCAGGTTCACAAAGCTATTTTCAGCATTGCTCCCTTTATAAGCCTTGTTGCTGGATTAACCACCTTTTCTGTAATTCCTGTAAATCAAGGATGGTATATTGCTGATGTAAATGTTAGCCTATTGCTGGTATTAGGCATTGCAGGTATTGGAACTTATGGAATAATTCTTGCTGGATGGTCATCAAATTCAAAGTATGCATTTTTTGGAGGCTTGCGTTCAGCAGCACAGATGATCAGTTACGAAGTAGCCTTAGGACTTAGCATTGTTGGAGTAATACTTTTAGCGGAATCCTTTAATTTAAATGAAATAGTTCAGAAACAACAGGAATACTGGTATGGCATGTTTTTATTCCCTCAATTTCTTGCTTACTTTATATTTCTTGTTGCCATGTTTGCTGAGACAAACAGAACTCCCTTTGATTTGCCTGAAGCTGAGTCTGAGTTAGTAGCTGGATATTTTGTTGAGTATTCTGGAATGAGATTTGCACTTTTTTATCTTGCTGAATATGTTGCAATGTTTTGTATGTCTTCTCTTGCAACAATCTGTTTCTGGGGTGGATGGACAATACCACCTATTCTTGTAAAAGCTTGGCCCTGGTTAGCAAATATTCCGGGGATTGTGTGGTTCTTATTAAAAGTGTATTTCCATATATTCCTTTTTTACTGGATTAGAGGAACTGTTCCAAGATACAGATATGACCAGCTAATGGCAATTGGGTGGAAGGTTTTGGTACCTCTTGCTCTTTTAAATATAGTTGTTACATCAATTATTAAATACATAATTTCTTAAGGGATGGGGCTATGACTGTAAAAGAAATACTGAATAAGGCATTAATGATTGAGATACTGAAAGGAATGCAACTGACTTTTAAAAGGCTTGTCAGCAAGGCAGTAACAATTCAGTATCCTTTTGAAAAAAGAAAAATATGGCCAGGCTTTCGAGGAAGACATGCATTTGTAAGAGACCCTTTTACAGGTAAAGATAAATGCATAGGTTGCATGACCTGTGCAAGAGTTTGTCCTGCAAGATGTATAACCATCAAGAGAGAAAAAATTGATAATAAAATGGTCACAACAGAGTATAAAATTGATGCTTCAAGATGTATTTTCTGCGGATATTGCGTTGAAGCATGTCCTACATGTGCTTTAGTATTAACAGAGGAATACGAATATTCAGCTTACTCAAGAGATGAATTCATTTTTGATACTGAAAAACTTTTAAAAAACTGGGATGATTTTGTTAAAAAATGGCCAGAAGAGACTTACTTTAATAAATTCTGGCAGCCACCAGGAATTGACCCAAATAGATGGCCTAAAACTAAGAAAGACCAGACACCTATACCACTTAGAGGAGAAGCTCTAATAAAGGCACAGGAACAAAAGCAATCGCAAGCTCAAAAGGAGGAAAAAAGTGAAACCAGCAACAGTTGAGCTAATATTTTTTATTTACTTCTTTATTGCTTTAACTTCTTTCAGTGCAATGGTTGTTTTAGCAAGAAATATTATTAATAATGTATTTTTCTTACTCCTGTTTCTTATAAACACTGCTGCCTTATTCTTGTTTTTAAAAGCAGAGTTTTTGATGGCTATTCAAATTATTGTATATGTTGGAGGAGTTCTTGCATTATTTGTTTTTGCTATTATGATAATGAATTTAAAAGAAGAAATAAAGCATAGTAAATATATAAAATTTTACAGTGCGGGCTTGATAATTGGATTAATTTTTCTGCTAATAATAATCTATACAGTAAAAGATGTTACAACAATTGGACAGCCTTTACCAAAACCAGATTCAGTTCTTTTAGGGAAGCTTCTATATTCATACTATCTTTTACCTTTTGAAATACTATCAGTTGTTTTACTTGTTGCTTTAGTTGGTGGTATTCTTCTTGCAAAAAAGTTGCCTAAGGAGGAGAAATGATACCTTTGCACTGGTATCTCATACTTAGTTCTGTAATATTTTCAATAGGACTTATTGGATTTATTATCAGAAGAGACCTGATTGTTATGCTGATGTGCCTTGAACTTATGTTTAATGCGGTAAACATTACATTTGTTACATTCAGTGCATTTAATGGTAATATGACAGGACAGATTTTCGCCATTTTCTCTATTGGTATTGCTGCATCAGAAGCTGCCATCGGACTTGCTATTGTTCTTGCTATCTTTAGAAATATGGCTATTGTTCATTCTGATGATATAAAAAATTTGAGGGGCTAAAATGGAAAAATATTACATTTTAATTCTACTTTTTCCTCTTGCAGGATTTCTCTTTAATATTCTTATTGGAAGATTCGTTAACACAAAAATTGTAAGCTGGGTTGGAGTTCTGTCAATTCTTGGTTCATTAATATTTTCACTGTATGCTATCAGCGATGTATTTTCAGGAAAAATAATTGAATATAATGCTTATACATGGTTTTTATCTGGTGATTTAAAAATAAGTTTTGGCTACCTGATAGACCAGCTCACAGCAGTCATGCTTTTTGTTGTTTGCTTTGTTGGCTGGTTAATTCATATATATTCTGTCGGATATATGCATGGTGATCCAGGATACGCCAGATACTTTGCCTATCTAAATCTGTTTGTCTTTTCAATGCTAATGCTTGTTATGGGTAATAACCTTGTCATGCTTTATTTTGGCTGGGAAGCAGTTGGATTATGTTCATACTTTTTAATTGGTTTCTGGTATGAGAAAAAATCAGCTTCCGATGCAGGCAAAAAAGCATTTATTGTGAACAGAATTGGAGATTTTGGTTTTGCACTCGGAATTTTCCTTCTTTTTATAAATGTATATGCTTTGAACTATACTGACATTTTTCCAAAAATCCCTGGACTTCAGGGTCAAACAATAAACTTGCTTGGCTGGAATGTTGACCTTATAACACTTATAGCTTTGCTTCTTTTCTGCGGTGCAGTTGGAAAATCTGCCCAGATTCCTCTTTATGTATGGCTTCCCGATGCAATGGAAGGTCCCACACCTGTTAGTGCATTAATCCATGCTGCAACAATGGTAACCGCTGGTGTTTTTATGGTCGCAAGACTTAATCCACTTTATGGACTTTCTGAAACCGCTTTAGCAGTGGTTGGAATCATTGGAGGAGTCACGAGTTTCTATGCAGCAACAATTGGACTTGTGCAGAGAGATATGAAACGAATTATAGCCTATTCAACAATAAGTCAAATAGGATATATGTTCGTAGGTTGCGGTGTAGCTGCTTATGGAGCTGGAGTATTCCACTTATATACACATGCTTTCTTTAAAGCTCTCTTGTTTATGGGTGCTGGAAGTGTTATGCATGCAATGGCAGGTGAACTTGATATCTATAAAATGGGCGGTTTAAAGAAAAAGATGCCTATTACATACATTACATTTCTTATTGCTGCTCTTACAATTTCAGGTATACCTGGTCTTTCAGGGTTCTTCAGCAAAGATGAAATTTTATGGTTTTCTTATGCATCAGGCAAACCTTATGGTAAATTTTTATGGCTTTTAGGCACAATTACAGCTTGTATGACAGCTTTTTATACATTCAGAATACTTTTTGTAGCCTTTCATGGCAAATTCAGAGGCACAGAAGAAGAGTTCAAACATGTTCACGAATCTCCTAAAATAATGACTATTCCACTTATAATATTAGCTATTGGTTCTGTACTTGTTGGTTATTTTTCTGTACCACACTTTCTTGAGCCTGTTGTAGGAGAACCTAAAATTGCAGTTCCTCATGAAAAAGAAACATTTGTTATGATAATGTCCATAATAGCAGGAATTGCAGGAATTGCTATAGCATGGTTTATGTATATTCTTAAACCTGATATACCTGGCAAGTTAACAAAAGCGTTTTCAGGAATATTTAAAATTCTGTGGAATAAATACTATGTTGATGAAATATACAACTTCTTATTTGTTAGACCAACCTTATGGATTGCAAGAAATATAGTTGAAGCAGTTACAGATAAAAGAATTATAGAAGGGATTGTTAATGGAATTCCTAAACTGTGTTATAACATCGGCTCTCTGGTAAGGAACATTCAAACAGGTCAATTACAGCAATACGCAATCTTTATGATTTTAGGTATATTTATTATTGTTTTTATAATTCTGAGTGTGTGAGGGTGAAATATGCATGGACATGAGGAGATAGCAGTCAATAAAATTCAGAATGAACAACTGAAGAGAAATCTTATTATTTCGTTTTTATTATTACTTCTTTTAAGTAGTGTAATTTTGGTATCAGGAATAATGGTAAACAACATGTCTTTTCCTATTCTTACAACCCTTATATTCTTCCCTGTAGCAGCTGCAATATTTATATCAATTTTACCAAGACATCAAGAAGCTCTTATAAAATTTTTCACTCTTGTTGTTGCAATTATAGAGTTTATACTAAGCATTCCATTATATATTTCATTTGACAAAGCTACTTCTCAGATGCAGTTCAGAGAGGAATATTTATGGATTCCTCAATGGGGGATTAAGTATTCTCTTGGAGTTGATGGAATAAGTGTTCTTTTTATACTTCTTAGCAGTCTTCTTACAATTCTCTGCGTTACAGTATCATGGAGAGAAATAAATAAAAAAGTAAAAGAATTCTATGCTGCCTTACTTCTCACTCATGCTGGAATGATAGGAGTTTTCATGAGCCTTGATATATTCCTTTTTTATATATTCTGGGAGGCAATGCTCATACCTATGTATCTTATTGTAGGAATATGGGGTGGCCCAAACAGAATTTATGCTGCTATAAAGTTCTTCTTATATACATTTGTAGGTAGTGTTTTAATGCTTGTCGGAATTCTAGTTCTGTATTTCACTACAAATACTTCAGATATACTTGCTTTAATGAAAGCTCATTATCCATATAAAATGCAATTCTGGCTTTTCTGGGCATTTTTTGCAGCATTTGCTGTAAAAGTGCCTATGTGGCCAGTTCATACATGGTTACCAGATGCTCATACTGAAGCTCCAACCGCAGGTAGTGTCATACTTGCAGGAATTCTTATTAAAATGGGTGCATACGGATTTTTAAGATTTAATCTTCCAATGTTTCCAGATGCATCTCATGCAATGACACCTTATATGATGATTCTTTCAGTTATTGCCATAATATACGGTGCTGTAATATGCCTTGTTCAAACTGATTTGAAAAGACTTATTGCATATAGCTCAGTCAGTCATATGGGTTTTGTTACTCTTGGAATTTTTGCTCTTAATCAGCAGGGTATACAGGGTGGAATCCTACAAATGATAAATCATGGAATTGTAACAGGTGCTCTATTTTTATGCGTTGGAATTGTTTATCAAAGAACTCACACAAGGCAGATAGCACATTACGGAGGTGTTGCAACTGTAATGCCTGCATACTCC
>Ga0209227_1001111_pt1 | contig 21646 bp, 13 predicted proteins | sample YNPBryantNP2012_FD_185815 | JGI IMG/M metagenome (GOLD analysis project Ga0209227, IMG submission 185815) | Anoxygenic and chlorotrophic microbial mat microbial communities from Yellowstone National Park, USA - YNP Bryant NP 2012 (SPAdes)... ...
TCGTAATGTGCGAGCCACGGCTTGTTCATTTCTCCCTCCTTGCAGAAATTGATCATTGCCTGTGGTACCGATCGGCAACTCTAAGATACCACGAATAGTACTGGTTTGTCAACTGGAAAAAGTGGGTCATCGCCTGGAGCACCTCGTGCAGATGCTCGCGCCAGTGCGGGTCTCCCTCCAGGTTCAGCCACGCGCGATCGCGCGCCACGTGCAAGCGCTTTCCAAAGGTGGCACTCAACCGCGCGGCAAGGCGCGCGTCCTCGCGTCCGAACTTGATGATGATACGTCCCTCCTCCAGCGTGATGGAGGCAATCTGCGCGTGAAGCGCGGCGACTTTGAGGCGCAAGAGGTAAAGCAAATTTTGCACCGCTTCGGGTGGCTTGCCAAAGCGATCGCTCAATTCCTGTGCGATCTCGTCCAGTTGCGCGTCGGTGGTAATGTCCGCTAGACGGCGATACAAACGCAAACGCAACCCGGCATCGGGAACGTACTCGTCGGGGAGTTGCGCGGCTAGAGGCAAATCAATGAGCGGCGCGCCGAGTCGCCGCACGCGTGGCTTGTCCTCCGCGTTCTCAAGTTTGGCGCGCGCGGCGTCTATCGCGCTGGCAAGTAAACGACAGTACAAATCGAAACCGACAGCGGCGATGTGTCCCGATTGGCGCGCGCCCAGAATTTCGCCAGCACCGCGAATCTCCAGGTCACGCATCGCAATCTGAAAACCCGCACCCAGTTCACTCGCTTCGGCGATGGATTGCAAGCGTTCGTGCGCTTCGGCGCTGAGCGGATGATTTTTGTCGTAGAGGAAATACGCGTACGCGCGCGCCGCGCTGCGTCCCACGCGTCCACGTAACTGATAGAGTTGCGCCAGACCAAACCGATCGGCATGCGCGACGATGAGGGTGTTGGCATTGGGAATGTCAATGCCGCTTTCAATGATGGTCGTGCAGACGAGCACATCGTACTTGCCTGCCGAAAAATCCGCCATCACCGCTTCGAGTTCCGCTTCTTCCATCTGACCGTGTGCAACCGCGATGTTCGCTTCGGGCACCAGTTTGCGGAGTTGATCGGCGACGAGGTGAATGCCGCGCACGCGATTGTAAACGTAAAAGACCTGTCCGCCGCGATCGAGTTCGCGCAAAATCGCGTCGCGCACCAGACGTTCATCGTACTCGGTCACGTAGGTGCGAATCGGCAGACGCTCTTCGGGCGGTGTTTCAATCATCGTCATATCGCGCGCGCCGACGAGCGACAGGTAGAGAGTGCGTGGAATCGGTGTGGCGGTGAGAGTGAGCACATCCACCTGCTGGCGCAATTGTTTCAATTTTTCCTTGTGCACCACCCCAAAGCGTTGCTCTTCGTCAATGATGAGCAAACCCAGGTCTTTGAATTGCACATCGTCCGAAAGCAAACGATGCGTACCGATGACAATGTCCACTTCGCCGGTACGGATTCGTTCCACAATGTCGCGTTGTTCTTTGTCCGAACGAAAACGCGAGAGCATCTCGATCGTGATGGGAAAGGGCGCCAGGCGTTCGACAAAGGTGTTGTAATGTTGTTGCGCCAGCACCGTCGTCGGCACGAGGATGGCAACTTGCTTGCCATTGTTGGCGGCTTTGAAGGCGGCACGCAGCGCCACCTCCGTTTTGCCATAGCCTACATCGCCCACCACCAGCCGATCCATCGGGCGCGGGCTTTCCATATCGGCTTTGACTTCGGCGATGGCGCGCAACTGGTCTTCGGTCTCGATGTAAGCGAACGATGCTTCGAGTTCGCGCTGCCATTCGTCATCGGGCGCAAACGCGTGCCCCGGGATGACCTGCCGCATCGCATACAGTTCGAGCAATTCTTCGGCAATGTCCTCGACGGCTTTGCGCGTGCGCTCTTTCACCTGCGCCCACTCCGCCGTCCCCAGCCGACTGAGCGTCGGCGTGTGTCCCGCCGGTGCCACGTAACGACTGAGCCGATCAATCTGATGCACGGGAACGTAGAGCATATCACCGCGCTGGTATTCGATTTGCAAAAATTCCCGTTCGGGTCCGTTCAGCGCGAGTCGCACCAAGCCGCGAAAAATGCCGATACCGTGATCAATGTGCACGACGTAATCGCCCACCGCCAGATCGGCGAAAAAGGCTTCGGGCGAAGTGGCGCGCGGTTTAGCGAGGCGACGCGGCTTGGGACGCGACCAGCCAAAGAGTTCTGCATCGGTCCAGAGTTCAAGACCCGCCACCTGTAAGCTGAAACCCTCTGCCAGCGCGCCCTGCACCAGAACGATGTGACGCGGTTCTGGAGGATGACGCACCTCGTCCACCGGCTTGATGTAAAACTCGTGCTCGCGCAACAGGTCAGCCAGACGCGCCGCCTGACGCGTGACCACCACGATGCGCGCGTCCTGATCGCGTTGTCGAAACAACTCGATGGTGACCTTGCGCAGTTGTCCGCCGTAACGCGGACCGGGCACAAAGGGCAGGACAATTGCCTGCGCGGGACTGGCGTAATCGAGTAACAAGCGTTTGCGCGACAGCAATTGTTCGCGCAGGTTGTGCCAGGCAAAGTAAGGCGCTGCGACGCCGGAGGGAAGTTCGCGCCGCGCTTGCAAATCGCCGTGCACTTCTTCCGCTTGCGCTTCGAGTGCCTGTGCCTGCGCTTCCACCTCGCTCCAGTCTTCGATGACCAGCAAGCCTGCCTCGGGCACATAGTCAAGCAGCGAAGCCGCCGGCGCGTAAAAATAGGGCAGGTAAAACTCGATGCCGTGAAAGTGACGGTTAGCTGCCAGCGCTTCTCGATCGCGCTTGAACATGTTTTCGGCAATCGGATGACAGGTGGACAAATCCCACGCGGTAATTTTTTCGAGGACGGCGCGACCGCGCGCAGGCAACGCCTCACTCGCCGGCGTGAGCATCACCGCCTTGAGTTCGCTCGCCGAACGTTGCGTGGCGGGATCGAACGCGCGCAACGAGGCAATCTCATCCCCCATCCATTCGATACGCACCGGTTGCGCCTGCGCGGGTATCCATACATCGAGGATGCCCCCGCGCCGACTGAACGCGCCGCGCGCTTCGACCACGGCTTGGTACTCATAACCCAGCGCAATCAGGGTGGAGACGAGTTCGGTGAGATGCACGCGGTCACCTCGTCGCAGCGCGCGCATTCCAGCAACGAAATCCGCCGGCGGAATCGTCTTGTGCATCAGCGCGCGAATCGTCGTGACGACGAGCGGCGCTGGATGCGAGACCAGCGCGCCCAGCGCGCCCAGGCGCGCGGCAATCGTTTCGACACTCCAGGGGAGACGTTCGTAGAACAGCGGTTCGGGTTCGGGAAATTCCGTCACCAGTGCGTCGTGCGGCGACCAGATCGCCAGTTCGCTTGCCAGTTGTCGGGCGCGTTCCGTGCGCGCGGTCAACACAACGATCGGCACGGCGCGCGCGCGCGACAGCGCTGCCAGCAACGGCGCGCGCGCCGACTCGATGACATCCGCCGTCGTTGTGATGTTCAACGCGCCGAGCAATTCTTTGAATGCATCAAGCGATTCGAGGAGTGGAAGCAGGCCGGAAAGATTCATTTTAGGTCATACGCAATACGCAATATGCCACATACCACACGCCATAGGAAGGCTCAGTTGAAACGGCTCATCGCCACATCAATCCCTTCGCGCAACCAGACCTCGATGGCTTGAACGGCGCGCGTAAATGTCTCCTCCATCACGGCGAGCTCCGCTTCGCTAAACGCGCCGAGCACGTGGTCAATATCGGCGTCGGGATTGGGACGCCCAATGCCCACGCGCAAGCGCGGAAAATCGGACGAGCCGAGACGCGCGAGGATAGATTCCATGCCGTGATGACCACCCGCGCCTCCCTTGGGACGCAAGCGCAATTTGCCGAGTGGCAAATCGAGATCGTCGTACACCACGAGCAAATCGGTCAAGGCGATTTTGTAGAACGCGACCAGTTTGCCGACCGCTTCGCCGCTCAAGTTCATAAAGGTTTGCGGTTTGGCAAGCAACACCCGCGCGTCACCGATCGTCCCCTCGGCGAGTTCAGCGTTGAAACGTCGTCGCGCGAATTGCAAATCGTGGGCGCGCGCGAATCGCTCGACAATCATAAAGCCGACGTTGTGACGACTGTGTGTGTAGCGCGCGCCGGGATTGCCCAGCCCGACGATGAGTTTGATTTGCGTTGGTGCCGTTGCCGCACCATGACGGAGCAACCAGCGTAGCGAAGGCATTGTTCCATTCTCAGGTTCGAGATGGTAGATTGTGAGTACCGTGGTATCTACTCAGCCCCCTGTCACTGCGAGCGTTTTTTGCGAAGCAATCCCCAAATTCGCAGTGTGGAGATTGCTTCGTCGGCACAAAACGCCTCCTCGCAATGACCCGGGGTGAGTAGTTACGTACGTGAACGATGCACCCACCGGCGGGTAGCGCTTCGACGAAGCAACAATCCGCCTATCCTACCAAGTTTACCATCACTTGGGTAATCTGGCAAAACAAGCACCAGGGCGGGTGCATTTCAGTTTGGGGGCAAGTTTTGCCGGGATTCGCTGCAAAGGCGTGAAACCGAACCTGCGTCGGTTCAAATCCAGTCGCCGTAGGGCAACTTGGCAAAGTTGTAGCCGCAAATTTATTTGCTAGACGCCCAGTTTGCCCCCAAAGTGAAATACACCCAGGCGATGGCGGGAGTTGATGAAACAGGGGAATGAAATTATAATGGAATTTGTAGAATGCGGCTTGGTGCGTTCAGGGAGGACGGTATGCTGAATCAACGCGCAAAATATCTCATCGGGATTTTGCTCGTCATTATTTTTGTCGCGCTGATTGCCAGCAGGACGATAGCGCGGAGTGTCGAATTTGGACCGCGTGCAGCGTTTCTGAGTTTGCAAGCACGTGCGCGCGGCGGACTCGACGTGCATTGGGACACGCGCACCGGCACCCCCGATTTCCTCGCGGGCAGAGATGCAACCATCGTGCTACCCTACACCCCCAGCGCGGCAGAGCGCGGTAACCCGGCGGCGATTGCGCGCGGTTTCCTCGATGAGAATCGCGCGCTGTTTCGTTTGACCAGTGCAAGTGAGCAATTGAGCGTTCTGCGCATCGAACCCGATACACAATTGGGGTACGCACATGGGCGGCTCGCGCAGATGCACAACGGCGTCCCGGTATTCGGCAAACAACTCGTTGTGCATCTCGACGCGCACGAAAATGTGGTGGCGGTGAATGGGCACTTTGTGCCTGACCTCAACGTTGCCACGCAACCGACCCTCGCGCCAGAAGAGGCGGAACGGATCGCGCTAGACGATTTGCTCGAAGAGCAATTGACCGACGTGGCGCGCGCGCGCGTGGTCACTGAAATTTTACGCGACAAGACGCGCTTGATGATTTACGTGGACGAGTCTGGCAAAGCCACGTTGACGTGGCATGTCACGATTCTGACCGATGCGCCCCTGGGGCAGTGGTACTATTTTGTCAACGCGCGGCGTCCTGTGGTCACACATCGTTACGATGCGGTGAACAACGCCAAACGGCGCCGCACCTACACGGCAGATAATCGCGCGACAGTGCCCGGGCGACTGATCATCGAAGAAGGCGAGCGCGCGCGTAATGATGCTATCGCCCAGGCGGCACACGACAATGCCGGCAAAGTGTACGATTACTTTTTCAGCACTTTTAAACGCGATGGCATTGACGGACGGGGTAGCCCGATGGTTTCGACTGTGCATTACGGCAGTGATCCCGAAGACGCGGAAAATGCCGCCTGGATTGGTGAACGCCAACAGATGATTTACGGTGATGGCGGAAAGATCTTCAAGCCATTGCCTTACGCGCTCGATGTGGTCGCGCACGAGTTTACACACGGAATCACAGATGCTACTGCGAACCTGATCTATCAGGGGCAATCGGGTGCGCTGAACGAATCTTACTCGGACATTTTTGGCGCACTCATTGATCGCGCGAATTGGACTGTGGGAGAAGAGGTGGTGAAATCCCCGCCTTATCCCACGCGCATTCTGCGCAGTCTGGAGGATCCCACTCTCGGTGGCAAATACAATCCACGCGATCCGCTGAGCAGTGTCGGTCAGCCAGGGCATATGCGCGACTATGCCCGTTTGCCCCTCTCGCGTCGCGCCGACAATGGGGGCGTGCATATCAACAGCGGCATTCCCAATCGCGCGGCATTTCTGGTGGCGCAAGCGCTGGGACGCGAAAAGATGGAGCAGATTTACTATCGCACGCTGACACAGTATCTCACGCCCGATGCCGATTTTGGCGATGCCGCGCGCGCAACGATTCGCGCCGCGCAAGAATTGTACAGAACGAGCGAAGCCAACGCGGTACGCGACGCATTCGCGCAAGTCGGCATTGATGCGGGTGGCACAACCCAGATGCCGTCCGTGCCAACTCCCTCGCGCGGCACGAGTGCGCCGCCTCCGCCCTCGCCTCAACTACCAGCAGGCTGCACCAACCTCATCGTGAACGGAACGTTTGAAAGCGCGGAAGCAGGCTGGACCGAAGTGTCCAAAGCGCACGCGGCGATCATTGACACGGAATTGCCCCACACCGGCGCACGGAGCGCGTGGCTGGGTGGCACTGATGAAGAACCTCTCCAGTACATCTATCAGCAAGTCCGTATTCCTGCCAACGCGACGCGCATCACGCTTGCCTACTGGCGTTTGCTCCACTATGAAACTAAAGGACTGTTTGGATTTTTGTTCACCAGCGAAGCCCGGTTTGCGACGAACTTGACCAATGCTGATGGCGACGTCATCAAGGTACTCGAAAAATTCGTTTCTTCGCAGGGCAATGACCAATGGCAACAAGCCACGTTCGATCTGTCCGAATTGGCGGGCAAGACCATACACCTCGTCTTTGTGTCCGAGAATCCCAAAAACAACATCAGCAGTTTCTTTGTGGATGACGTTGAACTGATCGTCTGCACGACAGGCGAAGCATCCTCTGCACCGCAAACGTCGTCAGATGATCTGGTGTACGTGAAAGGATACATCAAGAACGCGGACACAGGACGCGGTATCGAAGGCGCGCAATTCTTTGTCATCAAGCCGGGCTTGAGTGCTACCGACGCAGCCGCCGATGACAAAGTAACGACGAGCGAAGTGATTACGTACGGTGTGTCTGATGCCGAGGGCTTGTTCCGAACAAAGGACGCGATACCGCGTGGAAAACGCTACAGCGTCATTGTGCTTGCGCGCGGTTTCCGGGCGATCATCGCGGATGACGGCATGCAAATCCCCGCCACCGCCAGTAATCCGTTTATGGTGAATGCCAATATGCGACCGAGTCGTTAGAGACGGTGAGTAAAGGAAAAAACTATGGCAAAGCCAATCAAGTGTTGCGTCTGTCACGAACCTGTCGAACCACCATACCACGTGTTGGGTCAGCGCGTCTATTGCGAGCGGCACTATGCGCGCGTCAACAAACCCCACCCCGGGTTTTGGCGCGCGGGGGTTTTGCAGATTGTCGCAATGGGCGTCTTTGCCGTGCTGGTCACTCTCATCGCGGAAAGTATCGGCGCGCTGGAAGGCACACCGTTGATCATCGCCGGCTGGTTTCTCGCCATCGTGCCGACCGTGCTCTGGTTGGTGTACTTTTATCAGCAGGATCGGCTTGAACCTGAACCGAAGACAAAGATCGCGGCGGTGTTTTTCCTCGCGCTCATCCTCACCGATTTTATCGGCTTGCGTTTGATTCACGATTGGTTTCGCTTGCACGATTGGTCCGGCGTCAATCGGATGACTTCGTTGCTCGCCTCCATTTTCATTGTCGGGTTCACCTTCGAAGCCATCAAGTATTTTGTGATTCGCTTGACCGTGTGGACGACTGAAGAATTCGATGAACGGATGGATGGGATTGTGTATGGCACTGTCGCGGGCTTGGGTGTGGCGACTTTGTTGAACTTGAATCACATCATCGCGAATCAAGGCGTCTCTCTGGGACCAGGCGTTGTGTACACCGTGACGACCGCGCTGGCGCAAGCATCGTTCGGCGGAGTGCTGGGGTATTTTATGGCGCAAGCCAAATTTGAACACAAGCCTATCTGGTGGGTGCCGCTGGGTGTATGCGTCGCGGCAGTGCTGGATGGATTTTTCACGTGGGTCATTGACGAGGTGAGCGCGGCGGGGCTGACAGTCGAACCATGGCGTTCGCTGGTGTTGGGAATCATCGTCGCCCTGGCTGTGTTTGGCGTACTGCTCGCGCTAATGCAACGCGCGAACGTGTTGACTCGTCAACAAACATCGAGTCCCTCGGTCAATCCATAAGCGAATGACCGACGGCGATTGGGTGGAGACACTATGCTCGAAACCGAATTTGGAACGGTGTACGGACAACGATTCTTGCGAAAGGACGTCGGCGTCGTCGTGGTAGTTTTGATCGCGCTGGCGTTGGGCTGGTGGGTACGCGCGCAGGCAATTCATCGCACGACAATTTTTCAGGACAAGGAAACTGCGTTCAGCATCGCGTATCCAGCAACGTGGGCAAATGTCGAATCCTTGCAGGACGTTTTACTCAAAGTCGAAGACCCTCAAACCAATTCCGTGTTCAAGACGACGCTGACTGTTGAGGTGCGCGATCTCGATCCGACCAATCCTCCCACGTTGCAACAACTATTGGATCGACGCGTCGCGCAGCGTGGCGCGCTGATGGGCTATCACTTTTTGTCTGCGCAGTCCCCCAGCGTGGGTGGCGCCAAAGCCGTGCGACACGAGTACGCGCACGTGGTTCAGCCGATTGACGAGCCGCGCCGCGCCGCACTCCCCGTGGTAGTGCATGCCATCGAGTACATCGTGGTTGGAAAAACGAGCGTATTTTATCTCACCCTGTCCGCGCCCGAAAGTGATTTCGCAGACGCGCGCGCGCGGATGGAGCAGATAATTCAAACGGTGCAAGTGCAATGAAAAGCGAACAAAAAGATTCGACCCTGGGAACTATTCCCGCAGGGAAACGCGAGTCGCAACTGGAAAGCCAGCCCAGGTCGCACAAAAAACCAGTGCGCCCCAAAATCGAACCATTACAATTGCCGCGCGGTGCGTGGGTAGCATTTCGTACCAGTGGGGGACTGAAATTCAGTTCACGCGAACTCGTCATCTATCCCGACGGACGGATGACGCGCCGTGGAACAGATTTACCAAAACAAGCCGGCGTCTCCAGGTTGAATGACACCCAGGTTGCGGAATTGCGGCGACTGCTGGAGCAAACCGGTGTGGCGCGTATGCAATCGTCGGGTGGGCAACAGCCTCCCGATGCGTATGCGTACGAAATCGTCATCCAGAGCAAAGACAAACCGAACTATGTCGAAGTGTTCGATGGCACAATGCCTGCGTCGCTGATGCCGTTGATTCGATGGCTAATGCAATGGCTGTCCTGACGCTACGCGGACGATGCGATGCATAAATGCCTGGGATGAAACACAATGCCCGCCAAGTCTCCGACTTGTCGGGCATTGTATTTCTAGCGCAATTTTCTCTGACGACTCAACCGCTGGGCTTGCTTGATCCAAGAGTCGAACCGGGGTTTTTGCCACTTGCGCGGCTGGATAATCTCCTGCAACTGTTCCACGTTCGCGTTTGCCAGCGCGGTGATGGTGGTGATTCCGCCGGCGCGCAAGCGCGCTGCATACTTGGGTCCAATCCCTTTGATGCTTTCCAGATTCTCGGCTTCAGCCTGACGAATGCGATAGAGGCGTGTCGTCAGGTCCACAATCATCGCTTCGCGTTTCTGGGATTGTGTCTGAAGTTTTTTGATCTGTTGCCGCGCCAGCGTTAATTGTTTCTTCAACTCGGCAAGACGCGCGCGGCTTTTTTGCGCGCTCTTTTTGAGGCGCGTGACCGTTGCGGCTTTTTTGCGCGCCGTTGCCAACTGGGTCTTTTGGCGCTCCAGCCGCGTTTGCAGTTTGACGATTTGTGCTTCCAGTGCCACGACGCGCTCGGCTTGCGCACGGGCTTGCTCCAATTGTTGCGCGAGGTCCGCCAGCCGCGTCTGGTCTTGCGCCATCTGTTCGCGCAAGGCGGCGCTTGCTGCGAGTTGTGCCTGCGCTTCGTGTAACTGTTGCATCAACTCGGCGACGCGAATCTTCTGGTATTCCACATCGCTCGCCAGACGATCTCCTCTCTGGCGCGCTTGTTCCAATTGTTGACTCAATTCCCTGAGGCGTTCCTGGTCGGCGGCGATGCGCGCCCGCCATTCGTCTTCATCGGCTGGGCGGGACTCGACACGAACAGCGAACTGCGCCATGCGCTGCTGCGCGCGTGCCAACTCGTCCATCAACTGGGCGACCGTCGCGCGTTCGGCTTGCAATTCGGCTTCGAGTTCCGCCACGCGCTCCGTCTGGGTATCCGAGACCTGGGGGAGATGAGCAAGGGCATCGCGCGCCGTTTGCAACTCGGCTTCCAGTTCAGCGACGCGTGCCGCATCCGCTTGCGCGCGCGCGAGTTCCTGGGTGAGATGGGCAAGTGTATCGCGCGCGGCTTGCAGTTCGGCTTCGAGCGTGGCAATCCGCTCTGCCTCTTCCTGAGGACGTGAAGGTTCGACGGTGAGGTGCGTCAGCGTATCGCGCGCGGCTTGCAATTCAGCTTCGAGCGTGGCAATTTGCTCAACCTGCTTGGTCAACTCGGCGATTTCTACTTTTTGCTCTGCCACCACGCGATTCAAATAATCGGCGCGATTCTGGTGCTCTTGCACTTCGCGTTCCAAAGCGACCGTGCGTTCTTGCAAAAGCGTGACGCGCTGGCGCGTCGTGATGAGCTCGTCTTGCGCGTGCTGCAAATCGTCTCTGGTCGTGTTCAATTCCGAATGCAGTGCCGCGAGTTCGGCTTGTCTGGCTTCCAGCTCGCGCGCGTGGGTTGCCTGTTCGGCTTCGTGTTGCTGTTGCAGGGTGGCGATGTCATCGCGAGCGCGCAGCAAATCGCGGCGCATCGAACGCCATGCCAGAAACAACCACACCATCGCGAATGCGGCAAGCACGACGCCAATCAACGTGAGAATACTCAGCACCATTAACGTTTGCGCATCGAACGATACGACGCTGGCATCCATGTTTTGCCTCCCCCGGGGATTTTTCGCCACCCTGATTATATCACGTCTGGCGATTGTTCACAATCGGCTTGAGATTCGATGGGCTTTATGCTATACTTGAGACAGTCCACAAATTTTTACGGAAGGAGGCGCAATGCAAAACTGGGTTCTCTGGCTTGTCGTCGCGTTTTTGATTGGGATGTTGCTGGAATGGTTGCTCGAAATCTTTTTCCTCCGCCGGCGGGTTTTTCAGAAAATCGAGTCTCTGGAAACGACGTTGCGCACGCGTGACACCGAGTTGAACGATTGCAAGGCGCGCGGTGAAAAACTCCAGGCTGATGTGCACGCGCGCGACAGCGAACTCGCCGCGTTGCGCGCGCGGGTGGAGAAACTCACCGCCGATGTGACGAACGCGACTGCGACAATCCAATCGCTGCACAGCGAGCGCGACAGTTTGCGCGCCGATGTGCAAGCGCGCGACAGCGAACTCGCCGCGTTGCGCGCGCAGATGGAGAAACTCACCGCCGACGTGACGAACGCGACCGCGACAATCCAATCGTTGCACAGTGAACGTGACAGTTTGCGCGCCGACGTGCAAACGCGCGACACCGAACTTGCCGCGTTGCGTGCGCAAGTGGAAAAACTCACTGCCGATGTGACGAACGCGACCGCAACGATTCAATCGTTGCACAGCGAGCGCGACAGTTTGCGCGCCGATGTGCAAGCGCGCGACAGCGAACTCGCCGCGTTGCGTGCGCAGGTGGAGAAACTCACTACCGACTTGACGAACGCGACCGCGACGATTCAATCGTTGCACAACGAGCGCGACAGTTTGCGCGCCGATGTGCAGTCGCGCGACAACGAACTCGCTGCGTTGCGCGCGCAGGTGGAGAAACTCACCACCGACGTGACGAACGCGACCGCGACGATTCAATCGTTGCAAAGTGAGCGCGACAGTTTGCGCGCCGATGTGCAAACGCGCGATAGCAAACTTGCCGCGTTGCGTGCGCAAGTGGAAAAGCTCACCGCCGATGTGACGAACGCGACTGCGACAATCCAATCGCTGCACAGCGAGCGCGACAGTTTGCGCGCCGATGTGCAGACGCGCGACAACGAACTCGCCGCGTTGCGTGCGCAAGTGGAAAAGCTCACCGCCGATGTGACGAACGCGACCGCGACGATTCAGTCGTTGCAAAGTGAACGCGACAGTTTGCGCGCCGATGTGCACGCGCGCGACAGCGAACTCGCCACGCTGCGTGCGCGGGTGGAGAAACTCACCGCCGACGTGACGAACGCGACCGCGACGATTCAATCGTTGCAAAGTGAACGCGACGGTTTGCAGGCACAGTTAGCCCAGGTGCGCGGCGATCTGGATGCCGCCTTGCAAACGCGTACGACGCTTCAAGCCGAATTGAACGCGCGGAACGCCGAGATCGAACAACTGCGCGCGCAACTGAGTGAGTATCAGGCGCAACAAGACACCTTGCGCGCACAAATCGAACAATTGCAAAGCGCGGTCCGCGCGCCGGAACCCGCCGCGCCGGTCGCGCCGCTCGCCACGGTCGCCCAGATTCGCGCGCGGCGCGTGGACGATGAAACGCCGTACACCGTCGGCTGTCCGCAACATCTGTCCGATGTGAAAGGCATCGGCGCGGTGTACGAGACGCGCTTGTACGAGGCGGGCGTGGGCAGTTACTGGGAACTGTCGCAACTTTCGGATGCCGATTTCAAACAAATTTTGCAACTGACCAATCAGCAAGCCAAACGAATGAATTTCCGCGCGATTCGCGCTGAGGCATTGCGACTGGCGCGTCAAACCAAATCGTTAGGTCGTCGCTGGAACGGGCAAAAGCCGGACGATTTTGAACCGCTGGAAGGCATCGGCAAGGTGTACGAAAAACGTTTGTACGATGCCGGCATTTGCACGTACGAAGCACTCGCGAACGCGACGGTCGAACTGCTGGAAGAGGTGTGTCAGGCGCCCAAACGCAAGCCCGACTATGCCGCGTGGATTCGGCAGGCGCAAGCCCTCGCCGCGAAGAAAGCCCAGCGTCAAGCCACAGGAGGTCGCGATGTTTCGCCATAATCGTCCGCGCTACTGGGTGGATTGGTACGACCGCTGGCATTTGCTTTTGGTGGTGCTCCTCGTTTTGCTGTTGTGCTGGCTGGGGTATCTGGCGAAGTTGCCCGCGCCTCACGTCTCGCTGGCACTGGCGGATCCAGCGGCATCTCTCGTTTCGACCAAGCCCATCGAATTGATAGGAACGGCGCCCGCGAATGCGCTCGTACGCGTGTACGATGGTGACCGATTGGTCGGCGAAACGCGCGCGGCAAGCGATGGCACGTTCAAACTGGCACTCACCAATGTTGCCCCCGGTGCGCACACTCTGCGCGGCGTTGTCGAAGTGGACGGCACGCGCATCGAATCATCGGCATTGCAGGTGAATGTGAGCGCGCCAGCGGTTGCGCTTGCGCCCACCGCGACGCCTGTGCCACCCACCGCGACGGCAGTGCCACCGACCGCGACGCGCGTGCCACCCACCGCGACGGCAGTGCCTCCCACAGCGACAGCGGTGCCCACGCTTGCGCCGGGCGCGTTGCAGCGGCGCGGCAAAGACAACGCCGAGATGGTGTACATCCCGGCAGGGGAATTCACTCTGGGGGAGGCGGCGTCCGCGCGCACAATCTATCTGGACGCGTTCTGGATGGACAAGTTTGAAGTGACGAACGCCCAGTTCCAGCAGTTTGTGGATGCCACCGGCTACAAAACCGATGCGGAAAAGCAAGGATGGGGATTTGAATACACCAACGTATGGCAGCGCATGGAGGGAATTTCCTGGCGCGCGCCGCGCGGCGCAGGAAGCACCATTCAACTTGCCTTTCCTGTCGTCCTCGTTTCGTGGAACGATGCAAACGCGTATTGCGCTTGGGCAGGCAAACGTCTGCCCACTGAAGCCGAGTGGGAAAAAGCCGCGCGGGGAAGCGATGCGCGCGTCTTTCCCTGGGGCAATCAATGGGACGGCACGCGGTTGAACTTTTGCGATTCGAATTGCGCGTACGCGTGGAAAGATGCCAGCGTCAACGATCGCTATGCCGAAGTTGCACCTGTTGGCAGTTATGCCGCGAACGCGAGTCCGTACGGTGTTTTGGATCTCGCGGGAAACGTGTGGGAATGGACGGCGGATTGGTTCGATGCGGATTATCCGAGGACGATGCCCACGCGCAATCCCATAGGTCCCACCAGCGGACAACTCAAGGTCTTGCGCGGCGGTGCCTGGAGCATTGATGCGTTTTACGCGCGAGCGACGAGTCGGTTTGCACAGCCACCCGACTTTCGCGAACGCAGTGTGGGTTTTCGCTGTGTGCAATGACCACAGTGGAGGGGCGCAATAGTGATTGCGCCCCGAATTTTTTCAATTTGGTATCTCCACCCAATCGTGATAAAATAATCGAGTGACTGCGCCCATCGAAATTCGCTCCGACTGGGGTCTGGTAGGACACGCGTGGGCGGTTCGCGCGCTCGCGCAGAGTATCGCCACCGAACGCGTGTCGCACGCCTACCTTTTCACGGGGCCACACGGTATCGGTAAAACGACGCTGGCGCGCAAACTGGCTCAAGCGTTGCAATGCACCAGCGCGTCGCGCCCCTGCGGCGAGTGTTCTACCTGCCAGCGCATCGCGCGCGATCGGCATCCGGATGTGCAGGTGATTGAAGGTGTGCCGGTCGGTTACAAGTTTGACGAAAAAGCACCGCCGCCTCCACCGCGCGCTAGCGAGTGGGAGCGGCGTATCCTGAAAATTGATCAGGTGCGCGCGCTGCAACACGACATTGCCCGTTCGCCCTTTGAAGGTCGCTGGAAAATCATCATCCTGCGACGCTTTGAAGAGGCAAACGAAGAAGCGGCGAACGCGTTTTTGAAAACACTCGAAGAGCCACCGCGTCACACGCGTTTGATTCTGACCGCGCGCGACGCAAGTTTGCTCCTGCCAACGATTGCCTCGCGCTGTCAGATATTTGCTTTGCGCCCACTCCCGCTCGCGTCCATCGAGACCACGCTGATCGAGCGATACCACGTGGCGCCGCCTCAGGCGCGCGTGCTGGCACGACTCTCGGCGGGGCGTCTGGGGTGGGCGATACGCGCGAGCGAGCAGCCGGCGTTGCTCGCGGCGCGTCAACACTATCTGGATGAACTGAACGCCGCGCTCACGGAAGGGCGCGCGGAACGTATGCTTCGCGCCGAAGCACTCGCCAGACAAAGCGAGAATCTTCCTGACTTGCTGGAGACCTGGCTGGGATGGTGGCGCGATGTGCTCTGGATGCAACAGGGTGATGACTCGCGCATAACGAATCTGGATCGCCAGGAGGTGCTGCGCGAACATGCCCATCGCTTCACGAAGGAGCAGGCACACAGCATGCTGAAAGCAGTACGCGCGACGGCGCGCTATTTGACCCAGAATGTCAATCCGCGCCTTGCGCTCGAAGTCTTGCTACTCAATCTTCCCAGGATGAGTTCAATGGTCCGATAGTGCGCTAAACTGATTGCACTATTGCACTATCACACTATCGCACTATTGCACTACCCTGTTGGCATAGGAGTTCCCAATGCCTGCTCGACCTGTGGCTGGCTTGCGTGTGCGGCGAGTGCCGCATATCGCGTATTACGATGCGACCGGGTTTGAAGACCTGCGCGTGAACGAATATGTGATTGTAGATACAGAACGCTGTCGCGAAGCCGCGCGCGTGGTGATCCCTCCCTCCCACGCGACGCCAATGGACGCGCCGCTTCGTCCGATTCTGCGGCGCGCCACCGCATTCGATTTGACCCAGTGGCAGCAACTCAAACTGCGTGAACCCGAAGCACTCGCCCAGTGTCGCGCGCAAGTCGAAAAACACCAATTGCCGATGAAGTTGTTGACCGCCGAGTACAATTTTGACGGCAGTCATATCACGTTTTACTTTGTCGCCGATGGGCGTGTGGACTTTCGCGCGCTGGTCAAAGACCTGGCGGTTATCTTTCCCGCGCGCGTTGAACTATGGCAGATCGGTCCGCGCGATCGTGCCAAGTTGATTGGCGGCTTGTCACCGTGTGGTCGCGAAATCTGTTGCGAGCGCTTTCTGGACGAGTTTCCCAGGGCAACGATCAAAATGGCAAAGGATCAGGACATGCCTCTGGGACCGAACGCGGCGACCGGTTTGTGTGGGCGTCCGCTCTGCTGTCTGGCATACGAACAACCAATCTATCAAGCCGCGCGCGGACGTGTCCCCCGTGTGGGAGATATGGTGTTGTGTGAGCGTGGACAGGGGCGTGTGGTCGCGCGCAATGTGCTCAAAGAGTGTGTGACGGTACAACTGGAAAACGGTATCAGCGTGACTTTTCCAGCCAGTCAGGTCAAGCCGCTGACGATGCGCTCGGAGGCGAGTGCTGAGGAGGCGACAGATAACGAGGAGTAGAGACCAGGTTTCTGCACGAAACCTGGTTTTTTTACATCAGAAAACCGATACGATGCCTTCGGCAGGCACAAAGTACGTTTTGCCGTTGACCTCGACCTGATAGAAAACGATATGCCCCGCGGTGATTTTGGCTATCACGCGCGCGGTGGTCAAGCCGCCCGGCGTCTGGCACACACTGAACACCGGCGCCGGCATTTCCGAGTGGAGACACACGAAACTCGTTGCGGCGAGGCGCGCGGTTTTACCGCGCACACTGTAATCGTACTCGGCAGGCGCGGGCGGAATCGTCGAAACGTTTTCGCGCGCCGTCCAGAAATTGATGCGCCCGTCGAGCGTTTGCAGGCGAACCCAGGTGCCTTGCTGCGCGATCATCTGAAACGCATCGTCCCCGGTTTCGTACAGCAGGAACGGCGCATCGCTGTGCGGTTGGGTTTGTCCAATCGAAAAGACACGGCGCAACGGCAATAGGTACACGCGCGGCAGTGGCGTTGCCGTCGGTGTTTCGGTGGGCGCGCGCGTCGCGGTAATGCTGGGCGCGCGCGTCGCCGTGGGCGTTTCGGTGGAGAGCGGCGTTGCGCTCGCGCGCACAATGAACGCACCGAGCGTGGGCGGTGTTGTCTCACCGAGCAACGAACCCAGCAGCGCGCACGCGAGTACGCCTATCGCCACCAGTGCGATTACCGCAACCGCATCCTTCGTCCTTCGTCCTTCGTCGTTCATTCGTCCTTCGTCGTTCGTCGTTCGTCTTCCAGAATCAACTGTGGCGTTGTGTCTGCCGTTTCTTCCACATCGAGTCGCTGGATGATTTCCTTTTCTTCGGGCGTGATCAGAATTTTGATCGTCGTGTAAAAACCATCGGGCATAATGAGGACGCAATAGCCGCGCGGGCGTCGCCGCGCGCCGATGATTTCAGCGATGAGCGCGGGCGCATAGCCCTTTTCTTCGAGCAGCGGGCGGTCTTCGGGTCCCACCTGAAAGTACACGACGGTGCGAAATTTTTGCAGCGCCATACCCAGGTTACTGCCGATCAAATCGCGCAGCGTTTGCGTGGCGGCGGCGATGACGAGTTTGCGCTCTGCCCAATCCTTGAACGCTTCGGCGATGAGCGTCGCCGTCTCGGCGGCGTTGGCGGAGAGCGGCGCGTCCTTGGGCATCAAGCGATGAATCTCGTCAATGACGAGGGCGGCGGGCGCATCGCGACGCGGCAACCATTCTTCGTAGAAAATTTTGGCGAACGCGCGCAAGCACGGATCGTCGGCAATCGCAAACGGGCGCGTCCCTTTGACCGGTTGATACAACACTGCGCGCGCGGAAAAGAGCGCGGCGCGCGTTTGCGCTTCGAACGCGGCAAGATCGTCGTAAGGATGCAGAACGATGCCGCCGATTTTCTCGATGGCGGCTTGCATCCGCGTCGAGTATTTCAAATTCATCGCGACGATTTTGTAGCGCAGCAAGGACAAACGCAAAATGAACCACACAATCAATGACGACGTTTTGCCGCCGCCCTGATCGCTCACCAGCAACATCGGGCCCGTGTCCGAACGAAAATCCACGTAGCGCAAACCTTCTTTGCCGATGTCCACGCTGCGCCCCAGCAGAATGCGATCGCGCGCGTCAGCGAGGAACAGATCGCTCCCCTCTTCCTGCGCGAGCGTCGTAATCGCTTGAGTGGTGAGGAGGCGTTGTGTGGGCGCGCGCGGTGGCAGCGCGAGCCAATCGAGCGCGCGTGTGAAACGACTCGTCGCGCGCGGTAGCGAGAGTACCGGCAACCACGCCTCGAGCGAATCGAGCGCGCGATGCGCGAGGGGTGTGAGATCGAGCGCGGTGAGGTACGCGTTCGCGAGGTTTTGATTTTTCTGCGCGGTGGGCGCGTCGCGTCCCCACGTGATGAAATGCGTCTGCGTCTCAAAGAGGTATTCGAGTGCGCGGCGGTCTTCGAGTGGGGTCAGCACATCGCGCAGTGCGCGCGCCTCCTGGGCGCGTCCCAAGCCCGGCACGCGCGCGGCAAGCAAGCGTCCGCGCAGTTCCGTTGCAGTCGTATCGCGCGGGAGCGGCAGCAGCGTAATCGTCACCATTCCGTCCACCGTCTGCAGCGCGCGCATCAGTGGCTCACGCGCCTCGGGAAAGGGCGTGTTGACGCGCGTCACATTCAGCACGTTGCGATTCGTTTGCAACTGCGCGCCGAAACGCATCTGTTCGGGAATGTAGCCGCGATACGCGACGCGCGGCAGCGTACCATCGGTCTTGAGGAGTTCTTCTTGAATCTGCGCGAGGAAACTTTCGCCGCCGAGTAACATTCGCACGAGCGATTCGGCGGCGAACGCGCCCAGTGGCGTGAGTGTGAAATCGAGTTGTGCCAACCACTCGCGCACGTGCGTTTCGATTTCGACGGGATAGACGATGCCGGTGAGGATGACGCGCGCGCGGCGCGCGCCGGCTTGGGCGAGCGCGCGCAGTTCCTGCAGATAGCGCGTGTCCGCGTCGTGATGCTCCGCCAAATCGAGTTGACCCAGATGATAGTCGGTGAGCCAGAAGAGTTTGATGGGCGCGCTGCCCTGTTCGCGTTGCGCGAGCGATGCCAGAAATTTGGTGAGCGTGTGCGTCACGTCAACCGCCTGGAGCGCGGGCTTGTACGCGCTGCGCGCGAGGGTGATGATGGAGACGCGCGCGCGGGTGCCGTCGTGATGAACGATAGTCCCATCGTCGAGAATCGCGCGAATCGGGATGCGCGCGGCAACGGTATCGAGTTTCAATGTGCCGCCGCGTGTCGCGCGGTCGTGAATCGCCCACCACGCAACGAGCGCGGCGAGAATCGTCAGCGCGCCGAGCGCGCCGACGCGCGCATCGAGCGCGGTGAGCGCGAGCGCGCCAAGCGTCGCAAGAGCAAGGAGCGCGCGCGCGTAGAGTATTCGGCGCGGCTGGGGCTGGACATCGAGCGGTTTGTAGAGCGCGTCGTACAGCGCGCGCAGTCCGCCGAGGGGAATCTGGAGAGCGCGATAGAAACCCGCAAGCAAAATGAAGAGCGCGAGCGGCACGACGAGTGGCAAGCCAACCCAATCGTGCAAGCCGACCCACACCATCAGCAAGCCGACGCCGCTCGCGGTCAGCAGTTCGAGCCACGTCAAGCCGAGCGTGGTGCGATAGTTGAGGAACGCCCAGAGGCGGGCGAGAAAAATGTTGCGAGGTTTCATCGTCAGATGCTTGCCTGAATCAACTGCAGCGTTTGTTCGCGCAAGCGCGTTTTTTCTTCGATGATGTGGCGAACGTGCTGGGCGATGCGCGCGCGTTCATCGGCATCGTTGGCAATGGGCAAAACAATGTCGCGCAGACGATTACCCAGCGTGGAGAGTGTGGCTTGCGTGAACGTTTTGACCGCGATCTGGCGTTGCACGATATTCGAGTTGAGCAGGTAGAACAAGTAGAACGGATCGAGCACTTCGGGACGCAAGACGCGAATCTTTTTCAGGTGGCTTTGGATGATGATGCGCGTATCGAGTCGTGTTACCATCGCGGTCCGACCGATGAGAAAGGTGCCATCGTTGACGAAGAGGATGTCGTTTTCGCGCACATCTTGTTGCTGACGATATTGCTCGTACACTTCTTCGGCGACGGCTTTGACCGGATCCATTTTGATTTCCCAGTTCACGATGTCGGTGGTGCGAACGAATGGCACATCGCCTGTGCCGTAAAACTGTGAACCAATTTCGCTGCCGCGTCGAATTTCGAGAACGCCCGCTTCGACCAACGCGCCAATCGTCACCAGACGATACTTGCCGCTTTGCTCCAATTGTCGCAGTGCCTCGCGCAGTTCAGGGTTGTAGTACTCGGGAATGAAAATGTGATCCTCGATTTCGTCGGGCGCGACCCAAAAGCCCAGGTGATCGTTTTGCATCGCACGCGGGTCAACGTATCGTCGCGCAATGTCGGGTGTATCATCGTCAATGATCTTGTTCCCGCGCGCGTCCAGCACAAATGAACCATCGGGATTGATTTTGTAGATTTCTTTGCCATTCTTGTTGTGACCAATCGTTTTGGCTACTGCCATAAACACGCGCTGTTGCGGCGCGCCTTTTTGGAGAAAAACCACACTCGTTTTGGTGTGCGTGCTGGGTTGGAATGTCTCCGGCGGCAAACTGACGATGGCGAGCACGGCGGCGTGCTGGCGCACATATTCCCAGATGTAACGATCCGATGGATTGCCGAACACCCCTTCGGGCAAGACGATGCCGGCGCGTCCGCCGGGTTTCAAGAGTTGCAAACACCGTTCGATGAAGAGGATTTGCGGCGGTTGTTTGTCCAGCAGTTCTGTCGTGCGCTGCCATGTATCGTTCTTTTCGATCCACCGATGCCCCAGCGCGTATTGACGCAACAATTCTTTGCCAACGACCGGAATCTTGGCGCCGAACGGTGGATTGGTGAGAATCACATCGAACGATTCGAGCGGTACGGCGCGCTGTGTTTGGGTGTCCCAGTGTTTGGGTTGTTCCAAACTGTTCTCGCAGAAAATCGTCGCGCGTTCTTCGCCGATCAGCGCGAGGTAGATTTTGGCAAGCCGCGCCAGAAACGCGTCCTTGTCAATGCCAACGATGGTATAGCCCGTGGCGTTGTGATGCGCGAGATGCCGCGCGATGTACGCTAGAAATCCGCCACTGCCGCACGCGGGGTCAATGATGCGCTCGCCACTCGCGGGCTGGAGCATTTCGATCATCATCAGCACGACGTTGCGCGGTGTGAAGAACTGCCCCTCGCCGCCACGAAACGATGTGCCAATCAGCTCTTCGAATGCATCGGCGATGATGTCGCGATCAGCAGTCAGCAGCGCGTACTCTTGGAGTTTGGAGACCACATAAGAGAGCGCGTCCGCGTCGAGGTCAATCGTTTCGTTCGCATCGAATGCATCGGGATTTCGTTGCTTGACGCGGTGAAAAAGTTTTTGAATTCGCCGCGCCAGGTCTTTGGGATCTTCGTCAGGACGATTCGCGAAATCAACGAGTTCATCTGCGGCTTTTTCCTGCTCGTCCACAATTTTGCAGAACAGCAACCGCAGCATGGTCTGCGCGATGGTTTCATCGCGCGTGATTCCCGTGACGTTGCCCGCGAAATAATCACGAATCTCGCGCAGGGTGGCTTTGATGTTGTGGATCGGTTGCAGGTCGCGCTTGTAAATCAACGTC
>Ga0209227_1001113_pt1 | contig 21627 bp, 17 predicted proteins | sample YNPBryantNP2012_FD_185815 | JGI IMG/M metagenome (GOLD analysis project Ga0209227, IMG submission 185815) | Anoxygenic and chlorotrophic microbial mat microbial communities from Yellowstone National Park, USA - YNP Bryant NP 2012 (SPAdes)... ...
TTGTTCATACAACTTAAACTTACCTTTTAAGTAAAAAATCGTTTTGTTATGCTCTTTGAGAGTTTTAGTCATACCTACGAAAAAGTTTTCCGTACTATATTTATCATCTGGGCTTCTGTTTGGTTATTTATTAATTTTTTTGAAATCGCGTACCAATACTCGGTTTTTGACCAAATATATTACGAAAATCGTTTGGTCGGTTGGGTTTTAGATACGATTTCTACTATTATTTCTTTTAGTATTGGTGTAGCTTTACTAGCTATGATGATAGCAATTCCGTATAAAATAGCTAAAGGTGAAAAAATTCAATTTTTTTCTTTAATGCAAACTATGGCTGTATTTTACTATCTATTTTTAACTCTAGTTAGACTGTTCGTGGATATAGTTTACAGCATAAATAGAGACGAAGCTATTAAAACCTTTGCTTTTTCCATTGCTTGGCTTTTCCCAAGTATTGTAATGATGGTATTTCATTTTATTTATTTTCATAATCTATCGAAATACGTTGAATTTATTGAAAATAAATCAGCTGCTAATAAGCAGACAGCTGACGCTGTTAGCCAATAAAAAGTTTTTGTGTCTAACCTTTTTCAAAAATTCTACAGTCAAAACAAATTTCTGTTGGTTATTGTTGTTCCTGTAATTCTCCTTTCGTTGTGGTTGTTGGCTAGTGTCTATCTAACTTCTCAAGCTGAGAGAATTATTTTTAACAACCAAGTTAGTTGGGCACCTATTCCAGCTTATGGTTATAAATTAGATTTTGTAAAAAATTCCAGAGGGGAAAATTTGTCTTTCTGGTTTTTTGAAAACGAGTATAGCGACGAGGTAATTTTATATTTACACGGAAATACTGGCAGATTAGCTCACTTTTTTCCAGAGTTGATTAAAAAAGCCAATATTCTCTCACCTGCCTATCCTGGGTATCACGAGTCTGAAGGTAAACCTTCGGTTGATTCAGTTTACGAAACAGCCTTTTTAGCCTACGAATGGTTAGTACAGAAAAAAGGTTTCCCTGAAAATAAGATTACGATTTTAGGTCATTCCTTAGGTGGTTCGCCGGCAATTTATTTAGCTTCTAAAAAACCACAAGCTAAGCAGTTAGTCCTTATTAACACTTTTAGTAGCATACAAAGTCTGTGTTTTCGACAATACAGCATTCTTTGCGTCTTTAGCGGAAGTATATTTAACTCTGCAGAACAAGCCAAAGAGGTGTTATTACCAGTCAGACATTTTGCTTATTCTGGAGATTTAGATATTCCGTTTGAAGAAAACCAAAAATTATTTCAGTTTTTTACAAAGTCTAAGGATAAAAAGTTTTTTGTATTGAGTGGCTATACTCACGCCTATCCAAACTTTGACCAAATATTACCAGAGATATAATCGAAAAACAACAATTTTTTTGAGAATACCTTAACTTGACAAAGTTTTTTAATGATAGCACACTCATTTGAATTTTAAGCGTTAGTGTGCTTATAACACTAGTTATAATATATAACTTATGTTTCCAACTACTAAACCTGAAGAAAACCAAGCTCAAACAACTTCAAACCTAAAAACAACAGACACCCAAACTAAAGCAGTAAACAATAAAAATGAAAATGCAAAGGCCGCTACAATTAGTGCAAAAAAATCCCCGTTCAGTTGGCTAATTACTTTACTTGGAGCTAGTTTGACGCTAATTTTGTTAGTTGTCTTAGCTTTAATTTGGTTGTTCCCTAACAGGGATTTTAGTCAGCTGGTATCTAGCCAGCAATGGTTAAATAAACTAACGTTTTGGCAGTCTAGAGATCAAACTAACTCCACCAAACCAACTGATATCGACCAAACAAAAGAAAAACCGATTAAACTTTCACCTTTTGTTTTTGCTGAGCCAGAAAAACCCATGACTACTGCCGAAGTGGTAAGCAAAGCTATCCCTTCAATAGTATCAATTTCCGTTTCTCTAAAAATTAGAGGTAGTAATGTAACTAATCTTAGTGGCTCAGTGGCTGGAACTGGTTTTATTGTAAGCCCAGAAGGATTAGTAGTAACTAACAAACACGTTATTTCCTCTCAGTGTCAGTTTGGTCAAGCAGTGGAAATAGTTGGCACAGATTATACCAACAAACTCTTAAAACTAGAATTGCTATCTGTAGATCCAATCTACGATATTGCTATTCTAAAAATTATTAACCCTCCCGAAAATTTAGTACCCCTAACTTTCGTTTCATCAGATACGGTTAAAATTGGTTCGGAAGTAATTGCGATTGGTAATGCTCTTGGAGAATTACAAAACACAGTGACCAAAGGAATAATCTCTGGAGTCTCTAGAAGTCTACTAACTAATTTAGTAGATGAATGCACCAACTCGCCAGTTTTTGCCGATGGTTTACTGCAAACAGACGCAGCCATTAATCGAGGTAATTCTGGAGGTCCTTTACTAAACGCAGCAGGACAAGTGGTTGGTATGAACACTTTTGGCACTACCGATGGTCAAAACATAGGTTTAGCCATACCCTCTAACGCCATCGTATCGGCCTTGAATTCTTACCAAGAAAACGGAATTATTCAAAGACCGAAATTAGGTGTGTATTCACGCACTATCACTCCTTTATTAAAAAACCAAGAAGACTGGTTACCAATAGATTATGGTGAATTAATTATTGCCCCCGTTGGGCAAATAGCAGTAGAGCGAGGTTCAGCCGCAGACAAAGCAGGTTTGCGTGAAGGTGATATTATTTTAGAAGTCAACGGACAAAAAATAGAACAAACTCGAGACAATCCTTTTCCCCTAAGAAGGATTCTGTTAACTTTTAAACCAGGTGATAAAATTAAGCTTACAGTACTTAAAGTAAAAAATACCAATCCTCAATATTTTGAATACCATTTAAGACCTACTGAGGTTGAAGTTACTTTAGATAAACTAGTTGTCAACATCAAGTAGCCTAAACTTATATCCAAGTTATCTTTCTAGTGAACACCAAGGTGTTATTGGAAAGTGTCAAAAAAGTACTTAAACTAACTTATTTAAAGCTTGTATAAAATAGCTTTGGTTTGAATTAGTTAACTATTTCTATTTAAATTAGCAACTACCCTAAGAAAACGAGATTAAATAAAAAAAATAAGCAGACTGAGACTAAAAACCAAAGTTATTTCAATCCAAGCTTATCTAGTTTGACAAAAACCGTGGCCAAAATTAGTCAATCATGGTTTTCACCATGAAAAAAGCTAAGTCCGGTTATCGTTGTCAAAATTGCGGTTATTTTAGCACTAAATGGTTAGGTAAATGTCCTGAATGTGGTTCCTGGAATAGTTTTTCGGAAAGCCAACTAGTTGAACCTACGCCAAAAAACAGCTCGCTTAAACTTTCAACTCCGAAGATATTTACTCTAGCTGAGATTAACCAACAATTAACTACTTTTTCCGCAAAAACCGTATATCCTTTCCAAAACCCACAGCTGAATCAATTTTGGGGAGGTGGATTAACTAGTGGTAGTTTATCTTTGCTAGCAGGAGAACCTGGTTTAGGTAAATCTACCCTAGCTTTGCAATTACTACGCTCTTTATTTCAAGCCAATCTACAAGCCGGATTAAAATTGTTCTACGTTACCGCTGAAGAAGCCCTTACCGAATTAGCTCGCCGTAGCCAACGACTAGGTATACCGCAAGAGATTTTATTATTTCAAGGAAATCAATTTGAAGATATCCTACAAGTGTTACAAATTTACCAACCACAAGTAATGGTTATCGACTCAATCCAAACCATTTTTACTAACCAGCTAGAAAACTCACCTGGAAGTGTTAGTCAAGTAGCTTTTTTAGCTAATCAGTTTTTAAGTATCAGTAAGGCACAAAATATCAGTTTCATTTTAATTGGTCATATTACCAAGGACGGTCAAATTGCTGGACCAAAAACCTTAGAACATTTGGTTGATTCGGTTTTGGTTTTAGAAGCAGCTAAAAATACTAACTATCGCACTCTTAGCTTTAGCAAACACCGTTTCGGTAGTACCGAAGAGATCTTACTACTAAAAATGGAACCTGCCGGATTACAAATCGTTGCCGATCCTAGCTTAGCCTTGCTAGAAAACCTGGAAACTGGAGTGGGCATCGTCTACGGTATAGCTATGGACAAAAACTTACCACTAATAGTTGAGATTCAAGCCTTAGTGAGTACTGGCAACTATTCAGACCACAGCTTTGGGCGCCGAGAAGGGATAAACTTAAACAACAGTAAACTCAATACCATTCTGGCCATAGCCGAAAAATACTTAAGTCTTAAACTAAAGAACCTTGATGTTTATGTACAAATTAGTGGGCTACCAAAAACAATTACCGATGATAGTTTAGATTTGCCAATTTTGCTAGCCATTCTATCTTCGTTGTACTCTAAGCCAATTCAGGTACTACTAAATTTAGATAAAAAACTAAACCCTCAAAAAATAGCCTTTGCTGGCCGGTTGACCCTAAGTGGTAAAATTCGTCAAGCAACTAGTTTAGATCGTCGCACAAGCATCGCTAAAAATCTAGGGTTTTTATTTAACCCAAATATTACAATAGGCAATTTAGATAATTTAACCTTTAGTTAAACTTAGATACAAAATCTAATAAAGTGTACGCATACAATTTGAACTAACCTAAAATTGAGGAAAAGCCGTTTAGCCACAGAAATTTTTAGGTAAATTTAAACTAATTTTACTAGCAAAAACCTAAACAGTAAAAACTGGTTAGCTTTTTCGTCGGGTAGTCTGGTTGCAACCGGCAAACATATTGAATAAACTGACCTTTGTGAATCAAATCCGGTTTTTTAAAAACTTATAGTACTAACAAAGATGTCTAGGCTTTCTAAGCTAGATTAGATATATACCTTTGTAGTTAACACACCCATAACCAACAGAAGTGCTTAGCTAGTTATTTTGCCAAGAATCTGTATTAACTGAATTATTGCAATTTACTTATTTATAGCCAATAAAACTATTGAAAACTTGTCAGCTAAACAAGCAAACTCCGTTTTCTAAATTTGTATATTTAACCTAACTTGAGTCAAGTAGCTAACTTTCTAAAAACCACAAACTACTCTCAGCTTTAGCTTAAAATAGTCTTGTCCTTGACAAAGAGGTAATTTTCTCCTAGAAGTTAATTTGTTAACTCTTAGTTAAGCTTCTTTAAGCGATTATTTTGATCGCGGGGTGGAGTAATGGCAGCTCGTCTGGCTCATAACCAGGAGGTCGAGGTTCGAATCCTTGCCCCGCCACCAATTTCTTAGTTCTTCGGGGCTGTAGCTCAGTCGGTTAGAGCGCTGCCTTGTCGAGGCAGAAGTCGCGGGTTCGAGCCCCGTCAGCCCCGCCAGTTAATAGTCAATTTAGCTTCCCCAGTTTCTGGGGATTTTTTAGTATGGGATATTACCCAAGCATAAACCACTTTAAATTATCAAAACCCCACATTTTGACTATTGGTGTCTTTGATGGAGTCCATTTAGGACATCAATTTTTGTTGAAACAACTAACTACTCTAGCTAAAAACCACAACTGGCAGTCAACCGTACTTACTTTTGATCAACATCCTACTAACGTTCTCAACCCTAACCAACCAGTTAAACTGATTTTAGATTTAGAAAGCAAAATTCGCTTATTACAAGCCCAAAACATTGACAATCTAATTGTACAACCTTTTACCCAAAACTTCGCCAACTTAACTGCTACAGAGTTTGTTAGCCAAATTTTGGTGCAAAAGCTTCAAATTAGTGCGATTTTAATAACACCTAATTTTCGGTTCGGTAAAAATAAACAAGGTGATGCTCGAATGCTAACCACCCTAGCCAAAAATTTTTCGTTTCAGGTTTTCTCGGCCAAGATGTATTCTTATCAAGAGCAAATTGTTAGCTCCAGTCTAATTCGACAGTTATTAGCAGATGGTCGCCAGCTAGAAGCTAAATTCTTGCTAGGCCATCAGCAAAATCACAACCAGAAAGATAGTTCGAAATGTTTAACGAAGTTCTGTGCAGAATAACTAACCCCAAAAGACAAACCTCAAACAGAGTTTGAATCGTTCCATATTAACACAATATTACTAATTTCACGCAAATCTGTTTTTTCAACATGCGATAACCAAGTTATAATTCTTGCAAATTCTTTCTCTTTAAAACTTGAAAATACCGTTTCAACCGTTTTTATTTTTTGAAAACATCCAGTAAACTTATATTTTCGTTGAAATATTATTGCTTTTAAATTGTCTTTGATCGACTGGACTTCAGATTAGGTTTAGTAGGTTGCTTAAGCCAGTACTGGAGTAACTGCTTTTGGTTTTCTAATAGTTGATTTTGGGTAACCAATAATTTATGTAACTGCCAACTAATCAAAGTGATTAACCCAAACAAAAACGGATCAAAATTAAACCCAGGAATTCTAGCCAGCCATAAAATGCTATAATAAACACCTAATAGAACCAAAAAAATTAAAGTAGTTTGCCCTAAAGCAATAAACACCTGGTTTTGGTTTTCTCGCAAATAAATCCACAGTTGCCGCATATTTCTAAAGTTTATTCTAGACTTTGACTTTAGTCAAAACCAATCCTTAAACTCATTTGACTCTAAATTTACTAACTCTGGCTGCAGTTGGGCATTAATCCTAATTTACTCTGCAGTTTTTAATTGTAAATAATAGTAGCTGACAATTAAATTGTCTAAGGTGTTTATTTGAATTAGCTCTTTGTTAATTTTTTGGCCGTCCTTTAATCTAGGTTCTAGAATGTCCGGTTCCAACTGAAACATAGCTGAGATAGTTTGCGAATTCACATAATGATTATCCCTTAATAACCCACTACTAGTGGCTAAATTTTCTATAGCAAAACTACCCGGTTGTTTAATTGCTAACTGAAAACCCCAAAGACCAAAACTAGGAATATAGACATTATATGGATAAACTTCGGGAAAAGCTTGGGTTAAAGTTTTATACACACACCAAAAAGCTGTTGGAGTAGCATAAGGAGAAGTGCTTTGCAAAACCAAGGCTCCCGTTTCGGTTAACAATTGATCAATTAATTTGAAAAACTCTAGGGAATAAAGCTTGGCCAAACTAACCTCATCTGGATCAGGAAAGTCAGTAATAATCAAATCGAAATACTGCTTTGGTTGACGTTGAACCCATAGCCAAGCATCTTCCACTATCACCTCCACCTCAGGCTGCGTTAAACTGTCTTGATTCAACTCTTTTAGAGGTAGTAAATTCTTAGCTAAATCCACCATCACCGGATCTATCTCTACTAGCTTAATTTGGTCTATATGCTTCCTAAACTTGAGTAGCTCTCTAACTGCTAAACCATCACCACCACCTAATACAACAATCTTAAGCGGTGTAGCTGGTTTTTGAGTTAAAACATAAAGCATTGCCGGTATAACCAAAGACTCGTGATAACGATATTCATCAAGAGCACTAAACTGAATTCCACCATTAAGATATAACCTTAGATCTTTTCCGGACTGGGTAAACACAATTCTTTGATACTTACTTTGAGTTGCATAAATAATCGAGTCTCGATACAAATAGCTTTCTACAAAATTGTATACAGAGCTACTGTAAATTATACCTAGTATTAATAAACCACTAACCAAGCTTAAGACTGTGAGCACTAATATCTTGGTTTTGGTTTTGGCCAACCTATTCCAAAAAACCAATGCAGCTAGCACAGCTGTCAAAATATTTAATAAACCAATTATAAAATTTAATCTCACCAAACCAAAATAGGGCAAAAGCAATAGGGGAAACAGCACCGAGGCTGCTAGTCCACCTAGATAGTCAAAAGAAAGGACATTAGCTAAAACAGTTTTCAGTTGACTATTTGGCTCTGAGTTTAGAAGTCTGGTTAAAATAGGTATTTCCAACCCAGACAACAAACCCACACCTAAAGTAAGAATAATTTGCACAACAGTAAAATAAGGTGTAAAAATAAAACTCGTATACAAAAGCAAAACAGCAAAACCACCAAACAAAGCCAAAGCCATTTCTACTACTACAAAGTTAGTAGCTAAATGATCAGTAACCAACCATTGACTAATAAAAGCCCCCAAACCTAAACCAGCCAAAAAGAATCCTATAGCCAAAGAAAAAGATAATACTGAATTGCCAGTAATATTCGATACTGCCGTACCAATTAATAATTCATAACTTAAAGAACATAAAGAAGCCACAAAAACCTGTACCAATAAAATTATCGGTCGAAGAGATAATTTAGTCATACTAAAAAAGTTTCATTAAGGAGCAAGCAAAACTGCAGCAATAATAATGGCTACACAAACCAAAAGTAAACCCTTAAACAAAGAAGCTGCTATATTTTTACGATCAAAGATTTCTGCTTCAATATCCGTCGGTAATAACCAATCTATCATTTTATAAGTAGAAAATAACGTCGCCACTCCCAGCCAAGAATAAGCCATTACAGAAACCAAATTATACAAAGGCGTCCGTTCGGGTATCCATCCAGCTTGCTCTACCATTAACAGAGCAACCGCTAATAGGAAAACTGAGCTGATAGTAGTAATTTGTCTGCGAGACATAAACCAAACTTTTAACTTTTAACTTTAAGTTTTCTGGGACTATAGTACTGCCAAGCTTTTTCCTCATTTCTCTTTCTACGATACCTGGCAAACATAATTAACAATACAATACCAAACCCAGCAGTATACCAACCTTGATCAGCAGTAATCTGAGCTTTATAAACTTCTAGCCTAATCGGTATAGTTTCTGTAGTAGTTGACAAACTGGTATCTTGTTCAGCCGGAACGCCTACCTTACCAAAATCGTCTAGTCGGACAATTAAAGAATAGGTTTCCTGTTTCGAGGCATAAAAACTGTTACTGTGGGTTCGTCCAAAATCCGGTGCGTTAACTAACTCCACATTGCCAGAAGAGGATATTTGTTTTCTTGAATCCAGAAAAGTTGTCGACAAAGACAATCCAAAATCAGTAGGTAAATTAGAGCTAAGGGTAAATTCATAAGCCTGGTTGGTTGTGTCAATAACAATGTCTTTAAACACTAATTCACTACCAATCACTAAAGGTAAATTTAAAGTTTGATCATAAATTTTCACATTTTGTGAAGACTTAACTAATACAAATACTAGCACAATTACTAAAGCCACAATACTAGTCAAACTTACCAACCACCATAACTTTGCCAACTGCAAATGGCTAGCCGATTTAGGGTTTAGCAACCTTAAACTATCGGCAAAAATTTCCGTCAACTTGTCCTGAGGAATCCATACAACCTCAAACCATTCGGCTTCAGAGTCGTTAAAAATATCCACCGAATAGCTTTTGTTAAGCACCTTAAAATCGTAGTAAACAAAACTTTTATACCTACGTAAGTCCGGCAAAGCCCTACCCTCAGCTTTGGTCAATAAACCAGTTCCCACTTCTTCCAGAAGTACCCAAAAATTGTTTTCCAAGTTATCTGATAACGGCTTATTGGGGTTAAATCTGATTGTTTTTTTCAATGACTCTATTTCTTCAGTAGATAACTGACGACAATAATAAACCTCGTCGTAACTAACCGCAAAATACCAAGTTTGGCCATTGTTGGCTAAACAATAATATTCTCTGGTAGAGAAGGTGGAGCCTACATCACTTTGATCTTGCCAAAGCCCTACCTTGTTTACTGTATACTTAACCCAACCATTGCCTAAAATTTCAAACGGCATTCCTTGCCATGTACCTCTAGCCCCTACAAATAAAACTTTTTTGTGAAATTCCATAAGTTTTACTTAACACTCGCGCCACCAGCTTTGCCAGTATAGCCGGAATTGATACTCCCACTGCGAAAATTAGAATTAGAACTTGGAGGACAACGGCCATAACGATCACGTTTTTCAATTGGGCAATCGACTTTTTGATTAGTCAAAACCGGTTTATTATTCATACCTCCTCCAGTAGTGTAATTAAACACCGGCAAAGCTACCAATAAACCCAAAACCCCCAAAGCTATATACGGAAAAATTTTCATAAATGGTATTTAGTTTGACTCCAAACAACTAAATTCAACTCTGGATAACAATGTAATGTTCGCACGAACAATGAGTTTTGATTTTCTGTCAATTGAACAGCTGTCCACTCACCTTGACCAAAGTCGTATTTAACAACGTTCGTCTGCCGTAAAAAATTGTCTACTTGAGTAACATCGTCAGATACCCAAAGTCGCAGATATGTACTTACATATTGATTATTGTTAGCTAAATTTAACAGCATAAATTCTTTCGTGTGTACACTAGGTTCCTGGGTGGTTAGCGCTTCACAAAGCTGTCTGTCCTGAAAACATAAGTCAATTTGGTGAGAATGGCCGATTATTTTTATATGTGCTCGAAATTTTTGAGATTTTTGTTCCGTTTGCCAAAAGACCTTAGTCCATCCGTCAGGCAATATCTTCTCTGATTGGTACCAAAACACATGCATCGTTAACTAGCAATAAGTAAACTAGTTTAGAAATTATTAAAAAGCCAATTTTAGTCAAGTTTAAGTTACTAATTGTAACCACCTCCAAAAAACAATTTGTTTACAAATTATTACTAACTGGTTTCTCTGTTGTTGAATTTGAGCAGTTTTCGTCGAAACTTGGATAATTAAAAGTTTTATAAACCGTGAACCACTTTTTTGAACTCAGGATTAATTTGACAAATTCCAAAGACTCCGCTTCAGTTAATTAATTTCTTTTCCAAAATTACCTGCTAAGCTAAAAATAGCGAATGTTTCTACAGAATAGTGTTCTTACTGAGTTTCTCTCTGAGGCTAACTTGGTCTTAACCCAAGAAAATTTTGGCAATCAACTAGAAGATTTGCTAGTACCAATCAAAAATTTTTTGCAAAAAGAAAAGCAACTTCTTAGTTTTTCTTTAGCTCGTTATTGTGGAGGCAATAGTCAGCTGGCTTTTTTCTGTGAGTGGTTATACCAACAGCACCGCCTAACCCGCAACAACTATCCTTTATTTTTGGAAACTAAAGAACATTTAAAATACAAAGTACCTGCCCAAATTCTGGCTTTACCTAACCTCGAGAGCCTGCTTGATCAGCAAATCACTAACTGGTATTTACCCTACCAACTGGCCTTGATACACAATATTTCCAAAGAACAGATGTTTGATCTGGTGACTAAATATGGATATCTCAACCGCTACTTAAACCATAAATTTCTATCCAGAGTTATCAGCAGCGACCTTCAAATACAACAAGCCATAATTTATGGTCAAACAACCGTTAGTCAATTTTTAGAATGGCAAGGTTACAGCTTAAGTAGCTTACTTTTGAGTTTACCTTGTTTGGTTGGATTTGTGTACAATTTTCACCAATCAGATAGCCCAATTAACCCGGCTGGAGTCAAATGGTTTTTAATAGAAGAAATTCTGACCAGAATTGCCAGTTTACACCAAATAGCCACTACCAAAAATTTAGTGATGTTTCTCTACCGACAAACCCTATCAAACAGTGACAGCAATCGTTGGTTACAATTACCGAAAACTGAACAAATTACGGCAGCTGAGTTAGATGAATCAACCACCAAACAAAAACAGTCTATCGTACAAAAGTTATCCGAAGAAGTTCAAGACAGAATTGAGAAATTAGTTTTTCCTGAAAAATACAAAACCATGTTTCAAGATTTATTAGACTGGGTTTTAGATCTTGGTTCTGGACAATTAGACTAAAACCCCCTAGACTAGGGGCAATCTATGCTTTGGCGACGGATTTTAAAAAATAACTACGTTTTAATTTTCATTTTAACCATTTTCTCTATCAGCTTACGCCTACCTGCTTGGTTATACCCACCAAGTAGTGATCACCTGTTATTCCTGTTTATTGGCCGGGAAATTTTTGCTGGCAAAACTTTATATTTAGATGTATGGGACCATAAACCACCTTTGATCTTTTACATCAATGGACTAATCAGTTGGCTATCTGGTAATTCTGTTTTACTACCACAAATTTGGCTTTTGGTCTGGCTAGCTGGAGAGTATTTAGTGTTTTACTTTTTTCTGAAACGGTTGTTCACTCAACTAGGTAAATCTGATCCTGAAATCAATGCTAGATTAAGTTTGCTCGTCTACAGTTTGTTCCGTAACCAAAGTATTTTTATCAACGCCATCAATACTACCGAAAACTTTGGTTTAATTTTTTTGTTAGGTATGTATTGGCTAGCCTTAGAGTGGCTATGGCAAAAATCTAGAAAGTTTTTAGTACTTAGCGGAGTTTGCCTATCAGCACTGGTTTTTCTTAAGCCTAACTTTATTATTTTAGCCTTACCGATATTAATCGAGATAGCCTGGCCTATACTTACCGAACTGCGGCTAAGATACTGGGCTAGTGTTTGGAACACAGTAAAACAGACTTTTATTAACTACGTTATTTTACTTTTACCTACCTTAGGTCAAACCTTATTTTGGATCTGGTTTTTTGCCAGTCGGTCGGCTTTAATAGATTTTTGGAACGCTAGTTTTTGGTTTAGCTTTAAATATTTATCTGTATTAAACCCAGACTATTTAGGTCAATTTATTTATGTTTTGATTATCGTCTTAAACTCACTAGTGATCATCCCATTTTCTTTGGTTTGGCTTTGGTTTAGTATCAGTCACAGTTTAAAGAACATTTTGCTATCTCAAAACTTAAGGTTTATTTTTTGGTTAGGTTTAAGTGGTTGGCTATTTATAGCCATATTTTGGTACGGATTGTCATATTATTTTTTAATTATTTTTCTACCAATGACTATCTTATTAGTAACCATAAAACTACCAAAAAAGCCTTGTTTTTCCAGCTTACTTTTAGGTATTTTATTTGTAGTGTTTAGTATTACACTATTGATCTTTCCTTTTAGTTATCCAAATAACTACTCTGAAACCAAAAGCGTTCAAGAAAGTAGTATCTTACAAGAAGTACTATCCTATCTAAAACCAAAGTTAGCTTCGGAAAAACAAATTTACGTTCTCGACAGAGGAGCGGCTATTCACTACTACACTCAAACCTCTAGTGTTAGTCGTTATTTCTCAACACATTTTCTAGATATAGATAATTATGCTAATTTAGGCTTTCAAATTAACCAAACCGTACTTCGTGACCTACAAACCAAAAAACCGAAATATATAGTTATTAACACCAAAATTTGGGAAAGACAACTACCAGTAAACAGCTATATTCAAACCTGTTATGTTAACACAAAAACTATACACTATTATCAAATCTGGACAATTCAAAATGCTTGTTTATAAAAAACCCCGAATCTTGGGTTAAATAATTTAACAACAAAATTTCACTGTCTGATAAGATGGATTTTTTATCACTTGCCCAGTGTAACTGGATAACAATTAATTACCAAAATACCGATAATAGGCTTGGAATTGTCTCGCTATCTACTATTTCTAGACTCTAATGACAATTTTGTCCAACTTACCACTTTAAAAAATGCCCTCAAAAAGGACAACAATACTAGTCTGTTTTACCAAAAAAAATTAAGCTTTCTCCAATATATCGTAAAATCAAGTAAACAAACACTTATATAGCTTTAATTTAATCATAATAATTCACCACTAATTTAACCACAGTTTCTAAAGTTTGCTTTTGACTAGAAAACCGGTAAGATGTACCATACCAACCAGTATGCTGGTCAGCTGTAGGTCGGTTGTCAAAAAAACTGAAATTTGCACTCTCACAATCCCGCAAAATAGTAAATTGTTTACTTACCAACGCGCGAAATCCATTTTGTTGTAAAATTTGCTGAGCTTTTGACCAAGCTTTGTGCTGTGCCTGAATCAATAAATCCTGGCATACTAAGTCCAGAGAGTCACTAGAAAAAACTAATGGTTCAAGCTGGTTAATACCAATTTGGTATAATTTCGCTTTGATATCTTCTATAACTGAAGTCGTCGATGGTTTTTTAAACACCACTCTATAATAGGTTTGTAAATTGTAAAATGGTTTAGATTCAGCAACGCTTGCTGGTAAGTTAATAGCTAAAAAACTTTGGTTAGTTTGTATAGTTTGCGACTCCACTCCTTGAGTTTGCCAAAATCTATAAATTGCTTCTCTTTTGGTTTGTTCTGACTGAATCAGCTCTTGTATATTCTCTCCTTCGCTTTTAGTACTAAAAACCAATTCCACAATATCTAAATCCGCTTCGACTATGGCCATACCCTTTACTTCCAACTGATTGGGTTCTTTTGGCAACGAATAAAAAAAGCCTAGTAACTGCAAAATTAATAAGACTATCGCTACACCACTAAAAAAACTCAAGAAATAAAACCTTAGATTGTTTCCTTGCAAATTAGATAAAAACTTCTTGAAAGGGGGCTTGACTTCGGTTTGACTAGTTACATCTGCAGAATTTAGAACAGCTAATTGCTTGGTTGTTTGGGCTTTAGATAAATCTTTTGATACACTACGATATGAACTACTCAACACTTCTGGCTTGAGTGGCTGTTCCTTGGTAGTTTCTGCTTTAGTAACTTTTCTTCTAGATTTAGCTGTTTTTTTGGTCATACCAACATCTAATTCTAAAAAACAAAGAAAAATTCTGCCTTGTCAAAGTTAAATTTTTCATTAAATTTTTTCTGTAAAATTACGCAAACATAACCCTAACCACGGTTAGCCATGCCAACAAATATTTCTAGCTATCAAAACTTAAAAAAATCGATAAAAATAGTCCAAACAAGCTCAGTTTTTCAGATTTCTTTAACTGCTTAAATTATAACAAAATTACTCAAAAGTTCTAAACTGGAAACCTTAAAAGACAAAAAATGTCCAAGCCAAAAAACAATTAACTCAACCTTAACAAATCTCAGCAACTTAGCAGTTGTGTATTTCCCTAAAAAACTAAATTAAATTCGCGAAGACAAGACAGGTTAATTTTATTTTGTCTGTACTCTCATTGCCAACTAAAAAGGTTGGCTTCAGACCAAAACTCATTTAGCCAGCAATCACCAAACCCAGCATTGACGCTGGCAAATTAGCTTCTCTTATAGCTCTTCGACACTCTAGCAAGGTGGCTCCGGTAGTGACTACATCGTCTACTACTAACCAACGCTGGTAAGCACGATCCACTCCTGCATTAACAGAAAACAAACCTTGCAAATTGGTTTTTCTAGATTCCACACTTAGGTTAACTTGAGAAACCGTGGTTCTTTTTTTCCAAAACTGGGGTTGGCAAGGTAAGTTTAAACGGTTAGCCAAACTTTGGGCAATTTTTTCTGGTAAGTGATACCCACGCTGAACCAATCTCACCGGATCCCAAGGTACATAAGTCACCAAATCTGGTTGATAATCATTGTTCTCAGCTTGCCAACTTAAGTATAAAACTTCGGCCAAATCTTCGGCAATAGCAAATTCGCCTTCAAACTTAGCTCGATGAATTAGCTCTCGTACCCAGTGTAAATTATAGTCTAAAGCTACCCACACCTCTTGAACCAGGGTTTCATTAGTCACCAGCATTTTTCTTAGAGATCGCTCTGTGCTTGAAAAGTACCCTGCCGGTAAATACGTGTGAATATCTCTACCACCAGTTTTAGGAAAAAAGAAATCTAAAAAATAACCTAAACGCATAAACCCAAAAACTAATTCATGTTTATTTTTCAGGTCACTTTAAAACGATTAAAAATTTGATAAATTGGCAAGTACGGCAGAGCTCCATTTCTAAAATCTTGAATTTTGTCGAAACACAAAAACACAGTAAAGTGATCTCTAATCAACTAATTTCTAATTTTCCTCTCCAGCAATTAACAAAAACCAAATCTAGGTCTTCAAAAACTAGCACTAATGTAATTAGTTTTTGCAATAGACGTTGTCTAAAACTTTGGTCATTGGAAAACTATTGGTTTGTTGATAGTCTTTAGGTTACTATTTTCACAACTCTCTAAGAAGGTTTCACAAAATGTCTTAAACAAAATTTCAATTGTAATAATTTTTTTATGAAAACGCTTCTCACAAAAAATTGTCCGCAAAACAAAAAAGGCATCTAGAATCCTCAAAACAAGCTTTAACACCAATAACCTAGGATTAGATGCCTTCTTTTTAATGAGCCCTACTCTCAAACTATTTACCCTTTCTTTCTTGTTTAACTTTTTTGTTTTTGTTACAAAAAGCTAGTAAGTTTTTATTTTTGTTAATTTTTGTTTTGTTAGTGTAGTGTAGGGTGACGTACACTAACCAATAAAGAAAAGGTAAATAGCTAAACTGACTATTAGCTAATCAGCTTAACTACTTTGGTTCAAGAGTAGGACTAAAAATCTGTAAAACTTTGAGTTTAGGAAAAAACTTTTTACTAAAACATCCTAAACTTGGGAAATAGTATAAAAAATATTCGTGGTCATGTCAACTAAATTAGCTTAAACAGTTAAAAAATAGCTTAAAATTAACATTTTTAAAGTACTGATTAAATTCAATATAAATGTGTTAGATTAGTTTAGTTGATTAGTCTAATATGTCTATAAATAAGTTATCCACAAAATATACACAAACAAACAATCTAAAGCTTCTAACTAGTCTATGTTTAAAGTTCAAATCCGTTCAGATGGTGTTAACTTAGGTTTATTTTTTACTAAAAAACTAACAATAACTAACCTTAATCAACCAGTTTAAAGTTTAGCGGAATTTTTCGCTAGCACAATTTTCATCGAATAACTGGCAACCAAACTCACAATTCCCCTACTAACTGAGGTAAAACTGCCGGCCAATTAGCTCTTTGCAATACTATTGACACAATTGGTTCTTGGGCTTTTTTAGCTAATCTACCAGAGTTGTCAGCGACCAACAAGTCGTATCGAATTGTAAACCGAGGTCTTTGTAAGTCTAACATGGCGGCTTTTTCCAGACAAAAATCAGCAAATTTTTGGCAAACCTTACCCAATTCCAAGTACCTTTGCAGGTTGTCATCAACTGTAAAAGTCAGTTTAGTGTTTAAGACTGCGCTCGAACGAACTGGCTCACTAAATTGCTGATCAAAAATAAAATTACCCAAAGAATAGAAAATCAGCTTACCCTTATAGACCTCGGCAGCTTGAACTACATGAGCACTAGCCCCCACAATCACATCAGCTCCTTTATCTATCATTTTTCTAAACTCTTGTTTTTGTAGGCCGTCTGGAGTGGTTGGGTATTCTTTACCTTGAATAGGTACTACAAAAGTAGGAAAATATTGAGCATAATAGCTAATCATCGACAACTGCTCGTCAGTCGCCAAAGAGAAGGTATTATGATAACCACAAATCGCTACCGGAAAACGGTAGTTAACCGATTTAGTTAACTTTTTGTCAGAGACAATTGACACAGGCAAACTCACTACCTCACAAATTTCATTTAAGTATTGCTTATCAAAATGCCCAAAATATTGAATGTTATATTTGTCCAAGTACTCCCTAGTGGTCTGGAAACCGCGCAGACCGTCCATATTAGACGTGTGACTATTAGCCAGACCAAACACCTCAAACCATTTACTTACTTCCGGCAAATAATTGGGTGTACAATTAAACATCAAGGTTTGATCCATTATTTTTGAGTCGATTACCCGATCAGTAATTGGACAATCTAACTGAGCGATCCAAGCATTATATTTATCTTTCTCAAAATCACTCAGCCTAGAAAATGGATAAGCTTCTTTAAGTGGGCTAGCCATAGCCCAATCGTTGACATACCTACCCCAGAATACAAACCCAAACCATAACAAATTTAACTCAACTTTATCCGAAGATATAATGTCGTTATTGGCCAATTCTTTATCACTAAGAGCCAAATCCCAACTGTAATCCGGAAAATTTAAGTCTGCTAAATACTTATACCTCAGCCATAAAGAACTAAAAACCAAAATTATTCCTACTGTAACAACTAACCATAAACCTTTAAACATAACTTCAAAATTGATCAAGCTAAACAAAATATTTTACCAAAAGTGTCAATTTAATACTTTTCTTTGCAGTTTATCTGTTAAAGATTCACTTCTAAATAGTCTGTTGGAAGCAAATTAAACCATCTACTTTTTAGTTACTCAAAAACTTATTAACTTACAATTACTTTTTGCTTAAAACTCAGAAAAATTTATCCTTTCAAGTAAATAACAAACTTTAAAAAAGTCCTGTTTACGAATTAAACTTTAAAAAAACACAATCGATTAACACCAAGAGGTTCGCCTTTAGGATGTGCTGTTTGAATTAGTAAAACTAAAATTTGGTCTTTTATTATTTAGAATTTCTATCTTACTCTTAACAACTACCAGAAATTTTAAAAAGCTTAAAGCTCCCTCTTTAAGAGAAACCAAATAAATTAGTTTATATCAAAATTATTTCAATTTTTTATAATCTTCCAAAGAATTGACCAATCTAACAATTCTAAAAAACCCGCCAACAACGTTGGTTTTTGACAAAAAATCAAAATCGTAACTAAACTGACCCCCGTCATTAACGGGGAGTAGTTCAGTGGCTAGAACGCATGATTCGGGTTCATGAGGCCGGAGGTTCGAGTCCTCTCTCCCCGACCAACATTCAAATTAACACTTTATAATAAGTAACCAAAATGTTTAAAAAATTAAACCCGAATTAATCGCAAGTTTACCATAAAAATTAGCCAACCTTGTAAAAAATTTAACTTGATTAACTTATACTAGACCAAAAATCTTCTAAAAACCACTAGTAGTTTGGATTGCTTACCAAAAACTGATTAATCTGTTTTGTTTATACTGGGCACTACCAAGTCTTCAGAAAAATTATGTAGTTATTACCTACACTACTCAAATATAATTAAATTGCATTCTAGGTTGAGGTATTTAAATAAGTTAAGTCAACTATAAAAACAAGGATTTCAAGATTCGCCAAAATTTTGAATAGCGAATTTTATCCACACTGGAAGCAAATCAATCAACATGACAAACTCTCACAAGAGTCACAAATCTAACCTTATTAGAACAGTTTTTAAGACAATACTTGCTTACGTTTCACTTGAGTGAGCTTAACTACAATTGTGGTAGCCTCAAAGCCAAACTGTTTTTTGATAATATTTTCCAAAAATCTCAAATAAGACCAGTGAATAGTTTCTGGATCTTTAACCAAGAGTTCAAAAGTTGGAGGGTTAGTGTTAGTGTAGACAAGATCGTAAATTATGGCCTTCTTCTTTAAACGTAATTTTTGTGGTGGCTTTTTTTTCATTAGGTAATTAAATAAAGTTCTCAAATCTTTTCTATCAATTAGCTTACTGCGATTCTCCAAAGCAACAGAGACAGCTGACCAAATTTGGTTGGGACTGTCAGGATGGTTTTGGTTGCTATCAACTTTAGTTGAAACCCACAAAAATTTATCAATTTTTAGAAAACCAAATTTTAGTTGGAATTCCTTTTGAAACCTAGCCCGCCCAGTAGTATCCACCAAATCAGCTTTGTTAGCTATAATTACTAAACCTTTTTGAACTTCTTTACAAATTCCAGCTACCACCTGATCTTGGTGAGTTAACGGTTGAGAGCCATCGACTACCAAACACAAAACATCCGCTTCGTGAGCGGCTTGAATAGTTTTGTAAGTAGCAAAAGTTTCGGCTCCCAAGGCTCTTTGACCAGCTTTACGGATACCTGTTGAATCCATTAAAATCAACTTTTGACCATCTGGTCTTTCCAAAAGATAATCATATACACCGATAGTAGTGCCAGGAATTTCGGTAACAATTTGTAAATCTTTGTTAATTAGCCAATTGAATAGTGAACTTTTGCCCACATTGGGTTTACCTAAAAGTAAAACTTTGGGAATTTTTGGGATTCTGGTAACGATACCGCGTTCTATCTTGGCTAATTCTTGGAATAAATTCGATTTTTCCAAATTAAACCAAATAGTCCACAACCCCTGACTTAGAGCAGGTTCCAAATTTCTACGAGTATCGTCGATAAACACAGTTTGACTAGGATTAAGCTGATATTTAGTTACTAACTTAGCAAAAAATTCTGGATTGTCTTTAGTTAGACCAACCTCAAAACTAGCTAATCCACCGTCAAACCACTGCCATAAATCTAATTGAGACAGTTGTTCAATTAACCATTGGTCTGAATTAGTTAAATAAAATATTTTTTTACCTAATAGTTTTTGCCGAATGAGAAATTTTTTAGTGGCTGGTATCTCCCCAAACCCAGTTGAATCTTTAGTAAAACAAACTCCATTCAAATCAAACACTAAGTTGACAATTTGGTTTACTGGCTGGGGTGTATTTTCCAAATTATACAATTCTGCTTCTAAGTCAAAATTCGTGCTTTCTAACCACAAACCTAAACACCCCAGTTTAGATAAATCGCGTAAATTCTCGGCTAAATCGTCAACAAACAAAGTAGTCTGTGGTTTAAGGTTATATTTTTGCAAAAACAACTTATACAAATCTAAATTTGGTTTATATAAACTGACCCAATGGCTAGCTAGACCACCATCAAAAATTTCCATCAGTTGTGGATAAACTGACTCAAACCAAGTTACATCATACACGTTAGCCAAAAAGAAAATTCGCTTACCTTGCTGTTTTTGAGTTTGAATTAGTTCAATCACATTCTCTCGTAAAGTTCTTTCTTGAAAAAACAGGTCTTTGACTATGGACGCCCAATTTGGGTCATAGCCCAACAATTTCAGCAAGTTTTGCCAAAAATTTAGTTGTTGGAATTCTGCTAACCAGGTTGATGAATCTTGAGTGTGTAACTGCTCATTAAGTAGTTTCTGCCACACTTGTTTATACCATGCAATGGTCAATCCTGACCGCTTTTGATTAAGCCAATCTACAATTAAATAATCATTATCAGTGAAAACTACTCCATCTAAGTCTAAAACTAGATTTTCTAAATTAAAGTACTGCTGGTTCAGCCAAACCGCATTGTATAAACCAGGACCTTCGGAAGTGTTTTCACGAACAATATAGTAAGACCCATCTAAACTAGGACGAACTTCTTTAAGTTTTGATTTAGTCTTTGTTTCGTCTCCCAGCTCAGCAACCAATCGAGGCAAATCAGGTTTCACAAACTGATTTTGTTTTAGCCAGTTAACAATTAAATCTAATAAGTCATTAATCCCATAACCAGTATGGGCACTTAAATTAACTAAACCCAAGCCACCAAACCTAACATAATCAGCCAAATTGACGTCTTGGTTAGGGTCATCAACTTTGTTGACTGCTATAATAAAGGGCTTACAAAGTTTTCGTATTTTTTGTAAAATTTTTGAGTCCAATGTATCTGGGTCTTTCTTCACATCCATTACCCAAACCAATAGATCCGCCTCAGCAATAGCTGACCAGGTTTTGATTTGGGTCTGCTTAAGAATTAAGTCATCAGGATCAGGTATTAACCCTCCGGTATCAACAAATCTAATCAAATAACCATCCCACCATTCCTCTCCAAAATTTAAGTCACGAGTAGTGTGTGGTTCGTCGGCAGTAATAATCTTGCTTAAACCAGTAATTCGTTTCATTAAAGTACTTTTACCCACATTAGGTTCACCAATAAAAGCTATTAAAGGAATTTTAGTCATATTTAATAACCTAATTTAACCACTAACCATCACAGTAGTTGGAAACCAATTTTCAACTTCTTAACAAAAGTCAACTAGTTTTCAAATTTGCTCTAGCTTAAAAATGACAATATAAATTCTATGTTAAAGCAATAATTTGACCAGCAATTA
>Ga0209227_1001126_pt1 | contig 21489 bp, 21 predicted proteins | sample YNPBryantNP2012_FD_185815 | JGI IMG/M metagenome (GOLD analysis project Ga0209227, IMG submission 185815) | Anoxygenic and chlorotrophic microbial mat microbial communities from Yellowstone National Park, USA - YNP Bryant NP 2012 (SPAdes)... ...
CGTCGAAACGATGACGTGCAACGGAAGCGGAAGAAAGGTGAGGAAATGATCGAGCAGCGCGTCCACCGCCTCCGACGCGGCGAGGTGATAATCGTCAATGACCCACAGCGCGGGCGCGGTGAGATGCCCGGCGAGCGCGTTGATGAGCGCGTCGGTAGCCGCGCGCGTGGCGTGAGCGCCCGCATCTTGCAACAATACGAGCGGTGTATCGGGTAGCGTGGGCAAGCCCACGCGAAACGCGGCGATGAGATGCGCAATGAATTGGTGCGGGTCGGTGTCACCTTCACTCGCGCTGTACCAAAAGAGCGGCGTGTATGTTTGCGCCAGATTGGTGAGCGCGGTGGATTTGCCATAGCCCGTGCTTGCCTGCACAATCGTCACGCGATAATCGAGCGCGTCGCGCAGCAACGCGTCCACGCGGGGACGCGCCAGAATCGCGCGTGGCAAGCGCGGCGGATTCAGGGTGGTGTACAAGACCTCTTCGACCATTGTTCTTTTCTTGACCCTGTCATTTCGAGGTGCGCTGTTTGTACGGAGAAATCTCGTTCCAACACGGCGAGATTTCTCGCTTCGCTCGAAATGACAAGGTGGCTAATTACCTTTTTCGATAATAGCATCAATCGCGGCGATTGGCAAACGACTTGTCTATCTATCTACCTGTGCTATAATATCGCGCAGGGTAACTGCTCACCCTGTCATTTCGAGGTGCGCTGTTCGCACCGAGAAATCTCGTTCCAACATTGCGAGATTTCTCGCTTCGCTCGAAATGACACGGTGGCTGAGTAGTTACCGCGCAGGGCAAATTTGAAATTTGTCCTACGGTTCAAGAGGAGAAAGAGATGGCTTTGACACGCGCTCAGGTGCAACACATTGCCGAACTCGCCAAGTTGAAATTGAATGATGATGAAGTGGAACGAATGACGCAACAACTCTCCGCCATTCTCGACTATGCGGCACGTTTGCAAGAGCTGGACACCGACGCGATTCCACCCACCGCGAGCGTGGTGCCTCTGCGTAACGTGATGCGCGAGGACGAGGTGATGCCTTCGCTGCCGCGTGAAGAGGTACTGGCAAACGCGCCGGACAAGAGTGAGGACGGCGAGTTTTTCAGGGTACGCGCGATTCTGGAGTGAGGCGGATGAAAATTGCATGGTTTGGTCACGTGGCATCGGCGCGTGGGAATGGCGTGGTGTCGTACTCGCGTGAGATGGTGCGCAGTTTGCGCCAGCGCGGTCAGCACGTCACCTTTTTCTACCACATTACGCGCGAGCGCGGTCTGGGTCAGCGCGACCCGCGCGACATTCGCCTCGGTTCGTTCGACATTCTGAATCGCGCGATGATTTCGTCGCCGCGCGCGCGCGAAATCATTGAAGAGACTTTTGAGCGTGAACAAATTGACATTGCCCACATTTCACTTTCGTTCTCGCAACTCGATTTCAGTTTGCCGGATATTTGCCACGAGATGGGCGTGCCGTGCGTGGCAACGCTGCACTTTCCCTACGGTCCTCCTCAGACGTTCTGGGGCAGCGCGGTGCGTGTGCTGTATCGGCTGTACGCCGGTTCGCTCAAGAATTACGATGCCGTGATTGTGTTTTCGGAGGCGCAACGCGCGATGCTGGTGGATTACGGTGTTTTGCCCGAGCGCGTGCGCGTGATTCCGAACGGCATTGATGTCACCACGTATTCGCCCGGTCCCAGCGATTTCAAAACAACCATCGGCGCGTCGGTTCTTGCCACTTACCTTGGACGCGTCGACCCCGAAAAGAACGTGGGGGATTTTCTCAAAGCGTTTCGCAATCTCGATTTGCCCGCCGATCACAAAGTCGTTGTCGTCGGCAATGGTATGGAGCTGGCAAGTCTACGGCGCAAGTATCGCGAAGACCATCGCATCATTTTCAAAGGCTATGTGGGCGAGTTGCGCGAGCGCGTGCGCATTTTGCGTGCCACCGATATTTTCGTCCTGCCATCGTCCATTGAGGGATTGTCACTGGCAATGCTGGAGGCGATGGCAGCGGGCACAGCCGTCATCGCGACCGATGTGGGCGCGGACGCGGAGGCGTTACGCGGCGCAGGCATCGTGATTGATCTGGCATCGCTTGAAGAGCAGTTGACACTCGCCCTGCGCGTGCTCATCGAGTATCCGGACTTTCGGCGGAATCTGGCGGCACGCGCGCGTCAACGCGCGGTCAGCGATTATTCGTTGGAGACGAATATTGATCGCGTGGTGGAGTTGTATCGCGAGTTGACGGGAGACGAATGATGAAGGACGAAGGATTTGCGATTTTCGATTTGCGATTTGCACAATCGGCACTCGGCAATCTCCAATCAGCAGTCGGCGGTCGTCCGTCGGCGGTCATTTTCTCAAGGAGAAGAACGTGGAACTGTGTGGTTTAACAGTGCATCAGGCGCGCGCGCTGTTAGCGCGAGGTGAAATCAGCGCGACGGAACTCGTACGCGCGGTGCTGGAGCGTATCGAGGCTGTTGAGCCGCGCGTGCGCGCGTACCTGACCATCGTTGCCGAGCGCGCGCTGGAACAAGCGTGCGCTGCCGACGCGCAATGGGCAACGCATCGGCAGGAGGGTACGCCGGCGCCGGCGTTGCTGGGAATTCCGATGGCAATCAAGGATGAGATTTGCACGCGCGGTGTGCGCACGACGGCAGGCTCGAAAATTTTGCACAACTTTGTGCCACCGTACGATGCAACGGTGATGGAAAAGCTAAACGCTGCCGGCGCGATTCTCATCGGCAAAACAAATCAAGACGAATTTGCAATGGGATCGTCAACGGAAAACTCGCGCTATTTCGTCACGCACAATCCCTGGGATTTGACGCGCGTCCCCGGCGGATCGAGTGGCGGAAGCGCGGCAGCCGTCGCCGCCGACGAAACCCTGTTCGCGCTGGGCACAGACACCGGCGGCAGCGTGCGTCAGCCTGCCGCGTTTACCAACACCGTCGGCTTGCGTCCGACGTACGGTCGCGTCTCGCGCTATGGCGTCATTGCCTTTGCGTCCTCGCTCGATCAAGTCGGACCGATAACAAAAGATGTGCGCGACGCCGCTCTCATTCTCGGTATCATTGCGGGACACGATGCACGCGAAGCAACATCGGTGGATGTGCCGGTGCCTGATTACGAATCGGCATTGGTGGGGGCGTTTGTAGGGGCGCAATTAATTGCGCCCCTACCAATTGCACCCCTACAAAAAATTGCGCCCCTACAAGGTGTGCGCGTTGGTATGCCGCGCGAATATTTTGGCGCGGGGTTGCAGCCCGGCGTCGAACAAGCCGTGCGCGCGGCGATACGGGTTCTGGAATCGCTCGGCGCGACGGTGGAAGAGGTGACGTTGCCGCACACCGATTATGCCCTGCCGACGTACTATCTCATCGCGCCCGCCGAAGCCTCGGCGAATCTCGCGCGCTATGATGGCGTCAAGTACGGCTATCGTCTCGAAGCAAGTAACGAGATGTGGGAAGTGATGCGCGCGACGCGCGGCGATGGTCTTGGCGCAGAGGTCAAGCGGCGGATTATGCTCGGCACGTACGCGCTGAGCGCGGGGTACTATGATGCGTACTATTTGAAGGCGCAAAAGGTGCGCACACTCATCAAGCAGGATTTCGATCGCGCGTTCGAACGCGTGGATGTGATCGTTGGTCCCACGTCGCCCTGCGTTGCCTTCAAAATCGGTGAGCGTGTGGACGATCCGTTGCAAATGTATCTTGCCGATGTGTTCACGCTGGCACAGGCACTTGCGGGCATCCCGGCAATTTCGATTCCGTGTGGATTCGCGGACGGTTTGCCGGTGGGCTTGCAGATTGCCGCGCGCGCGTTCGATGAAGTACGTCTGTTGCAATTGGCGTACGCGTACGAGCAAGCGACCGAGTGGCACACGCGCAAGCCGAGTGTGTAACGAGTCCTGTACGGTGATCCAATGCGAACCCACAATCGTCTCAACCATCAACTTCGTCCGGTGAAAATCACGCCGGGTTACCTGACCTATCCCGAAGGGAGCGCGCTGATTGAAGCGGGCAATACGCGCGTACTGTGCGCGGTGAGTATCGAAGAGGGCGTGCCGCGCTGGCTGGAAGGGCATGGGCAAGGATGGCTCACGGCGGAATATGCGATGCTTCCGCGCGCGACTCCCACGCGCACGCCGCGCGAGACCACACCCAGCGCGCGCTCGCAGGAGATTCGCCGTTTAATCGGGCGTGCCTTGCGCGCGGCAGTGGATTTGAAACTCATCGGCGAACGTACGATTACTGTGGATTGCGATGTGTTGCAAGCCGATGGCGGCACGCGCACCGCCGCGATCACCGGCGCGTACGTGGCAGTGGTTCTCGCGTTGAGAAAAATGATTACGGAAAAATACGCCTCGCCGCGCGTGCTCAAGACGCAGGTCGCCGCGGTGAGTGTGGGCATTGTGGATGGAGAACTGTTGCTGGACCTGGACTATGCCGAAGATTCACGCGCTGAAGTGGATTTCAACGTGGTGATGACCGCTGAAGGCAAGTTCATCGAAGTGCAAGGCACCGCCGAAGGCGAACCCTTTACGCGCGAGGCGATGGAACGTTTGTTGAACCTCGCGCGCGATGGCATTAGCGAACTGTTCAAGATTCAAACCGCCGCGTTGAATGCGCAATGACGAAGAACGAATGACCGATGACGAATGACCTTCGTCCTTTGTCCAAGGAGTAACCAATGACCTCTTCACGTCTCGATGAAATCATCAGCAAGTTAGAAAAAGGTGCGCACAAGACGAACGAGATTCTGGGCGCGTTGACATCCGAGCAATGGCAGCGCGTCGTCTACAACGAACCGACCCCGTGGACGATGCGCGATCTGCTGGCGCACTTTGTCTCTGCCGAGGAGAACTTGCTCAAACTCGCGCAAGACATTGCCGCAGGCGGTGCCGGTGCGCCGGATGGTTTCGATTACGATGCGTTCAACGCGCAAGAGCAAGTGCGCCTGCGCGATCGCTCGCCGCAAGAGTTGTTGCGCGCGCTGAACGTTGCGCGTCAGGCAACCCTGGATTGGGTACGCACCCTCGACGATGTCCAGCTCGATCGCGTGGGGCAACATCCGGCGCTCGGGGAAATTTCGCTCGAAACGCTGCTCGTTTCGATTTACGGGCATCAGTTGTTTCATATGCGCGACGTGCAACACGTATTGAAGTAAGGAGGTGAAGCGAATGGGTAAAGGAGACCGACGAACGCGACGGGGCAAAATCTGGCGCGGTACCTATGGGCGCACCCGTCCTCGTGAGAAAAAGAAACAGAAACAAGCCAGCAAATAGTCCGCTTTATTCCACTTACGCGTGGTGTTAGCCGCTGTGAGAGTCTCAGCGGCTAACGCCTCTTGTACAAGAAATCGCATCAACAGGAAACGAATAGACGCCATACGCCATATGCTATACGCCATACGCCATACGCCAGAAGGGCGCGCGTTTGACTTTTCGGCTTGGCGCGTCTATACTCGTGAACAAAAATCCGTCAGGGAATTGTCACTATGAAACTCTCGCGTCATTTTGGAGTCACTTTGCGCGAGGCACCCGCCGGTGCCGAAGCACCGAGCGCGCAATTGCTGCTGCGCGCCGGCTACATTCGCCAACTGGGACAGGGACTGTTCTCCTACCTGCCGCTTGCCCGCCGTTCGCTCACCAAAATCGAAAACATCTTTCGAGAGGAGATGAACGCGATTGGTGGGCAAGAGATGACGATGCCGGTGGTGCATCCAGCGGAAATCTGGCAAGCCACCGGACGTTGGTACTCGATCGGCGCGGAGATGGCGCGCTTTAAGGATCGCAAAGAGCGTGATCTGGTGCTGGCGATGACGCACGAAGAAGTGGTCGCCGATTTGTGCAAGAGCGAGATTCGCTCGTACAAACAATTGCCGCAACTCGTCTATCACATCCAGACGAAATTTCGCGACGATCCGCGTCCGCGCGCCGGCTTGATTCGCGTACGCGAGTTTACGATGAAAGATTCCTATTCGCTCGATCTGGACGAGGAGGGGTTGGATCGGCAGTATCGCGCCCACTATCAGGCGTACTTTAACATTTTCAATCGCTGTGCGGTGCCGGTGATTGCGGTGCGTTCGGATGTGGGGATGATGGGCGGTTCGCTCGCGCACGAGTTTATGTACCTCACGCCGGTCGGTGAGGATACGCTGGTGCTGTGCCGTCACTGTGGTTACGCCGCGAATCGGCAGATTGCGCGTATGGCGAAAAAACTTGCGGCAGCAGAACCGCTCAAACCCATCGAAAAAGTCGCGACGCCGCATTGCAAGACCATCGAAGACCTCGCGAATTTTCTGGGCATTCCCAAAAGCAAAACTGCCAAAGCCGTGTTTATGATCGCGGGTCACAAAACCGAAACCGAAACGCGTGAAGAACTGGTCTTTGCGATTGTGCGCGGCGATATGGAAGTGAACGAAACAAAACTTGCTAACGCACTCAAAGCCGATTGGTTGCGTCCAGCGACGGATGAGGAGATTCGCGCGGTCGGTGCAGTGCCGGGGTACGCCTCGCCGATTGGATTGAAGAACATCGTGGTCATTGTAGACGATGTGATTCCTGCCTCACCGAACCTTGTCGCTGGCGCGAACGAGGAAGGGTATCACCTGTTGAACACCAACGTTCCGCGCGATTATATGCCCACCTTCGTTGCGGACATTGCGGCAGCGGGCGACGGCGACGCGTGTATCGAATGCGGCAATCCGTTGTACACCTCGCGCGGGGTCGAGGTCGGCAACATTTTCAAACTCGGCACGCGTTATTCCGCCGCCGTAGGCGCGACGTATCGGGATGCGGATGGGACGGAGAAACCGATTGTGATGGGGTCGTACGGCATCGGCTCGGGGCGGTTGCTCGCGTGCGTCGCCGAAGAGCATCACGACGAGCACGGCTTGATTATGCCGATTACCGTCGCGCCGTATCAGGTTCACCTCGTTTCGCTCGCGGGTGGCGATGCGTCGGTGGACGAAATGGCAGAGCGCATCTATCAGCGTCTCCTCGCGGCGAAGATCGAAGTGCTGTACGACGATCGCGCCGAAAGTCCCGGCGTCAAGTTCGCGGATGCCGATTTGATTGGCATACCGATTCGCCTGACAATTGGGGGTAAATCGCTCAAAGCCGGCGGAATCGAAATGAAGCGACGCGACCGCACCGAGAGTATCGTCGTTCCCGAATCCGATTTGATTGCGCGCGTTCAAGCGGAAATCAAAACGCTGTTCGATGAGATTGCCGCGCGAGTCGTGGAGGTGCCGTTCCGTTAGCCGATGGGTTTGAGTGCGCCCCGATTCGTGCGAATCGGGGCGTTGTTTCAAGAACGATGAAAGTTCTCACAGTCAGCGATGAAATTGTCCCCGCGTTGCACAGTCCCGCTCTGTTCGAGTATGCGCGCGGTGTCGAAATGATTCTGGCGTGCGGTGATTTACCCGCCGAGTATTTAGAGTATCTCGTTTCGCTACTGAACGTACCAATGTTTTACGTGCTCGGTAACCACGACGACGCGGAACGCCCTCCCGAAGGTGGCGAAAACGTGAATCTGCGCGTGGTGGAAGCCAGGGGCTTGTTGATTGCAGGCTTGGAAGGCGCGCCGCGCTACAACACCAGGCCCCATTTTCAATACACCGAGAATCAAATGCGCGCACACATTGCCGCACTCATCCCTGCGTTGATGGTGAACAAAGCGCGCTATGGTCGCTATCTGGACATTTTGCTCACGCACGCGCCTCCCTACAAAATTCACGATGGCGAAGATTATGCTCATCGCGGGTTTAAATCATTTCGCTGGTTCATCGAACACTATCAACCGCGCTATCTGATTCATGGTCACACGCACGTGTACGACAAGCGCGATGAAACGATCACTCGGCACGGCGCGACGACCGTGATCAATACGGTGGGTTATAAAATTCTGGACATTCCCGTGATCACTCCATCTCAGCGCACCCAGAGGAACAAATGAGCAACCTGAGTCAACAGACGATTGCCGAGTTCCAGCAGGCACGCCGCAAGGCATTCTGGCGTGACATTCTGACGATGCTTGCGCGACGTCCCAACGAACTCGTCTCTTTCGAGCAGGTCAAACGTTCTCTCAAGACGCTGGGCGAAAGTTATCGCGGTGTGCAAACGGTGCCGCTCGATAAAATCATCGGCACGGCGACACTGCGCTTTCACGACTTTGACCGTGCGTTTCTGCCGACCAGTGATCGCATCCAGGCGCGCTGGCGCAAGGTGGACGAAGCGTGGTACGAAGACATAAAACTGCCGCCCGTGCAGTTGTACAAAGTCGGTGACGCGTACTTTGTGCGCGATGGGCATCATCGCATCAGCGTCGCGCGCGAAAAGGGACAAGAGTTCATCGAAGCCGAAGTCATCGAAGTTAAAACGCGCGTCCCCATCACTCCCGATCTCACTGCCGCCGATTTGGAAATCGTGGGCGAGTGTGCCGATTTCATCGAAAAGACGCGGCTCGATAAACTGCGCCCCGACCACAACATTCGATTTTCGGAACCGGGCAGTTACGCGCGTTTAATCGAACATATCGCCGTGCATCGTTATTTTCTGGGACAGGAACAACAACGCAAAATCTCCTGGGAAGAAGCCGTCACCAGTTGGTACGATAACGTTTATCTGCCGGTCGTTCAGGCGATTCGTCAGCACAACATCCTGAGTGATTTCCCCAGACGCACGGAAGCCGATTTGTATCTCTGGATTACCGACCATCACTATTTTCTGCATGAGCAAGACCAGGAGGTGGATCTGGAACAAGCCGCCGTAGATTTTGCCGAACGCTACAGTCAGCGTCTGGACAAACGTTTGTTGCACGCGGCAAAGCAAGCGGTCACCGAATTTCTGGAAGGCGAAGCGCTCAAACCGATGCTCGATTTGTTGATGCCCACTCCTCCCGATGTGACGGAGGTGCGTCGTGTCCCCGAATAAAGCGCGCATCGTCGCGGTCTTTGGCAGTTCACGCGTCGCGTCGTCCAGCGCCGAGTATGCGGAGGCATACACGCTGGGCAAACTGCTCGCGCAACACGGCTTTGTGGTGATGAACGGCGGCTATCAGGGGACGATGGAAGCCTCAGCGCGTGGCGCGCGCGAAGCGGGCGGACATACCATCGGCATGCTCTCGCGCGAGTTTGGTGAACTCACTCCCAATCCGTACCTCGACGAGACCTGGGTGGCGCCTGATCTCTACACGCGCATCCGCGAGATGCAACGCCGCGCTGATGCGTTCGTCGTGCTGAAAGGGAGTATGGGGACGCTGGCGGAACTTGCGCTGGTGTGGAACTTTGCCAAGATTGACGCGCGGCAACGCAAACCGATTCTGTTGCTCGGCGAAGCATGGGCAATTGTCCTGCGCGCGCTGCGCGAGCATCTGGTCGTGACGCCAGATGAAGTCGCGTTGTTGGAGGTCGTCGAGACGCCGGAACAGGTGGTGCGGTTGCTAGCAGAACGACTGTGCGGGAAACAAGACGGGGCAAGTTCGTGACTTGCCCCGTTCTTCGTGTACGCGCCGGTCATTCCACAATCAATCGTCCGCGCATTTCCATATGCCGATTTGAACACCAGATGGTACACAGAAAGGGAAATGTGCCGCGCTTGTTGGGCGTGAACTCAACGACCACCGCCTCGCCGGCTTTGATCTCTGGCACGGCGATTTCAAAATCGGGTAGCGCGAAACCGTGACTCACAACGTCAATGTTCCGAATCAAAATCTTGGCAGGCTTGCCATACGCCAGTTTGATGGTGCTGGGATACCAATTGCCATGTTCGGTTGCTCGCGCGATCAGTTCAACCGTGTACTCACTCTGCCGCCGATAGTTTTCAAAGCCGAGGATGCCGGCGACCGTGACCACAGTCGCTAGAATGACGATAGCGATAGCCAGATACTCGTTCTTCATCTTCATTTTTTACCCCAGGAAAAGCCAAAGGAATACGAGCGTGATTAACGTCAGGAACGCGAGAATCGGCAAAAAGCCGCGCCGGGCTTGGACAGTGTCAGCATACGTTTGTTTTGCCAGTAGCCAGCCATAACCTACGGCAAAGAGGAAGAAGACGAGCAGGATCGCGCCTTGCACATAGCCCATAATCCCTGTGAGCACTGGCGTCCAGGGAACAGATGCCGTGCCCAACAAGTTCCAGCCCCACGCGAACGGATCGGATAGGACGTGCAGGATGTAGCTGCCATTCGGCAAAAGAATCCCCACGCTGAATCCCATCCACACGCCCAAGCCCATCGGAACCAGGGTGTAGGCAAAGTTTGTAAAGACGGTCTTGAGGGGTACGTCTTTGTTACCGCTCAATCGCTTGGAGAGATAGGCAAACACGAAAAAGATGCCGGGGATGATGAGCAAATTGAACGTTGTATGAAAAGTGATGTAGCCGAGATAACCGGGCAGGGTTGCGCCGCGCACCATATCCTTGAAAAAGCCCCACGGTCCTTGAAATGCCAGATAGAACACAATCGCGATGCCGAGCATAATGAACGCCTTCCACGCTTCATCCAATCCCCGCGGTTCGCGCTTGGTGTTCACAAGTAAATCCACGCCGGGCGGTCGCAGGTTGATTGCCATATTGTCGTAAGGACAAGTTTTGAGACATTCCAGACACATTCCGCAGTAGGTGTTTTTCTGAAAATCGAAGGGGGTGCGCATCCAAGGACAACCGTATCCTTTTTCGTTGCCCACGTAGCAGGTCTTGGGGTTGTGATTCTTGCAAATTTCCCAGTCTTTGCGGCGAACTTCAATGGTTGCAAATTGCGAGTACAATCCTTGGAAGCCGGAGACGGGGCAGAGGTACAGGCAGAACGTCCGCTTTTCAAAGACCAAGCCCACCACGAATGCGGCGAGAATGATGATGCCAAGCAGGATGAACGTCGCGATGGGCATCACCGTCATAAACCCAGAGAAAAACGTGGTGACGAGGAACGCGATGTTCATCACCCACATATTGCTCAACTTTTTGGGCCACTTTAAGCCCAGCCCACCCAGTTTGCCCGGCTTGACATCGAAGAGGCGTGTCCGCTGTGCCCAATCTGCAAAGATGGGAAAGGGGCACACCATACACCACGCGCGCGAGAAACCGGGCACGAGCATCAGCATCAACAATACCCACCACAGAATCCACACAATCATAATGCCGAAATTATAGTTGCCTGCTGACAAGCCACCCGAAAATGCGGCGAGCAGGATAATGACAAAGATGAAGAGGTTGATGAGAATCGGCAAGAGCGGCATCCAGCGCGATTTCAAGAGCGCGCGTACAGGCTTATAGCGCGTCAATTCGAACCGCGCATTCAGGTCAATGATGCCAAAAAGTTTTTCTTTTGTTTCGATCATTGTGGTCACCTCAACCAACTATCCCGCTGGTCATTTCGAGCGCAGCGACCCTGGCACTTGTTCCCGCCAAGGCAAGTGAAAATCTCGTCATCGCGCTATCGAGATTTCTCGGCGCGAAAACCGCGCCTCGAAATGACACCGAGTCCCTTATCTCAACAAGATCACCGCGCTGCACAGGGCAATGCCAACCACCAACAGTCCCAACGCCCACAAACGCACATTGGGTTCGACGTTGAGATAGCCGATCATATACGGGTGAAACTCGCCACACGTGACGCTGCAACGAAAGGCATAGCGGCCGGTCTTGTCCGCGATGAATGTCAGTGTGCCTTCCTCGCCGGGATGCGCCATCGTCTTGATTTCATAGCCGTCCACGTACAGCCCGTGCGACACATCCTCACTGATCAGACGAATCGTGACCTTGTCGCCTTGATTGACCTGCAGGATGTTGGGAGCATACTCAAAGCGTCTGGCGTGAATTTCAAAAAAGCGTTCACGCGGCGATTCGGCGGCTGCCGGCGCCGCCAGCCCAACGAGCGCAATAACGATGCACAGCGCGCCAATCCCCGCTATCGCCATCAGTGCCATCTGTTTTCTCATCAGCGAAACTCCAGTTGTACCCAATCGGAAATGGATTTGCGTCCGCCGCGATCGCCCTTGTCCCCTGACCACACGGCAAACGCCATCAGTTTGCGCGCCCCGTGTCCGAACGCAGCATCCTCGTTCGCGTTAGTGGCTTGCAAGGCGCGTTTGAAGACGACGTGCCACATTCCCCTGTCCCATACGCCGCGTCCCTGAACATTTTGCGTCGCCTTCGCGGTCGTCGTGGTCACTTTGTGCGCAATCAAATCGCTGACCGCCGACGTGAGCGCGCTTTTGGAAACGATCAACGTCTCTTGATCTTCAAAGGGGTAATGAAAATCCGCGTATGCCACCGTCGCCACCGGCGCCTTCAACCAGAATTCGCGATCCTGGCTTGCCTTCCAGTGCCAGATATTGACGCCCTGCTTACCCAGAAAGCCCATCATCAAGGTCGAGGGAGGCGCATCGTCTGCCAGCGGAAACATCAGCGCGACCGCATCACTAAACTCGCTGGTGCTGAGGGTCCGATTTTCGGTCGCGTCTTGCCACGCGACGTAAAAGTACACCTCGTTATCGTTATGAAACGACTTGACTGTGACGGCAGGTGTCAGCCCTTTGCTCCAGGGCAGCACCATCACTTGATAAACGAGTGCGACCTCGGTGCTGGGAAGGTCCGCCCACTCGGCGGGCGTGATACCCCGAGACAGGTCAACCGCCCTGTCCTTGTAGTATGGTGACACGAGTGTGGCACGCTGGAGCGGCGGCACGGTGACCGGCGCACCGCGCGCGTGCGTCAAGCCATAGTAAATGAGTGCGACCAGAGTAATGAAGAGAACAATGGCGATGATGGCAACAACTTGTCTGGATACTTTCATTGAGCATCCCCTTGCTCTCTACCCTCTTCCTTCCACCGCGTCGCTTCTGCCTCCAGAAACGCCAGCATCTCTGCCGCCACGTGGCGATAAAAGGCGTTGTCGCTTTGCGTGGCCATCGCGCGCGCGACCTGAGTCGCGGCGGGGTAGAGATGTTCCATGAAGAATTTCCGCTGCGCGTCAAAGCAGAGTGCCACTTTGTCAGCGAGGGCGTGGTGCTCTTGCGCATACAGTTGCTTGTAGATGAGATAGTGCATAAACTCGAACTCGCATGCCAGCGCGTCGGGACGGTCGTGGCTGGACGCGACGCCAAAGGCGCGATAAAAACCTGCCACGTCGGCAAGTAGTTGCACACGTTCGAATTCATTGCGCGCCAGATACTCGGCACTGTAGAGCCAGATGTCTCGGGCGCGAAAGAGACGGTCGTACTCCAGGGCGAGTTGGTCCGCGTCGTAGGTCAAGTCAGGAAAGAAGACCGCCAGACGGGCATCGGGGTAGGTGAGCGCAACCGCCAGGCGTTTGTATTGCCACATCCGCTCGAAATCGGTGAGCACGTTGTCACGTAACACTGAGGCGGAAGACGTTGTATTGCTCATCGAATTCCTTTCGGATGACAATCGGTTCGGTCAACGGCACCCGCACAATCTCGGCACCGCTCGCATCGTAACTAATAATGTGCCCGTTGCGGATGTCGCCAGTCACTTTGAAGGCATAAGTGATGCGCTCCGTGGCGCCAAAGAGCATTAACAAGCCCACCAGATTCTTATCCTCGACCGCGCGTTTGTACGCTTCGACCGCGCGCGGTGCGCCCGGACCAAACAGTTGTTTGTTGAACGCCGCGGGCGCGTTAATCGGCGGAATGTAGTACACGTTCGGCTCCAGACCAAATTGCGGATAGAGTGGCAGCGCGATCTTTTTGATGTGCACCAGATAATCTATCGGATTGTCCTCGCGCGCCTTGTCCCAGCGGCTCAAAAAGCCGGTCAGGCGAATCCGCCCGATGCACGTGACCGTGCACTGGGTCTGCAAACCTTGCTCAATGGCAGGATAGCACGCCACACATTTTTCCGATTTGCCGGTGTAGGCGCGAAAGAAGGTCTTTTTGTATGGGCAGCCGCGCACACATTCGCGATAGCCGCGACAGCGTTGCTGGTCAATCAGCACGATACCGTCTTCGGGACGTTTGTAGATGGAGCGACGCGGGCATGCAGCGAGACACGCCGGAAACGTGCAGTGATTGCAAATCCGCTGCAAGTAAAACATCCAGGGTTGTTGCGGCATCCGAATAAAATCATTGCCGATGATTGAAGCCGATACCTCGTCCTCGCCAAGGTTGGGGTATTGATAATCCTCTTCGTCCGGCAGGATACCGAGCATCTCCTCGCCGTAGGGCGCGGCTTCAAAAATCGTTTTGCCGGTGTACTTGTCGCCGTCCCACGTCTGCGGTCCCAGTTTCTCCAACAAGCGCACATCCCAGCCAAGTGGGTAGAATCCCCACGGCTTGGTCTCGACATTGTTCCAGAACATGTACTCCTGTCCCTTGCCCGCCGTCCACGCGTTTTTGCACGCGACGGTGCAAGTTTGACAGGCGATACACTTGTTCGTATCAAAGACCCAGGCGACTTGTTTCTCTGGACGCGCTTCGGGATATTTGTACGGCATGGTCCGTTTGAGTTGCCAGTTGTAGACCGTGTTTTTCATTGGATAAATCCACCCTGTAAGAACTTTTTCACCGCGTCGCTCTCGTACGTCGGGCGCAAGCCCAACTTGGCGGGACGCCACAACGCGCTCCCCGCGATGCCGCCATCCTCCGCTTTCGTCAGTTTCACGAACGCTTCCTTCGGCGCGCCGACGGTACAGTTGACATCGGGCGCGAACCCCTTGCCAATCACCTGACCAAAGTACTCTTTGCGCGCGAGGGATTCCGTCATCAACGTTGGACGCAGCCACGCGCGCGTCGCCGATTGATGTGAACCGGAACGAAACATCGCTTGATAGTTTGTGCGCGGATTGCGCGCGAGTTTGTCGGGATGCGTCGCCTGTCCTTCGACCGAGCCGTACGTCGCCACGTACATATTGAACCACGAACGCGCCACGCCACGAGGTAGACCTAGATAAAAGCGCACACGCATCAAAGCCCGATGCACTTTGACATCGTCGGGCTTGGCTTGCCAGCCGCGAAATGGACGATCTTCGGGGTCTGCATCCACCCACACATAATCGCCATCGTTCACGCCCAGTGCGCGCGCGTCGTCTGGGTGCAAGTCCACGTACCCTTCACCGACCCAAGGCAGCCGTTGGTCTTTGCGAAACACATCGCCGAACGGACCAAACCACACCGCCATCAAATCCAGGTCGGCGGGCGTCGTGTGCGCGCCGTGACGATATTTCGGCGTGATGTAAATCAACGAAAAGCCATCTTTGCGACGCGGATGCACGGTCTTGGTCACATCGGCGGGTGAAATGACCACGTTGCGTACCTGGCGTACTTCGACTGATAAGTCTTCGCGCGACAAACCATACTCTTGTGGACCTTTGGGACGAAGCAGGTGAGGCACACCGCAAACGATGATGTTGGGTTCGTAGAATGTGCCATCCACCGGCTCGCGATGCACTGGAATATTTTCGCCGTACTCGATAAACTCGTCTTCGTCACGATAAAATTCCAACCGTCCCGATTTGGTGTAGTGCGGCTTGGCTTCGTTCGATTGCTCCCAGCCCATAATCTTGGGATAGGTGCGCGTCATCAAGAGCGCGGGGATTCCCTTCGCCGCGTTCGCTTCCACCTCTTGAATCTTATAGCCCTTGAGCGTGGTCGAGTTGTCAGCAATGCGTTGCAGGTACACCTCGACTTGATTTTCGTGGACGAACTTCCAATAATCGTCAAAGCGGCGGTCGCCTGTGAACGTGGCAAGCGCGTGCGCCACGCCGGCGAGTACTTCAATGTCTCCGCGCGAATCAGGCACGCGCTTGAGCGGCGTGCGCGGAAACATCTGGAAGAAGGGGTTGGTCACCGCCGCCGTCATATCAGGGTACTTTAGTTCTGCCCATGAATCCACCGCAAACACCACATCGGCATACTCGCACGAGGCGGTCCACCACCACTCGTTGACGACCACGCACTCGATTTTTGGCAGGGTGTTCATCACAAAATCGTGATGCCACTTGAGATTGCCGAGAATCGAATTGCTGTTGCCGACCCAGACGAATTTCGTCGGCGTGGGCATATGGCTTTTGCCGGTAAACAATTTATTGCCGACGCGCAGGGGGCGATCGCCATAGTTGTAATAGTGCGCCGATTCAGCCTTGTAGTATGCCTTGATGCGTGGCGTCTTGTTCGGATCGAGTTCGATGTCGAACGGGTCTTCGTAAATGTACGTTGGCTCGCCATTGAAATACGCGCCGCGATAGTTGCCAGCGTAACTGCCGATGTTGCCACTGTGAAAGCCGATATTTTTGGTGAGCGCGCAAACGAAAAAGATGGCACGGTCTTTCAGGTCGTTGTTGAAAAAGTGATTCGGTCCCATGCCGACCGCGACAAGGGTCTTGCCCCACTGCTGGGCAATTTCGCGCGCCAGCCAGATAACGGCGTCCGCGTTGGTGTGGCATATCCGGGCAACGACCTCCGGTGTAAAGTGGGCGACGTGTTCTTTCATGATATCGAACACGGGGCGCACCTTGACGGTTTTGCCATCGAGCGTCGTCACGGTGAATTCGCCTTCGAGGGCAAAATTCTTGGCGATGGCGGCATCGTCGCGCGTGATGATTTCGGGCTGCTGCGTGTCGAGATTCCACACGACAAAGTCGCTCCACTCGTCGCGCAGACTGGCCGCGACAATTTGACGACTTTGCTGCGTGGCGGGGGGCACAGGCTCACCCGGCGAGAGAACCAGTGTCTTTTTCAGTTCTGGCGGTTTATAGTTGGGGATGATCTCTTGCGGTTTCAACAGTTTGAGCGTATCGGTACGCACAAGGAAGGGCAAATCAGTATGCCCCTTGATGAATTCACTATCGTACAATTTCTCACGGAGAATGACGTGGGCGAGGCCCAGCGCGAACGCGCTATCACTACCGGGGCGAACCAGAATCACAGCGTCGGCTTTGTTCGAGGTGGCTTGATATTCGGAGGTCACCGTGACGACGCGCGTTCCCTTGAGACGCGCTTCACTCAGCCAGTGCCCGTCGGGCATTTTGGTTGCGATCCAGTTCATTCCCCAGCAGATGACCAGTGCGGCGTTCTCAGCGGTGGCGAGATCAAAGTCAATGGTCTGCTGACCGCAGGTCTGCGTGTGCCCCGGCGGTAAATCGGTGTGCCACGAATAATTGTCCCAGGCGCGCCCACCCAGTGCATCGTTTTTGCCCACACCGCGAATTTTATGATCGAGCAGCGCGAGCGAATTGGCAAAACGGTAAAAACCAAAGAGACGTGTCGCACCGAGGAGGGGCATCCCCCCGCGAAATTTCAATACCTGGGTGCCCGCGCCACGCATCGCTTCGAGCATCGCTTCATCATAGCCTTGCTGCTGGAGTAACGCTTTGCCCCGATCACCCGAGTACGTCGTCGCAATGTTCATCATCACCTTGGCAACGATATGGCACGCTTCGTCGAACGTGACGTGGACGAACGGCTCTTTGCCGCGATTCAAATATTGTGCGGGGATGCGCCCTTGTTCGTCGCGCGGCATTCCGGCGTCGAACCATTTCTTGAATCCTTCCCGAACGAGATGATTCTTGACACGGCGCGGTCCGTAGATGCGGCGGACGAGTGCGAGTCCTTTTTGGCAGCAGCGCGGATCCCAACGCGCGGACGCTTGATTGCCGTACACATCCTGTGCTTTGCCGTAGCCGTAACTCGGACCGATGCGCGTGACGACGCCGTTTTTGACGTACGCGCGCAGGAGGCAGTTGTGCGTATCGTTCGGCGCGCAGAGGAAATGAAAGGTGGAATCGTACTTGAATTGATCGCGATAGATTTTTTCCCAGCCGCGATCGGGGTACGCTTCGAGGGGATTGTCCACGCCGTCTTGCGCGCGCAAGAGCGAAAGCATTGGACCATTGAGCAAGAGCGCGGCAGCCGATGCCGCGCCCACCTTGAGAAACTCACGACGCGTAAGATTGGGCATTGTGATCTCCTTCAACCACAAGCGGACGTCGAAAGGCACTCTAGCCAAAGCGGCGCTAGCGTGCGCCGGGATACCCCATTACTCCTGTGCCTTTCAAGTAATTTTCTACACTAGACAATTATACGCTACTGCTTTGGTCCAAGTCAATGACTAAAGTCATCCTGGTATTTTATAAACTTTGCGCCCTGACTGATTCTGTGTTACAATTTTCTGGCTATATTTCAAGGAGTGTAAGGTGAGTTCCCTTTACCATAAAGAATCTTTGATTCAGACATTCCAGCGTGTTAAACACTTTCAATCTCTAACAGAAAACCAGTGCGCCGCGATCGTAAATGCGGGACAGATACGTATTTTTCCGGCGGGAACCATCATTTACCGCGATGGTGAAGAGGGAGCCGGAATGTTTGTCCTACTGGAAGGTCATGTGCACCTGACGAAACTCGGTCCCCAAGGACAACAGATTATCCTTGCCGAGATTAATCCTGTCATTATGTTCAATGAGGTGACCGTACTGGACGGTGGTGTGAACCCGACGACAGCGATTGCAATGCAAGAATGTCTGACCTGGCAGATTGGTTATGCTGAATTCCAATCCCTTTTGCAGACCTGGCCAACGATAGGTATAGCCCTCCTACCCCTGTTAGCCCGTCGGCTGCGAATGTTCATTGCCCAGTGCGAAGACCTGTCCTTTCGTTCGACGCTGGCGCGGACCGCCAAACTGTTGCTCAATCTGAGTGCACGGGGTACCCAACCGATTGTGCGACGTGAGTATTCGAATGAGGTCCTGGCGGCGCACATCGGGACCGTGCCCGAAGTCGTGAGCCGCTCGCTCCAAGTCTTGCATAAACGCGGTATGATCACTTGTCAGCGTTCAGCCATCCTTGTTCAGCAGCCTGAGTTGTTAGAGCGGGTGGCACAAGGGGATGGAAGAGTGTTTGAACTTGATCAGATGCCGGATGATTCTAAGACACCGAAGCAAGTTCCACAGGTCGAGAGAGAAAAATTCAGGGGCAGTCGTTAGCGACTGCCCCTGATCGCGTCATGGGTCGGCATAGTAGCGCGGTGGTGGATACGCAGCAGCGAGGGCTTGAAGGTATTCCTCAGCCAGATCAACCACAATATCCACATCGGCAGTCAGGCGTGTGACGCCATAGGACATCCCCGCGAACGCACCAATGATCACATAGGGCGCATCAAGACGTTCTAGCGTTTGAATCACGCTGAAATACAAACCAAAGGTTGGGTCAACCATTTTGCTTGAGCCGTTCGAACATCAGCAACGTCAATTCGTAATCCGATAAATGGGGATAGGCGCGGCGCAAACGCGCGCGGACGCTGTCCAGCCACAGCGTCTGCAATTCCATCAACGTTTGCATTCGCTTTGCTGGAGACAGTTGCATCAGCAGACGAATTTGCAATTCATCGGCTTCACCCAATTCCATCGGCATCGTTTCGGAGGAGGGCGCTAAAGTACTTGCCATTGTAATCGCTCAATTCAGATAAAGTGAAAACGCCGCACTCGAATTATACGCCAATCATCGCGCGATGCAAACACGCGGCGCGCAGATTGTCCCACTAGAGAACAAATGCTTTGTTCAACCGCGCGCGCTCAGCTGTCGCGCGTGCGCGATCATCGCATCGGTTACCTCGCGCGTCCTGGCGCTGCCGCCAAGGTCGGGTGTCAGCACCTTGCCCTCAGCAGTCACAGCGCGAATCGCGCGCCCAATCAAATCCGCTGCCGGTTTCTCGCCGAGAAATTCCAGCATCATCGCGCCGCACCAGATCATCGCAATCGGATTCGCGATGCCCTTGCCGAAAATATCCGGCGCAGAGCCGTGCACCGGCTCGAACATCGAAGGGTACGCGCGTTCGGGATTGATGTTGCCGCTGGGCGCCACGCCAAGCGAGCCACAAATCGCGCCGCCGAGATCGGTGAGAATATCGCCAAACAGATTCGACGCGACCACCACGTCGAGCGATTCGGGGCGCAGCACAAAGCGCGCGGCAAGCGCGTCGATCAGCACGCGCTCGGTTTGCACGTCGGGAAATTGTTTGCCCACCTCCGCAAAGATTTCGTCCCAAAACGTGAGCGAGTGCTGCTGCGCGTTCGACTTGGTCGCGTTGATCAACTTTTTGCGGCGTTGCTGCGCCAGTTGATACGCATACCGAATCACGCGCTCGACTCCCACGCGCGTAAACACCGCCGTTTCCACCGCCACCTCGATCGGCAAGCCGCGATGTGCGCGCCCGCCCGCGCCAGTGTACTCGCCTTCGGTGTTTTCGCGAATCACGACGAAATCAATGTCGCCCGGCTTTTTATCGGCGAGTGGGGATTTGATGCCGGGCAACAAGACGCTGGGACGCTGACAAACGTACTGCTCGAATCCCTGACAAATCGGCAGGCGCAAGCCGCGCAGCGAAATGTGATCAGGTACACTGGGAAACCCCACCGCGCCAAAGTAAATCACATCGAACTCGCGGAGAATGTCGAGCGCGTCCTCCGCCATCATCCGACCAGTCTTGAGATAGTACTCGCATCCCCAAGGAAAATACTCGTAACGCATCTTGTACGCGCCGGTCAACTCACCGACTGCGTCCAGCACGCGCACACCTTCGGGTGTTACCTCCTGTCCAATGCCATCGCCGGGAATCACGGCAACGTGATAGTCACGCATTTGGTCCTCCGTAAAATCATTTTTACCCAATCATTCAATCACCCCCGCGCCTGCAACCCCTCCATAAACATCTGGATACGCGCGCGAATCGCCGCATCGTCGTACGAGCGCGGGTCGCTGTGATCCGCTTCGATGATCAACCCCGGCTTTCCCGTCTGCTCTGTGACGATGCGGCGAATATCGTACTGCCCCGCCGAGTACGGCTTGCACGAACGATTCGAATGCATCACGAATCCGTCCACATCGAATCGTTGCACAAGGTCAATCATATCGCGCGCGCGAACCTGCAAACTCTGATTGAGAAAGACCTGGGTGTACGTGCGCGCCAGCCCTTCGATGGGATCCCCTTGCTCGTTCATTCGCATCGCCCAGCCGCCGGTGTACGTATCCACGACGAAGCACGCGCCGTAATCCACAAAGTGATTGTAGAACTTGTAGAGGTGATGCCAGATGGCGATGTTATCCCATAGCAGGCGGTACTTTTCTTCTGGCAACGCGCTCACCTTGTGTGCGACGCGCTCTGCCACTTCGTCTTTGAGCGCGCGATAAAATTCGACGCACTCTTTGGTGCCGCGCAGCGTGACGATGGGCGCCATATTCAGGAACAAATCGGGCGCGTTCAGCGGCGAAGGACGCGCGCGGCACATCTCGCGCACCTCGCGCCACAGATTCACCGCCTCGATGGACAACCGCAGAACGTCGAACAATTTTTCGCGCGCGAGTTTGCGCCGCGTCTGTTTTTCGAGGAACGCGATCATCTCTTCCAGTTGCGCGGCGACGTACGCGATCGCGTGCGGCGTGGGTTCGCCGTCGTCCGCGTGGATGAAGGGCGTATCGAGGATGAAGAGCGGCGCGCCATAATGCCGCGCGGCGGCTTCGTACCATTTCAGCACCGT
>Ga0209227_1001127_pt1 | contig 21483 bp, 18 predicted proteins | sample YNPBryantNP2012_FD_185815 | JGI IMG/M metagenome (GOLD analysis project Ga0209227, IMG submission 185815) | Anoxygenic and chlorotrophic microbial mat microbial communities from Yellowstone National Park, USA - YNP Bryant NP 2012 (SPAdes)... ...
GGATCGAAGGCCCTCATGAGGACGACCCTCCCACCCACCCAGACCGTGCGGGTGGCCCCGTTGGCCGGACCGTGATGGTAGAGGGGGCCGAAGCAGAGGTAGACGTCTTCGTCCGAGACCCCGAACTCCACCGCGCAGCAGAAATAGAGGAGGACCCTGGCCCTGTGCGAGATCACCGCCCCCTTGGGCCTGCCGGTCGTGCCAGAGGTATAGCAGATGGTGAAAGGATCCCTCTCTCCTATAGGGATCTCGGGGGGCACGGCCGGGGCCTTGTCCAGGATCTCCTCGTAAGAGAGCATCCCTCTGGGCCTGTGCCTCCCCACCACGATGCAGTCGCCCTCCTCCAGGAGGGGGCAGTGGGGGAGGATCTCACGGACGGCGTCGACGAACTCCTCGCCTAGGATGAGCGCCCTGCACTCAGATTGACGGATGAAGTATTCCAGCTCCCTCGGTACCGACCTGTAGTTGATGGGCACGGAGACCGCCCCTGTCTTGGAGATAGCGAAGACGCTCTCGATGTGCTCGACACAGTTGTAGAGGAGCACGCCCACCTTCTCCCCTTTCTTCACGCCCAGCCCGATCAGGGCGTTGGCCAGGCGGTTGACTCTTTCACCGAGTCGGGAATAGGTGATCCGCCGCTCCCCGTCCACTACGGCCGTCTTCCCTGGGTACTTCTTGACGTTGGATTCCAAGGTGCCGTGAACTAGGAGCTCCATGGTCAGCGCCTCCTCTTCTCGGGAGACCCCTTCATCTCTCGCTCACCAGGTTGATGAGCTCCTCGCCTCTGATGAACCTCTCCAGGTTCGCACAGAAAAGGTCGAAGGCCCGCGGGAGATACCTGTCGGTGGTGGCAGCGTTGTGAGGGGTCAAGATCACGTTGTCGAACTGCCACAGTTCATCTTCCGGCGCAAGGAGATTCACCGTGGGGTCCCCCCAGTAGACGTCCAGGGCCGCCCCGGCAATCCACCTCTCCTTGAGGGCCTTGACGAGCGCCTCCTTCACAACGATCTCCCCCCTGGCCACATTTATCAGATAGGAGCTCTCTTTCATGGACCTCAGCTCCTCCTCGCCTATGAGCCCTTTGGTCTGGTCCGTCAGCGGGAGACAGATCACCACGAAGTCGCTCTGCTCGAGGACCTCTTGCAGTCGGCCGGGTCCGTAGAAGGCATCCACTGGGACGTCCCGCGGTAGCCTCAGGTCGTATCCAAGAACCTCCATCTCGAATCCCATCTTGGCCTTCTTGGCCACGTGCCGACCGATGTTGCCGAGGCCCAAGACCCCCACTCGCTTGCCGTAGAGTTCCCCGCTCTCACCGACCCTCCTTTCGAGCCTCCTCTCCCTCTGTCTCTGCCACATCTGGGGGAATCTCTTCACGAGACTGAGCATGAAGCCCATGACCGTCTCGGAAACCGGGATGGCAGCGACCCCGGCGGCGCTCGTCAAGATCGTCTCCTTGCGGATGAGCCCGCTTTTCAGGATGTGCTCGTACCCCGCTGAGAGGGCCTGAAACCACCTCAGGTTCCTGATCCTTGGCATGGTGTATCGAAGCGGGGCAGCAGCCACTACCACCTCCACCTCCTCCACATCCCCCTGGACCCGGTTTTCCTCCGTCTCGACGAGGAGCTCCGCCGCTATGACCCTGATCCCGGGGAACCTCTCTTCGATCATCCGGGCATAGTGACCAGCCTGGCGCGTGGCCACGAGCACCGTCAATCCCTTGCCTTCCATGACCATCCCCTAGCCCCTCGAGGGCGGTCTCGTATACCTTTCAGCCAACCCCCTGCCTCCCGTCGAGGAGTTCCAAATAGGCCTCGAGTCGCGCCTTCACCTGCATCCGGGAGTAACGCCTGGGGTCCGCGTGATCGGCCTCGAAGACGACCCCAGGGATGCCGGTCCTCCCGGAGACCGCCTCCATGATGTCGTAAATCCCGAAGGAGGCGATCTTGCAACTGCGGTTCGAATAGAGGACGAAACCATCCAGGCGATACTCTTGCATCATCCGGGCGATCAGATCCGCCCTCCCCTCTATACCCAGATCGAACCGGACCAGTTTCTCCGCCCAGCCGTGGAACGGGTCCTCGGGGGAGACGGAGAGATCGCTCCAGACCCTTATGTAAGAGGACGCGGCGACACAGACGCCTCGTGAAGTGAAGGTATCCGAGAACGCCCGCAGATCGTGCCAGATGGGGAGGTTCCCCATGAAGAGCCGATGCCTCTCCCCTTGGACAGCGGCGATACCCTTCTTCACCCTCTCCAGCAGCTCCTCCCTGAGCCTCTCGTAAAAACCCAGGGCCACCTGGCACCCCCTGCGGTTGACGATGGGCCCCATGGCGATGGTCTGATCGAACACCGTCCAAGGGGCTGGGACGGTCCTGGTCAAAAGGAGGCACTCCTTCCAAGCGGAAGTGGTCTCCTGCGAGATCCTGAGGACCTCGGCGAGCCTTTCCTGTCTCAGCTCCCTTCCGGTCCTTTCCTGGAGGAAACGGACCAGATCCTGGAGCTGCTCCACCACGTACCGGATGGAGTTTTGTGTGGACAGGGCATCCACCGGGGAGGGAACATCCAGCAGGAAGAGAGGTACCCCCAGCTCCCCGCCGAGGACCTCGAACCACTTGGTCAGGGTCCCGCACTGGGCGTTGGTGGTGAGGAGGAAGTCGGGCTCCGGCAGACCGCCCACAGGACTCTTCCCCGAGTAGCGAGACCCCAGGTCGCAGCGCGCGTAGCCGCACAGATCAGGGGAAAACCCCTTCTCTTCCGCGGCCCTTGCGACCTCCACCGCCATCTTCCTGGCGGATATCATCACCGCGTGGTTCTCCGGATAGACCGGTATCACATCCATGGCGTAGAGGAGCTCCACAGGGAAGATGGCGTTCACCCAGGCCACATGCCCTCCCCTTTGACGCGCCTCTCTTGCGTCGCGATAATGCGCCTCGGCGATTTCCCCGGCGAGACCGAGGGTCTCGATCCGTTTTTGCATATCCTACACATTCGGCCAGCATCAGCCGGCCATACGTGATCTCAAGACCTCCATGAAGGTCTCCAGCTGTCTGCGCAAAACGGCGGTGAACCCAGGTTCCAGTTCCAACTCGAGCAGAAGGTGCGGAATACCCCTCGATCGGAGGGCCATCTTGAGTGCGGGATAGTCGAAGGAAAATGCCTCGCAGTACCTGGGGTAGAGCAGTATCACCGCATCGGCAAGAGCCCGTCGAGCCCCGTCCACCACCACTCGATTCGACCTCCTCGCGCGCACCGAGAAGACGGGAAGGGGAGGACGGGCAACGTAGTGGTCACTCAACGCCTCCATGGGGTCCCCGGACTCTGCCACCTCCGAGGAGAAGGAGCGATCCCCATCCCAGAGGTCATCCCCCACCACAGCGCAGCCGAGCTCGTCGAGATACGAGAAGATCTCCAACGGCTCTGCCACCTTTCCGGATAGATATACCCGGATCGGCCTTTTTTCCCGTGGGATCTGCATCTCCCGGAGTGTGTGGATCACCCCCTCCAGGCACGGAATCCCCTCCTCAGGGGGCAGGACCAGAGAGGACCTCACCAGATCCTGAAAGTCCGCGTTACACAGCCCGAGGCGGCCGGTTAGCCTAGCAAGGTGGATCTCCCTCATGGCCCTTCGCAGGCGGTTGTACGAGCAGATGCTCTGCCTTAGCGATTCCCGGGATATCGTCACCCCCAGACACTCCTCCAGTCCCTCCTTGAGCCTGGAGAACTCCTCGAGGAGATAGGCCCTCGCCTCGGGCCCGTTTCGCTTCCTGGGCAAGAGGAGGCTCAGGAGGAAAGGCCGCTCGCAGTTCCTCCTCCAGATGTGCGAAAGGCAGCGAGTGGTGTCGCAGACGACGGGGAGGACCACCGCATCGAGAAAGTCGATCTCCCCCGTCAACGCCCAGCTCAGCCCCCTTCGGGCGATGAAGCATGCATAGTCCTGAAGACGACCGCTGGCGGCGCAAACCGCCCCTGCGGGTCCTGTCAAGGGCAGTGGCTGGGCCCCCGAGGCATGAATGATCTCCACAGGAACGTCAGGGGGGAGATACCCCACCATTTTCTTTCCCGTGGCACTCCTCTGCCTGGCCCAGCCCAAGGGATCGGCCGATGCCCTCTTCATGCCCTCCGGAATCACTTTTTTCACCCGATGTTGTACCGCCGGCCCATCATGAAGGCCATCACGTTCTGCTCTCGGACCGCCTCCGGGAAGTAGCTACGGATCTCCCGGCGCCACGCCTCCAGCGAGAACCCCAGGAAACGGGACTGGACCCCGAGGAGGACCATATTCGCTAGACGCCGGTCGCCCAGCTCCCGCGTGATGGGACGCGTGTCCACCACCACTGCGTCGATCCCCCGCTCCCTCAATCTACCCACCACGTCCCCGGGATATGCGAACCAGCCCAGCGTGACCATCGGTGGGACCACCCTGGCAGGGTCCAGTATCATCTTCCCGCCTGGTCTCAGGTATGCGGCCCAGCGCAGGGCCTCTAGCGCCTCGCAAGCGATCAAGGAATCCGCGTTCCCAGGGGTTATGATGGGCGAGAAGACCTTCTGTCCGAACCTCACGTGACTGTAAACCATCCCTCCCCTCTGGGCAGTCCCGTGGATCTCCGTCTTCTTCACGTCCAGGCCTTGGGCCATGGCGACATGGGCCAGGACATCCGTGGCCCTGAGGATCCCCTGCCCCCCTACCCCGGCCATGAGCAAATTATAGGTGCCCACCATTGACCCCTTTCGTCGCGACTATGGCCCCTTTCGGACACACCTGGGAGCATATGGAGCAACCCGTGCAGAACTCGGGATCGATCCTGACCTTCACCCCCTTGCTCCTCCTCCGTGTGGGGAGAGGGTCCTCAAGAGAGATGGCCGGGCACATGAGCCTCGTGCAGATCTGGCACCCCGTGCACCTCTCCCCATCCACAGAGAAAGGATGGTGCCTCTCCACGCCAGGGAGCAGGGCACACGGCCTTCGCACCACGATGACCGATGGCTCCTCGGTCGTTGTCTCCTGTATCAAGGCCTCCTCTATCTCGGAGAGTCGGTAGGCGTCCACCGTACGGATCCTCTCAACCCCGACGGCCCTGCATAGCCCCTCGTAATCTATCCTCCGGGTCGCCTCGCCCCTCAAGGTCCTGCCAGTGCCAGGATGATCCTGGAGACCCGTCATCCCGGTGGTCATGTTGTCCAGGATCATCACCGTGACCGAGCCCTTGTTGTAGACCACATCTATGAGGGCCGGGATCCCGGCGTGGATGAAGGTGGAATCCCCTATGACGGCCACCGTCGGTTTGATCCCATCGCCCCTGGTGGCCACTCTCTGGGCCTTCTCCAGCCCCAGTGCATTCCCGATGCTGGCGCCCATGCTGACCAGGCTGGCCAGGACCGACCACGGAGGCACAGCCCCGAAGCTGTTGCAGCCGACGTCCCCAGTCGCGATCAGATCGAGCTTTTTCAGGACATAGAAGACCCCCCTGTGGGGACACCCAGGGCACATGGTGGGCGCCCTCGGGGGAAGATCCTCCTCGCCCTCCCAGTGGGATCTCACGGCCTCCTCAGCAGTGGATTCCACGGGACCTCCGCTGAGGAGCTTGCCAAAACCTTTTTCCATGAACTCCCGAGAGAGCTCTCCCACCCGATTGGTCACCACCCCTTTGCCCATGACCTGGATCCCCATGGCCAGGATCTGCCCTTCCAAGAGCGGCTCCAGCTCCTCCACCACCAAGAGGCGCTTCACCCTCGAAGCGAAACGGCGAATCAGGCCCGTGGGGAGGGGATTTACCATCCCGAGCTTGAGAAAAGAGGCCGATGGGATCACCTCCTTGGCCACCTGATAAGGAAAACCGCTCGTGATGATCCCCACATCGTCGTTTCCCCATTCGATTCGATTGAAAGGTGCCTCCTCGCAGTGAATCTCCAACTCCTTCATCCGCCGCAGCATCTCTCTGTGCCGCGCCAGCTGTCCCGGTGGTCCCACTGCCCGGAACTCCTTGAAGGGCTTCGACCTCGGCCTTCTCCTCCTGCCCAGCGTCACGACGCCTTTGGAATGGGCCAGGCGGGTGGTGGTACGAATCATGACCGGCAGATCGAATCTCTCGCTGATCTCGAGCCCGATCCCGACGAAATCCTTGGCCTCTTGGCTGTCGGATGGTTCCAGAAGCGGGAGGCAAAAGAACCTCGCGTAGTAGCGATTGTCCTGTTCACTGGAGGAGCTGAATCCCCCCGGGTCGTCGGCATTGACCAGAAGGAAGCCGCCGTTGACCCCCAGATAGGGGTGGATGGCTATGGAGTCCGAGGCCACATTGGCCCCGAGATGTTTCATGGTAGCCATGGCCCTGAGCCCGCAAAAGGACGCCCCCATGGCCAGATCGTAGGCCACCTTTTCGTTGGGGGCCCATTCCGCATAGACGCCAGGGTACCTGGAGAACTCCTCCAGGATCTCGGTGCTAGGGGTGCCGGGATAACCAGCAGCTACCTGCACCCCGTGCTCGAACGCCCCCCTTGCAATGGCCTCGTTGCCGGACAGTAACATTCTCTTTGGCGAGCGCCTTCCCATCGTTAAAGCCCCGGGGGCTACATGGTTGTCCCGCCATCCACGTTCAGGACCTGACCCGTGATGTAGTTAGCCTCCTCGGATGCAAAGAAGACGAACGCCCCCGTAACCTCCTCGGGCTGTACGAAACGGGGGATCGCCTTTCGCTCCAAGTACTTGGGGGCGAACTTGGGATCCGTGTAGATCTTCTCCGTCATCCTTGTGATGGCCGCAGGACCCACTGCATTGACGTTGATGAAGTACTTGCCCAACTCCTTTGCCGCGGATTTGGTCAGGCCGATGATCCCGGCCTTGGCGGCGCTGTAATTTATCTGGCCAATGGTCCCGCTGATGCCGGCCGCAGAGATCACGTTTATGATCTTCCCGTAGCGCTGCTCCATCATAGGCTTGGCCACAGCCTGGAGGCAGTTGAAAGTCCCTTTGAGGTGGACGTCGATCACGGTCTGCCACTGCTCCTCGGTCATGTTGTGAAGCATGGCAGGTCTTATGACCCCAGCGTTGTTGACCCAGATATCGATGCGGCCCCACCTCTCCAATATCCCCCGGACCGCTCTCTCGACATCGTTCCTGTCCGCCACATCCCCTTTGATGGCCAAGGCCTCGCGCCCCATGGCCTCTATCTCCCGGGCCACCTTCTCACCTTCCTCGATGTCCAGCTCCACTACGGCCACCTTTGCCCCCTCCCGTGCGAAGGCGAGGGCAACGGCCCTCCCGATGCCCCTGCCGGCCCCTGTGATCCCCGCCACCTTGCCTTCCAACCTCATGGTCTCCCCTTTCATCGAGCAGGGCGCACGGCCGTGCGCCCTTTGATGACAAAGGCCACTCTACCCATTGGCCAAGAGCCCCCTGGCGATGAGCATCCTCTGGATCTCCGAGGTCCCCTCCCAGATCCTCATGACCCTCACATCCCTCCATATCCTCTCTATGGGGCACTCCCTCATGTAACCCATGCCGCCGAAAATCTGCAGGGCATCATCGGCCGCCTTCCAGACCATCTCGCTGGTGAAAAGCTTGATCATGGAGGACTTTGCCCTTATGTCCATGCCCCGGTCCCCCTCCCAGGCTGTCCTGTAGGTCATGGACTGGGCTGCCGCGATGTTGGTGGCCATCTCTGTTATCATCCATTGTATGGCCTGCCGTTGGGCCAGAGGCTTGCCGAATGTGACCCTCCTCCTGGCATGATCGATGGCGAGATCCATGATCCTCTGGGCCGTCCCGATGCACCTGGAACCCATGTAGATCCTGCCCTGGGGAAGCCATTTCATGGCAGACGAGAAACCTTGCCCCACTTCCCCGAGGACGTTCTCCAGCGGGACCTTGCACTCCTCCAGGACGATCTCCACGGGCTGGTGGCCCCACTGGCCCATCACCTCCTGAGTCCTCGCGACCTTGACCCCAGGGTGGCCCCTGTCGACCAAGAAATTGGTGATCCCGCCTCGCGCTCGGAGGGTGCTGTCGGTCACTGCCATCACTATGAAGAAGTCGGCGTACCTCCCTGTGATGAAGTGCTTCACGCCGTTCAAGACAAAAAACTCTCCGTCTCTGGATGCAGTGGTCTTTATGGCCGCGATGTCCGAGCCCGCGTGAGGCTCTGTTATGGCGAAGCAGGTCTCCTTCTCGCCCCTCATGCACGGCATCAGGTAACGCTCTATCTGCGCGCCTCTCGCCTCGATGAGAAACGGCGGGGGGCCGGCGATCACCATGTCCAGGGCCATGCTGGTCTTGCCCAGTTCCTGCATCGCCAGGGCCATACCCACGAGGTCCACCCCACCCCCACCGACCTCCTTAGGCATGCGCATGGCGTAGATCCCTGCCTCCAAGGCCCTCTTCTTTATCCTTTGGCGCAGATCCATCGGGACCTCTTTCTTGGCCTCCACCTCCTCTTCCAAGGGGGCAAGCTCTTTTTGGACGAAGCGCCTCACGGTCTGCTGAAGCATGAGCCATTCTTCCGGGAAGTTCAGGTCCATGAACCGACCCCCAACCCACACCGAGCCATGGATGCCTGAGCGATCATTTCAGCCCCAGGAGCTCTCTGGCGATGATCATCCGCTGGATCTCGGATGGCCCCTCCGTAATGCGCGCGCTGCGCAGGTCCCTGTACCAACGCTCCACCGGAAACTCCTTGGCGTAGCCCATGCTCCCATGGATCTGCACCGCCCTGTCCGCCACCCTGAAGGCCATCTCCGTCGCGAACAGCTTCACCATGGATGACTCCAGCGTCACCGACCTTCCCTGATCCTTGGCCCATGCCGTCCGGTAGAGCATCTCTCGGGCGGCACAGATCTCCGTGGCTGCGTCGGCGAGCATCCACTGGATGGCCTGCCGCTGCGCTATCGGCCTGCCGAAGGTCACCCTCTGCTTGGAATAGGCGATGGACAGCTCCAGGAGCCTCTGGGCCGGCCCGATAGCGCACGCCGCCATGGTGAGACGCCCGTCGTCCAGGAACTTCATGGCCACCTCGAACCCCTGACCCACACGCCCTATCACGTTGGAGAGCGGCACCGCGCATCCCTCGTAGATCAACTCGCTCTGGAGCGTCGCCGAGTCCCCGAGGGTTTGGTGTATCTGTCCGACACGAAAGCCGGGGGTCCCCTTCTCGACGATGAAGGCCGTGATCCCCCCCCTTGCCCCCAGGGTCTTGTCGGTTACAGCCATGGTGATCACCAGATCCGCGATGGGACCGTTGGTTATGAAGTGCTTGAGCCCGTTGATCAGAAACAGATCCCCCTTCTTAACCGCCGAGGTGCGGATGGCCGCGGCATCGGAGCCGGCTTCAGGCTCCGTGAGGGCGAAGGCGGCGATCTTCTCACCCGAGGCCAACGCGGGGAGAAACCTGCGCCTCTGCTCGTCGGTTCCGTCGCTCCAGATGGTCTGAAAGCCGATGCCGTTGTTCACGTAGATGAGGCTCCAGAATGCCTTGTGAGGCTTGCTCAGCTCCTCCAGGACCATGCAATAGCCCAGGGTGCTCAAGCCGCCCCCACCGAACTGCTCAGGCACCCGGAGGCCGAAGTACCCGAGCCTCTTCATCTTCTGGACAATGCCCTCGGGTACAACCCCATCTCTCTCCACCTGCTCGGCTATGGGATCCAGATCACGCCTCACCAGTTCCTTGGTGGTGTTGACTATGAGCCTGATCTCTTCCGGGATCTCGTAATCCATCTCTGGTCCCTCTGCCTCGGCTAGTGGCCCTTGAAGCTGGGAGCCCTCTCCTCCATGAACGCCCTGACCCCCTCCTTGTGGTCCTCGCTCTTGAGGCATACCAGCACGGAGAGGGCCTCGAGTTCGAGCTCCTCGCCCAGATCCATCCCGAGGGCCCTGTACATCGTAGACTTGATGATGCCCATGGCCAGGGAAGGCCCTTTGGCCAGCCGCCGCGCCAAGGACATGGTAGCCTCCTGAAGCTCCCCATGGGGCACCACTCGGTTGACAAGGCCCACGGCCTCCGCCCGCGCGGCATCTATCAGATCGCCCGTCAACAGGAGCTCAAGGGCCCTCGCAGCCCCCACCAAGCGGGGCAGAAAGTACATCCCGCCACCGTCCGGGCTCAGCCCCAGCTTTACATGGGTAAGGCCGAATCGGGCCTTTTCAGACGCCATCCTGATATCACAGGCCAGGGCCAGACTGCAGCCAGCCCCCACTGCAGGCCCGTTCACCGATGCGATCACCGGCTTCTCCAGCTCCCTGATGGAGAGTATGGCGGCGTGGAAGTTTCTGATCCTCTCTCTGGCCTGTGGCGGGGACTCGTCGAAGCGCTGCGCCATGCGGCGGATGTCCCCCCCTGCGCTGAAGGCGCGCCCCGCCCCTGTAATCACCAGGACCTTGACCTCATCTCTTGTGCGCACTTCCCGAAGGACATGATGGATCTCAGCCAGCATATCCTGGTTGAGGGCATTGAGTCGGTCGGGGTCGTTCAGGGTCAGGACCCCCACCCCCCCCTGCGTGACCATCTGGATCTGTTGAAATCCCATCTGTCCCCTCTTTCATGGATGCTGATGCATGCGATTGCCTCCCCTTGGACCCCCGGAGGAGGAAATCGCCGCTTCATCTCACCGGACAACGGGCCTTTCCCGCCACGATCGCCTTCCCCCCTTGAATCTCGCACACGACATCGAGGACGACCTCCCCGCCGCTTGCCCCCGCGACCTTGTCCACGACCTTCCCCTTGACGGATACCACATCCCCCGGCCTGGCGGGGGCCAGGAAGGAGACCTCCATCTGCCCCCCGCAGATCCATTGAGTGGGAAACCACTGCATGATCATCTCCGATATGTAGGCCACGTACATGGTCCCATGGGCGATCGTCCCCTGGAAAGGTGTGGTCTTGGCGAACTCGGGATCGGTGTGCAATGGGTTAGGGTCCTCGGAGGCCTTGGCGTAGAGGTCGATCACCTCCTGCGTGATCCGCTTCTCCAGCACCGGCAGTTCCTCACCGATCTGGACCTCGAAAAAGGACCTGTCCTCTCCTCGAGCCACGCCGCACCTCCCCCTTCGCCCCACCCACGCCACTTGTCCAAACGGCATGAGGAGGAAGCAGAGACGACGATCTCGCAGAACATCGCAGAACGCCGTTGAGCGTCATTCCGGTCCCAAACTGGAACCCAATCACTTCAAAGCGTCGCCGTGTACCTCGACCCCCGGGAGCCGATCCAGGATCCGGCGAGGTGGCGACTCTTTGCGAAATCGTCAAAGATCACCTCGGCCAGATCCCCGTGGAACGGCTCACCACTACGGTCTCCCCGTCCTGGTTCTTGGTCACCACCTCGATGACCACGTATTTCTTCTCCTTCTTGACATACTTGTCCGCCACTTTGGCCGTGGAGATCAGCGTGTCGCCAGGGTAGACCGGCCTGAGGAAGTGGAACATCTGCTTGGCATGGATCCCCCCTGGGGGGAGCTTTCTCTTCTGTTTGTGGGCCCTCGTGGCATAGATAGCGGCCGTGGTCGGAGGGGCCACCACATCCTTGTATCCCAGCCCTTTGGCATAATCCCGGTCATTGAACAAGGGATGCTCGTCCTGAATAGCCCTCAAGTACTCCTTGACCGTCTCCTCCGAGAGGCGGTAGACATAGGGCGGGAATGTCGTTCCTACCTCGACGCTGTCGTAAGTCAGGAGTTCCTCTTCAGCCATTGGCGCCACCTCCCCTGGAAGAAGGATATGCTGCTGCCCGAGGCCCGCCCGAGGCCCCGACTCCTTCCTATTTCCCCCCCAATATGAAGACACATGCTATGGCCCCAGGGCCTCCGAGGGTGTGTGCCAAACCGAGCTCGGCCCCCTTGACCTGTCTCGGCCCTGCCTTTCCCTGGATCTGCTTGTAGATGTCGTGTATCATCCGCACCCCAGTGGCCCCGATGGGATGGCCACAGGACTTGAGCCCGCCGCTGGTGTTTACCGGCAGTTCCCCTTCCAGAGAGCTGATCCCGTCCCATATGAACTGCCCCCCCTCTCCCCTTCGACAGAACCCCAGGTCCTCGTAATCTATGATCTCGGTGATGGTGAAACAGTCGTGTATCTCCGCCACGTCGATCTCCTTGCGCGGATCGGCTATCCCCGCCTGCCTATAAGCCTCCCGCGCCGCGATCTGGGTGGGAGGGAATCCGAGAAAGTCGAATGACTGATCGAACATGTTCTTCTCGGACTGGACGTTGAGCGCCATGCCCTTGATCAAGACTGGGTCGTCTCGAAAAAGGGCGGCCATGTCCGCACGCGTGAGGATCACGGCCGCGGCGCCGTCGGTTGTCGGGCAGCAGTCCAGCCTGCCCAGGGGATAGGCGACCATGGGGGCCTTCAAGACCATCTCCTCGGTCACGGCCCTACGGAAGTGGGCCTTGGGGTTGAGGGAACCGTTGTAATGGTTCTTGACCGCCACCTTGGCCAGGTGTTCCCTGGTTATCCCGTACTCGTGGAAATAGCGATTCGCCAGTAGGGCGAAGAGCCCTGGCCCTGTGTAGCCCTTGCGGATGAACGGGTGGCCGGCATTGTGGGCCCCTTCGATGAGGCTCTCGCGGCTGCCCACCTCCCGCATCTTCTCTGCCCCGACGGCCAACACTATCTCATAGAGCCCTGAGAGGATCCCCATGGCCGCATTGCGCACCGCATCCATGCCGGTACAGCAGTAGTTCGAGACCCGGGTGATGGGGATACCGAAGAGCCTCAGGGGGTCGGCGATGGATGTCGCGGCTCCCCTCTGGCCTATGAGCTCGTAGCGCGAGGTCCCCACCCATGCGGCCTGTATGGCACTGGGCTCTACACTGGCGTCCTCACAGGCCTCGTACACGGCATCGATGACCATGTCCTCGTAGGTCATCTCGTAGTTCTCCCCGAACTTGGTGCACCCCGCCCCAACGATCGCCACGCGGTCCTTGACGGTCATCTCCAGGTTCCTCGCTCAACTGCCTTTGCCCAGCGCCGCTGCGCAGCCCATCGGAAGGGCGCCCTCCAGACAAGGAGACCCGTCACTCGCGCCCGCCCAGAAGGGGCCGACATTTCCAAAAATAGTGATGGATCCCAGAGGCCTCGTGCCACTTCCGGTAGGTCATCTCCACTGCCATCCCGATCTCGACGAGTTGCTCCGGACAATCCGTCATCTGGCCGTAAAAACGCCCCCCACCCTCGAGATCGACTACCACCATAACCCCCGGGGGATCGGGGGTGAGAAACACATAGTCCTTGGTGAACGTATAGACCTTCCCCCTCCTCGACAGCTTCCGATCCTCCATCTGGTCCTTGGACCCGCACCTCAGACAGACCCTCCGCATGGGGAACTGGACCAGCCCGCAGCGCTTGCAGCAGCTCCCATAGAACCGAATGTCCTGTTTTTGCTCCTTCCACAGGAAGGCCAGGGAGGTGAAAGGCTCCTCGGAGCGTGTGAACGGTCTAGAGACCTCTTTTCGAATGAAATCCCTGAACTGGAGGTACCTGTTGTAGCTGGAGAGCTCGCGCTTGTTCCCGATCTGCCGCGATACGAACCGCCTGGAGGCCAATTCCGCTACCCGATCCGTCGCCCTGAAGAGGAAGGCGTGTGCGCCCCCGCCGTAACTGACCATGAGGATCCGATCCCCCGGCCTGCAGGCCTCCAATGCCCCTGCCAGGAGGAGCAACGGGTGCGCCGTCCCGAGGAGCCCCACCTTGTCCGCCATCGAATCCTGAACCTGGAGTTGCGGATCGAAACCGAGATCCTTGGCCACCTGCACGTGTCCCCTGGGGTCTGGCGAGTACAAGGCTAGGCGATGGATCTCCTTGGGTTGGAGACCGCACCTCCTCAAGAGCTCGGCTATGACCTGGGGAACCGCCTTTTGGTATCCATATCTGAATGTGAATGGTGGGTCCCCCCATCTCACGTAGAGGTCCCCCTGCCTCCGCCACAGATCGGTGAACTCGTAGGATATCGAGTGAAACCCTTCCAGCTCAGCGGCGAGATCCGATCTTCCCACCAGCACCGCCCCGGCGCCGTCTCCCACGTTCAGCTCGAGCTCGGAGCCGGGCTCGCAGGCCCGCTGTTCAGTGGCGGTCACCAAAATCCGATCGGCCGTTTGGCTCCTGACTGCGTCGAAGGCCGCCCTGAGCGCCGCCGTGGAGGCGCTCAGGGAGTTGCCGAAGTCCGCGGTGAGGATTTCCTCCTGCAGGTCAAGCACGGCCGCCACCAGGCTCGAATGCCCTTTCTCCGCATAGGGGCCCGAGGTGGAGGCGAAGAAGAGCCCCTCTGCCCGCCCTGGATCCTCGCCCGCAAGGCAGTCGAAGCCGGCCTCCACGGCCATGGTCAAGGCGTCCTCGTCGTAATTGGCCACGGCCTTCTCCCCCTTGGCAGGGGGCCCCCCCCACGCCTCAGAGATCACTTCCCTCTTCAAACGGTACCTGGGGACGTAGACCCCGCAAGAGACGATCCCGACCTTTTCCATGACAGGTTTCCCCTGCATCCGGACCGAACGGGCAGTCAAAGCGGCATGTTGCCGTGCTTCCTGTACGGTCTTTCCTCCCTATGCTTCCCCGAGAAGGTCCTGAGCGCCTGGATGAGACGCGGCCTCGTGTCGCGCGGATCGATGATTTCCTCGATGAAACCCATGGCGGCGGAGTGAAGGGGTTCCTTCCCCACCATTGCCACATACTCCTCGATCTTCCTCCTCCTCAACGCAACGGGGTCATCGGCGGCAGCGATCTCTTTTCGATAGATGATATCCACAGCCGCCTCGGGGGACATGAGCCCCACCTGGGCAGTGGGCCATCCCAGGATGAGATCCGCCCCCATGGGCTCGTTGCACATGGCCACCTGCCCCCCCCCGAACGCCTTGCGTATCACCACCGTGATCTTCGTGACCGTGGCCTCTGACAAGGCATATATGACCTTGGCCCCGTGCCGGATGATCCCTCCCTGTTCCTGTTGCACACCGGGGAGGTAGGCCGGTGTGTCCACGAAGAAGATCAAAGGGATGTTGAAGGCATCACAGAACCTGATGAAACGCGCCTCCTTGTCCGAGGCGTCGATATCGATGGCCCCACCCAGGACCATGGGTTGATTGGCCACTACCCCTATCACCTCTCCGTCGAGCCTCGCGAAGGCCGTGATCATGTTCCTTGCGAAGTCCGGCTTGATCTCGAAAAGGCTCTGCCCGTCCACGACCATCTCGATGAGCCTCTTCATGTCATAAACCCTCCTGGGGTCATCCGGGACCAGCCTGAGAAGGGCCTCCTCCCTTCGCTCCGCCGGGTCGTCCGTCATGATCCGCGGGGGCGGTGCCTCGTTGTTCAGAGGGAGATAACCCAGGAGCCTTCGGGCCTTCTCCAGGCAATCCTCATCGCCCTCGGCCACAAGATCGCAGCAGCCGCTCTTGGATGCGTGCATCATGGCCCCTCCTATTTCCTCCTCTGTGGTCTCCACGGAGGTGGCGGATTTGATCAAGGTAGGAGAGGCGATATACATATGACTCGTCCCGTTGACCATCAGGACGAAGTCCGTCAGGATCGGGGAATAGGCCGCCCCCGCCGCGCAAGGCCCCATCATCAGGGAGATCTGAGGGATGACCCCCGACGCCGTGCATTGCAGCTTGAACATGGCGGCCCAGCTGTCTCGCTTGGGCAAGGTGACGGCGTCCTGAATCCGGATCCCGGAGGAGTCGATCATTCCGATGCAGGGGATCCTTGCACGCAGGCACCTTTCCATGAGCTTGATGACCTTCCTGGAGTGAACCCCACCTATGCTCCCCCCCAAGAGCGTGAAATCCTGGGCGAAGAGCCCTACGGGTCTCCCGTGGATCTGACCGTACCCGGTGATGACCCCGTCTCCGGGGAGCCTGCGCCGATCGATGTCGAATCCGGTCTTCCGAGGGGCGACGAGCATCTCGATCTCGGTGAAACTGCCCGGATCCAGGAGCCTCTCTATCCTCTCCCTCGCCGTCAGTTTGCCCTGAGAGTGCTGCCTCGCCACGGCCTCGGCCCCGCCTCCGGCCCTGGCCTCCTCTTGGGCCTTGCGAATCTCCCGAAGCAGTTCCGTCACATCAGCCACCTTTCCCTCCCGCCAAGGCTGCTCCGAGCGCCCCTTCACTCGACGCCGATGCGCACGTTCCCCTTGAGGATGTTCCTGGCAATGGTATATTTGAGGACCTCCGTGGTCCCCCCTGCGATCTTTATGAGCCTGGCATCCCTGTAGAACCTCTCGATGGGGAGCTCCTTGGTGTAACCGATCCCACCGTGGATCTGGAGGGCCATGTCAGCGGCCTCGCAGACCATGTCGGACGTGAAGACCTTGACTATGGCAGACTTGTGCCTCACCTCCTTGCCCTGATCGTATTCCCAGGCGAAACTGTAGGTGAGCCACCTGGCCGCCTCCAGTTTGACGGCCATATCAGCGATCATCCCCTGTATGAACTGTCTCTCTCCGATCGGCCTTCCGAACTGGACGCGAGTGTTGGCGTAGTTGGCGGAAAGCTCCAGGAGGTATTCGGTAGCCCCGATGTTCATTCCCCCTGTGACCCCGCGGCCGGAGGCGTAGACCGAGCCGAAGATCTCGAAGCCCTGTCCCACCTCCCCCAGGACGTTGGAAGAGGGCACAACACAGTTCTCGAAGGTCTCCAAGGTGGGAAAGGTCCCGGCTCGGCCCATCATCTTCACTGGGTTGGATACGGTGAGCCCGGGGGTGTCCCTGTCCACGATGAAACAGGTGCACTTCTTGGGTCCGGCGTTCTTGTCGGTAACGGCAAAGACCCAGAAATAGTCGGCCATATGTCCTCCGGTGGTGAAGTGCTTGGTCCCGTTGATTATGTACCGATCACCGTCCCTCACAGCCGAGGTCTCTATCATGGAGATGTCGGACCCAGCATTGGGCTCGGTCATGCAGATGGCGTTTCTCTTCTCGCCCTTTATGGCAGGGATGAGATATCTTCGCTTCTGATCCTCGGTGCCGTATCTGAGCACGTAGGGATCCCCCCCCCGGGTCAGGAACCGGCAGAACACAGGGGATGTCTTGCCGAACTCCTCGGAGACAAGGACCAGACCCAGCATGCCCACACCGCCGCCACCATACTCCTCCGGCATGTTGAGGGCCCACAGCCCCACCTCGACGGACTTTCTGGTCAGGGGATCGAGCACCTCCCTGGGAATGACATCCCACTGCTCCACCTTCTCCTCCAGGGGACGGCACTCCCTCTGCACGAAGCGTCTTGCCGTCTCCTTGAGCATCTTGAGCTCGACCGGTATGGCAAAGTCCATTGCGACCCCCGCTGTATCCACGAGAGAGATCGTGTCACAGTTTGAAGGCCTTCACGGCGTTCTCCCTGATGATGAGGCGTCTCACCTCGTCCTTCGGCACGATCTCCTTGAGCTGTCCCAGTGTCTCCTTCCAAGGAAGGCCGTTGGTCCCGTACAGGACCTTTTCTTTGCCGCGCGTGTTCATGAAATTCACCAAAGACCTGTCCAGATACTTGGGCATATGCGCGTCGATCCCCACGTAGACGTTCTCGTGCTTCCAGGCCAGCGCTATCATCTCCTCCGTCCATGGCCAGCCTGTGTGCGCACCCACCAGGACGAGCTCCGGGAAATCGAGGGCCACATCGTCGAGGTAAATGGGCCTGCCCATCTCGTTGGGCATGTGCTCGGCCGAATGCCCGACTTGCATCATCACCGCAACCCCCAGTTCCGCGGCCTTGGCATAGAAGGGGTAGTAGAGCCTGTGGTTTAGGGGAATCCCGTATCCGTAGGTATGGATGTAGGCGCCCTTGAATCCGTGATCCTTAACGGCCCTCTCCAACTCCCTGACACCTTCCATCCTCGTGAGCGGGTTTATCCCCACAAGGCCCACGAATCGGTCGGGATACTGCTCGATCACCTCCATGACCTCTGAGATCTGGACGTCCCATATGGGCTTCTGGTCCCGATAACCCATCATCTTGTCCGTTGGGATGAATACCTTTTCCACGCCGGCTTCGTCCATCATGGCCACGAATTGCCCGGGGGTGTAACTCTTCTTGTCGATCTTCCACCACTTGAAGATCCGCTGGAACTCTGGTTGCTCGTAATAGTTCTTCCTCACGGCCTCCGGCGTGAATAGGTGGTAAAGGATGTCGATGGCCTTCACCTCTTCCATGGTCCAAGTCTCCTCGTCGATCAAAGATGATTGCCTGGGGGAGCCCTGAGGATCGGGTTCGCCAACCCCCTACCCCCCGGGTTCATAGAGCTCCTAGCCCCTCACTCTTGACTCTTCTTGGAGTAGTCGTAAAAACCTTTTCCCGTTTTCCTCCCCAGGTGACCCGCGGCGACCATCTGTAGGAGTATGGGGTGCGGTCTGAACTTCGGGTCCTTGTACACGTCATAGAGGTATTGCGCGATGTGCACCTCGGTGTCTATCCCTACGAAATCCGCGGTCTCGAAGGGACCGAAGGGGTGATTGAAGCCGAGCTTGAAGGCCAGATCGATGTCTTCCACCGATGCGATCCCCTCGGCCAGGACCTGGCACGCCTCTATGAGCCTAGGCATCCCGATGCGGTTCGTTATGTAACCCGGGTAGTCCTTGACCCTGATGGGGACCTTATCGAATCTCCTGCACAGATCCACCGCGCACTGGAAGGTCTCCTCGCTGGTCTCCAGGCCCTTGATGACCTCCACCAGCTTCATCACGGGAGGCGGCTGGTGGAAGTGCATGCCGACGAAGCGATCCCTCCTCTTCACCGCCGAGGCCATCTCCGTTATGGGGAGGGCGGAGGTGCAACTGGATAGGATCGTCTTTTCAGGAAGCACCCGGTCCAGCTCCGCATGAACGGACTGTTTGGTCTTCATGTCCTCTACGACGGCCTCGATGACGAAGTCGACGTCCTTGGCCTTCCCATAATCCATTATCCCCTCGATGTTCCCGAGGATCCTCTCCTTCTCCTCGGCGGTCATCTTGCCCTTCTCCACCTTCTTGCATATGAACCCTGTGACAGTGGCAATGGACCTCTGGATGATCTCCTCGGAGAGGTCCTTGAGGTAGACCTTGTACCCGGCCTGCGCGCAGACCTGGACGATCCCCGTGCCCATGAGGCCTCCGCCGACCACTAGGATCTCCTTTATCTCTTCGACCTTCATCGCTATCCTCCCGTTGTTCCGTTGTTCTGGCACCTATAGGGCAGCTTTTCGCACATGATTGATCAGATCCTCCCTGAAGGCCGGATGGGCCACCTGAATCAAGGCCTTGGCCCTCTCCAGGAGCGACTTACATCGAAGGTCTGCCACGCCGTACTCTGTCACCACGAAGTGCACATCCGAACGCTGGAATGTCACAGGGGAGCCTTGGCCCAGGAAAGGCACAATCCTGGAGCCCTTGTCGTCCTCTGTGGCAGATGGAAGGGCTATTATGGAAATACCCTTCGCTGCGGAGCACGCACCCCTTGCGAAGTCCACCCCTCCCCCCATCCCTGAGACGACCAGCCCTGAGACGGCCTCTCCGTTGGCCTGTCCCGAGAGGTCCACTTGGAGTGCTGAATTGAGCGCAACCAAGCCTGTTATTCGGCTCAGGACCGCAGGGCAATGAGTATAGCTGGCCGAACGCATGAGCACGGTGCGGTTCTCGTGCAGCCATCGATAAAACCCATTGGACCCCATGGCCATGGCGGCCACGGACTTCCCACGGTCGATGGGCTTCTTGGAGTTGGTGACTACCCCCGACTCCATGAGTTCCTTGACGCTGTCGGAGATCATACCGCTGTGGATACCGAGATCCTTCTTGCCCCGCAGGAAACGGGCCACGGCACTCGGTATGCCACCGATACCGATCTCCACCGTGGCACCGTCGGGGATCAGTTCCGCCACGTACTGTCCAATCCTCTCTTCCCTCGGGCCCATCCCTGGTGGTTGCAACTCAGGGAGGGGATGTGAAGATCTCACGATACCGTCGATCTTCGAGAGATGGATCAGTGAGTCGCCGAAGGTCGTTGGCATCTGTTCGTTGACCTCGGCTATGACCAACTTGGCCCTTCGCACGGCAGGCTCGAGGTAGCCGACCGATATCCCCAAGCTGCAGTATCCATCCTGATCGGGTGGAGATACCTGAATGAGGACCGCATCCAGGGGTAACGTTGCATCCTCTAGGGCCCTGACGAGACCCCAGAGGGACACCGGAATGTACTCGGCCCTGCCTTGTCTTATGGCCCCTCCGATACCACCCCGCGCAAAGAAGACCTTTACCTTGAAGTGGGCAGCCATGCCTTCGTCGGCCAGTCTTTGGGCCTGTATGGGGCTGGCTGTGATGACTTCCACATCCCGGAGCCTTCCCCGTTGCTGCATCAGTGCCTCGATCAGTGAAACGGGCTCACCGAAGGACCCCTCCAACAGGATCCTGTCGTTGCTCTTGATGAGCCCAACGGCCTCACCAGCGCTCATGCGCTTGTGATGCTCAATCTCTGTTCCCGACATCAAATGATCCCAGCGCGCTTCATCTCGGAGATCTCCTCCTCGCTGAAGCCCAAGGAGCCGAAGACCTCCTCGTTGTCCTGGCCTAGCAAGGGCGGAGGGCACACCTCACCCATGGACTCAACGAAGCCACCGAATGGCATCCCCATGGCCTTCACCTTGCCGGCAACGGGATGGTGGAATTCCACCAGATAGTCGTTCATCCGAAGATCCTTGTCCTGGAACATCTCCTCGTAGGTGTAGATGGGACCGCACGGTATCCCTTCTCCGCTCAAGACCTCCAACCACTCGGCCGTGGTCCTTTGACGGAAGGCCTTCTCCAACACGGGCAGCAAGGAGCCCTTGTTGACCATACGCCTCTCTGGGGTGCTGTAATCTTCCATGCGTTGGAGGGCCTCGAGCCCCATGACCTTGCAAAACCTGCCCCAAGACTTGTCGTTGAAGATCGAGACATTGACGTAACCATCGCTGGTCTCGAAGTACTGGCTAGGGGTAGCAAAGGCGCTAGAGCGTTCCAGCCTTTCCGGATTCCTCCCGGTGGCCAAGAACTCCGCCACCCTCGGACCCTGAACGGCAACGAGGGAGTGAAGAACGGAGATGTCCAGCTTTTCCCCCTTGCCCTTCCTCTCACGGCGAAAAAGCGACGAGGAGACGGCATAGGCGGCGAAGATCCCTGCGGTAATGTCAGCCACTGGGAAACCCAATCTCACAGGGGGATCACCAGGCCGTCCGTTTATCATCATCACGCCGCCCAATCCCTGAAAGATGGGATCCGTACCGGGGGTGTCCTGCAGGGGGCCTCCCTCACCATAGGCAGAGATCGAGCAGTATATGAGCTTGGGATTCCGCTTAGTTGCAGCCTCATAATGCACCCCCAGTCGCTCGGCCACGTTGGGAAGGAAGTTTTCCACCAAGACATCCACGTCTGAGACCAGCTTGTAAAACAGGGACAGTCCCTCCGGCCTGCTCAGGTCGAGGGTGACGCCCTTCTTGTTCCAGTTGAGGCTCAGGAAGAGACACGACTCCCCATTGATGAAGGGGGGGCCCAAGTAACGAATAGGATCCC
>Ga0209227_1001138_pt1 | contig 21311 bp, 13 predicted proteins | sample YNPBryantNP2012_FD_185815 | JGI IMG/M metagenome (GOLD analysis project Ga0209227, IMG submission 185815) | Anoxygenic and chlorotrophic microbial mat microbial communities from Yellowstone National Park, USA - YNP Bryant NP 2012 (SPAdes)... ...
TAACCGCTGCGGTGCGTGCGTCCTCCTCTGCCCCACCCACGCCCTGGAGATGGGGCCGGAGGGTCCCTTCATCGCCCGCCCGGAGGATTGCGCGTACTGTGCCACCTGTGAGACCTATTGCCCCAATGGGGCCATCACCCTCGGATACGAAATCATCTGGGGTGGTCCGCCGTGAACTTCAACAGGAGGGAACCAATGGCTGTTCCAATTGCCGAAAATGTCTACTGGGTCGGTGCAGTGGATTGGGATGTGCGCCACTTTCACGGGTATTCGTACCATACCCATCGCGGCACCTCCTACAACGCCTACCTGATCGTGGATGAGCGCATCGCGCTGGTGGATACCGTGATGCGGGGGTTTGAGGAGGAGATGCTTCGCCGCATCGCCGAAGTGGTGGACCCGGCCCGCATAGACTACGTCGTCGCCAACCACGGGGAGCCGGACCACTCCGGAGCCATTCCCGCCGTGATGGCCCTCGCCCCGCAGGCCACGCTGGTCCACTCCAAACGGGCCGCCGAGTCCCTGGGCAAGTATCTCCCCGACGGGTGGAAGCGGCAAATCGTCGGCACGGGCGACACCCTCCCCCTGGGCCGCAAGACGCTGGCGTTCCTGGAAGCGCCGATGCTCCACTGGCCTGATTCTATGTTCACCTACATCCCCGAAGACCGCCTGCTCCTGCCCAACGATGCCTTCGGCCAGCACCTGGCCTCGGCAGAGCGCTTCGCCGATGAGGTGGACCCGGCCGTCCTCTGGGACGAGGCGCGCAAGTACTTCGCCAATATCCTCACTCCTTTCAGCAAACTTATCCTGCGCAAGATAGAGGAGGTCCAGCAGATGGGGCTGGAGATTGCCACCATTGCCCCCAGTCACGGCGTCATCTGGCGGGAGAACCCGGTGCAGATTGTGGAGCAGTACGTCCGCTGGGCGCGCGGGGAAGCGAGGGCTCGGGCGCTGGTGGTCTATGAGACGATGTGGGGCTCCACTGCCGAAATGGCCCACGCCGTCGCGGAGGGCATCGCCAGCGCCGGGGTGGAAGTACGGGTACTCCCTGTTCCCCAGACCGACCACACGACGGTGGTGGGGGAACTGCTGGATGCGAAGGGCATTGTTCTCGGCTCCCCAACCCACAACCGCCGGATGTTGTTGAACATCGCCGCGCTGGTGGAGGACCTGGTCGGCCTGCGGCCAGTGGACAAAATTGGTGCCGCTTTCGGCTCCCACGGCTGGAGCGGGGGCGCGGTGCCGCTTCTGGAGAAAGGGCTGAAGGAGGCGGGCATAGAAGTTGTCCAGGAGGGACTGGCCCTGGCCTGGCGGCCCACGCCCCAGGAGCGAACGCAGGCCGTGGCCTGGGGCTGGACCTTTGGAGAACGGGTTATGGAGGCGCTGAAATGAGACCCACAGAGACCCTGATGCACGAACACGAAATCATCCTGATGGTTCTGGACGCCGCCGAGCGGGAGATTCAGCGGATGCGGGAGACGAACGCCGTCAGAAGGGAATATCTGGAGCAGATGGTGGACTTCTTCCGCAACTTCGCCGACCGCTGCCACCACGCCAAGGAGGAGAACCTGCTCTTTGTCCGGATGGAGGAGCGGGGGATGCCCCGGGAGGCCGGCCCCATCGGCGTGATGCTCTATGAGCACGACCTGGGGCGGGGGCACGTGCGGGCCGTTGCCGACCTGCTCCCCCGGGCCGGCGACGACCCGGCCGCGCGGGACGGAATCCGGCAGCACCTGGCGGCCTACATCCAGTTGCTGCGCGACCACATCTACAAAGAGGACCACATCCTCTACCCGATGGCCGACCAGTTGCTCTTGCCGGAGGACCAGCGGGCGCTGGAGGCGGAGTTTGAGCGGGTGGAGCGGGAGGAGATCGGCGTGGGGGTGCACGAAAAGTACCACGAACTGGCCCACCGGCTGGCGGAGGAAGAGTCTCTATGATAGAGATTCACCTCTACGGCAGACTGCGACGGCTGGCATCAGACCCCCGAGGGGACCGGGAGGCGGTGGTCTACCTGGATGCGCGGCCGGGGGAGACGGTCGGTTCGGCCCTGGAGCGGCTGGGCGTCCGGACCGGGGAGATTGCCCACATCTTCCTCAACGGCGCGCTCCTGACCACCTGCAACTCCATGGCCCCCTGGCTCCGCTACCAGCGGGTCCGGGAGGATGTCCCCCCCTGCGAGCCCAACCTGGACACCGCCGTGCAAGACGGCGACCGGCTGGGGCTCTTCGGCCGGGACATGGCGATGCTGGTGGTGTGAACGGGAGCAGGTCGCAGGGAGCAGGCCGCACGGAGCACGCAACACGATGTACGACGACTTCAGCGCCGACTACGACCGTTTCGTGGATTGGCCCGCCCGGCTAGCGGCGGAGTTGCCGTTCATTGAGCGTCTTGTGCCGCAGGCTGGAAGCCCACGCTACGTGCTGGATGCCGCCTGCGGGACCGGGATGCACGCGGTCGCGCTGGCGCGGCGGGGATACCGGGTCGCCGGCGCCGATATCAGCCCGCAGATGATCGCCCGCGCGCAGGCCAACGCGGCAGCCGCCGGGGTGGACGTCCGCTTTGAGGTCGCGGGGTTCGGCGAACTCTCCGCCCGCTTCGGCGGTGATTTTGATGCCGTCCTCTGCCTGGGCAACTCTCTACCGCACGTCCTGACGCCCTCAGCCCTGCGCGCGGCCCTGGCGGATTTCGCCTGCCTGCGGCCCGGAGGCGTCCTGCTGGTCCAAAACCTGAACTATGACCGCATCCTGGCCCGCCGGGAGCGGTGGATGGAGCCGCAGGCCCGCCGGGAGGGAGAGCGCGAGTGGCTGTTTCTGCGCTTCTACGATTTCGAGCCGGAGGGGCTGTTGACCTTCAACATGGTCACGCTGCGGCGCGAGGGCGGCGGGGCGTGGGAACAGCAGGTGACGACAACCCGCCTGCGCCCGCTGACCCAGCGTGAGTTGACCGCCGCGCTGACAGACGCCGGTTTTGGCGACATCACCTGCTGGGGGAACATGCAGGGTACGCCGTTCGATCAGCAGACCAGTCCCAATCTGGTGATCACAGCAGGTCGGTTATGGACCACAGACCATAGACCACGGACCACGCAACACGTAACTGACATCCGCGCGCTGCAGGGGGAGCGGCGGCTGCTGGACGAGGAGTAACATGAACATCCTGGCGATCATCACCGGCGAGTATGGCCAGCGGCACGTCGAAAATATCCGTGCCCATGGCCCGGCTGACTGGCAGGTCGAGGTCTGGCGGGCGCCGGCGATCCTGCCGCCCATCGTCGATTACCCCGAAGATTACCTGCCGGACTCGTTTGCCCCGGCCGATCTGATCCTGGCCTTTGGCGAGCATAAAGGCGTAGCCGAGCTGATCCCCGAGATCGCCAAAATGACCGGCGCGCGGGCGGTGATCGCGCCGGTGGACCGCGAGGAGTGGCTGCCGCGTGGGTTGGCGCGGCAACTGCGCCGCTGGCTGGCCGACATGGGCGTGAGCTGTGTCACGCCCAAGCCGCTCTGCTCCCTGACCGAGACGCACTATAACGTCCGCCGCCACCGCGTTGACTATGACAACCCGCTGATTGCCACGTTCGCCCGCTATTTCGGCCAGCCGCGTTTCCGCCTGACGGTCGACCCGGCGACGCGCACAATCAGCGCCGTGGAGGTCGAGCGGGACGCGGTCTGCGGCTGCGCCCGCTATGTCGCCGCTGGCCTGGTCGGCGTCTCGGTCGATGAGGCCGAGTTCCAGGCGGGCATGCTCCACCATCACTATCCGTGCCTGGCGGGGATGGGCAAGGACCCCGATTTCAACGACACGATCATGCACGTCTCCGGGCACATCATGAAAGACGAGATTGGCGAGCTGGTCAGGCCGTACAAAGAGGAGCGTTTTATCGTCCCTGGCAAGCTCAGCGAAGGGATGGCGTAGAGGCGGCGCGGGCATCGCCTCTACAAAGCAAAGCGTCCCGCCAGTCAGGGACTCTGCCGCTGGCGCGGCAGCCAGACGCTGGTTGACAACAGCCTTTGGCTCCCTTATAATGAAACCGTCGCAGGACTATACGAAAGGGGGCAAAAGATGGATCCGTCTGCCAAAGGAAGCGAAGCGCCACCGGGCCTGAATGCCCGCTCTTCCCTGCGCGTGGCGATCGATGCCTTCCAGCCCTACATGCAGCAGCGCAATTTCAGCCCGCACACGATCAACGCCTTCAACTCTGACCTGCAAATCCTGGGCGACTTTGTCAACGTGGGCACGGCAGTAGGTGACATCGACACGCGCACGCTCAACCATTTCGTTCGCTGGCTGACCAGCGGCCGCGGCGTGCCTTGCAACGCCAAGTCGCTGGCGCGGCGGGTCACCACGCTCAAGGTCTTTTTTGGCTGGCTGACCGAGACCGGTGTGCTGGCCGAGGATCCCGCCGCTCCTGTCGTTCATCGCCCCGTTCTGCTCCCTCCGCCGCGTTGTCTCTCCGACGGCGAGGTGGAGCGGGTGTTGGCGGCGACTCAGGCGCGGCGCATGGCCCAGCCGCCCGACGCTCGCCCTCATCTGCTTGTCACCCTGCTCTTGCATACCGGCATCAAGAAGGGCGAGTGCATGGCCATCGTCCTCAACCACATCGACCTGAGCGACCCCGACCAGCCCGTGCTGTGGATCCGCTACGCCGACCCCCACCGCCGTCACAAAGAGCGGCGGCTGCGCCTCCCGTCTGCCTGGCCGACCGTCCTGGCCGAGTACTGCGAGCAATACAGGCCGCAGGAGCACCTTTTCCCCTGCACCGCCCGCAATCTGGAGTATGTGTTGCGCGACGTGGCCCAGTGGGCCGGCATAGAAGACGGCCTCTCCTTCGAGACATTGCGCTGGACGTGCGCCGTGCGCGACTATCGCGCCGGGATGGAAGGAGACCGCCTGCGGCAAAAGCTGGGCCTCTCCAAAATCTCGTGGCGCGAAGTGGGTCCCAAGATCGCTCAACTTGCGGGGGAGCCTCTCTAGCAGTCCGGGCTATTGCGGATCGCCTATCGCGTATCGTAATTCGTTCGTAACTGCCCAGGTCAGCGCTTTCTAACCTGCGGGGGGGTAGCGGGCAGGTAAAGTTAACGATCTGTGACAGGGATGAAAATGCGAAAGGGCAACGGCTCATAAGCCAGCGTCAGGCTCAAGTAGTCGTTGCTATAACCGCCAGCCGTATAGATGACAAAATCACTCAGCGCCGCGCCCGCCCCCTGCCATTCTCCGCTCAGCGGGGTCTCCAGCGTCGTCCAGCGGCGGCTCGAAGGATCGTAGCGCTCGTTCAACCCCAGGTATCCGCCCAGCCCCCCGCCGCCGATGAGGTAGAGCTGTCCGCCCAGGGCCACCAGCCCCGCCCCGCTGCGCGCCAGGTTGGGCGCAGGGCAGGTTGACCAGCTATCTGTTGCGGGTGTGTAGACGGCGCAGGAAGCCAGCCGCCGCTCGTCACGATAGCCCCCCACCAGATAGACACGCTCCTCTAGAGCTGCTGCTGCCGCCAGCGCGACCGGCTGTAACAGCGGCGCTCCCTCTCGCCACGTTTCGCCGTCATAAATCCACGTCGTCGCCACATAGCCCGCGCCGTCGGTGCCGCCAAAGAGGTAGAGGCGCTCTTCATGCAGGGCCAGGGCATAGGCACAGAGCGGGCGCGGCAGGGCAGGCAGTGAGGTCCACGTGTCTGTTTGGGGATCGTAGGCCTCAAAGACGTCAAGGGCGCGGCCATCGTCGGTGCAGCCGCCGGGAACCAGGATGCGCTCTCCCAGCACCGCTGCGCCGATGTAAGCGACAGGGGTGGGCTTGGTGCTGCCCCGTCTCCACGAGTCGCTCTCCGGATCGTAGATTTCCACCGCGCCTGTGACGCCGTCCGGCCCGACGCCGCCGATGGCGTAGAGATCGCCCCCCCACGCGCTCAGCGCCAGGCAGGCGCGCCGACTGGGCATTTGCGCCCGTTCCTCCCATTGGGATTCGTCAGCCACAACGGATAGCTGGCTCTGGGCACCGTTGCCGCCGACAGGCAGCAATCCTCCCCCTTCAGAAGCTGAGGGAGTTGAACGGGGCCAGGCGAGCACCGCGGCGACGAGCGCCAGCAACGCCGCGCCGATGAGTACGCCCCGCCGAAACCATGACAGCGGCGGCTCGACTGCTGGCGGCGGGGGCGCTGGCTCGGCCACTGCTTCGACAACAGCCTCCGTTTCGGCGACAACGACCCAGCCCTGGCGCACCGCCACCATCGTCGCCTCGGTGCGTGAGGCCACCTCCAACTTGGCAAAGATGTTGCGCAGGTGCACCTTGACCGTGTTGACAGCAATGTGCAGGCGTTGCGCAATCTCCTTGTTGCTGGCCCCGGTGGCCACCAGGCGCAGGATTTCCAGCTCGCGCTCGCTCAGGGGCTCCGGATCTTCGACCACAGACTCTCCTGGCGGTATTATACCACGATTGTTCGTCCAGGCGACTCGATAGCCCAAGGACCTTATGACGCCACCCTGGGAGCGCGGACGTCCCGTCCGCGCTGTGGCCGGACGGGCAGATGTCAGGACAACGGTTCGCAGTTGTCCTACACCGCGTAAAGGGGTTGCCTCTTCCCAAAATTGTGGTATAATATCGCTTGCTAGCGGGCATAGTTCAGTTGGTAGAACACCTCCTTGCCAAGGAGAAGGTCATGGGTTCGAGTCCCATTGCCCGCTTACTTTTTGTGCGGCGACGTAGCCAAGTGGTAAGGCAGAGGTCTGCAAAACCTTTATTCGCCGGTTCGAGTCCGGCCGTCGCCTCTGATAGAGCTCTTTTCCAGGCGGGCAGTCGGGCTGACTGCCCGTTTGCATAAGGGGCGGTGGCGAAAAGGCAGACGCCGGGGACTTAAAATCCTCTGTCCGCAAGGACGTGTGGGTTCGAATCCCACCCGCCCTATCAGACCCGGCCCGCGCGCAGCCAGGCGGCGGGCTTTTTCCGCCACGCTGCCCACCATGTCCCCAGCAGCGCCAGCAGCGTCATGACTGCCCCAACGCCCAGCGAAAGCGGCGCATAGACCAGCGTGAGGCGGTGTTCCCCCGCCGGCACGCAGACCGCGCGCAACGCATAGTCGGCGCGCAAGAGCGGCACGGCCTGCCCGTCAACGTGAGCGCGCCAGCCCGGATAGTCCGGCTCGCCGATCACCAACACCCCCGCCGCCTCGGCGCGCACGACCACCTCGACGCGGTTGTTGCCCACGCGGCGGAAGTAGACCTCCTCCGCTCCCGTGGCCTGCTCGACCTGGCAGGGGGGCGTCTCTTCCAGCAGCGCAACCGTCCGCGGGTCGAAGGCCGCATCGTTGAGCCGCGCCAGCAACGCTTCACCCTCGGCCACCTCGACGCCGTGCACCAGCCACGCCCGCGGCAGGGCCGTCGGCCGCTCATAGACCCACGCCCCACCCTGCTCGCCGATCAGCCGGGGCGCTCCCTCCTCGTCCGCGAAATCCATCGGCTGGGCCGCCACCAGATAGCGCGCCCCGAGCAGGTCATAGGCCCGCGCCCGCGGATCGACCACCGCCGTGGTGAAGCGGTAATAACGCTCCAGTTCCAGCGGGTCGTAGCCAAAGACGCTCTCGATGCCCAGGGCCATGCCGTGGTTGTGTTCGAAAATCCCCAACCCCCACGGCAGCACACGCCCTTCCTCCCCCGCCGTCAGTTCCGCGACGCCGCGCCAGAGGGCGCTCTCTGTCACCGCCGCCGGCTGCACCAGCGGCCGGCCCCAACTCCACAGGTCGATCAACAGCAGGCCGACCGCCAGCGCCGTCCCCAGCCGCAGCGACAGCCGCCGCGTGCCCCACGCTCCCAACAGGCCCATCGTCAGCAGGAAAAAGAGCAGAAAGAGGGCCGTGTAATGGGCTACATGCCACAACCGCCCCACGTCAGGGTTGCTGTCGCGCTGCAGGGCAAAGAGGACAAAGCCCGCCAGGATGACCAGCGCCGCCCATCCGCCGACGAGCCACGGGGCCGGGCCGCGCATCCAGCGCCGCAGCAAACGACCGGCCTTCTCCGGCTGTTGACGCAGCCAGCTCAGCGCCAGTCCGCCCAGCGCCGCCACGGCAAAGACGAAGAGAAAGCCCGCCCGTGCCGGCGCCCGCGTCGCGCCAAAGAGCGGCAGAAAATGAAAAGCCAGCCGGTGCAGCACCGCGAAAGGCCCCAGCGCCAGCAACAGGCCAGCCCCTCCCAGCCCTAGCAACATCGGCGTGCGGCGGTGACGCAGCCGCCAGCCCACCAGCAGCGCCAGCAGCAGCGGCAGCAGGCCGGCGTACAGGACAAACTCTTCGAACGGCCCGTCGCCCCAGTAGCCAATGCGCACCGGTTCGCCAAAGAAGTAGGGCACCAACAGGGTCAGCAGGTAGCCGGGCGACCAGGCATAGCTGGCGGCAAAGGCATAGTCCGTCCCCTGCCGCGTCGACAGGCGCAGGAACTCGAGCGTGGGGATCAACTGCACCGCCGCCAACGCCAGCCCCGTCAGGCCCATCAGCGCCGGGAGGGCCAACGCGCGCGGGAAGGCACGCCAGCCGCCCTCGGCCCGCCGCCGTTCCCAGGCCAGACAGAGCGCATAGACGGCGGCAACCAGCGCGACATAGTAGAAAGAGGCCGTGTGCCCCGCCAGCAGCGCCATGGCGACAGGCAGGCCGCCCAGCACCGCATCCTCCCAGCGCCCCCGCTGCACCGCCCGCTGGAGCGCCCAGAGGATCAGCGGCAGCCAGGCCTGGGTCATCACGACGCCGATGTGCCCGGCATAGACGCGGGCGAAGAAATAGCCGCTGAAGGCAAAAGCGACCGCCCCAAAGAGCGCCCCTGCCCCATCGGCCCCTTCGGCGCGCAGCCAGGCCCACATCCCTGTGCCGGCCAGCCAGAAGTGGAAGAGGTAGAGCAGGCCGACCGCCCGCGTCAGCGGCAGGAGCAGGATGAGCCACGTCGGCGGGTAGAAAAGCGCTGGCTGGGGATTGGCAATGAACGGGACGCCGGAAAAGAGGTAAGGATTCCACAACGGCAGCTCGCCCTGCTGCAGGCTTTGCAGAGCAAAACGCCACCAGTGCAGAAACAGGTAGAGCAGGTCCCTGCCGCCGATGACCTGCTCCGGCGGCAGCCAGATCAGGCCCCAAAAGGCCAGCAGGACCAGGCCAGCAAGCAGCAGGGCAGGCACGATAGCCCTGAAAAGGAGGCGCAGCCGGGCGCCGACAGACGCGGATAAGGCCAAACTTTTGCCGTGCTTTGGGGCAGAATCTGGGTCCATCTGCATTCCCTTTGATATGAACAGTGTCGCAACGAGATCCTTCGCTGCGCTCAGGGCGACAAAGAAATCTGTGTTGTAACGAGACCCTTCGCTGCGCTCAGGGTGACAAAGAAATCTGTGTTGTAACAAGGCCCTTCGCTGCGCTCAGGGCGACAAAGAAATCCGTGTTGTAACGAGGCCCTTCGCTGCGCTCAGGGTGACAAAGAAATCCGTGTTGTAACGAGGCCCTTCGCTGCGCTCAGGGTGACAAAGAAATCCGTGTTGTAACGAGGCCCTTCGCTGCGCTCAGGGCGACAAAGAAATCCGTGTTGTAACGAGGCCCTTCGCTGCGCTCAGGGCGACAAAGAAATCCGTGTTGTAACGAGGCCCTTCGCTGCGCTCAGGGCGACAAAGAAATCCGTGTTGTAACGAGGCCCTTCGCTGCGCTCAGGGTGACAAAGAAATCCGTGTTGTAACGAGGCCCTTCGCTGCGCTCAGGGTGACAAAGGAATCTGTGTTGTAACGAGACCCTTCGCTGCGCTCAGGGCGACAAAGAAATCTGTGTTGTAACCAGGCCCTTTGCTGCGCTCAGGGCGACAGAGAGATTTATGTCAGGAAGCGGCTCCTCGCCCCAGAGCGCGCAGCGACTGGACCAGGTAGAGCACGCCGCCAAAGAGGCTGGTCAGCGCCGAGACGGCATAGACCGCCAGCGAGGCCGCCACCGCCACCGCCTGCTCGACGCCGATCTGGGCAAAGAGCAGCGCCGCCGTCGTCTCGCGCACCCCCAGTCCGCCGACCGAGATGGGCAGCATCAGGGTCACCGAGAGCACCGGCACAAAGATCAGGAAATAGACCAGCGGAACGCGCATCCCCACCGCCAGCGCCGCCAGGTAATTGACCAGGATCAGCAGCACGTTGAAGAGCAGCGAGAAAAAGAGCGCCTTTCCCACCGCCCGCCAGCCGCAGGCAGTGACCGCGGCATAGGCGCGCGCCAGCGCCCCTTCGCCGCGCAGGGACAGCGGCCCCGGCAGCCAGCCGACCAGGCGGCGCAGCCAACTCCCCTGCAGCACCAGCCCGCCAATGATTAATCCTACCGCCGCGAAAAGGCCAACCAGCAACTGCATCTGTGGCGACAACAGCTCTCCGCCAAAGGGCAAGGCAGCCAGCGCCATCACAAAGAGCACCAGCAGCCCCGTCAGCCGGTCGACCACCACCGTGCCCAGCGCCGCCGTCGCCTGCGCCTCCTGCGCCAGCTCCACCACGCGCACCACGTCGCCGCCAAAGCCGGTGGGCAGGAAAAGGTTGAAAAAGGCGCCGGAAAAGTAGAGATAGACCAGCCGCCGAAACGGCACACGCACGTCGAGGGCGACCAGCAGCGCCTGCCAGCGCGCCGCGCGCACGACAACGCCGCAGACAAAGAGCGCCAGCGCCGCCAGCAGCGGCAGCAGCGAAGCGCCAGCAATGGTCGCCCACAACTCATCGAGCCCAATCGTCAGCAGCACGGCGATCAACAGCCCCAGGCTGATGACCACCCGCGCTATGGCCCACCAGCGTCGAAAGGTTGTCTTGTTCATTCTCTCACCCGAATCGGTCCCAGCAAAATGCGCTCGTCCAGATAATGTCCGTCCGGCGCCAACAGCGGCAGGCGCCCCACGCCAGGGTAGAACAGCCCCACCTGCACCGGATAGCTGCCCGGCGGCGTCTCTGGCAACAGGGTGATGTGGCGCACATCCTGTGCCACGTTGGCCGTTGACCAGAGCGGCCCCGCCCCATCGCTGCTGCCCCAGACACGCCATTCCGTGTCGATGACCTGGGAAAAGACCATGTACGGAAGCGTGGGCTGTCGCACCGTCTGCCAGTAGAGGGTCAGGGTGAACGTCTCCCCGGCGGCCAGCGAACGCGGCTCCAGCGTATAACCCACCAGGGTGACCTCGCCGCCGAAATTGGCCTGCAGCGGGTTGGGCCAGGCACCCTCGCGGGCAGCCAGCGCGGCCGTGCCGACGGTGATGCCGTCGTCCGTGCCGGTCGAGAGACGGCCCATCGTCGGTTCGTACAGGCCGACGCGCACGGTGAGGCTGCTGGGCGCATAGACCGCCTCCGGCAGGTCGACACGATAGACATCGACAAACGGCCGCCCAGGCCGCCAGGCCGTCGTCGGCGCCCGCCCCAGGCCAGGCCACGTGTCCCGCTGGGCCACCAGCACGCCCGCCTCGTCGATCAGATGGACATAGACGATGTAGGGCGTCGCGGTCTGACGCAGCGGCTCCCAGACGACCGTGACAAAGAGCGGATCGCCAGGGTGCAGCGAGGCGGTGCTCATCCCGACGGCGAGGACGCGCGCCACGTCGCCGAACTGGGCGACGGCAGGACCAGCCGGCAGCTCCCTGGCGCGGGGCGGATAGCTTACCGCCGGCATCAGGCAGCCAAAGATAGCCAGCGCTGCCACGGCAGCCATCCCCACCGCCACGCCCCCCGCCGCCCACGCCGGGCGGCGCAGCCAGCGCTCCAGCCCGCCGACGACGACAACCGCAAAAGCAGGCAGCACCGGGAAAAGAAAGCGCCCCATCGGCCCGGCCGGCTGGATCAGGATGTAGTAGCAGACCACAGCCACAAAACCCACGATGGCCGCGCCCAGGATCAACAACGCCGCGCCCGGCAGACGGCCTCGCCTGGGCAGCAGGTAACCCGCCAGCGCCAGGCCACACAGAGCCAAAAGTCCGTCGTAGACCGCCGCCGGCAGGGGAATCTGTCCATAGCCAAAGCGACCCCACAGGCTGGTCCACAGGTAGGGCAGGCCCTGCCACAGCGCCCACCAGTTGCCGTTGGCTGGCCGGCCGGCCCACAGCTCGTTGACCTTGTTCAGGCCGGTCGGATCGCCATAGAGGAGCCAGTTGCGGACGAACCACCAGCCGGCCACCAGCAGCGCCAGCCCCGCTACCAGCTCCATGCCGCCAAACCACTTTGCCCACCGCCGCTCCTGAGTGCGCACCCCCAGCAGCATCGCCAGCGCGATGACACCGCCCAGCGCGAGCAGGTGGAACTTGGTCAAAAGCGCCAGGCCATAGGCCAGACCCAGCAGGATCAGACAGCGGCGGTTGGGGCCCCGCTGCGCCAGATCGACGCTGAGCAGGAGGACGGCGGTGCTCATCGTCGCCGCGGCGATGTCGTTGTTGATCGCCGCGCTCAGGTAGATGAACTGAGGCGTCAGGCCGACCAGCGCCGCCGCGCCCCAGGCCAGCGGCGGACGGTCGGGCCAGACCCGCCGGCCCAGGCGGTACGTCAGCCATACCGTCGCCGCGCCAAAGAGGACGTTGACCCAGCGCGGGATCAGCGCCGCCAGGTGCCCCTCGCGGAAGGGCTCGGCCGGGCTGTGCAGGTACTGGAGCTTGTTGTCGACGCCCACTTCCCACAGCCGATAGCCCCAGAAGGGGTTGATCGGCTGCTCGTACTGGGCCGTGTGCGGCGAGGGCACCCAGGCGCTGGCAATGGCGCTGACCAGGTAGTAGAGCGGCGGGTGGTGGCTCTGCGAGCGCACCGCCTCGGCTCCCTGCACCGGCAGGCGATGGTTGACGACCAGGTGGCGAATGTAGCGGTAGTGGCGAATCTCGTCGGTCGACTCGTGGAGCGGGTTGATCAGGCTGACCGCCAGGGCCAGGACGACAAAGGCCAGCAAGACAAAGCTCAGGCCCCTCAGCCGGGAGAGAAAAAGGCGCCCCTTCATCTCCCCCCACCCTTACGGCGCGACCGGGAGCGGCTCGATCCGAGTCCACTCCCCCGCTGGCCGGCCCGCTTCGTCGACGACGGCGACGTTCTCGATGGCCGGATAGACGTACATCCCCACCCGCATGGCATAGCGACCGGCTGCAGCGTCGGAGGGGATGGCGATGTCGAACCAGTTGAGCACCGTGTCGCCGCTGCGCCAGAACGCCGGCAACATACCCGGCCCGTCCGCCTGGGCAATCATCTCGCCATTCTCGTCCAGCAGATGGTTGAACCAGTGATAGTTGACATCCTCTGCGGGCGTCCGCTCAGGCTGCCAGACCAGCGTCCAGCGGACGGTGCTGCCAGGGCGCAGCTCGCCTTCCAGGCGATAGCCGATCAGGCGGACGCCGTTGGCCCAGGCAACCAGCTCGACCAGCGGCTGAAAGCCGGGAAGGCCCGGCGCTCCGCCTGGCCAATAGTAGAAACGGTAGGCGCGCGCGCCTTCGCGCAACCAGACGCGGCTGGCGACCAGCTCGGGCGTGAAATCCGCCAGCAACGCCTCCCCATAGGTCATCTCGTAGGTCGACCAGTAGACGGCCGGCGCGGCGGGAAAGACAAGGGCGGTGCGGATGTCGACGGCGCGGTGCGGCTCGCCAAAGAAGAGGATGCCGGCCGTGGCGGGCATTTCATAGATGCGCGGCTCGTCGCCTTCGGAAAGGAGGATCACCTCCTGGCCGCCCATCTCGGCGAGCAGGCGGCGGGCGGTCTGGGCAGCGCGGATGTCGTAGGAAAGGGGCGTGTCGTAGCCCAGGAGCGTGTCGTGGCCCCAGACAAAGCGTTGCAATGCCACCACCTCCCAGGTCTGGGCGACGGCAGAGAGCGCCAGCAGGGCCAGAAGCGCAGGCTGGAGCCAGCAGCCCGTCGGACGGCGAGCAATGGAGGAGACGAGCCAGCCAACGAGGATGAAAGGAGCGGGAAGGATGGACGTGAAATAGTGCGGCGCGTTGGGCACCACATGGCGGGCAAAGAAGAGGATCGGCATCAAGAACCACGTCGCCGCCAGCAGGGCCGCCGCAGTCTCGTCGTCGAGGCCACGGCGCGCCTGGCGGGCAGCCTGTACCAGCGCCAGCAGCGCCGCGCCAAAAGCCAGCACCCCTTCCAGCGCAAAAAGCCCGCGCAGGTTGGGCGTGCTGGCGACAAAATCGGCATAACGGTCCGGCCCCACCAGCAGGCGCAGTTCTCCCGCCGCGACCATGATCCAGCCAGCCCACAGCGATTCGCCGTCGATGACGGCAGGCCGGCCCACCATCTGGCGCAGCAAATGGAGGTCCACCCAACCGTTTCTGGCATTGAAGAGGAGATAGGGCACAAAGAGCAGGCCCGCCAGCACAACGCCCAGGAGCAGCATGCGCCAGTCGATGCGCCGCCGAAACATCAGCGCCCACAGCGCGGTGAGAGCGAGGAAGGGTGCTGCCGCAAAGTGGATGTTGACCAGCCAGGCCGCCGTCAGGCAGTGGAGGGGCAGCGCCCAGCGCCGCCGCCGGACAAAGGCCAGCCAGGCCGTACAGGCGTAAAGGAGCGCAAAGGGAGCAAAGAACTCGACCTGCCAGATCTTGCGCGAGTAGATGACGGCCCAGGGGGCCACGGCAAAGAGCAGCGCCGCCGTCACGGCTGCCAGCCGGCCAAACCAGCGCCGCGTCAGCAGGTAGCAGCCCAGCACGGCCAGCACGTTGAGCAGGGCGACGAACGCGGTGGCCACAACGGGACTGGGCGAGAGGGCATAGGGGATGGCCAGCAGCCAGGTCGTGCCGGGAAAGCTGTGCAGGCTCGTCGACGAGGGCGGGCCGACCCAGGCAATCTCTCCCAGTCGCGCCATGCGCAGCGCCCACTTGGAGATCTCGGCCTGGTCCCACAGAAACTCGGCCTGGTCGATGTGGTTGAGGCGCAGGTAAGCGGCCAGAAGCAGGATGGCGCCCAGCGCCACCCTTTCCAGGATCGCCAGACGGCGGTCGATGCCCAAGGCGATCTGTCCTCCCCTTATCACGCCAGCAGGCGGAGGCTTCCTGAGCCAGTCAGGAAGCCTCCGTTGCTCATCTGGAAGCCATCCCACAGATTTTATGGCGTACAATTGACATTCGGCTCGACGCGGAAATTGTCGAACCGAAAGTCGACCGGCGTCACTTCATAGTCGCCCGCAACCAGGCCAACACGGGTCATTGCGCTCAGCCCGCCCATCGTCCAGTCACCCTTGTAGATGCCGTTGATAAAGACAACCACCTTGTCGCCATTGACGCCCACTGCCAGGTGCTGCCAGTTGGCGATATTGAGCCCCACTGCCTCGCCCGGAATCACGCCTGGCTGATAGTTGCAGCCCTTGCGGGGGTACTCATACGCGGGGTTGTTGACCAGGAACCAGCCCAGGTCGGCGCTGCTGCCATGTTCGGCTCCCACGGCGATGCAGAGCGCATAGAGATGCGTATTGGCCTCATTGGCGCCAAAGATGAGGCCGCCGTTGGCCCAGTAGGGATAAAAATCCCATTCCTGATAGGGGTCCTGCCCACGGCGGACGATCACATCGACCTCGATACAGTACTTGTCGCTGGGCGGGCGGTAGGGAGCCAGGGCGTCGGGCTGGTAGAACCACGTATAGGGACCGCCCTGGTCGATCATGATGCGATACACGCCGTCCTGATAGCGCAGGCGGTAGTAACTGCTGGTATGGGGTATCACCGTCTCTACCTGGGGCCAGCCGCTGTCGGGGTTGCTGAAATTGTCAAAGTACTCTAGCTGCGGCGTCGGCGTCGGCGTCGGGGTAGGCGTGGGGGTTGGTTCCCAAACCACAAACGGCAGGGTGATGCGATAGCCATAGTCGGCATAGATTCTCACATTGTCAATAAAAGCCCCCCGACCCGCAATGCCATCGTCATTGCTCGTGAAGCGAAAGGCGATCCACACCTGGTCCTGCCGCGCATAGGGGCGGAGGGAGAGCGTCCCGCTGACCCACGTCCCAACGCGCCCCGACACTGCCGCCTCCTGGCAAGAACCCGCCAGGTCACCGGGATCGGTCGTAGCACACCAGCTAAACCAGTCGTTCGGCCCGGAATCCAGGAACCAGTCGAACTCGAGCCGCCCGTCAAAAGCGTGGTCCATATTGACAGGGCCATAGATGAGCCACGTGTCGACCGAATGGGGATAGGTATCGGTGATGGGGTTCAACAGACTGCCGTTTGCTCCACCACCAACCGCCCAGAGAGCGGTGCTGGCGCTGGTAAACGTATAACCCGTCGTGCCCCACAGGTATTCGCCGCCATCGGCAGTGCTCTGGTCATAGAGCGTCCACCCCCCAGGGAAGGAGCCCTCAAAGTCGTCGCTGAAGATGAGATGCCACCCTTCGTAATAGGCGTGGGGTTCTGCCAGCGCAGGGAGCAGCGCAAAGAGCAAAATGGCCAGGCCAGCCAGCCCGGCAATCAGGGCCAACCGGCCCCAGGCAACAGGGAGTCGATTCTTCATCAAAACCTCCAGATGGCTCAAGCCCCTCAGGGCTATCCTGTCTGCTTGTGGATCAGGCGACTGCCTCACCGGAGCAGCGGAGGGATTGTACCACGATTCAAACCCCTGTCAAACCAGACTTGGCGCAAATCGCTTATCGCTTATCGCTTATCGCAAATTGTTTATCGCTTATCGCTTATCGCTTATCGCAAATTGCTTATCGCATCCGCTGCGGCCAGTATCTGACCGCTGGCAGTTAATGTTGGCAATTTGTTGGCTGCGAGTTGGGCAGTCTCCTCCCTCCTCCGCTACACTCAGAATAGATGACCCGGGTCATCACGACGAACCCGAGTGACGGCCCCATGGGGAGAGGCCGGGTTGCGGTTCGCAGATTTGTAAAACTCAGGGGAGGTGCGACATGAAAATTCGCCGAGTTCTCGTTGGAGTCCTGGTACTGTTTCTGGCGCTGGCGGGAAGCAACCTGCCCGTTGCGCACGCTGCCACGCTCACTGTCACCAACACCAATGACAGCGGCGCGGGTTCGCTGCGCCAGGCCATCGCCGACGCTGCTTCTGGCGACATCATCGCCTTTGCGCCCGGTCTCACCGGCACGATCACGCTGACCAGCGGCGAGCTTTTGATCGACAAGGACCTGACCATCATCGGCCCCGGCGCGGCGAGTCTGGCGATCAGCGGCAACGATGTGAGCCGGGTGTTCGACATCGCCAGCGGGGTTACGGTGAGCATCTATGGCGTGACGATCCGCGACGGATACACATCCGGCAGTGGGGGCGGCATTGCCACGATGGGCACGCTGAGGCTGAGCCACGCAATAGTCACCGGCAGCTCCGCAGACAACGGCGGTGGCATCTCCGTTCTCACCGGAGGCACGCTGACGTTGACCGATGCCACCATCAGCAGCAACACAGCAACTGCCGGCGGAGGCGTGGATGTCTATGCCGGTACGGCAACAATGAACAACGTGACCATCCAAGGCAACACTACCACCGAGACGGGCGGCGGTATCTACAACGATGGGACAGTGACCCTGGTCAACGTCACGATCAGCGGCAACGGCGCAGCCCTCGGTGGCGGCGGGATCGATAACAGGGATACTGCCACCCTGACCAACGTGACCATCAGTAACAACAGCGGCGATGGCTTCTTGCAGGAAAACTACGCTTCCACGAACGCCACACTCAAAAACACCCTCATTGCGAACAACACCCCTGCCAATTGCGATCTCCACAAAGCGCTGACTTCCCAGGGCTACAATCTGAGCAGCGACAATTCCTGCGCCAGCTCTTTCACCGCTCCGGGCGACCTCAACAACACCAATCCGCTCCTGGGCGCGCTGGCCGACAACGGCGGCTCCACGCAGACACACGCCTTGCAGACCGGCAGTCCGGCGATTGACGCCGGCACCAACACCGGCTGCCCCTCTGCCGACCAGCGCGGCGTCACCCGCCCGCTGGACGGCGATGGGAATAGCACCCCGATCTGCGACATCGGCGCCTTCGAGTACAATCCCCCCAGCGGCACGACTTACTGGACCAGCGGCTGGGTGTCGATTGACCCGGATGAGGTGCTCGTCTTCGAGCACAACCTGGGCGGCAATCCGGACGACTATGCCGTGGATCTGTGGTTCAATGACACCGATGGCAGTCTGGGCGCCAACCGCCGCAACTATGGCGGCCTGGAGTGGAACAACGGCTGGTACGGGGCGCGCTGGCAGAGGCTGACGTCCAACACGATCGAGGTCTACCGCTACCCTGACGACAACGTCGCCGACCAGGTCCGCGTCACGGTCTGGATTCCGGCTGCCGTCGCGAACCAGTGGGACAGTGGATGGGTAGACATTGAGCAGGGGCAGACACTCCCGTTCAACCACAACCTGAACATCTCAGCCGATAACCTGACCGTCGTCCTGTGGTTCAAGAGCACGACCTGGGGCATCCATCACATCGCCTTTGGCGGCCTGTCTATCGATGACCCCATCGCTCAGCGCGGCGCCTACTGGCACAACCTGACGGACAACGCGGTTCAGGTGACCCGCCTGCCCGACGATCCTTACACCCAACAGGTGCGCCTGGTCGTACAGCGCGCTACCACGCCACACTATGACAGCGGGTGGCAGAACATCGCGACGGACAGTACACTCGACCTCGCCCACAATCTGAACTGGAATCCCGACCTGCTGATCGTACGGGCGGAGTGTGACGATCCCACCTTTGGTCTGGGCATCAACCTGAGATACGCCGGGGGCGATCACAACGGCGGCTGGCGCGGCGCAAACCTGCAAAACCTGACCGCCAACTCTGTCACCGTTGCCCGACGGGTGAACGATGCGTACTGCGATCAAGTGCGCGTGCGCATCTGGAAACGCAACATGCCCGTCTATCTGCCGCTGGTGCTGCGCAACTTTTGACCCCCCAGGGAAAGCACAAGAGAGGGGCCGGTCTCCTGACCGTGCCCCTCTCCCTCCTGCGAGAGCCCAGGCCGCAAGAGTTCCCGGGCAACTCGAGGAGAGGCGGTCAGGTGCAGGTCGAAGAGCAGGCGGTCGCTGCCCTCCGTCTGCACGGGCCAGCGCTCGCCCGTGTAGGGGTCGTACAGCCCCACCTCCAGCATCGCGGCCTCTGGAGCATCGGCCGGCAGCGTCAGCAGGTGAAGCTGGACAAAGCGGTCGCCGGGGCGCAGGGTCAAGGGATCGACCCACAGGCCGTCATCGCCCGTCAGCAGCGTGCCCCCCGCGTCGAGAAGGTGCGTAAAGACGGCCAGACGCGGGCCATTGTAGACGCCCGGCGGCGGCGGGTTGGCCACGATGGGCAGCGGCGGCAGTTGCAGCGGCCCGGCGACCCGCCAGCCCAGCAGCAGACGGGCCTGGCGGCCCGGCGCAGGCAGCTCTCCCCCTGCCCAGCCCACCGAGACGAGTTCCAGGCCGTTCTCGAAACGGCCCAGCGACTCCCGCTCGGGCGGCGGGGCCACGCGATAGAGCGTCAGCGGCGGGGCGTGGACAGGCGCGCCCGCCGCCCCCTCCTGCACCAGTTGGGCCATGGTCGGCGACAGGGCAGGGAAAGAGGTGAGCAGCAGCGCCGACGGCCCGGCGTCGCCCGTGTAGACCAGCGCCCGCTGCGGGTCGAACAGGCGCACGGCCAGGTCATCCCGCCGCGCGTCGACCTGCAACGCCAGGCGGTCCCACGGCCCCATCAGCAGGCTGCCCACCGCCCAGTCCGCCCTCTCTGTCTGCGCGTCCAGGTAGCGCGCCGCCTGGCGGTAATCGGCGCGGTAGAGAAAGCGCACCAGGCTGTCGGCAGGCCAGCGCAGAAAATAGTCGCCCAGGTCGCGGGCGGCCGTCGACAGCAAAAAGCCCCCCAGCAGCAGACCCGCCAGCACAGCCGCCCGACGAGCGGCGTTCCCCTTCCAGCGCGCGGCCAGCCAGCGGCCGGCATCGACCACAGCCAGCACAGGCAGGAGGTACGCCAGCGGCTGAACGACGAGCGAATGGCTGAGGCTGGCCGCTGGCACGCTGAGCATCGCCGGCAGGAGGCCCAGCCCAAGCCACAGCAGCAGCAGAAAGCGGCGCGCCTCCCGCCAGCGAAGCAGGCAGATCAGCACGCCCAGCCAGAACAGCGCGCCGCCGAACAGGTTGAACACCGGCCGGCCGGGGATGTTGTACAACGCCTCCGGGTCCCCCGTCGCATGGAACATGCCCAGCGTGCCAACCGCCGTCTCCCACAAGGGACACGGGTCGCCGTCGAGCAAAGCCCACACAGGGCGGGCCAGTTCGACCACGCGGGCGTCGGCGCCGATGCCCTGCGCTGCCGCCGCGTCGCGCCCCCCCTGGATCGCCAGCGCCAGCGGCAGCGCCACAACAACGGCAATCCCCAGCGCCAGCGCATACCCCCGCCAGCAATCCCGCCACCGCTGGCAGTGAAAGAGGGCCAGGTAGAGGCCAAAAAGCATCACCAGGGGCAGCAGCACGCGCGAAGCCGTGTAGGTGTAGAGGCTCACCCCCAGCATCAGCCCCAGCGGGATCGCCCAGCCCAGCATGGGCCGCCGCCTCCCCCAAGGCGTCCACAGCAGGTAGAGAACCAGCAGCACAAAGGGCGGCAGGCTGATCTGGCGCAAGCCGATGCGGCTGTACATCAGCGACCAGAAAGAGACCGCCAGCGCCAGGGCCGCCGGCGCCGCAACAGCCGTGCCGAACAGCCGACGCGCCAGGGCATAGGTCAGAGCAATCGCCAGGAGGCCGAAAGAGGCCGAAAGCAGATGTCCGCTGAGGACATTCGTGCCCAGCAGAGCCAGCACGCCCGCCCGCAGGTAGTGAAAGAGCGGCTCATGGCCCGAAGCGTCGAGAAAGTAGATCGGGAAATGGCCCTCCAGGACCTGCCCGGAGAGCGCAAAGGTCTCGATCAGCTCATCGTCCCGCCAGCCGGGCGGCACGGCTTCCAGCCAGACAAGGCGCAGCCACCAGCCCAGCAGCAACAGGGCGATCAGTGCTACCCAGCGCAGTGCACCTTTCCTCTCCAGCGGTAACTGCTCAGGCTGGAGATCCACTGCGTGCTCGTAGCTTCCGCGAACGTCATTCTGAGGCGCAAAGCGCCGAAGCCTGCCCTGAACGAAGCCGGAGGGAATCTCGTTATGGGAGGGGGCATTGTGCTCTGAGAACGAGATTCTTCGCGCCCTTCGGGCGCTCAGAATGACAGGGTGAGCAGCAAAGCCGGAGGGAACCTCGTTATGGGAGGGGGCATTGCGCTCTGAGAACGAGATTCTTCGCGCCCTTCGGGCGCTCAGAATGACAGGGTGAGCAGCAAAGCCGGAGGGAACCTCGTTATGGGAGGGGGCATTGCGCTCTGAGAACGAGATTCTTCGCGCCCTTCGGGCGCTCAGAATGACAGGGTGAGCAG